>Ga0111538_10012445_pt1 | contig 11245 bp, 11 predicted proteins | sample SoiMethybrSBSTD1_FD_79669 | JGI IMG/M metagenome (GOLD analysis project Ga0111538, IMG submission 79669) | Bulk soil microbial communities from a Populus tree surrounding site in Tennessee, USA - Soil MetaG P. TD hybrid SBSTD1 (version 2)... | ecosystem: Environmental > Terrestrial > Soil >... | reverse complement strand
TGGCGAGCCGCTACTTCGTGTCGCCGCAGTTCGACTTCGAGGAGCGCAGCGTGTTCGAGCTGCGCGACGACGACCGCGTGGCCGAGTATCGAGTGCGCGAAGTCTCGGGCGGGCTCGACGTCGGCCGCGAGATTTCCAACTGGGGCGAGCTGCGCTTCGGGGTGCACCGGGGCACGGGACGGCGGCGCGTGCTGATCGGCGATCCCTCGCTGCCGGGCGTCGAGTTCGAGCGCGGCGGTTATTTCACGCGGTTCTCGTACGACAAGCTCGACAGCATTTTCTTCCCGCGCCACGGCCAGCAGTTCGACCTGGAGTGGCAGGCGCAGCGCGAGAGCGTCGGCGCCGACCGCAACTTCGACATCATGCGCACCAGCTGGCTGATCGCGCGCTCGTTCGACCGCCACACTCTTGTCTTCTGGACCGATGCGGGCACGACGGTGGACGCGCTGGAGACGCCGGAGAACTCGTTCACGCTCGGCGGCTTCCTCAATCTGTCCGGGCTGACCCCCGGCTTCCTCGCCGGGCCGCACTACGGTATTGGCCGACTCATCTATTACCGCCGTATCGGGCGCGGCGGCGAAGGCGTGCTCGATTTGCCGGTATACGCGGGCTTGTCGGTGGAGGCCGGCAACACCTGGCTGGAGCGCAAGGACATGTTCAGCAACCCGCGGATCGACGGCAGCCTGTTCATCGGGCTCGATACGCCGCTGGGACCGGTCTATCTCGCGACCGGCTACGACGAAGGCGGGGACAAGGCTTTCTATCTGTTTTTGGGCAGGACGTTCTAACTCTGCGAGAAGCGGTTGGCGGTTAGCGGTTGGCGGTTAGTGAGATGCCGCAGAATCTGCCTCATCTGCACTAACCGCCAACCGCCAACCGCTAACCGCTTCCTTTATCGATCTTTTCGAATTCCAGGCTCGGCTGGTCGCCGGGTCGGAAATAGACATAGCGCCCGCTCATCTCTTTGAGCGCGCGATCGCGCTCCTCGCGCGTGGCGAACCAGTGCTCCTTGGTCCAGTCCGCGCCGACCAGGTTTTTGAACGGGTCGGTGCTGCGCAGGCGCACTCGAATGCCGAACTGGCACTGCTTGGGAAGCGGACGGGCGAGGTTGTGCTCGTGAACGATGGGCATAAACGGCCAATGGGAACCCGGACGAGGACGCGATTCTATGAGAGGCGCCGCGTCGACGCGAATCGTGTCATCCGAACGTGCAAGACCGCTTGTGGGCGAGCGCCATAAAGTGTCCGATGTGTCCGGTACAACCGGTGAAACTACGCATATCACCGGTGAACGACGTGCAGGCGCGACACGGCTCAAACGATTCATGTCTTTGCCGCATCACAGATTTCGAGGCGCTGTGTTTTATCGCTCGTGAGCTCGGTGTCATCCATTGCGCAATTGTGTGTGGCGCGCACCGAACGGCCGAGAGCACTGAAACCTTTCGTCGCATGCCGCGATCTGATCATCGTAATTCCCTTGTACACATGGGAACGCATCCGCGTAATGACGATCAGTCACAAGGCAGCGATCGAATGCGAGTGCGATTCTCGGGTGACGCCGGCACCGTTTCCGGTGGGTTGGAAGAACGGGGAGGGGTGTGCGGATGATTCTCCGTAGGACCCATGAGATGACAGGCGGCGGCGATCTCAATCCAGGCGTAGTCCGGCAGCTCGACACCGGCAACGCAATTCTCAACGTCAAGACGCAAGTAGCAGACTACGCGCTCGATGCCGAGCGCCTGGCCGTGCTGTGCGCGTGGAATGGCCGGCAGGAAGTCGCACTCGACGGACGCCGGGTGTTCGTCGACGATGACACCTGGATGACAGTTCCCGCGTGTCCCGCGAACGTGCGCATCCGCGGCTCGCGCGAAGTGCACGCATTGACCATTCTGTTCCGGCGCGGCATGCCGGAAGAGACGCTCGGCGCGCTGATCACTCCAGAGGATCGACTGCTGGAGAGCGGTGAGGTCGCGCAGCAGGCAACGCTGCCGTTCATGCCGCATCTCTACACGCACGATCGCAGCGTTACGCCGGTGCTGCTGTTCATCCGCCGTCACTGCGAGATGGGCCTCGACGATGCGCTCTGGTACGAAGAGCAGTTCGCGTTCCTGCTCGAGCGGCTGCTGATGCGGCACCGGCAGGTCGTGCAGCGCGCCCACTCGGTCCCGGTGCGTCGCGCAGCGACGCGGCGCGAGATCCTGCGGCGCGTGTCGCTGGCAACCGATTTCATTCACTCGAACTACGACAAGCCGCTGATGCTCGGCGACATGGCACGCGCCGCGTTCCTGTCGCGTCATCACTTCCTGCGGCTGTTCAAGCGCATTCAGGACGTCACACCGCACGAGTACCTGCAGCGCAAGCGCACGACAGTTGCAGCGCGCTTGCTGCGAGGCACGGATCTCGCGGTCGAGGACATCGTGAAGCAGGTCGGATTCGATTCGCGCTCGACGCTGTTCCGCGCGTTGCGCCGATTCCATGGCGTTACGCCGCGCGAGTGCCGCCGTGCACCGGACGGCCTCGCGTTCATGGGCGGCATCGGCATGGCCGGCCTCACGCCCTCGTTGTCGGAGACGGGTTGATCGCTACGACTCCAGCAGGTGGCGCATGCGCTCCTGCTGGAGTTTTTCATGGCCGCGCGCAATCGCGAGCGACTTCTGCAGCGAATCGGAGTCCGGGTTGAGCTGCAGCCCGCGCTGAATGTCGCGCAGCGACTCCTCCACTTTGCCGAGACCCAGGTTCGCCGCCGCGCGGTTCTGCCACGTGCGCCAATTGTCGTCGACGATCGCGATCGATTGATCGCAGTACTCGAGCGCACGCTGGTACTGCTTGAGCGCCGCGAAGCCTGCGCACAGATTCGCGAGCGCCGAGGCGCGATCCTGCTGCGAGACCGCGAACGTCAGTCCCATCTGCGTCAGCTGGATGCCGCGCTGCCAGTCGCCGTGCAACAGCGCCTCCGCGCCGTCTGCCAGCATCACGTTCGGTCCGATCACGGTGTTCGAGCCGGGCGAGGCCTGCGCGAATGCCACAGGAGGGAGCGCCGCGATCATCGCGGCTAAGAGGATCGGCGCTGCGGAAAACGGCTTCGGGAGCGCGGTCATGGCGAAACCTCGCCGCCATTAATACCACCGGCAGACGGCTACGCAAGGACCCCGGTTCCCATCAGGCTCCAGGCCTGTTTTTCAACGGCTTATGCCGGGCCGGCGGCCGCGTTTGCGGCCGATGCGCGCCCTTGCTTACTCTTGCCGCGACCCCACCCTAGTGCGTCCCCACTCGAGTCAGGACAGCCGCGATGAGCTCATTTCGCAAGCAAGCCGTCATGCCCGATTCCACGGATGTGTTGCCCGGTCGTGCAACGCCGCTGCGCGTGAACGAGCGTCATGCTGTCAATGGCAACCGCATCGTGCCGCCGTTCCCGGCAGGCACGAAGCTCGCGATGTTCGGCCTCGGCTGTTTCTGGGGCGCGGAGCGCAAGTTCTGGCAGGTGCCCGGCGTGTACAGCACGGCGGTCGGCTACGCCGCGGGCGCCACGCCGAATCCGACCTACGAAGAAGTGTGCTCGGGCTACACCGGGCACAACGAAGTCGTGCGCGTCGTGTACGACGCATCCAAAGTCAGCTACGAGACGCTGCTGAAGACGTTCTGGGAATCACACGATCCGACGCAGGGCATGCGTCAGGGCGGCGACGTCGGGACGCAGTACCGCTCGGGCATCTATGTTTATGACGCCGAGCAGCGCGCCGCCGCGCACGCCAGCCTGAAGAGCTACGCGGCGCGGCTGAAGGACGCCGGTCACGGTGCGATCACGACCGAGATTCACGACGCGCCGGAGTTCTACTACGCCGAGGACTATCACCAGCAGTACCTGCACAAGAACCCGGATGGATACTGCGGACTCGGCGGCTGTGGTGTGAGCTTCGTTCTCGACGACGAGAAGGCGCCGGCGTGACGCCGCTGCTGAGTTTCTGAGCTCGAGCCGACGGCCGTGGGAGGCAGGACCCCGGCAACACAAGCTGTAGGATTTTCGGACAGTGCGAGCGGGCGAGAAGGCCTACGCGTGCGGTCATTTAAGAGGCGTAGACTCTGCCGCCCTAACCTGATTCGGAGGATACGAACATGGGCGTGCTAGACCAGCTTGGCGGCGCACTCGGTGGCGTTCTCGGACAGGGCAAAGGCGCTGGCGTCAGCGCCGTGTTGCTGCAGCAGTTGATCGCGATGCTCAGCAAGCCGGGCGCGCTGGCGAATCTCACCAGCTCATTCCAGAGCGCAGGCCTAGGCAACGTTCTGCAGTCGTGGATCGGCACCGGTCAGAACCTGCCGATCTCCGCGGATCAGGTCAGCAAGGTGCTCGGCTCTGGCACGATCGCAGACCTGGCGAAGAAAGCGGGCATCGGCGAGTCGGAAACGAGCAGCGCGCTCGCAAGCCTGCTGCCGCAAGTGATCGACAAGGTCACGCCGGGCGGCAACGTGCCGGCGCAGAACGATCTCGGCGGCGCCCTCGCATCGCTTGGGAAACTTCTCGGCTGATCCGCTAGTCCCTGAGCCGATACAACCGGTCGCGATACAGCCAGGACGGCATCAGCACGTTCGCGAGCGCGGTGCGCGCCATCTCCGGATCGCGCGTCGCGGCCGGTTGCAGCGACTCCGTCCGGTGGTCGTAGTCGAAGTGCCGAATCCTTCCGTTCGGCAGCAGCACGGTCAGGCGATCCTCCTGCAGCCATGCAAAGTTCTGGTCGAACTGCATCATGGCGCGCGGCGCAGGCGGCGCGTGGTTGCCGAACTCGGCCAGCGTGCGCGTCAGGTCGCGGCCGGAGAAGGGATGCTCGCTGTCGATGCCCATCAATGACAGCAGTGTCGGCGCCAGATCGATCTGGCTGACCGTGGACTCGATGCGGCGGTGCTGCGTGTCGGCGCCGAGAATCACGCCGGGAATGTGGAACTTGCTCACCGGCACCAGCTCCTCGCCATAGACGCGCGTGTCATGGTCCGCGACGATCATCAGCAACGTGTCTTGCCAGTACGCACTGTCGCGCGCTCGCTCGAGAAATCCGCCGAGCGCGTGATCGGCGTACTTGATCGCATTGTGCACGGTCTGCTTCGGCTGCTCGTGCAGCTCGATGCGTCCGTCCGGAAACTCGAACGGCGTGTGATTGCTGGAAGTGAACGCCAGCACGAAGAACGGCTGGCCGGCGGCGTGCAACGCCAGCAGGCGCTCATGCGTCTTGTCGAACAGATCCTCGTCCGAAGCGCCCCAGCTGCCGACGAACTTCGGCGCGGCGAAGTCGGCGCGATCGACGACGGCGTGGAAGCCATTGCCGAGGAAGAAACTGCGCATGTTGTCGAAATGCGATTCGCCGCCGTAGACGAATTCGTTGCGATAGCCGGAGCGATCCAGCACCGACGCCAGCGTGGCGAAATCGCGCTGTGACTTGTCCAGCTTGACGACGCTCAGCGCCGGGGTCGGCGGGAAGCCGGCAATCACGGCTTCGATGCCGCGCACCGAGCGCGTGCCGGTCGCATAGAGCCTTTCGAACCAGATGCCCTCATCCGCCAGGCCGCTCAGCGTCGGCGTGATGTCCAGCCCGCCGAGCCGTTGCACGAAGCCTGCGCCGAGGCTTTCCTCCAGCACGATGACGAGGTTCAGCGGCCGCTCGCGGCGCACGCTCGCGATCTGGTTGCGCAGCGTCGGGTACTCGTCGGACGTGAAAGTTTCCAGGGGCACGGCCATGCCGGTGCGCACGCGCGCGATCATTTCCAGCGCCGGCATTGCACCGTACATCTCGCTGTGGCTTTCGTTCTTCAGGCCGTAGACGGCGGAGAGCACCGTGTAAGCCGAGTTCGCGACCAGGCTGTTCACCATGGCGTCGTCGCAGAAGGCGAACGTCGCGAGGTTCGCCGGCCGATGCTGGAAACTGGAGCGGATCATCGCAAACAGCAGCAGCACCACGATGGGCCAGAGCAGCATCACGACGACGGCGCGCCATGCAGGGCCCGTGTCGTCGTAGCGCCTGAAATGGCCTGCGATCACCCAACCTGCCGCGCCGAGGATCGCCACGATCAGCGCCAGCGAACCGCGATAGCCGCCCCAGAGCATCGCGGCGACCTCGCGAGGATAGGCCAGGTACTCTACGAACAGGCGATTGGGCCGCATGTCGTATTCGGACAGGAACGGCGGCGTCGCGAGCTCGAGGAATAGGATCGCGATCAGGCTGAAAGTCAGCCAGTAGCCGGCGAGGCGGAGCCACCAGCTCATGCGACGCGCCGCGAGGAACAACGGCAGCAACACCACGGGCGGCGCCGCGAACATGCCGAGCGTGATCAGATCGCTGCGTGCTCCCTGCAGCAGCATGCTCAACAGCGAGTCGGTGCCGTCGACGCGCTGCCATTGCCAGCCGATCAGCGCCAGCCGGGACAGTCCCAGGGTCGCGAGGCCTAGCAGCACGAAACCGAGCACGCACGAGTAGGGGCCCAGGTGCCGGATGGGCGGGCGGAGCGTCGTCATGGATTAGTGTTGTTGTAGTTGTTGTCGTCGTCGTAGTGCTCACTAGACTCTACTTAAACGTCCTGTTGCGCAAGCTACTTGCGCGCGCTCGCGGCGCTCCGGCCGCGCACGTTTCCTGTACGCTGTGTGCCAATGCTGAGCAGGCTGGACATCCGCGCCATCGTTCTTGCAACGCTCGCTGTCATCGGCATCGACTTCCTCGTCGGCAGCGTGCTGATCAGTGCGTACGCCGGCGAGCAGATCGCGAGTGCCACCGACGATGCGGCTCGCAAGGCCGTTCTCGCGGCGCTCGCAGCCAATTCCGAGTATCTGCGTGCGGTGTTGATGCTCGGCACCGCTTCGACGGTGCTCGGCGGATTCCTGGTCGCCCGCATCGCCCGCAGCATTCCGTACTTCAACGGGCTGGCCTACGGCGTGGTAGCCGTCGTGCTCAATCTGTTGCCGACGCAGGGTCTGCCGACCTGGTTCAAGGTGGTCGGCATCGGGCTGACCGTGCCGGCCGCGCTGCTCGGCGCTTATTTCGGCAAGCGACCCTTGTCGAAGTGATGCTCGGCCGGCACCGCCACCCAGGCGTGCCGCGAGCGCTCCCACACCGAACGCACCGGCGCCGGAAACGACGGATCAGCGAACGCGCCGACGGCGACGCCGGTCATTCCCGGGTTGCGGTCCGAGCGCCAGAACATTGACGTGCCGCACGCCGGGCAGAAGTGCGCGAAGAACTGGTTGCCGGCGTCGGTCGGCCGTGCGAACTCGCGCGTCGCGCCGGTGATCGTGATGCGGTCATCGGGGTAGTAGGCACCGACGCCGAGCACCGATCCCGTGCGCCGCTGGCAGTCGGCGCAATGACACGCGACGACGCTGGCGGGTTCGCCTGCGGCGACGACCTTGACCGCTCCGCAGACGCATTGGGCGGTGCGCTGAATAGAGACTTGCATCATTTGAACAGCCTACATGCTTGATGCAGCATATGTCCCCGGTGCGGGGGGCAGGTTCAATGAAGAACGCAATAACTATCGCGCTCGCAGTGCTGCTGGTGGCTGCGCGAGCCACCGGTGCACAACCCACGACTGAGACGCAACCGTCGGTTGCCGCTGCGGCCGAGAAGGCGCGGCAGCTGATCAGCGCCGCAGACTTCGGCGCCCTGCCCTTCATGATCCAGCCGAGCCTGTCGCCCGATGCGCAGCACATCGCGACCGAGGCCTATGGCAACGGACAGAAGATGCTGACGATCATCCAGCTGTCCGCCACCAAGTCGACCGCAATGCATTCCTTCAGGATCCCCACGAAGTGGGACCTGCTGTGGTATCGCTGGGCCGGCAACGATCGCGTGCTCGTCAGCGTTGGCCACCGCGACATGCTGTTCGGCGACGAAGTCTACGTGTCGCGGCTGGCGATGTACGACCTCAAGACACAGAAGGCTTCGTTCATTGGCAAGAAGGGCGAGGGGCTGGACGGCGACACGGTAATCCACGTCGATCGCGACGGCCGCTGGCTGCTGCTCAGCATGCAGCGGACGATCTACGACTACCCGTCCGTCTGGCGCGTCGACCTCGACACGCTCGAACAGAAGAAGGTCGTCACCGAGTACCCGCACGTGTGGAACTGGTTCGCGGATGCCAGCGGCACGGTGCGCGCCGGGCTCGGCGTCGACGGCAAGCGCTGGTGGCTCTACTACCGCAAGAGCGCGGACGACAAGTTCGAGAAGGTCGTGAAGCGCAAGATCGGCAGGGAGGAAGAAGAGGGCAACATCGAGCGCTTCGTCCCGATAGACGGCAGCGACCAGGGGTACGCCATCAGCAACGCGCGCACCGGACGTTACGGCTTGTATCGCTACGACTTCGCCTCGGACTCGCTCGGCGAGCCGGTCTTCGAGCATCCGCAGGTCGATATCGAAGACTTCCGTGAATCCGCCGAAGGCGAAATCACGGCGGTGTACTACACCGACGATCGCTCCCGCGTCGAATGGCTCGTGCCGCGCATGAAGGAGCTGCAGGGGACCATCGATCGCGCACTGCCGAATCGCATCAACCGGGTCACCTCGATGAGCCGCGACGGTGCGAAGATGCTCGTGTGGACCAGCAGCGCCTCGGATCCGGGCGCGTACTACTACTTCGATTCAACGGCCGGCGTGATGAGCATGCTCGCTCGGCCGTACGACAAGATGACCGGCAAGAATCTCGCGAGCGTCGAAAGCGTCAGCTATGCGGCGCGCGACGGGCTGCAGATTCCCGCTTACGTGACCGTGCCGCACGGCCTGGAGGCGAAGAGCCTGCCGTTGATCATCATGCCGCACGGCGGCCCGTTCCTCCGTGACGAGTGGGGCTACGACACGTGGGCGCAGTTCCTGGCCAACCGCGGCTACATCGTGCTGCAGCCGAACTTCCGCGGCTCGACCGGCTATGGCCGCGACTTTGTGCAAAAGGGCGAAGGTCAGTGGGGCCGGACGATGCAGGACGATCTGGACGACGGTGTGAAATGGCTCGTGCAGCAGGGCAAGGTCGATCCGAAGCGCGTCTGCATCATGGGTGCTTCGTACGGCGGCTACGCGGCGATGTGGGCCGCCGCGCGCAATCCGGACATCTATCGCTGCGCCATCAGCTTCGCCGGCATCTCCGATCTCGCGGCGATGATCCGCTACGACCGCCGCTCGTTCTCGGCCACCCGCTATCACGCAGCCTGGCGCGAGAAAGTTCAGGGCGACAAGGCGTTCGACCTCGATACGGTCTCGCCCTTGTACGCGGTGGACCGCATCACCATTCCGCTGCTGATCGCCCACGGGTCGGACGACGAGAACGTGCCGCTGTCGCAATCGAAGAAGCTGCACGAAGCGCTGACGAAGGCGAACAAGCCGCACTCGTACATCGTGTACGAGGGCGAAGGGCACGGCTTCGACAAGCCGGAGAACGCCACGACTTTCCTCGAGCGCGTCGACGAGTTTCTGCGCGTCAACAATCCGGCGAACTGATCGGGATCAGTGCGCGCGCCAGCGCTGCTCGAAGCGTTGCAGCTCGTCCGCCGCCAGATCGGAAATGCACGACACGACGAGGCCGCTCTCGGTCCAGCGCCGCACGTTGAAGCCGTCGACCTGTTGCGAGCGAAGTTCACCTGCGCCGGTGCGCTCCGGCCACATGTACACCGCGACCAGATGGCGTCCCGCCTGATAGACGAGCACGGCAACCGGACGCCCACCCACGATGTCGACGCGACCACCCTTGAGCTCGTAACCGTCCGTGCCGAGCTCCTTCACGAGCGGCGCGAAGTCGACCTTGCCGGAAAACCACGGCCGCACGGTGTGATGATCGCTCGACGGCACGTCGATGAGATGCGATTCCAGCTGCAGCGATCGCACGTGGCTCGCAACCAGCTGCGACTCCAGGTCGGGCGATCGCGGTGTGACCACCATGATCGCGAGCAAAACGCTCGCCGCCAGTGCTGCCACCCAGCCCAGCCATGCAATACGGCGGCTCGGAGTGTAGGTGGAGGGCTCTGTGCTCTGGGCCTCGCCGCGCGTCTGCGCTCGCACAGCTTTCTCGACGGAATCGCGCAAGGCCTTGGGAACCGGATAGCGGGGAACTCCGCGCAGGAGCGCACGCGAGCGCGCGAGCTGCTCGCTCACATCCCGGCAATGCGTGCACTGCGCGACGTGCTCCACCAGCGCGGCCGCCCGCCCGGCGTCGAGCTCGCCGTCGAAGTCTGCCTGCACCAGCAGGGTCTGTTCGCACTCGAAGTCGCTCATACGGCCTCCAGCGCGCGCGCCGCCTGCACCAGCAGTTTTCGGCCGCGCCACAGACGGGACATCACGGTGCCGATCGGCGCATCGACGATGCGCGCGATCTCCTTGTAGCTGAGCTCTTCGATCTCCCGCAGGATCAGGCATTCGCGCAGCTCCACGGGCAAGCCGGCGAGCAGCTCGTGCAAGAGCCGTTGATCGTCCTGGCGCATCAGCGCCGTCTCCGGTCCATCGTGCGCAACCTCCGCAGCCTGCGATGCCGATTCGGCATCAGCTTCCGACGCCGGCGATTCCGCTCCTGCACGCGTCAGACGCGTGATGGCTACGTTGCGCACGATCTGCAACAACCAGGCGCGGGCGTTCTCACCGCGAAAACCGTGGTAGTAGCGCAGAGCGCGCAGCATCGCGTCCTGGACGACATCGTCGGCAAGCGCGGGATCGCGCACCAGCCAGCGCGCCAGGTTGTAGGCCGACTCGAGGTGAGTCGCGGCCAGCTCCTGGAAGTCGGGCACGAGGGGTGAGGACATCGGCATCGGATATAGACTTCGGCGCCCGCCAGTTTATTCCCTTTGGCCTGCAGCACGAATAAAGAGATTCCGCCGCGAGTCTTCTCGTCACGCAACGACGAGGAGACCTCAATGTCCGGAACAGATCGAGATCGTAATGGCATCGTGATGAGCCGCCGTGGCCTGCTGAAGTGCGCCGCCTGGTCCGGCGCTGGCGTGCTGTGGGTCATGCAGGGCGGCGTGCTCAAGTCGATGGACCTGATGAGCAGCGCCCAGGCAGCCACGACGGCAGGCGGCCTGAGCTTCGTGCAGATCAGCGACAGCCACATCGGTTTCAAACAGGAGCCGAATCCGTCGCCGCAGGCGACGCTGCAGTCCGCCATCGACCAGATCAAGGCGCTGCAGCCGAATCCCGCATTCGTCGTGCACACCGGCGACGTGACGCACTTGTCGAAGCCGGAGCAGTTCGACGATGCCGCGCGCATCATCGACGGCGTCGGCCGCCTGGTGC
>Ga0111538_10012444_pt1 | contig 11246 bp, 10 predicted proteins | sample SoiMethybrSBSTD1_FD_79669 | JGI IMG/M metagenome (GOLD analysis project Ga0111538, IMG submission 79669) | Bulk soil microbial communities from a Populus tree surrounding site in Tennessee, USA - Soil MetaG P. TD hybrid SBSTD1 (version 2)... | ecosystem: Environmental > Terrestrial > Soil >... | reverse complement strand
GTGTTGGTGTAGCCCGCGTGCCGGAAGACGATCGGCGGGTTCACGCCGGTCGGATCCGTGTACGTGACGACACGGTTCCCGACGTGCACGTCGCCGGTGCAGTACGGCATATAGACGACGTCCCAACCGTTCGTCGCGATGTTCGTCTTGCTCCGGAACGGCGGGATGCCCGGGTCGGCGCCGTTCACGAGCGGCGACACGTACGTCGCCTTCATCTGCGTGATGTAGTCCGTCGGGATGCCGTTCGGGTTGGCGGCCCCGAGGATGCCGGTCTGGCCGCTGCAGGACGGGTAGTCCCAGCACGCGCCGCCGCCCTCGAAGGAGATGAGGAGGTTATTCGAGGTGGGCGAGTCGTAGTACCAGAACCGATACTGCGAGCCGTTGCTGCAGACGGTGCCGGGCAGCTCGACGCGCTGCCAGTTGTAGGTGTTGCCGCCGTCGACGACGTCCTCGATCCCGATCCCGAGCGTCGTACGCGGTAGCAGTGCTCCGGCCACGGCGAGCGCCAGCAGGCCGGCCCTCCAGCCACGGAATGCACGTAACCTCATCGGTGATGGTCCCCCCCTTTGCCGATGGTCAGACAGGGCGCGGTCGCCCCGCGGTCAGTGCGTTGCTGGGGGCCCGCTATCACGCGGGCATGCCCGCGATCAAGGAAAAACCGCCGTCAGGGCGTCTCGGAGGGGCCGTCCTGGAAGGCCTTCTGCTCCTCCAGCCACGCGCGCCGCGCCGCCTCGTGCGCCTCGCGCCGCGCATGCGCCTCCGCCTGCTGCCGCGGCATCTCCTCGAGACGCGCCGCGTGCAGCTCCCCGGCGAGCTTCAGCATGGACACCCCTTCCCGGGGGATCGCACCGCTGTAGTTCGTGAGCACGTGGACGACGAACTCGAGATAGTCGTCGGAGATGCGCTTGCGCTCGGCGAAATAGGCGTCGATCTCCTCCGCGGTCGCCGTGTTGGAGAGGACCTTGCCATACTCGACGTTCCAGCGGGCCCGCTCGTCCTCGCGCCACTTGAGCAGGTCCGGGTCCTTGGTCGGCGCCGCCATCGCCCAGTACGTGTTGTTGGGCATCGCGGCCCGGATGGCGTCCATATCGAGGGCCTCCCAGGTCCCGTGTGGGGCCGGGTCGTCCGCGAGGAGATCGCCCGGCCCACCGGCGCCCTCCTTCCGCGCGCTCGGGGCGCGTGCGGCCTGGTCGCCGGAGGGGACCCCGGGGGTCGCCGTCTCCTCCGCTTCGGGACTCGGAGAGGCCGTCGGAGGCACGGCCCGCCGGCGCGTGACCGGCTCCTCGGCGCCGCGCCAGCGCATGAAGATGCCGGCGGCGAGCAGGAGGACCGACCCCGCGATGATCGCCAGCGCCGAGCCGGATGACCGCCCGCTCATCGGCCCGGCCTCTACCGTACTCTGCTCGGGACCTTCAAGGCTCGCGGCCACGAGGGCGCGGCGCTATACCGCTCGACTCATGAGTGAGCTGAGAGACCGGAACGTTCTCATCACGGGTGCCGCCAGCGGCCTCGGCCGACTCCTCGCTCTGAAGACGGCGGCGCGCGGGGCGAACCTCATCCTCTGGGACGTCGACGCGCAGGGACTCGATCGCGTCAAGGGCGAGGTCGCGGCGACGGGCCGTAAGGTGAGCGCATATCCCGTAAACCTCCGCGACCGCGCCGCGATCGCGTCGGCGGCCCTGGCGACGCTCCGCGACCACGGCCACGTCGACGTCCTCGTGAACAACGCGGGCGTCGTCTCCGGGAAGACGCTGCTCGAGGCGTCGGACGACCACGTGCTCCGCACCTTCGAGGTGAACACGCTCGCCCTCTTCTGGACGACGCGCGCCTTCCTCCCGGAGATGATGCGGCGGGACAGCGGGCACATCGTGACCATCGCCTCCGCCGCCGGCATCGTCGGCACCTCGCGCCTGGTCGACTACTGCTCGAGCAAGCACGCCGCGGTGGGCTTCGACGAGTCGCTCCGCCTCGAGCTGAAGCGCCTCGGGAGCCGCATCCGGACGACCGTCGTCTGCCCCTTCTACATCACGACCGGCATGTTCACCGGCGTGAAGACCCGCTTCCAGTGGCTCCTTCCCATCCTCGAGCCGGAGTACGCGACCGACCGCATCATGCAGGCCATCGAGCGCGATCGCCGCCGCCTCATCATGCCGCGGGTCGTCTACACGACGTTCCTCGGGCGCATGCTCCCGGTCCGCCTCTTCGACGGCCTGATGGAGTTCCTCGGCGTGAACAAGAGCATGGACGAGTTCGTCGGGCGCACCGGGCACTGACGGCGCGGTTGTCATTCTCTCCGGGCGGGCGCCGGCAGATTTTGCTGCGGCGCGGTTCGGCGCCTCATCGATGCAGGGCGGGTGCGTGGCATGGCGTCTGCATTTTCCGCCATGGCCAGAGAGACCGATCGCCGTGCTGCGACCCCGCGCCGAGGCTCACCTCCGCTCGGGAACGGGCGCGAGGACAGCCTTTCGGACGAGGCGCTCGCGAAGCTGAGCCGCGGCAACGGGCCGGAGTCGCAGGGCGCATATGCCGAGGAGGACTACGGCGCCGTCGAGCAGGGCGCGTATGGCGACGAGGACTTCGACGCGAGCTATCAGCGCGACGGCGAGGTCGCCGCGGCGGTCGATCCGGACGTCGCGGTGTCGGCGGAGAAGGAGCCCTGGGACGAGCACGCAGGGCCCGGCCGGGGGCTCCGCGGCGGCGAGTGGGTGCGCCCCGAGCCGCGCGAGCCCCCGGACGAGCTGGCGCGGAAAGTCCTCGACGACGAGCGCGACGAGCGCCGCCGCGACGACCTCGCCGTCGGGGACGACGTGGTCGACGTGCTGGCCACCGCGTTCCCGGCGATCCGCGACCTCCGCGTGGAGGTCGTCCGCGGTCGGGTCACCCTCGACGGACTGGTCCCGGAGCGTTCCGTCCTGAGCGCGGCCGAGGACCTGGCCTCGCACGTGCCGGGCGTGGTCGAGGTCACGAGCCGGCTCTCCGTCGAGTCGGCCTAGAACGCTGGCTTGCCTGCCCCCCTCCGGTGGGGGATTATCCCGCCAGCCCGTACCGAAAGGGGAGTCCATGGCCCAGACGGCACAGCTCAGGCGGATCGAAGCGGTCGAGAACGAGGCGCAGCGCGTCTTCAAGCTGCAGCGCGAGGCGTACCTGCGGCATCCGTATCCGAGCTACGACGAGCGCGTCGAGAGCCTGAAGAAGCTCGAGCGCGTCCTCGTCGACAACGCCACCGCGCTCACCGAGGCCATCAACGCCGACTTCGGCCACCGCGCCGTCGAAGAGTCGCTCATGGCCGAGATCTTCACCAGCGTCGACGGCATCCGCGACACGCGGAAGCACCTGAAGAAGTGGATGCGGCCCCAGCGCCGCCACGTCTCGGTGCTCTTCGCCACCGGCTCGAACCGGGTCATCCCGATGCCGAAGGGCGTCATCGGGCTCGTGTCGCCCTGGAACTATCCGCTCTTCCTGACGGCGAGCCCGCTCACCAGCATCCTCGCCGCCGGCAACCGCGCCATGATCAAGATGGCCGCGAACTCGCAGCACCTCTGCCGGCTCCTCGCGGAGAAGCTCGCCGAGGTGTTCCCCGAGGACACCGTCGCGGTGCTGCCCGGCGTGCGGGCGCAGGACTTCTCCACCCTTCCCTACGACCACATCATCTTCACCGGATCGGCCGACGCGGGACGGACCGTCATGCGCTCGGCCGCCGAGAACCTGACGCCCGTGACGCTCGAGCTCGGCGGCAAGTCGCCGACGATCGTCTGCGACGACTTCGATATCGAGGAAGCCGCGTCGCGGATCCTCTACGCGAAGTTCATCAACGCGGGCCAGACGTGCCTCGCACCCGACTACCTCTTCGTCCCTGAGGGGAAGCGCGACCAGTTCGTCGCCGCCGCGCGCCGCATCATGCCGCAGCGCTACCCCGACACGAGCCAGCCGAGCTACACGTCGGTGATCGACGACAAGTCGTACCGGCGCCTGCGCGCGACGCTCGAGGACGCGCGGCAGAAGGGCGCCGAGGTCGTGCCGCTCGTGCCGAACGCGTCGTTCGACGACCAGCTGCGCAAGATCCCGCCCCACATGGTGCTGAACGTGTCCGAGGACATGACCATCATGCAGGACGAGATCTTCGGCCCGCTCCTGCCCGTGAAGACCTACCGCTCGCTGGACGAGGTCATCTCGTACGTGAACGGCCGCGACAGGCCGCTCGGCTTCTACGTCTTCACGAACGACACGGCGACGGAGGAGAAGCTCCTCTACTCGACCATCTCCGGCGGCGTGACGATCAACAACTGCATGCTGCACGTGGCGCAGCACGACATGCCGTTCGGCGGCGTCGGCGCGAGCGGCATGGGGCACTACCACGGCCGCGAGGGCTTCCTCGAGTTCAGCAAGCTCCGCCCGGTCTTCAAGAACCCGCGCCTGTCGCTCCTCCACCTCTTCTATCCGCCCTACACGAACATGCACCGGCGCGTGATGGAGCTCCTCATCCGCTACAAGCCCTAGCAGGGCAGATTCACTCTCCGCGCGTCCGCGCGCGGCCGAGCGCCAGCGAGCCGGGGGAGGAGGCTCCGCGCGGTACTGCCGCGCGGAGGAGGGGGACAGAGTCCCCCTCTATATAAGGTTGCACACCCGCCCTCGCGCGTTGACGGGATGGCGGTCCGCCGCCGTCGTGGTTGCCTGAACTCAGGAGGAACCACGATGACGAGGAGCATGCTGTTCACGGGAGCGCTGGCCCTGCTGCTGGCAATCGGCGGACCGCGGGTAGTGACGGGCGTGTCGAGCGACGAGGGCTTCGTGCGCGAGGCCGCGAGTGGCGGCAAGATCGAGGTCGAGCTCGGCCGCTATGCGAGCCGCCACGCCGCAGACCCCCAGGTGAAGCGGTTCGGCGAGCGCATGGTCGCCGATCACGGCAAGACGAACGCCGAGCTCGAGCGGATCGCCGAGCACGAATCGATCGTGATGCCCACCGACGTGGCCGCCGCGGACGACCCGATCGTGAAGAAGCTCACGGCGCTCGAGGGCGCGGACTTCGATCGCGCGTACATGAAGGCCATGGTCGAGGACCACGAGGAGGACGTGGCGAAGTTCCGCGAGATGACGCGTTCGGCCGCGACCCCTGCCGTGAAAGCCTTCGCGCAGAAGACGCTGCCGACGCTCGAGGAGCATCTCAAGATGGCGAAGGACATCCACGCGCGCGTGGAGAAGCACGCCTCCGCCCGCTAGCGCCGCCAACCCGCCTTGACTCTCCCCCAGCGGGAGGCCGCAGAACCGGCACAGGAGGTGTCCGATGCTCCAGGGAAGCTGTCTCTGCGGTGCCGTCCGCTACGAGGTGACCGGCCCCATCCACGACGTGCATCACTGCCATTGCTCGATGTGCCGCCGGGCACACGGCGCGGCGTACTCGACGTTCGCTCGGCTGAACGCGAGCGAGCTGCGCATCGTCGCCGGCGCGGAGCAGATGCGGAGCTATCGCTCGTCCGCGCCCATCGAGCGAACGTTCTGCGCCACCTGCGGCACGCGCCTCACCGTACGCTTCGACGGAATGCCGGACGTGGTGTGGGTGAGCCACACCACCTTCGATCGGGATCCGGGCGTCCGCCCGGGGGTGCACATGTTCGTCGCCTCGAAGGCCGACTGGGAGGAGATCAGCGACGGGCTGCCGCAGTATCGCGAGTACGGGCCGATGGGCGGGTGAGCGGGAGGATGACGTCGGTCTCGAGCGCCGCAGGCGGCACGACGGCTGGATCGTTCCGGTAGAGCTCACGGAGCGCGCCGGCCGGCTCGCGGCCGTGCTCCTCCGCCCACGCATGCAGCGCGAGGTCGGCGAGGCCCATCTCCTCGTACGGACCCACGTGCCTGGCGACCACCACCGGCCCGGCAGGAAGCTCGACGACGCGCTCGCCCGGTGGCGCGGCAGCGACCGGGGTGCCCATCTGCAGGAGCAGCGAGTCGTCGTCCGTGCGCGGAAGGAGGCAGACGATGGGGCCGCTCTGGTCGAGACCGAGCCGCGCGAGCCGCGTGAGGAGCTCGTCCACCAGCGCGGTGCCGGCGGCGACGTGCAGATCGGCGGTCGTCGTGCCCTCGACGACGAGGAGCGTCTGCGCCGGCTCGTCACGCTCGACGATGTCGTACGGGAACACGGTGCCCGCGCGCATCAGGCGCTCGATCGAGCGCAGCGCGGATTCCGCCTGCGCGATCTCGCGGGCGCGGCGCGCGCGCTCGCGATCGAGCACGCGCGCGAGCGCCTCCGGATCGCCGCCGGCGAGGAGCTCGCGGATCGCGGGAAGCGCCACGTCGAGCGAGCGCAGCAACGCGATCGCGATCGCGGCCGGCGCCTGCCGCCGGTCGTAGTAGCGGTATCCGGTCGTCACGTCGACGCGCGCGGGCCGCAGGAGGCCGAGATCGTCGTAGTGCCGGAGCGCCTTCACCGAGAGGCGGCAGCGGCGGGCGAAGCTGCCGATGGGCAGCAGCGCGCTGGACATGCGCGGCTCTTGGCAAACGCGTCCCCCCGTGTCCAGGGACTCCCCTTGGCGGCGGCGCCGGAGGGAGATAGCGTCGAAGCCATGCGGCCCGATCGGGGAATCGCGATCGTGCTGGCGCTCTTTGCAGCCGGCTGCGGCGCTCCGTACGGCTCACGGGGCGGCGGTGGCGGCGGGCCGTACGACGATCCGTACTATCGCGAGGGACTCTCGCGCCGCGAGGCCCGCATCCTGACCGAGGAGCAGGCGCTGGAGCAGCACCGCCTCGAGCGCCTGCAGCGGGAGCGGCGGGAGAATCTCCTCGAGCGCCAGGAGCGGCGGCGGGACGCGCTCGAGTCGACCGGCGAGTGGGACGCGCGCGACGAGCGCCGCCAGCGCCGCGCCCGCCGCGCGCAGAAGGAGCGCTTCGACGAGCAGCGGAAGGAGCTGCGCGACGACCACGACCGCGAGTGGCAGCGGTCCGGCTACTGACGGCCGCGCGCCTTCCACGCCCGTGAGCTGACGCGCCGTTGACATCGCGGCGACCGATCTTAGGTTCCAGCTCCCCATGGAGCGACTGAGACTGGTTGCCCTCGAAGATACCGTCGTCTTCCCATCCATGACCCTGACCCTGCCGCTGGAGGCGGGGGACGACCGCCGCGTCTTCCTCGTCCCGCGGCATGCCACCGACTACGCCCCCGTCGGCGTCGTCGCCGAGGTCGCCGAGCAGGTGCGGCTGCCCGGCGGCGGCCGCGCCACGGTATTCAACGGCCTGCACCGCGGGGTAGCCGGGGCGGCGCGCACGGGCGCCGCCGGACATCTCCTCGTCGACGTGGAGGAGAAGCCCGACGTGACGCCGGCGCGAAGCCGCACGCTCGACCTCGAGCGCGAGTACCGCGCGGTGGTGCTCGAGATCCTCGAGCTTCGCGGCGACGACGGGCGCATCGCCGCCTTCCTGCGCTCGATCAGCGAGCCCGGCGCGCTCGCCGATACGGCGGGCTACTCGCCCGATCTCTCGTTCACGCAGAAGGTGGAGCTGCTGCAGACCCTCGACGTCGTCGAGCGCCTCCAGCTCGCGCTCCGCCTCCAGCGCGAGCGCCTGGCGGAGCTCCAGGTCCGCAAGCGCATCCGCGAGGACGCCGAGTCCGGCGCCCAGAAGCAGCAGCGGGAGTACTTCCTCCGCCGCCAGCTCGACTCCATTCAGAAGGAGCTCGGCGAGGACGGCACGTCGCTGGCAGGCGAGTACCGCACGAAGATCGCGGAGGCCGGCATGCCCGATGCCGTGCGCGCGCAGGCGGAGCGCGAGCTCGGGCGCCTCGAGCGCATGGGCGAGCAGAGCCCGGAGGCCGCGACGATCCGGACCTACCTCGACTGGCTCCTCGCCGTGCCGTGGTCGAAGCGTTCCGAGGAGCGGCTCGACCCGACGCACGCCCGCGAGGTCCTCGACGCCGATCACGCCGGCCTCGACGACGTGAAGGCACGCATCGTCGAGTACCTGGCGGTCCGGAAGCTCCGGAGCGAGCGCGGCGTGCCCGACGACCGGCGCTCGGGCGTCATCCTGACGCTCATCGGGCCGCCCGGCACCGGCAAGACCTCCATCGGCGAGTCCATCGCCCGCGCCACGGGGCGGAAGTTCGTCCGCATGTCGCTCGGCGGCGTGCGCGACGAGGCGGAGATCCGCGGACACCGGCGCACCTACATCGGCGCCCTCCCCGGCCGGCTCGTGCGCGCGCTGCGCGACGCGGAGACCATGAACCCGGTCATCATGCTCGATGAGGTCGACAAGGTCGGCGCCGACTGGCGCGGCGACCCGTCGGCAGCCCTCCTCGAGGTGCTCGACCCGGCGCAGAACCACTCCTTCCGCGACCACTACCTCGACGTCGAGCTCGACCTCTCGCACGTCCTCTTCATCGCCACCGCCAACGTCGCCGACACGATTCCCGGCCCGCTCATGGACCGCATGGAGGTGATCCGCTTCGACGGCTACACCGTGGCCGAGAAGCTCGCGATCGCACGCGGCTTCCTGTGGCCGCGCCAGGTGGAGCGGAACGGCCTCCGTCCGGAGGAGGTGTCCGTCGACGACGCCGTGCTGCGCACGGTGGTGACCGAGTACACGCGCGAGGCCGGCGTCCGCCAGCTCGAGCGCGAGCTCGGCACGATCCTGCGGAAGACGGCGACGCGCATCGCCTCGGGCGAGGCGACGGCGCCGGTCGTCGTCGACGACGCCGTCGCGCGCCAGGCGCTCGGCCGGCCGAAGTTCTTCCAGGAGGCGGCGGCCCGGACCGCCGTCCCGGGCGTGGCCACCGGCCTGGCCGTCACGGCGACCGGCGGCGACGTGCTCTTCGTCGAGGCACAGGCGATGAAGGGCGGCGACGGGCTCGTCCTCACGGGCCAGCTCGGCGACGTCATGAAGGAATCCGCCCGCATCGCGCTCACCTGGGTCCGGAGCCACGCGCCCCAGCTCGGCATCGACGAGCAGGCGTTCCATCGCCGGCAGTTCCACGTCCACGTGCCCGCGGGCGCCATTCCGAAGGATGGGCCGAGCGCGGGCGTCACGATGGTGACGGCGCTCGTCTCCCTGCTCACCGGGCGCGCCGTCCGCCACACCGTCGGCATGACCGGCGAGGTGACGCTCCAGGGTCGCGTCCTACCGATCGGGGGCCTGAAGCAGAAGGTCCTCGCGGCGCATGCAGCGGGCCTGACGGATGTCGTCCTGCCGGAGCGGAACGCCGGCGATCTGGACGACGTGCCGGAGGACGTCCGCACGGCGATGCGCTTCCACCCCGTGTCGACACTCGACGAGGTGCTGGCGGTCGCCCTCGAGCCGCGGGACCGGGCGCTGGCCGCGTAGGATAGATAGCCCGCCCCGAGGTCCGAGTCGCATCGCAGATTCGCACAGGGCCGCGCCCCTGCGCGACGTGGCGCCCTCGAATCGTCGCCACCGGGCGGCGTTCTTCTTGCTCCACTCGGCTACGATGGCGGCCGGCGGCAGTTGGAAAGGGCTGGTACTGGTCCTTCTCCTCACCGGCGTCTCGCGCGCGCACGCGGCGCCGGGGGACGTCGTGTGGTCGGATAGCCGCCTACCGGGACGCGCGACGGCCGGCGTTCTCGCCCGGCAGGGCCTGGTGGTCGTCTCGTCCGCCGACCCATCGGCCCCGGGGCTCGTGATTCGGATCTATGATCCAGCCGATGGGACGCTGCGCCGGGAGCACGTGATCGACAAGCAGGTGACTCCTGCACGGCAGGCGCTCATACGCGGGGGGATGGTCATCGTTCTCGTCCGGAAGATGCTCGAGAAGCCCGCGCCCGAGCCGCCGGCCATCGAGAATCGGCTCCTCGCCGTGCATCTGGCGACGGGCCGCGTGCGATGGCAGCGGTCGCTCGGCCTCCATCCAGAGTACGACTATCCCGATCGTCCAGTCTCGATCGCCGCGTTCGGTCATCGCGTGTACGTCTCCAATGAGGGCGGGGCGGCCCTGGCGCTCGATTCACGCAGCGGGCGTGTGCTGTGGCGCGATCGGCGCGAGGGAGTGGCCGCCATCGCGGCGCGGCGCGGGCAGGTGATGGTCGTCGGCTCCGAGACGCCCGCTCTCGGCTGGCCGCGGCTCTTCGTCCGCATGCTCGACGCCGAGAGCGGCCGTGTGCGCTGGGAGGACGAGGATGATCTCGGCTCTCCCCTCGGCGCGTTCGCGAGCACCGTGGCCTTCGCGGACGAGCATGTCGTCGTCGGCGGCTGGGTGAACCGGACCAGCCCCGCCTACGACGGAGACTACTACGACGATCCCCTCTTGCTCGCTTACGATGCCCAGTCGGGCGTCCGCCAGTGGGCGATGGAGGCCTACCTCGCAAACGACGAGCGCGTGCACCGGGTGCTGACGCACGAGGGGCGTGTCTTCGCGCTGATCGACGTCAAAGGAAGCTGGCGTCTCGAGGCACACGACGCGCAGAGCGGAAGCGTTGTTTGGCAGAGCGAGCTCCTCCTCATCGACAGCGCTGTCGCGGAACCCGTAATTACGGGCGACGCGCTCTACCTGGCATGCGACCCGTTCGAATATCCCGCTACGCTGGTCGCCGGCGGCATCGAAGCTGACGATGGAGCGGTCGGCTGGACGACGGCGGCCGAAGGCTACCCGATCTTCTACAGCGCGTCAGCGCTGGCGGCCGATGACGAGCGCCTCTACGTGCTCGGGAGTGCATGGGATGCCCAGCGCGGGCCTTACCAGGCCATCTGGGCTCACGCGCTTCGCTGAGCGCCTAGGGCAGCGGCCTCCTCACCAACGCATCCGCCTCCGCGGCGGAGATCCCGAGCCCGCGTAGCACGAGCCCAGCGACCAGGGCCGGGTGCTCCGCGCCCGCCCGCCCCTCGAGCACGCTCCGCATCCCCGCGAGGACCGTCCCCGTGATGAGGTCGAGCGCCGCCACCTCGTTCCGATAGGTGAACCGCCCCTGCCGCCGGCCGAGGCGGAGGTCGTGCAGCGCCGGGGCGGCCGTGCGCGCCAGCGGGGCGGCCCGGCTCGTCGAGACGCGGATCAGGGCCGCGGCCCACACGGGGTCGCGGACCGCCTGCAGCACGAAGCGCCGGGTGCCGATCGCCATCCGCTCGGCGGCATCGGTCACGTCCGCGGCGCTGGCCGTTATCTCCTCCTGGAGCCGCTCGGCCAGCCGCACGCTCACCGCTTCGACCACCTCGTCCCGCGTGCGGAAGTAGTTGTAGAACGTCCCGTTGGAGACGCCGGCCTCGGCGGCGATCTCGTGGATGGCGGTGGCGCCGACACCCTGCCTCGCGAAGAGACG
>Ga0111538_10012442_pt1 | contig 11247 bp, 11 predicted proteins | sample SoiMethybrSBSTD1_FD_79669 | JGI IMG/M metagenome (GOLD analysis project Ga0111538, IMG submission 79669) | Bulk soil microbial communities from a Populus tree surrounding site in Tennessee, USA - Soil MetaG P. TD hybrid SBSTD1 (version 2)... | ecosystem: Environmental > Terrestrial > Soil >... | reverse complement strand
ACCGCCGACATCGGCCGCGAGCGCGGCGTGCGCATCGACATGGCGGGCTTCGAGGCGGCGATGGACGAGCAACGCAACCGCGCGCGCGCGGCGTCCAAGTTCGCGATGGCCGCCGACCTCGAGTACTCGGGCGGCAAGACCGAGTTCCGCGGCTACGACACGCTCAAGGTGCCGGCGCGGGTCGTCGCGCTCTACATGGAAGGCGCGGCGGCGAAGTCGCTCAAGGCGGGCGAGAGCGGCGTGGTGGTGCTCGACCAGACGCCGTTCTACGCCGAGTCGGGCGGCCAGGTCGGCGACCGCGGCGAGATCGTCGGCTCGGCGGGCACCTTCACGGTGAGCGACACGCAGAAGATCCAGGCCGAGGTGTTCGGCCATCACGGCACGCTCAAGACCGGCGCGATCAAGGTCGGCGACAGGGTCGAGGCGCGCGTCGACACGGCGCTGCGCGAGCGCACCATGCGCAACCACTCGGTGACGCACCTCATGCACAAGGCGCTGCGCGAGGTGCTGGGGCCGCACGTGCAGCAGAAGGGCTCGCTGGTCGACGCCGACAAGACGCGCTTCGACTTCTCGCACGGCAAGCCGTTGAGCGAGCAGGAGCTGCGCACCGTCGAGCACCTGGTCAACGGCGAGATCCTGCAGAACACGCCGACCCGCGCGCAGGTGATGCCGGTCGAGGAAGCGAAGAAATCCGGCGCGATGATGCTGTTCGGCGAGAAGTACGGCGACGAAGTGCGCGTGCTCGACATCGGCTCGTCGCGCGAGTTCTGCGGCGGCACGCATGTCTCGCGCACCGGCGACATCGGGCTGTTCAAGATCACCTCCGAAGGCGGCGTCGCCTCGGGCGTCCGGCGGGTCGAGGCCACCACCGGCACCACCGCGCTCGCGATGATCGACCGGCAGCTGCAGGAATTCCGCGAGGTGGCGAAGCAGGTGCGCGCCCAGGCGGGCAACGGCATGGTCGAGAAGGCCGTGAACGGACTGCTCGAGGAGAAGAAGAATCTCGAGAAGGAGCTGGCGCGCCTGAAGATGAAGCTCGCCTCGGGGCAGGGCGTCGACCTCGCCTCGCAGGCGGTGAACGTCAAGGGCGCCAAGGTGCTGGCGACCACGGTCGAGGGCGCCGACGCGAAGACGCTGCGCGAGACGCTCGACCAGCTCAAGGATCGGCTCAAGTCCGCGGCGATCGTGCTCGGCGCGGTGAACGACGGCAAGGTTTCGCTGATCGCCGGCGTCACCGCCGACCTGATCGGCAGGGTGAAGGCGGGCGAGCTGGTGAACTTCGTCGCCCAGCAGGTGGGCGGCAAGGGCGGCGGCCGGCCAGACATGGCGCAGGCCGGCGGCACCGATGCCGCCGCGCTGCCTAGCGCGTTGCAATCAGTGAAGTCCTGGGTCGAGGAGCGGGTCTGAACGGATGACGCCGCTCGGAGCGCTTGAAGCCTCGGCGCTCGGGCAGGCGATCCGCGACTGGTTTCCGCTGGTCAAGGTCGTCCATCTCTCGGGAGTGGCGCTGCTTCTCGGCACGATTGTCGCGGTCGACCTGCGCCTGCTCGGCCTGTTCCGGAACCGGTCGGTGAAGCGCCTCGCCGGCAAGTTGCTGCCGTGGACTGCCGCCAGTTTTCTCGTGATCGTGCCGAGCGGGCTCGCGATGTTCGTCGGCTACGCGGGCGACCTGATCGCCAGCCCGGTGTTCGCGCTCAAGATCTGCCTGATCCTCTGCGCTGGCGTGAACGCCGCGGTGTTCCATGCCGGGGCGTTCCGCGGCGCGGCGAGCTGGGATGTGGACGTGCCGCCGCCGCCCGCGGCGCGGGCCGCGGGCGCGCTGTCGCTCGCCTTGTGGGCAAGCGTCGTGACCTGCGGGTTGCTGCTCTAGGAGAAGCCGATGCGCTGCTTGCGGGCGCGTCCGTCGTGGACGTCGTCGGGGCCGACCTCGTTGCGGCCGGCGACCTTGGCGTTGCCGAACGCGCCATGGATCAGGCGCCGCATCTCGCGCGGCGGCAGGCCGGAGAGCTTTTCGAGCGCGGCCTGCGAGGGCGCCTCGGGGAACTGCTTGCCCCAGTCGTGCGAGTTACGGATCTCGCGGTAGATGTTGAGCGCGATCCGCGCCGAGCCCTCGGCGTCGGGCGCGTCGATCTCGTACACCGTCAGGCGGCTGAGGAGCGGCTCGGGGATGCGCGCCGGATCGTTGGCGGTGGCGAGCCAGACCGCGCCCGAGGCGTCGATCGGCACCTCGACGAATTCGTCGACGAAGCGCGTCGCGGTCTCCATCTCGAGCAGCTCGTAGAGCGCGCCCAGCGGATCGTACTGGCCGTCGGCGCTCGCCTTGTCGATCTCGTCGACCACGATCACCGGGTTGGCATAGTCGCCGTTCAGGAAGGTGTCGAACACCTTGCCCGGCTTGGCGTTCTTCCATTGCGAGGAGGCGCCAGACAGCACCCAGCCGGCGGTGAGCGAGCTCATCGGCACGAAGCCGAAGCCGGTGCCGAGCAGCTGCGCGATCTTGCGCGCGAAGTGGGTCTTGCCGATGCCGGGCGCGCCGAGCAGCAGCATCGGCGGCAGCTCGACAGAGTCCTCCGAACCGATGCACAGCGCGAGGTGTTTGCGGATGTCCTCGAGGACGATCGCGAAGTTGGGGAGCTCCTCGCAGAGCGCTTCCATTTCCGGGAGCGCGGAGGGCTTGACGGTGAAGCGCTGGCCGCCGAGGCGCAGCATCTTCTCGTAGACCGCGCGGAGCGCCTCGTTGGCGCCGGGGGGCAGTTCCTGCAGGGCTTTCTCGACAGCCGGGACGTCGTAGACGTCCTTGAAGCCTGCGATCGGAATCGTGACGGAAGCGGACATATTGTTCACCCTTCCTTTTTTATCGCCATCCGAGGAAAAAAATTAACATGTCCCTTTGTACCGAGCAAATCCCACGCCTAGCAACCGGAGAGGGGGAGTGCCAGCATGACTAGAAGAACGCACGAGGACTTCAAACGTTTCGGCGACGGCCATCTGCCCGGCCACCTTGGCGTGGAAATCCTCGCGGTCAACCCGGAAGCCGTAGAAAGCCGCATGGCGGTGCGTAAAGAAGTGATGGCACCGAATGGCTACCTGCACGCCGCATCGGTGGTCGCGCTCGCCGACACGAGCTGCGGCTACGGCTGCGTCGCCAGCCTGCCGGAAGGCGCGCGCGGCTTCACCACCATCGAGCTGAAGTCGAATTTCCTCGGCACCACCCGCGAGGGCGCGATCCGCTGCCGGGCCACGCCGGCGCACCTCGGCCGGACGACGCAGGTCTGGGATGCGGTGGTCACCAATGAGGCGGACGGCAAGGTCATTGCCCTCTTCAGGTGCACGCAGATGGTTTTGTGGCAGAATCCGAAACCATGAGCCGCCAGTTCTTCTTTGGCTTCTTTTACTTCCCCTGCCACCTGGCGGAAGGGACCGGCTAAGCTCAGCCCAACGGATCCCGAAAAAACCGCCAGCCGAAAGCCTGGCGGTTTTTTTTTGGGGCCCACCCAAGCGAGAAACCCATGACGCCTACCGATAACTACCTCGCGCCGCTGCTGCCCGCGGACAAGACCTCGTCGACCGACGACCAGCGCATCGAGAACATCGTGCCGCTGCCGCCGCCCGAGCACCTGATCCGCTTCTTCCCGATCCAGGCGACGCCGGCGGAGAAGCTGATCACGCAGACGCGCAACAAGCTGCGCGACATCCTGCGCGGCAAGGACGACCGGCTGCTGGTGGTGATCGGCCCGTGTTCGATCCACGATCCGGAGGCCGCGGTCGCCTACGCCGGCAAATTGGGCGTCGAGCGGCAAAAGCACGAGGCCGAGCTGGAAGTGCTGATGCGCGTCTACTTCGAGAAGCCGCGCACCACCGTCGGCTGGAAGGGGCTGATCAACGACCCGTACATGAACGGCAGCTTCCGCATCAACGAAGGGCTGCGCATCGCGCGCGACCTGCTGGTGCGCATCAACCAGGCGGGCGTGCCCGCCGGCTGCGAGTTCCTCGACGTCATCTCGCCGCAGTACATCGGCGACCTCGTTTCGTGGGGCGCGATCGGCGCACGCACCACCGAAAGCCAGGTGCACCGCGAGCTCGCCTCGGGTCTCTCCGCGCCGGTCGGTTTCAAGAACGGCACCGACGGCAACGTCAGGATCGCCGTCGACGCGCTGCTCGCCGCGCGGCAGAAGCACCATTTCCTCTCGGTGCACAAGAGCGGCCAGGTGGCGATCGTCGAGACGCGCGGCAACGAGGACTGCCACATCATCCTGCGCGGCGGCAAGACGCCGAACTACGACGCGGCGAGCGTCGCCGCCGCCTGCGCCGAGCTCGCCAAGGCGAAGCTGCCCGAGCGCTTGATGATCGACTGCTCGCACGCCAACGCCGCGAAGCAGTACCAGAAGCAGGCCGAGGTCGCGGCCGACATCGCCGCGCAGATCGGCGGCGGCGAGAAGCGCATCGTCGGCGTGATGGTGGAGTCGAACCTCGTCGAGGGCCGGCAGGAGATCGTCGCCGGCAAGGCGCTGAAGTACGGCCAGAGCGTGACCGATGCCTGCCTCGGCTGGGACGACTCGATCAAGTTGCTCGATGGCCTCGCCGAGGGGGTGAAGAAACGCCGCCGCGCACGGCGCTGAACGGCAGCGGGTTTCCGGCATAATCGTGCGAGCCCCATGCCGGAAATCCACCAGCAGCTCGCGCATCTCGAACCTCTCGGCGACGCGACCCGGTTCGCCGAGCAGATGCGTGCGCTCATCCCCAAATGCCGCTTGCTGGAGAACTTCTCCGGCGCGGAAGTGCGCCTGCTGGCGCATTTCATGGTCGTGTACAAGGCGGAGCCTGGCGTGGAGATCATCCGCGAGGGCGATGGCGGCGACTTCATGCTGATGGTGCTCGAGGGCGAGGTCGAGGTGCACAAGCGCGACCGCTGGAACACGCCGCAGCTCCTCGCCACCGTCGAAGCCGGCCGCACCCTGGGCGAGATGTCGATGATCGACGGCCAGGCGCGCTTCGCCACCTGCATCGCCACGGCGCCGGTCATCATCGCGGTGCTCGACCGCGAGAACCTGGCGCGCATCATCGTCGAGCAGCCGCTGCTCGGCGCGAAGATCCTGATGGAGCTGGTGCTGATGCTCTCGCAGCGGCTGCGCGCCACCAGCCAGCGCCTGCTCGGCCTCATGGACGAGCAGTCGCATGGCGCGACCTCGGGGATGCTCTAGGCGTGCACGCCACGTTGCCGCTGCTCCGGCAGTACCGGTTTCCAGCCATCGCGCGCGCGAAACTGGAGACGCTGCAGGTCAACCTCGGCTACAAGTGCAACCAGAGCTGCCTGCACTGCCACGTCAACGCCGGCCCGACGCGCACCGAGATGATGTCTCGCGAGACGCTCACCGATGTTCTCGCCTTCCTCGAGGTCTCGAAAGTGAAGGCGCTGGATATCACCGGCGGAGCGCCCGAGCTGCATCCGCAATTCCGCGAGCTGGTGACGAAGGCACGCGCGCTCGGCGTGCGCGTCATCGACCGCTGCAACCTCACCGTGCTGGAAGAGCCCGGCCAGGAGGACACGGCGGAATTCCTGGCGGCGAACCGGGTCGAGATCACCGCCTCGCTGCCCTGCTACACGGAAGAGCTGGTCGACCGGCAGCGCGGCAAGGGCGTGTACGAGAAAAGCGTCCGCTCGATCCGCAAATTGAACTCGCTCGGCTACGGCGCGGAGCTGGAGCTGAACCTGGTCTATAACCCCCAGGGACCCGCGCTACCGCCGGCGCAGGACCAGCTCGAAGCCGACTACAAGCGCATCCTCGGCGAGACGTTCGGCATCCGCTTCAACCGCCTGCTGACGCTCGCCAACATGCCGATCCAGCGCTTCGGCTCGACGCTCATCTCGAAGGGCCAGTTCAACCAGTACATGACGCTGCTGCACGAGGCGCATCGCGACGAGAACCTCGCCGCGGTGATGTGCCGCACGCTGATTTCGGTCGACTGGCAGGGCGACGTCTACGACTGCGACTTCAACCAGATGCTCGATGTGCCGCTGACGGTCAAGGGAAAGACGCGGCTCAAGGTCTCGGAGCTGATCGGCCGCGACCTCGAGGGCAATCCCATCGCGGTGCGCGACCACTGCTTCGGCTGCACCGCCGGGCAGGGGTCCTCGTGCTCGGGCGCCCTGGCGGCGTGAGCCGCGCCCGGCTTCTCGTCGCCGCACTCGTCGTAATCGCCATCGCGGTGTTCTTCGCCGCCGGCGGACATCGCTACTTCACCTTCGAGAACCTGAAGGCGCAGCAGGCGGCGCTGGACGGCTGGTACCGCGCGCATCCGTGGCAGACGGTGCTGGTCTACTTTGCGACGTACGTCGCGGTGACCGGCCTGTCGCTGCCCGGTGCGACGCTGCTCACGCTCGCAGGCGGCGCGGTGTTCGGCCTGGGGTGGGGAACCGTGATCGTCTCCTTCGCCTCGTCGCTCGGTGCCACGCTCGCTTTCCTTGCCTCGCGCTTCCTGCTCCGCGACTGGGTACGCGCCCGCTTCGGCGAGCGGCTGAAGACGATCGACGAGGGCCTGGCGAAGGAGGGCGCGTTCTATCTCTTCACGCTGCGCCTGCTGCCGGTGGTGCCGTTCTTCCTCATCAACCTCGCGCTCGGGCTTTCGGCGATGCGCGCCTGGACGTTCTACTGGGTAAGCCAGATCGGCATGCTCGCCGGCACGCTGGTGTACGTGAACGCCGGCACGCAGCTCGCCAGACTGGAATCGCCGCGCGGCATCCTTTCCTGGCAGCTGCTCGGCGCGTTCCTCCTGCTCGGCATCTTCCCGCTGCTGGCGAAGAAGCTGGTCGATACGCTGAAGGCGCGGCGCGTCTATTCGCGCTGGCCGCGGCCGCGCCGGTTCGACCGCAACCTGGTGGTGATCGGCGCGGGCTCGGCGGGCCTGGTCTCGGCGTACATCGCGGCGACAGTGCGGGCCAAGGTGACGCTGATCGAGAAGGAGCGCATGGGCGGCGACTGCCTGAACACCGGCTGCGTGCCGTCGAAGGCGCTGATCAGGACAGCGCGCGTGCTTTCCCAGATCCGCAACGCGTCGAACTACGGCATCCGCAGCGCAAGCGCGGAGTTTGACTTCGCCGAGGTGATGGAGCGGGTGCAGCGCGTGATCCGCGCCATCGAGCCGCACGATTCGGTCGAGCGCTACACCGGCCTGGGCGTGGAGTGCATCCGCGGCGAGGCGAAGATCACCTCTCCGTGGACGGTGGCGGTGAACGGCCGCACCCTCACCACCCGCGCGATCGTCATCGCCGCCGGCGCGCGGCCGCTGGTGCCGCCGATCCAGGGCATCGAGCAGATCGAGGTGCTCACCTCCGAGAACGTCTGGAGCCTGCGCAAGCTGCCGGCGCGGCTGGTCGTGCTCGGCGGCGGGCCGATCGGCTGCGAGCTGGCGCAGGCATTCGCGCGCCTGGGCTCGAAGGTGACGCAGGTGGAGATGTTGCCGCGCCTGCTGGTGCGCGAGGATCCGGAGGTCTCCGAGGTGGTGCGCGAGCGCTTCGAGAAAGAGGGCGTGAGCGTGCTCGTCGGGCACAAGGCCAAGCAGGTGGTGATCGAAGGCGGCCGCAAGCTGCTGCTGTGCGAGCACGACGGCAAGGGAGTGGGCGTCGAGTTCGACGCGCTGCTCTGCGCGGTCGGCCGCGTTCCCAACACGGCTGGCTACGGGCTCGAGGAGCTCGGCATCCCGCTCGGCAAGGGCCGTACCGTCGAGACCAACGCCTACCTGCAGACGCTGTACCCGAACATCTACGCCTGCGGCGACGTCGCCGGTCCCTACCAGTTCACGCACACTGCATCGCACCAGGCGTGGTACGCGGCAGTGAACGCCCTGTTCGCGCCGTTCCGCAGCTACCGCGCCGACTACTCGGTGATCCCGTGGGCGACTTTCACCGAGCCCGAAGTGGCGCGTGTCGGCCTGAACGAAACCGAGGCGAACGAGCGCGGCATCGCATTCGAGGTGACGCGCTACGGCCTCGACGACCTCGACCGCGCGATTGCCGATGGCGAGGCGCACGGCATGGTGAAGGTGCTCACCGTGCCGGGCAGCGATCGCATCCTCGGCGCGACCATTGTCGGCGAGAGCGCCGGCGAGCTGATCGTCGAGTTCGTCGCGGCGATGCGCCACGGCATCGGCCTGAAGAAGATCCTCGGCACCATCCACATCTACCCGACGCTCTCCGAGGCGAACAAGTACGCCGCCGGCGTCTGGCGCAAGGCGCACGCGCCCGAGGGCGTGCTGCGCCACCTCGAGAAATTCCACTCATGGATGCGCGGCTAGTCCTTTCGCTTTTCCTGTTTCTCGCGAGCCCTGCTCTCGCGTTCGATCACGGGGCATGGGACGCGATGCTGAAGAAGAACGTCGTGGCGCTCGACGGCGGCAAGGCGTCGCAGTTCCGCTACGGGGAAGTGGATCACAAAGCCCTCCAGTCGTACTTGAAGACACTCTCGGGTGTGAGTGAAAAAGAGTTCAGGGGCTGGTCGCGGGAAGAACAGATGGCGTTCCTCATCAACGCCTACAACGCCTTCACCGTAGAGAAGATCCTCACGCGCTATCCCGACATCCGCTCCATCTGGGACTTCGGCAAGATCTTCGGCAACCCCTTCAAGGACGAGTTCTTCATGCTGCTCGGCCGCAAGATGAGCCTCGACGGCATCGAGCACGGGGTGCTGAGGAAAAACTATCGCGAGCCGCGCGTGCACTTCGCAGTGAACTGCGCCTCGGTCGGCTGCCCGATGCTGCGCGAGGAGGCCTATGTCGCGGCGCGCCTCGAGCGCCAGCTCGAGGAGCAGGCGGTGCGCTTTCTCTCAGATCGCAGCCGGAACCGATATCGCGACGGGCGTCTCGAGGTGTCGAAGATCTTCGACTGGTTCAAGGAAGACTTCGAGCCGCGCCAGGCCTACTTCAAGCGCTATGCAAAGGCGCTCGGCTATCCCGGAGGCGAAGTGCCGCTCACTTTCCTCGACTACGACTGGTCCCTGAACGACTCTCCATCGTTGTCCCGGCGCTGAACGAAGCGGCGGGCATCGGCACCGCGCTCGAGGCGCTCGCGCCGCTGCGCGCGCGCGGCCACGAGGTGATCGTCGCCGACGGCGGCAGCGACGACGCCACCGCGCGGCTTGCCGCGCCGCTCTGCGACCGGGTGGTCGTTGCGCCACGCGGCCGGGCCTCGCAGATGAATGCCGGGGCGCGCGAGGCGAGGGGAGACATCCTGCTGTTCCTGCATGCCGACACGCGCCTTCCGGGGAATTTCGTTCTCGAGAATCACGTCTGGGGAAGGTTCGACGTCCGCATCGAAGGTCGTCACTGGCTGCTGCCGGTGGTCGCCGGGTCGATGAACCTGCGCTCCCGGCTCACGGGAATCGCCACCGGCGACCAGGCGATCTTCGTTCGCCGCGATGCGTTCCCGGGCTTTCCCGAGCTGCCGCTGATGGAAGACGTGGCGTTCAGCAAGCTGATGAAGCGCCGTTCGCCGCCGGCCTGCCTGCGGGAGAAGGTGACCACCTCGGGGCGCCGCTGGGAGTCGCGCGGCGTGGTGCGCACCATCGTGCTGATGTGGTGGTTGCGCCTGCTTTTCTTTCTTGGAATTTCACCCGACAAGCTGGCGCGCCGGTATGAGCGCTGAGGCGGTCGTCATCGTCTTCGCCCGTGCGCCGCTCCCCGGGCGCGCGAAGACGCGACTCGTGCAGCGGCTGGGCGCGGCCGGCGCGGCGCGCCTGCAGGCGCGGCTTACCGAGCGCGCACTGCGCACCGCGATCGCCTCGCGCTGCGGCAAGGTCGAGCTGCACGGCACTCCGCGCATCGGCCACCCTTTCTTTTTGCGCGAACGGCGCGAGCTGGCGATCACCCTCGTCAGGCAGTCAGGGCGCGATCTCGGCGAGCGCATGCATCGCGCCCTGAATGCGGCGCTGCGCAAGTATCGCTACGCGATCCTGATCGGCGTCGACGCGCCGGAACTGCGCGCCGCGGACCTGCGGCGCGCGCTGCGGCTGCTGCGCTCAGGCTGCGACGCCGTGCTCGCGCCGGCCGAGGACGGCGGCTACGCCCTGATCGCCTGCCGGCGCGCGCCGCGCCCTGTTTTCGAGCACATCGAGTGGGGCGGGAATGATGTCTACGCGCGAACTGTGGAGCGCCTCGACAGCCAGCGCATGCGCTGGCGCGCGCTGCGCACGGTCTGGGATGTCGATCGTCCCGCGGACCTTGATCGCCTCGGCGGGCGCCTGTTCCTGACCCCTCGCGCAAGCTAGCCGCGGCAAAAGTGCGTGTTACACTTTGCCGCCCTTTGAGGAGGGCAAAAGACCGCTTCAAGCGGCGCCGGAGGAGAGAATGAAAATCAAGAGTCCGAAAGACTTCTGGTCTGGCCTGATGTTCGTTGCATCAGGGCTGTTCTTCGCCATCTGGGCGGTCACGCACTACCAGATGGGCACCGCCGTTCGCATGGGACCCGCATACTTCCCGACCGTGCTCGGCGGTCTGATGGTGGTGCTCGGCCTGATCATCCTCGCCGGCTCGCTGGCGATGGAAGGGCCGAAGGTGCCGCCGTTTCGCTTCCGCCCGCTGCTCATGATCTCGCTCGGCCTGGTGCTCTATGGCTACCTGATGAAGCCGCTCGGCCTGGTCGGCGCCACCGCCGCGCTGGTGTACGTCGGCGCGCTCGGCGGTCACGAATTCCGCTGGAAGGAAGTGACGGTCCTCTACGTTGTCCTGATTATTTTCTCGTGGCTGGTGTTCGTGAAGGGTCTGTCGCTGCCCTTCCCGCTCTGGCCGGCGGCCTACAGCTAACGGAGCCTGCATGGACGTCTTCGCCAATCTCTGGTTGGGCTTCACCGTAGCGCTGACGCTGCAGAACCTTTTTTACGCGTTCGTCGGCTGTATCCTCGGCACGCTGATCGGCGTTCTGCCGGGCATCGGCCCGGTGGCGACCATCGCCATGCTGCTGCCGATCACCTTCAACCTCAACCCGCTGTCGGCGCTGATCATGCTCGCCGGCATCTACTATGGCGCGCAGTACGGCGGGTCGACGACCGCCATCCTGGTCAACATCCCGGGCGAATCGTCCTCGGTGGTGACGTGCCTGGACGGCTACCAGATGGCACGGCAGGGCCGCGCAGGGCCGGCGCTCGCCACCGCTGCGATCGGCTCGTTCTTCGCAGGCTGCGTCGCGACGCTGATCATCGCCGTGGCGGCGCCGCCGCTCGCCGAGGTGGCGCTCAAGTTCGGCCCGTCGGAGTACTT
>Ga0111538_10012441_pt1 | contig 11247 bp, 6 predicted proteins | sample SoiMethybrSBSTD1_FD_79669 | JGI IMG/M metagenome (GOLD analysis project Ga0111538, IMG submission 79669) | Bulk soil microbial communities from a Populus tree surrounding site in Tennessee, USA - Soil MetaG P. TD hybrid SBSTD1 (version 2)... | ecosystem: Environmental > Terrestrial > Soil > Tree... | reverse complement strand
CAAGTTCAGTTCGCGGATTTGCCATCGCTTACAACGAGGTGCTGCTGAATTCGAAGCGCGTCGCTCCATATGTGTTGATGATCGTATGCAGCGCCGCCGCGTTAATGGGTTGGGTGAGAGGGCCAGCCGCCGCGTTGGGCTGGGCTACGAACAGCGACTTCTACATTTCGAGAGGGCTGAAGGCCTTCTCTTTTCTGTTGGGGCCACCGCTGTTCAGCGCGGTTATTATGGGAGATCCTGTAATTAGAGACTTTCGTTTGCATATTGACCCGCTGATCTTTTCAAAGCCAATCAATCGCGCTCAGTACCTTTTCGGAAAATTCTTTGGCAACTTCTTTGTGCTGGTGTGCTGCATGGCAGCATTCCCACTAACGCAGATGTTGCTGCAAGCATTTCACCCCTCGCGAATGGTGGTCCAACAGGTGAAAGTGCTCCCCTATTTCAAGCACTTCTTTTTCTTTGTAGTTATCACGCACCTAATACTGGCAGCCATCTACTTCACAGTGGGCACGGTTACGCGCAACAGCAAAATCGTTTACGGTCTTGCTGTCAGCTTTTATCCGATCTACGTCTCGTTGATGTTGCTCTTAGTATCGCCGCTAACGATCCGCTGGAAGATCTTTTTCGATGCCTTTCTGCTTAGCTCTGGACCAACCAATAACGGGTTTGGAAACAGCGCGGAGTTTCTCAACAGTTACGTCATGAACTACACCCCGGACATGATCATCAACCGGCTGTTGCTTATCTGCGGCGCTGTCGTGTGTTTGGCGATCGCGTATCTAAAATTTCCGAATCATGACGGCGCGAAGTCGAAAGAGGATTTCTCTACCTTGAAGCTTTTGCGGGCGATGGATTTCCAACCAGTGCGCAGATTCGCAGCCGTGGCTTATAACGAGGTGCTGCTTAATTCAAAGCGCGTCGCCCCTTATGTGATAGCAGCTCTGTGCGCTGGCAATGCCGTGCTGTGGTGGGGGTGGGGACCAGCTACTGGTCGCGGCTTGGCTACCAACAGCGAGGCCTTCATTGCCGGCTGCCTGCCCGTCTACTCTTTCCTTTTCGTGCCTCTGTTCACCGTGCTTATCATGGCAGATCCGGTGATCAGAGACTTTCGCACCGGTATCGATCCACTCATTTTTTCCAAACCGGTAAGCCATGCTGAGTATCTTCTGGGAAAATTCTTCGGCAACTTCTTTGTGCTGGCGTGCTGCCAAGCGGCTTTCGTCCTCACCCTTTTTGTTCTTCAGTGGGTGCCTAAACGAGGCATGGTTGTCCAGGAAACGAAGTTCCTTGTTTACCCAAAACACTTTCTCGTTTTCGTGGCGATTTCTCATCTGCTTTTGGCTGCTGTCTACTTTACGGTTGGCACTCTGACGCGCAACGCCAAGATCGTATACGGACTCGGTGTTGCGTTTTATCCGCTCTACATCGTTCATCAAGCCGTTCTATTAAAAAGTTTACCGTCGCAGTGGCGAATTGTTCTTGATCCTCTGCTCATGAATTGGAGGGGGGCAGGGGAAGTTCACACGATCAGCGCCGACGTGCTAAATCGACTCGTAGTCGTTTACGACTCAACGCTGATCGTCAATCGCGTCGTGATGATTCTATTGGCGGCTCTCTGTCTTGCGCTTGTCTACGCGCGTTTTGCGATCACCGAGCGCGACAAGAAAGTACAAGAGAGGTCGGTCCTCAACCTTTCAACCCCAGTCGAACTGGTCTATTACCCAGAAAGTTCGCCTGTTGCGCTTCTCGATCGATCCGAAGCAAGGGTTATCAAAGTTGCCGTCGCCATTCCTGAAGTAGTCAGGCTGAATAAAGGAATTGGCGACTATGTGAATCAACTGTGCGCGGCTTTACACATGGAATTCCGCCTACTTCTTGCGGAACGAAGCCTGGTCGTCGTCATGCCGCTGGCCATCTTCCTCTCTGTTTTCGAAGTGGCCTTCTATAACATTCCACCTGATGTCTCTCATTCCGCCGCTTACGCGACTAACACAGCAAAGTTATTGTTGCTATTCCTGATCGGAATTGCGGTCTTCTACACGGGCGAAGCAATGCATCGTGATCGGGAAGTGAAGATCGAGCCAGTCATATGGTCCACGCCCGTTCCCAATGGTGTCTTACTGTTTTCCAAATGTCTCGCGACGACGGTGTTGACATTTTCATTGGTGATTGCAGTCGGGCTAATTGCGTTGGTGGTCCAACTTGTGAGAGGAAAGACGCCCGTTGATTTGGCGGCTTATGCGACGGTCTACGGCGTAGTACTCGTACCCGGCATCATTTTTTTGACTGCAACGGTGGCGGCGTTGAATGTCGTGTTGCGGAATAAGTACGTGGCGTATGTGGTGGCGGTTGGCACAGGCGCTGGACTCTTCTATCTATACAACAACGGATATAACCATTGGCTGTACAACCCGTTGCTTTATCAACTCTGGAGGTATCCGGATCTCTCTAGCGCCGGAATACTAGCGTCCAGACTTTACTGGCTTGGTCTTGCAGTTGTGTGTCTCGCTGTCGCGTATGTCTCATTTGAACGAAAGTCTAGATGAGCGGCTGCCTATTCAGTACCGTGCGCGGTAGCGGACGGCCATCACTCCACGTCGCGGCAGATGGTTGCTACTGGATATCGGACGTCGAGTGGTGGCCATCCGCTACCGCGAATGGTCCTGAATAGGCGTGCGCTGTCGCGGTGGATGTGGTCTGCGATGTAAAGAGGCTTTGCACAAAAAGTCCTTCTCCACGCTACAAATGAATGTCAAGTTCTTCATTCGGTCTCCGAGCCTGCGAAGCAGGCGTGAGCATAGAGCCTGGGGCGTCAGCCCAAGGGAAACTCGCGGCAAACGTTTTTGAGCCCGCGACAGCGGGCGAAAGATGAGTGGTGCGAACGCTGTCGCCCGCTGCACGGGCTACATAGCTTCAAGCACCTCTACCTGGGGCTGACGCCCAGGCTTTATGTTCATACCTGCTTCGCAGGCCGTGAGACTTTTTGTGCAAAGCCGTGTAAAGATTAATGACAAATCCCCTCAAATCTCCCTTCGCCGCAGTCTTCGCTAACGAAGTACTTCTAAACACCAAGCGAGTTGCTCCGTACGTGCTGATGGTGCTCTTCGCGTCGAATGCGGTGTTGTGGTGGGGATGGGGGCCAGCCGTCGAAAGAGGCTGGGCCACTAACAGCGACTTTTACATCGGGAGAAACTTCGGTGGCTTCTCGATCATTCTGGGACTTCCGATCTTCACGGCAGTCATCATGGGTGACCCTGTCATCAGGGATTTTCGTCTTGGTGTGCATCCGCTGATCTTTTCGAAGCCGCTCGGCCGCGCCACATATCTGCTGGGAAAGTTCTTCGGCAACTTCTTCGTGCTTGTTTGTTGTCAATCAGCTTTCGCAATCACACTGTTGGTGCTTCAATGGGTTCCATTTTCCGGCATGGTTACCCTGCCCGTAAGAGTCGTTCCTTACTTCAAACACTTCTTTATCATCGTAGTCATCACTCACCTGGTATTGGCAGCAGTCTACTTTGCGGCAGGAACACTCACTCGCAACGCAAAAATAGTCTACGTGCTGGCAGCGTGCTTTTATCCAGTTTTCATCGGATATCAATTCTTATTGAGAGAGTTACCGACTGTCTTTGGCGTACTTCTGAACCCGATTGGCTTCAATGCCGGTTCTCGAATTGATCCTTGGAGTAAGAGCGCCGATTTCCTTAATCAGTACGTAGTTCGTTACGGCGTGTTGGCGTACGCGAATCGCGCCTCAATGATCGTGATTTCTTTTCTGCTTTTGTTGCTTGTCTACTTGCGTTTTCGAATCGATCCACAACAAACCAAACCAGAACACTTCACGAAGTTCACCCTTTCTGAACCGTCAGGCAGGATTCCGTACAGTCGTCCATCGTATGGCCTAATCGATTTACCCAAGGAAGCATTGCCAGCACGCAATCGAATACCACTTTCCAAAGTCACCTTATCGCAGGGACCAATCGCAAATCTCTTCAAATTAATCGAGGCGCTGGCCGTCGAGTTTCGACTGCTTCGCTCGGAACGAGGTTTCCTTATTCTTATCCCGCTGGCGATCTTTCTTTCTTTTTTGTCGGTTCCGTTTTCTCGAATTGCGCCTGAGGTTTCATATTCCGTCACCTCCGCAACGAACACAGCAAGCATGCTGTTACTGTTCGTAGCTTGTGTCATCGTTTTCTACATGGGCGAAACAACGCATCGCGAGCGTGAATTGAAAATTGAACCAGTCGTTTGGTCCACACCTGTGCCGAACAGTGTGTTGTTACTCTCAAAGTGGTTGGCTATGGCGGCGCTGGCGCTTTCGTTAGTGGTGTTAGGCAGCTTAACTACAATCGTGACTCAATTGTTGAGAGGCCACACACCTGTTGATTTCTCAGCCTACTTCCTCATCAGCGGCATAATCGTCGTGCCCAGCATCATCTTCATGATCTCATTCGTTGTTGCGTTGAATGTGTTGCTGCGGAATAAATATGTGGCTTACGTTGCAGCGGTGGGAACGGGCGCTAGCCTGATATATCTATACAACCTCGGTTACAACCACTGGCTGTATAATCCGGTGCTTTATCAACTGTGGCGGTATTCTGATCTCACTACCGGCAGAATACTCGGCTACCGACTTTACACACTTGGTCTCGCGGGCGTGTTTCTCGCACTTGCGCACCTTTGCTTTGAACGTAAAGCATAATAGTCCACCTGGGGTCATCTTTTTTTAGAAGGGGCAGTCAATGAAAACAGAAAGTATTGACGGTATCAGGGAGTCAAACCAAAGGTGGCGCAAACGCATCCTAATCGCGGCTTTCGTCAGCGAACTTCCCCAAAAATCTTCAAAATGAAGCCGAATTGTCTAATTCTTCTTATCCTTGCTCTCGCCAACGTCGCGAACGGCCAGTTTTCTGGTTCAGATGTGGCGATCGTTACGACGTACTCGCAAAGCCAAAAATACTTTCTGAAATCAATGCCCTATGACAATGAATTCCCGACTCTTCGAGGCAAGACGACGGTTTATGCTGCGGGCAATCCCGTTCCGCGCTATTCGTTTGAGCGAGGTTTCGATTTCGTCGAGGAAGACAGTAATAATTTGATCTTGAGCAATGATGGTCGAACCATTTTCTACGCCATTCCCTCACAAGCAGATGAAAAAACGGACGGCTTAAAGAGCGTCACCATCTATAAAGACGGAACGATCGTGCGGAGTTTTACCGAGAGAGAGGTGAACGGATGCGATCCCACCAAGCAGCGTTGCACATTGATTTATTCAAACTATGACGAGGTGGTGGACCAGGACAAGAGTAACTTCGGAACAACGAAGTACAAAAGAGTCTTCAAAGCCGGAGTAGACGAGAAAGAAAAATTCCTGAGCGACTTCGCTATCTTCGCGCTTGACGATCTCGTTTACCTCACCGATTCAAACAAGCAGGTTCATGTTTTTGATCTAACGTCCGGCAACCTGATTCGTTCTGCGCCCTTCGACGACATATACGGTGAAGTAAAGACAAAGGCCCGTCCTAGTCGAACTAAAGTGACTCACTACGAAGCTCATATCTACCTGGAGTTCCCAAAGTTGAAAGACGGGAGAGATACCCACAAAGCGCTGGCGGATTATCTTGGCATGAAACCCGCTGATTTAATCGGAACGAAAGACCAGAGCTACAAACTCCACACGGTTAAGATAACCGTTGGCATTTCGCGCTCGGGAATCGCGGAAATCGAAAGCATCGACGTTGATCAAGGGCTGCGGAAGGAAAGAGTCCTCAACTTCTTTAAGGCGAACCGATTCGACATTCGTGAAGTGCCCAGCGTGTTTGAAAAATGGTACCTGACTGAGGAGTACCTTTCGTTCAGAAACGCAGACGAGAAAATCGCTCGCGCCGAAAGGGAGGCAGAAATCGCAGCCAACCGGAAAGCGCGCGAGGCACGCATGACCATGGAGAGGATCGACGGCGTCTACATCCCCAACAATCTGGGTGAATGCTTTGACGAATTGGACAAGCTCTTGAGCGACATTGATAAGAAAGAAATGAAGGACAAGTCGAAACGAGAAGACATGATTCTCTATCACCTAACGCTGGGAATGTGGATGAGAAATAATTGGGGGCTGCATGGAGGTTCACGCCTATTAGCGTACTTTTATGGGAAGGGAATTCGTGATCCAGAGCAAATGTCAACCGTAGTTCTGTTCTATTACTACGATTGGTTAACAGGTAAGAAAGATAGCTGGAAACAATGGGACGCCAATCCCAAACCACCGTTCACCAAGCCGGTGGACCAACGATTCGGCGATGCCATCAACGACCGTCGCCGCCCCTAATCCTCCCTCCTTGGTTGCAATATCGCTCGCTTCGAACGCAGAGCCTGCCATTAGTGCGAAAGTTGTCTGCGAGCCTTATTCTGACATAGCATTCCAAATCACGATGAAGGAAGAACAGGTTCAGACAGTGAATGATTTGTTTGCGAGGAGCGTGTTTTTTGTGAAAGACGCTGGGCGCTCCCTAAAGTTTTACACGGAAACGCTCGGATTCTCGGTGGAGTGGAATTATCAGGAAGAAGGCCGGACATTTGTATTTGAAGTCAGCCTGCTTGGGTTCCAACTGATCCTGAATCAGACGGAGCCTGGGACGGAAGATCGGGCGGGTCACGGCCGCGTGTTCATTGGTCTCGATGACGATCAAGTTGATGCATTTCGCAAACACATCGAGAAAAAAGCCATCAAGACGACCGTGGTCCAATGGGGTAATCCAACACTCGTAATACGCGATCTCGATGACAACGAATTGTTCTTTTGGTTGCCGGAGAGTGAACGAGCAACCCTGCAAGCTTAACTCGCAGGGAGAAAGTCACGCCTCTTGGGTAGCCTCTGCGTTCTCGGCGTCTCTGCGTCCTCCGCGTTTTCCCTGGTCGCATTGAAGACACTCAACTGTCGAATTTGTTGAGGTGCGCCAATCGGGTAAGGAAAGACGCGGAGGACGCAGAGAGGCGGAGGACGCAGAGAGGTGAGTGGCTTAGCAAGAACCTTCAGATTAGAACGCTGCTCTTCGGTCGCAAGCCGTGGCGACCGACTTCTGTCTTGGTAAGCGGTCAACCTACAGTGCTACAATCTCACTTGGCCTATGATTGTCCGCTAAAAAAGTTACTGCGGTTTCTGTGAACGAATCACGCGTGACTCTCTTTACGACGTGAATACGGTTGGAGTGTCTTCACAGCCGACGCAGTAACTCCTCAACTTCAAACTCCACTTCAATCCAACTCCATTAATCGTCGATCGCGGAGTGATTGATCGCGCGGTCGCCTCTTCGTTGGGGAACCAGAAATGAACGTTACTGATCTGACAATCCTTGGTTGGAATGAGTTCTTTGAGACTAACTTTGAATCATACGCGCAAAACAACTACAGCTGTGGCCGAGTCGCGCTCGAACACAAAAACTTTTTCCGCGTCTACACGCAACACGGAGAGAAGCTTGCGGAAATCTCGGGGAAGTTGAGGCACGAAGCCGTCAAGCGAAGCCTCTTGCCAGCCGTCGGAGACTGGGTGGTGATCCGGTCACGTCCAGACCATGACAGAGCAATCATTGACGCAGTCCTGCCTCGGAGAACGAGTTTCGCACGGAAGATTGCTGGTTTGCGCACTGAAGAACAGATTGTGGCCGCGAACATTGACACGGTATTCCTGCTTACATCGCTGAATCAGGACTTCAGCCTGCGCCGCATCGAAAGGTACTTGATCATTGCGTGGGAGAGCGGCGCGAAGCCGGTCATCATTCTCAGCAAGTCGGATCTGTGCGACCGAGTGGCTGACCAAATCGCTCAAGTGCAAGCCATCGCGCATGGTGTGCCCATCCACGCGATCAGCGTTGTCACGGAGTTTGGACTTCAGCATATCGCTCAATATTTGAAGCAGGGGCAAACGGTTGCGCTGCTGGGCTCATCGGGAGTTGGAAAATCGACTCTAATAAATCATCTGGCCGGTGACACTCACTTAAAAGTACAAAAGGTGCGCGAGCACGACGACCGTGGACGACATACGACTACTCATCGCGAGTTAATCTTGTTACCAACGGGAGGACTTGTGCTTGATACTCCAGGCATGCGTGAACTGCAGTTGTGGGATGGCGACGACAGCGTGCAGTTGGTGTTTGAAGACATCGATACTTTGGCCGACAACTGCTTCTTCAGTGACTGCGGTCACCAGGACGAGCCGCAGTGTGCAGTGCGTGAAGCTTTAGCAGCAGGAACGATCGACGCTGAACGATATGAAAGCTACGAGAAGCTACAGAAGGAGTTGAAGTACCTGGCGCGTAGAAGAGACAAACTTTCGGAGATCATGGAAAAGAAGAAGTGGAAGAAGCTCTCGCGCCTGGCAACTGAGCGCGCGCGTTTGAAGCGTTTGTGAGTGGTTCAGGCCTATGGAAAGGTAACTGCCGCTTTTGACAGCATTGAACTGTCGTCGCCTTTAGTTTCGCGGCCCTCAAACTCTTCGATCACTTGCGCGACATTGCGGAAACGGTCAATGCCGCCCAGCTTCTCGTCGAGACCTTCGGCGCGCAGTCGATCTCTTACCGAGGAGCGCGCTTCTACCACCTGAAAGCGAATTCCTCTTTCTATTAATTCTTCCGCGAGTACTGCCAGGGTGTGGGCACTTTGTAGGTCTACATTGGGTGACGTCGAAAGATCGAGGACGACAAGTCGAGCGTCGGGAGTTTTGTCTACATGTTCTAGTACGGAGTCGTGAATGTATTCGACATTGAAATAAAACAAACCTGATTCAACGCGAAAGATCAGGGCGCCCGGCACTAGTTGGTTTGCTGGATTGCGCTCTCGGTCTGAGAAACGATTCGTTCCTGGAATCCGACCCAGCGAGGCTACGCGAGGACGCGAGCCACGCCGCAGAAGTTGGACCAGAGAGATCACGGCGCCGATAAGCACGCCTCGTAACAACCCTGATCCCAATACTCCTATCAGCGCTGCGAGTGCCACCACAAACTCCGAACGATCGGCGCGCCTGATGTGTCGCAGCTCAGAGACGTTGAAGAGTCCCGCAACCGCCATCAAGACGACCGCAGCCAATACTGGTTGCGGGAGGTTGTGAAGTGAGCTCGATAAGAACAGAGTTACTATCAAAATGATCGCCGCTGAAATAAAACCTGTCAGCGGCGTTCGCGCGCCGCCACCTTCGTTAACGAGTGATTGCGACATCCCGCCACTTACTGGAAATCCGCTTCCAAGTCCTACTGCGAGGTTCGCCGCAGCCAGGCCAAGAAATTCCTGATTGCAGTCGAATCGTTGCCGATGCTTGGCGGCGAACATTCGTCCAATTGCTGCTGTTTCCACTGCGCCGAGCATGAAACAAGCGAGGGCTAATGGCATGAGTTCATTGAGATCGGAAAGATGAACTGCCGGTAGCGTCAATGGCGGTAAGCCTTCGGGGACTTCGCCGAGCATCTTTACGCCCCGAGCCTCAAGCCCCAGTAGTGAAGCCACAACGATTCCACCGATAACCACGAACAGACCGACAGGTTTGTTTTTGAGGAACAACTTGGCTGCGATCAGTATTGCGAGTGCGGCAATTCCGATTGATAGTGCAGCAAAGTTCGTCTCGTTGAGGTGGACCAAGAAATGTTCACTCCGTCTCCAGAAGCTACCTTCGCCCCCTTTGAAACCGAAGAGTTTCGGTAACTGTGTGCTGGCAAGGTAGAGAGCGACGCCGGCTTTAAATCCGGTCAGCACGGTTTCAGATATGAAGTTCACCACCGCTCCAGCCCTAACAAGCCAGCCAATGAAAGCAATTGCGGCAACCATCAGCGCAGTGCATGCGGCCAAAGCTGCGAAACGAGATAGATCACCTGCTGCCATCCCTGCCAGGGACGATCCTACTAATAGAGAAATTGCGGACGTGACACTGATTGCGGTGTATCGCGAACTGCAGAACAACCAGAAAACCAGACCCGAGAAGAGACAAGCGTAGATACCGGCTTGTGGCGGAAGACCCGCAAGTGAAGCATCACCTATACCTGCTGGTAGAAGATACGCGGCAAGAGTCAATCCAGCGATAAGATCACCGCGTAACCACCCGGCATCATAGGATCTAAGCCAACCGAATGCAGGAATCAGTCGAGTCAAAAACTGCCGTCGCGGTGATTCCACCTCTCTCCTTCGCGTGAACGTTCACAGTCCCGCCTTGGCAACCTTCGTTGGTAAATTCGCCACCGGCGTCTCAATACCGTTGGTTTTCATCAGCGTCTGCCTGGCAAGTTCTAATTCTTTGAGCTTTGCCTTGTCGAGGGTTGGATACGCCAGATCCAGTGAGGCCAGAGTGGTGATGAGTGCTGACGATACGACGATCCTTGTGAACCATTTGTTATCTGCGGGTATCACGTACCATGGCGCCTCTTTGGTGGCAGTGTTGCGAATTGTTTCTTCATATGCGTGCATGTAGTCCTTCCAATACTCTCGTTCTTTCGCATCGTTCGCTGAGAACTTCCAATTCTTTTCAGGAAGATCGAGGCGTTCGAGAAATCTCTTCTTCTGTTCACCTTTCGACAAATGGAGAAAGAACTTGCGAACAACCACTCCGTTGCGCGTCAGGTAACGTTCGAAATTACGTATGTCGGTGAAGCGTTCATCCCAGATCTTTTTCGTTACTAGTTTCTGCGGCAGCTTCTGTGCGTCGAGAAACTCCGGGTGAACGCGTACTGCGGTAGTTTCTTCGTAGTAACTCCGGTTGAAGATGCCGATCCGTCCACGTTCGGGTAACTGTTTCAGGCAACGCCAGAGGTAGTCGTGATCGAGCTCTTCGGGTGACGGAGACTTGAAGGAGAACACCTGGCATCCCTGGGGATTGATCCCTGACATCACGTGCTTGATGGCGCCATCTTTTCCCGCCGCGTCGAGAGCCTGGAAGATGAGAAGCACTGACCACCGATCCTGGGCGTAAAGCATTTCCTGAAGCTTCGCCAGTGCTTCGACACCAATCGCCAGCGCTTCTTTCGCTCTTGGCTTGTCTTCGGAAGTGAGGTTGAGCGTATCGTTCGGGTCGACGTCCTTCAGCCGAAAACGATCACCATCTCTTATACAAAACGGGTCCGCGAAAGATCGCGCGCGCTTGATCACTTTTTGTAATTTCATTTCACCTTTTGCAACCTCCTGCAGGCGCTGGAATCAGCTGCTTCCATGGTTGTCCTGAACTACATGTTGGTCGTGCCACTTTAATTGAACGGATCAAAAAAAACACTGTCATTT
>Ga0111538_10012440_pt1 | contig 11247 bp, 8 predicted proteins | sample SoiMethybrSBSTD1_FD_79669 | JGI IMG/M metagenome (GOLD analysis project Ga0111538, IMG submission 79669) | Bulk soil microbial communities from a Populus tree surrounding site in Tennessee, USA - Soil MetaG P. TD hybrid SBSTD1 (version 2)... | ecosystem: Environmental > Terrestrial > Soil > Tree... | reverse complement strand
CGGTGACGACAACTGTCTCGAGATTGCTACCGGTGTCTCTGGGTGGCTCGGCTTGTTGAGCCCATGCAGGTGTCGAGACTGCAGCGACGATCGCCAGCCCGACGAGTTGCGGTGTGCGCTTCATGACCTTCGTCCCCCTTGTCATCGATGAGTTGAGGCGCGCTTTGAGCCCAGCCGCGCCTATCTGACTAGAGGGGGTGAGTCGAGAAACCTGCCCCCACCGCACAGCGGGCAGCTTTCCGATCTCGCCCCATCTATAGCAAGATAGGCCCAGGCCAAAGGTCGACTGTGATCCGATGTCTGCATCTCGCAGCAGCCAACGCATAGCCGAGTGGGCCCGCAGCTGGAATGCGGGCCTGACCCGCTTTCTGCGCCGCCGCCTGCCGCAGCAGATCGACGCCGAGGATCTGGCGCAGGAGGTCTACGTGCGCCTGCTGCGGGTCGAGAAGCTGGACCTGATCGAGGAGCCGCAGGCGTACCTGTATCGGGTTGCCGTCAACGTAGCCGCGGAGTGGCGGATGCGGGCTTGCCACAGCAAGCCTCACAGTGCCGACGAGCTCGATGCGCTCGTGGCCGCAACCACCCCCGAAACTGCGCTGAGCGAAGCAGACTTCCGGCGACAACTCGACGACGCTCTGCGCGAGATGACACCTATGGTGCGGGCCGTGATCTACCTGAAGCTGCGCGACGGCACGTCCCACGAAGAAATCGCGCGGCATCTGGGCATCACGACCCGTATGGTGCGCCGGCTCCTGACGACCGCCTACATGCAGCTGCGAGGCAGCATCGATCTCGATTGAGCACCTATGTCGTTTGCAAACGAAAATCCGAACCGCGATCCGACTGAGCAGTCGCCCGCCCAGGGTGCTGCCTATTGGCTCGCGACGCTGTCGGACGAGAGCTGCAGCGACATCGAACGAGAGCAGTTCTCGCAATGGCTGCGCGCTTCGACGCGCAACGTCGAGGAGTTCCTGCGACTGAGCACGTTGATGCGCAGGGCCAGCGGCCAGGGTGGCTTGTGGTCAGACCGGAGCGTGGAATCACTGATCGCCGAGGCGCGAGCCAGTTCGAATGTCGCCACCCTCCCGTCCAGGCGAGGCAGCGACAGCTCGACGCGTCTGCGCCGTGCCCTGCCCTGGCTGATCGCCGCTTCGATCGCATTCGTCGCGATCGGCGGCGCATTCATGACGTCGAACACGCAATGGAAGTCATGGCTCGGTTCCGGATACCAGACGGCAATGGGCGAACAGCGGTCCATCGCACTCGAAGACGGCTCCGTCGTCGAGCTGAACACCCGTTCGCACCTTCGCACGCAGTTCAGCCGCACGCTACGCGCGGTCGAGCTGGTCGAGGGCGAGGCGATCTTCCGCGTCGCCAAGGACGCGCAGCGGCCCTTCCGCGTTCGCACCGGATCGACGGACATCGTTGCGGTCGGCACGGCCTTCAATGTCGACGCGCATGACACCCGGACGGTCGTCACCGTGCTCGAAGGACGAGTGCGCGTGGATAGTCGCCTTGCGGCGAGACAGGCAGCAGGCAGCGTTGGATCCGAGCCGATCGTGCTCGAGGTCGGCGAACAGCTGATCGTCGCCCCGACGCAGCCGATCGTGCGCGTAGCGCTGCCGGACACCGAGAAGGTGACTTCGTGGACGCAGCGGCGGCTGATCCTGGAGGAGACCTCGATTGCTGACGCGGCGGCGGAATTTGCGCGCTACAGTCCGCGCCAGATTCGTGTTCTCGACGCCAGTATCGCCGAGCGCAAGGTGAACGGCGTATTCGATGCAACCGATCCGGCCTCGCTCATCGCCTTCCTGCGGCGGGACAACACAGTTGCGGTCGTCGCCGACGGGGATGGCTGGATCGTGCAGGCGCCTCAGTAGCGGTAAGTCACCGATCCCATGAATGAGCGGCCGAACAGCGGCCGTGCAACGTAGATCGAACCGCTTGCGCCCGCACCAACGTCGGTGCGCGGGTTACCTTCGGTGAGCCCGATTTCGTCCGTGAGATTGTCCGCGGACAGTTGCAAGGTCCAGCGGTTGCGGACCTCGAACGACACGCCGGCGTCGAACTTGTCGTACCCGGGCAGCGTGCGCGTGTTCTCATCGTTCGAATAGCGATCGCTGACGTGCGTCCACGTCAGGAACACGCGGGCGCTATCTTTGAGGAAGGTGTACGCCGGCGTGACGCGCCACATCCGCTTCGGAATGCGTCGGATCGTGTTGCCGGAGTTGTCGACGACGTTGCCTGCAGCATCCCGAAACAGGAAATCGCGATAGCTTGGATCCTGCAGCGTGACGCTGAAGCGAATCGTCAGTGCCTCCATCGGCAACAGCTCGCCTTCGACTTCGATGCCGCTCGTGCGAGTTCCGGTGGTACGCACCCGCGGCGTGCCGCTCAAGTCGATGTCGTTGAACGAAACATTGTCGAACTCCGTGCAGAACAGCGTCGCGAATACCACGAAATGCTCTTGCGACGTCTTGTAGCCGAGCTCGACGTTGGTCACCGGATCCTTCCTGAGCACGCCGTCACGAACGTTGTCGAAGTGCGGCAGGCGTGCCGAGTCCGTGAAATGACCGAAGATCGCGTGGCGCTCGAGCAGTTGGTAGTTGAAGCCGATCGACCATCCGAGGTTGTCGAAGGTCTCGTCGACTGCCCTGCGGCTGGCGCCGGCCTGCGACGTCGTATTGTCCCAGGGTGTTGTCGGGTCGCCGTCGAGGTCGACGACGCTGCCATTGCTGATCGAGCCGGTGATGTTCTCGTCGTCGTAGCGGAGCCCCAAGTCGATGCGCAACGGGTCGGTGATTTGCCACTCGTCCGAGGCATACAGTGCGTATTGGCTCGCGTCGTAGTCGGCGATCAGGTTGAGGAACGAGTACTGCGTGAAGCCCTCCGCATCGGTCACACCAGGTAATGACAGCCGTCGCGGCTGATCGCTGACGTCCATCAACAGCAGATTGCCGAGGCTCCACCGATCCGCCATCGAGTAGTCAGCGTAGTACGCGCCTGCCGTGAGCTGATGTTCGCCGAGCGAGAAATTGAGGCGCAGATCGTCCTGCAGTGCCTGGTAGTCCTTGCGAACGGCCCAGTGGCCATGGTTCTGCACGAGCTCAGCCGCCGCATACGGCGCACCGGTGGACAGCACCGTGTAGTTCGGCGCAACACCTGCAGCGGCAGCGAACTCGGTCCCGGTCACCGGATCGGCGCCGGGAAAAATGCCATCGAAATGCACTTCACCATTCGTGTAGCGGGTCAGGTTCGTCAGCGAAACCTGCTCGTTGAAATCCCAGTTGACCTTGGCGCCGAAGGTGCCGAGCTGCGGATGGATCCCACCGCGGAGATCGGAGTTCCGCAGCCCCACTTCCGCGGCAGAAGGCGGCAGACCCGCGCGTGCGAGGTCCTCGCTCTGTAGCGCATAGGTGCCGGGATCCGCGCCGTTCAGCGCGCGAGGATCGGCAGGATTGCCGGTCAGCGGAATCGGCACGACGAACAGCGAGCGGTCGTCGATGTACTTGGCGAAGACTTCGACTGATCCCTGCTCGAAGGTGCGACCGACCTTGAGACGCAGTTGGCCGCCGTCATCGGCCGTGTAACCGGGATTACGAATTCCGTCCGAGCGCCGGTAGTAGCCGCCGATTGCCATGCTCCATTCGTCGTTGAGCAGGCCGTTCCACTCCACGTCCGTGCGGTACAGGTTGTAGTCACTGAATCCGACCCGCAACAACGCTTGGGGCGGGTCGAATGGCGAGCGCGTCACGAAGTTGACCGTGCCGCCAACTGCACCGGACGTGAAGATCGGGGCAGTGCCGCCGCGCAGCGCTTCCACACGCTCGAGAGTTGCATCGACCCGCACGAACTGGTCCGGGTTGTAGAACGAGAGCTCCGAAACCGGGTAGATCAGAATGCCGTCTTCCATCAATCCGACGAAGCGATAACCGCCGTCCTGAATGATGCCACGTGCGAACACGTTGCCCTGAGTCGTGCCCGCGGTGGATTCCACCCAGAACCCCGGGACTGCCGAGATCAGGTCGGCGGAACTCTCCGGCGCCTGCTGCGCGATGTCACGAGCGCTGAAGGTCGAGATCGCCACGCTCGAGTCGAATTTTGTTCGCTGAGGAACAGCCGTCCCGGTGACGATCACTTCCTCGACGCCGAAGTGCGGTTGCTCGCCCTGCTCTATTCGTGCGGCGCGCTGAGCGCGTGGTGCAGCAGGCTGCGCCGCTCGCTCGCCAGACTGCCCGAGGCGCAGCGCAGTGGAGTCGGCTGAATGCTCCGGCACTGCCGATTTCAGCGTCGGCGCAGTGCTGATGGCTACCGTCTTGGCATTGACGCGCTCTGCCTTCAGTCCCGTATCGAGCAGCAGTCGCTGCAGCGCGTCCTCGCGCGTGAACGTACCCAGCACAGACGTCGACTCGACGCCCTTGCCAACCTCGGAATAGAACACCACCTGATCGCCGCTCTGCTCCGCGTACTCGCGCAGAGCCTGGGACACAGGCTGGGCCGCAATGCTGAAATCGCGTTCCTCGGCAGCAGCTGCCAGCCCTGGAATGGCCAGGACGAATAGCCCGAGCGACGTGACCGATGCGCGCATGCGCCCCCTGTGGGCTGAACCGACCGCAGGGGTTTTAGTTTGGTCGAACCCGGACCTGTGGGCAAACTCGCGCGAGAGGCGTGCGGATCCCACCGCCGCTACCCTCGTAGTGTCCGCGCGTTGACAGTCTCTTCGCGGCGTCTTCCCAAGAATGTCTCCGCACCAGCAACCAGCGGAGAGACTCACGTGACGCGGAACCCGACCCACTCGGCACCGATGCAACTGTTGCGTGGGCTGCTGCTTGCCTCGCTGGGTATCGCAGGCACAATCAACGCCGCTTCGCAGCCGACGACCCAGCACGCCGTATTGCCGACGGAATCTGACGCCTGGCACAGCGGACCTGCCGGCTTGCCTGGCGACAGCACGTTCGCGGTCGTTTCCGGCGATCCCGCCCGGGTCGGGTTGTTCATGATCCGCGTCGAGCTGCCAAGCGGCTATCAACTGCCTGCCTACCGTCGTCCACGCGATGAAAGCATCATCGTGCTCGCGGGCGCGATCGAAATCGGCACGCGCACGCTCGCCGCCGGATCGTTCATCCACTTGCGCGCCGACGAATGGCGCTCTCTGAGCACGCAGTCCGGCGCGACTCTGCAGATCTTCGGCGATGGACCCTACGAGCTCAGAGGGTACAATCTCGACAGCTCTGCAGCCGTGAATGGTGAAGTCCAGTGCGGACAGTTTTCATCACTGCGTCCGCAACGGTGTTACTCGCCCTCGCGCCGGTGACGCCTTGCGCGGGTCTCGAATGGCACTCGCTGCAGCCCGACCGCTCACTCGAGGGATGGAGCGTTCGCGGCGGCAAGGCTGAGTACACCGTCGCCGGTCAGGAAATCGTCGGGCGATCAGTCCTGCGCTCGCCGAACAGTTTTCTCATCACGGATGCGACCTTCGGCGATTTCATTCTGGAATACGACGCAAAGGTGGACCCGCGCCTCAACTCCGGGGTCATGGTGCGCGCCGAGCGCCGGCCCGACTACCGGGACGGTGTCGTATTTGGCTACCAGGTGGAGATCGACTCGAGCGCGCGTGCATGGAGCGGCGGGATCTACGATGAGCAACGCCGGGAGTGGCTGAATACTCTTGCCCGCAACGCCCAGGCGCGTGCGGCGTTCAAGGTCGGCGATTGGAATCACTTTCGTGTCGAGGCGCTGGGCAATCGCATTCGCACTTTCGTCAACGGCGTGGCTGCAGCGAACCTGATCGATGACATGACGCCGCGAGGGTTCATCGGTCTGCAAGTGCACTCCGTCGACGAGGGTCCCAAGGTAGCAGGGCTGGAGGCGCGCTTCCGCAATATCCGCGTTCTGACTCAAAACGTGGCGACCGCTGTGACGCCGCTCGATCCGGCGGCCGATGAATACAGCTACATTCCCAACCGGCTCACGGAGGTGCAGGTCGCGCAAGGCTGGCGTCTGCTGTGGGACGGCGTGTCGACCAATGGCTGGCGCGGCGCAACTCTCTCTGGATTTCCGGATCACGGCTGGACGATTCGAGACGGTGTGCTGAGCGTCGACGCGGCAGCGGGCGGAGAGTCGACCAACGGCGGCGATATCGTCACGCGGGAGGAGTTCGCGAACTTCGAGCTCGAGCTCGACTTTCGCATCACTCCGGGCGCCAACAGCGGGATCAAGTATTTCGTCGATCCCCAGCTCGGCCCCACGCTGGGCCTGGCAGGCTCCGCGATCGGACTGGAGTTCCAGATCCTCGACGACGAGCGGCACCCCGATGCCAAGCTCGGCGTGCGCGGCAATCGCACGCTGGGCTCGCTCTACGATCTGATCCCGGCCACCAATCTCGACGAGCCCGGTCGGATGGCCAAACGGGTTCTGCCTCCAGGAACGTGGAATCGCGCGCGAATCGTCGCCACGGGGCGTCACGTCGAGCATTGGCTCAATGGAGTGAAGGTCGTCGAGTACGACCGCGGGACGCAGATGTTCCGTGCGCTGGTCCACAACAGCAAGTACAAGGACATCCCTGGATTCGGCGAGCGCGAGCGGGGCCCGATCCTGTTGCAGGATCACGGCAACGCCGTCTCGTTCCGATCCATCAAGATCCGCTCACTCTGATCCGTGGGGGTGCCCATGCTTACGCGCCGTTCCCTGCTGGCAGGTGCGATTGCGAGTGTCGCAGCCGGCGGAGCCCTGTCCTTCTCAGCCCGCAGCTACGCCCAGATCAAGGGCGCGAACGACCGGCTGCGAGTTGCAGTCATGGGGCTCAATGGTCGCGGCATGGCGCATGTCAGTGCGTTCGCAGGCGCATCGAACATGCAAGTGACTCACCTCGTCGATGTCGACTCCGAAGTCCTGCGCACTCGTGGCGCGGAGGTCGCGCAAAAGCATGGGCCGACGAAGTTGGAGCATGACTATCGTCGCGTGCTGGACAGCAAGTCGGTCGACATTCTGTCGGTGGCAACGCCGGATCACTGGCACGCAAAAGCGACCCTCGATGCAATGTCGGCCGGCAAGCACGTCTACCTGGAGAAACCGTGCGGTATCGCCCCGTTCGAAGGCGAAGCCCTGATCGCCGCACAGAAGCGTTCCGGGCTGGTGCTGCAAGTGGGCAATCAGCAGCGCTCGAGCGTCGAAACCCGGGAGCTCGTGTCACTCGTGCGCGAGGGTCTGCTGGGCGAGATCTACGCTGCAGACACCTGGTACGCCAACAATCGCAAGTCGATCGGGGTGGGCGTCGATGGCACGCCGCCACCCAATCTCGATTGGGACCTGTGGCAGGGACCCCGGCCGCGGCGCACCTATCGCAGCAATGTCGTTCACTACAACTGGCACTGGTTCTGGCACTGGGGCACCGGCGAACTGTGCAACAACGCCGTGCATGAGGTGGACATCGCCCGCTGGTTGATGGGTGTGGAGTTTCCGGAACGCGTCTCGGCCCGCGGCGAGCGCCGCTTCCACCGGGGCGACGATTGGGAGATGTACGACACGATGCGCCTGGAGCTGACATTCGCCGGCGGCCGCGTGATTCGGTGGGATGGCCACAGTTGCAATGCAGTTTCACGCTACGATCGCGGCCGCGGTACGCTGATCTACGGCACCAAGGGCGCTGCTGTGGTGGATCGCAACGGTTACGAAGTCTTCGACCTCGCTGGCAAGAGCGTTCGGAAAGCTGTAGCACATGCTACGAGCAGCACTACCGATACTGTCGGCGAGGGCGCGCTCGACGTCTTGCACGTCGACAACTTCGCAGCCGTGATCCGCGGCAACATTCCGGCGCTGGCGTCGCCGATTCGCGAGAGTCACGTCAGTACGCTGCTGTGCCATCTGGGTAACATGGCCTACCGCACCGGGACAGACTTGATCTGCGACGCTGCGACCGGGCGTCCCTCGAGCAGCGCTGCGCTCGCGTACTGGACACCGGAGTATCAGCCGGGGTGGGAAATCGTTGACACGCGCGACACGCGCGCCTGAGCGGCCATGGACTCAACCACGAAGAACGAACAAGCATCGGACACGGCTGAAGCTCGCACTGGGCTCGACCCCTGGAAAACTGCCCAACTGCCCGCTCCGCCGCGGCCGCAAGGCCTCGGCTGGCTGAGTGTCGTCGGCCCCGGCGTCATCGTGCTCGGCATTGCCATCGGGAGCGGTGAGTTCCTGCTCGGGCCCGCGGTGTTCGTAAAGCATGGCCTGACGCTGTTGTGGATCACCGCCGTGGCGATCTTCTTCCAGACTGTCTTCAATACAGAGGTGATGCGCTACGTCGTCGCGACCGGTGAGCCTGTCGTCACCGGTTTCATGCGCACGCCGCCTTCCTCGACGATGTGGGCATGGGTCTACGCTGCGTTCTATTTCCTGCAAGCCGGCTGGCCGGCTTGGGCAGCCACCGCGGCCAGTGCAGTCTTCTTTCTGTTTGCGGGACGCCTTGCCGGGCCGGGTGATGTCGAGACCGTCTACTTCATCGGCATCGGTACTTTCCTGGTCTGTGTCGCTTTGCTGCTGGTCGGCCGACGGATCGAGCGCACGCTGGAAATTCTCAACTGGATTCTCGTCAGCGGCGTCCTCGGATCGTTTCTGGTACTCGCCGCGCTGGTAGTACCCGGCCGAACGTGGGGCGCAACGGCGCTCGGTTTCTTCGGCTTCGACACGACGGTGCAGCGCTTCGTATTGCTCCCGGAAGGCGTCGACTTTTTCCTGCTGGGCGCGCTCGCTGCGTTCGCGGGTGCGGGTGGTATTGCGAACCTCACGCTCGCCAATTGGGCGCGCGACAAGGGCTACGGCATGAGCAAGCATGCGGGCTACATACCTGCTGCCGTGGCCGGCAAGCGCGTGAATCTCACCCATCACGGCTTCGTGTTCGCGCCGAATGCCGAATCGATGCGGCACTGGCACGGCTGGTGGCGCATCGTGCGCGCGGATCAGTGGGGTGTCTTCTTCGTGGGCTCGTTGCTCGGCATGGCCCTGCCTGCTCTCTTGTATGTGACGTTCCTGCCGCACGGCACGGAGATTCGCGGTCTCGGCATCAGCGCAGCGCTGGCACAAGGCGTGGGCGCGCAACTCACCCCGTTCATAGGGATGTTGATCGGCATTCTCGGCGCCTGGCTGCTGTTCAAGACGCAACTGGACACCGTCGATGCCATTACTCGCTCCGTCACCGATATTCTCTGGACCGGCAGTCGTCGGCTGCGCAGCTGGCGCGGTGGAGACGTGCGAGCGGTGTACTACTCGGTGCTCGCACTCGTCGTGCTCTGGGGTGTCATCGCTTTGCGCCTCGCGCAACCGATCGTGCTTCTGCAAATCGGTGCAAACGTCGCCGGCGTGGTGCTGACAGTCGCGTCGATTCATCTGCTCTACATCAATTGTCGGCTGCTTGCGCCCGTGCTCCGTCCGCCGATGTGGCGCCGCGTAGTCCTGGTGTGCATGTCGATCTTCTATGGGTGCTTCGCGGGACTGTCGTTGTGGAGCTTGTTGTGAACGGATCTACAATGAACCGACTTCTCATGCTTTCGGTGTTTGGCATCTCCATGCTGTCGAGTGGTGTGGCGGGCTCGGAGGAAATGGCGACGCTGGGTCGAATCGAACGCCTGGACCCGGCGTTCGATCGGCTCGTTGTCCAGGATGCAGCCATCGAACTGCTGGTCGCGAACCGCTTCGAATGGGCCGAGGGACCAGTCTGGGATGCAGCAGGCCGGCGCGTGCTGTTCTCCGATGTTCCGAGGAACATGATCTGGGAATGGTCGCAGCAGTCGGGTCTGAAGGAATTCCTCAAGCCGTCGGGTTATACCGGCGAGGCGACGTTCACCGGCCGGGAGCCTGGCTCCAATGGCCTGGCATTCAACAAGGCTGGCGAGCTGGTGATGTGCCAGCACGGCGATCGACGCATTGCCAAGTGGGTCGACGGCAAGTTCGTCACGTTGGTGGACCGGTACGCAGGCAAGCGACTCAACAGTCCGAATGACCTGGCGATCCGCTCGAACGGCGATGTGTACTTCACCGATCCTCCGTACGGCTTGCCCGGGCACACCGCGGATCCCGGCAGGGAGCTGGATTTTCAGGGCGTCTACCGACTGAATGCGCAGGGTGATCTGGCGCTGCTCACCCGGGAGTTGCAACGACCGAACGGGCTGGCTTTTTCTCCGGATGAAAAGACTCTGTACGTCGCGAACTCCGAGCCCGAGAAAGCAGTCCTGATGGCGTTCCCCGTGAGACCCGACGGCAGCCTGGGCAAAGGCAAAGTTTTCTTCGATGTGACTGCTGCCGTGGGCAAGCAGAGACCCGGTCTACCGGATGGCCTGAAGGTGAGTACGGACGGCACGGTCTGGGCGAGCGGTCCAGGCGGCGTGCTGGTCTATTCGTCGCAGGGCAAGCACCTCGGCACCCTGGCCACGGGAGTCGCAACCGCGAACCTTGCGTTCGGCGAAGATGGCGGTACGTTGTACCTCACGGCGGACAAGAACCTGGTTCGCGTCCGTACCAAAGTGAGGGGTTGGTAGTCCTATTGTCGGATTTCAAGCGCTTGATTCTTCCGATAAATCTAGTAGGCAATGGGCGGGAATCAACTCCAGCATCGGGGCTTGGCCCGGCAATCGTTGATATCAGTGAGGTGGCTGTACGTGCGATTCGAGAGGTAGGGAGTCCAAGTACCCCGCTCGCACCGCCATTCCCGCCGTAAATGAAGAAGTCGGCGCCCCTGATGAACGATCTGCTCGCGGTCCGCCGTGGCGAGCTCGCGTTCGACGCAGTGACGGGACGCCTCAGCTCGCAGCTGACCTCGTGGCCGCACACCGCCCAGGAAGTGCTACGCGAAGTCGAAACGGCGTTCGCGCAGCGGATCATCAAGCCGGACGAGTTCCAACAGCTCAAAACAATAATCATCGATACAATCAGTCAGCGCCAGGTAGTGGTCGACCTCCCTGGCGGCGGTCTTCGCGGATCGCAACCTGGCGCCGACCCACCACCCAGCATGCCGAATCCTCCCAGCAGTCGTGAGCCGGTCGGGCCTTCGACCATTGCGCTCGGCACTCGACTGCGCGATCGCTTCATCCTCGACCAGGTCCTCGGTGTCGGTGGCATGGGCGTCGTGTACAAGGGTCGCGACCTGCTGAAGGTCGAAGCGCGCGATCGCAACCCCTATGTCGCGATCAAGGTTCTGAGAGAGGATTTCAAGAGGCGCGACGACGCCTTCATCATGCTGCAGCGTGAGGCGAGCCG
>Ga0111538_10012439_pt1 | contig 11247 bp, 12 predicted proteins | sample SoiMethybrSBSTD1_FD_79669 | JGI IMG/M metagenome (GOLD analysis project Ga0111538, IMG submission 79669) | Bulk soil microbial communities from a Populus tree surrounding site in Tennessee, USA - Soil MetaG P. TD hybrid SBSTD1 (version 2)... | ecosystem: Environmental > Terrestrial > Soil >... | reverse complement strand
CCTTTTTCATCGGCAGCGAAAAATGTGCTTGCATCAAGCTTGCGATTTAATGGCAAGTTCTTTTGGAAGCGATATACCAAGTCGGGGTTCGAAATAAATGGCCTGGCAAAACCAATTAAATCGGCTAAACCGGCGGAAATGTCGCGTTCAGCGTTTGCCAAATTATAACCTCCTGTGAGGATTATGGTGTTATTAAATTTATTCCGGATTGTTGTCTTCAGTTGCAACGGGACTCCAGGATTTCCATCTGAGCTCGTGTCGACAAGGTGGATATACCCAATGGAAAGTTTATCTAATTCCTCTGCCAAATAGGTATAGGTTGCGTCAATTTCGCTGTAGTGAGCCATGTCATTGAAAAGTCCATAAGGGGAAAAGCGTATTCCTATTTTGCCCTTGCCGATTTTCTGCGCTACGCCTGCAGCAACTTCCAGGACAAAACGTGTCCTATTTTCTACACTTCCGCCGTAGTTGTCGGTCCTTTGATTAGTAAATGGAGATAAAAATTGTTCCAGTAAATAACCATTGGCAGCATGAAGCTCCACCCCGTCAAATCCCGCATCCACAGCGTTCTGCGCAGCGCTTATAAATTCGTTTTTTGCATGATGAAGTTCTTCGGCTGTTAACGCCTGGGGTACAGGAAAGTCCTGAAGTCCCAGCTGGTCGGTCCACATCTTTCCTTTGGCTTGAATAGCGGATGGAGCCAAAACGCGCCCCCCATCGGGTAAATTATCATAGTGTCCAATTCTTCCAGTGTGCATAAGTTGCATAAAAATTTTTCCGCCTTTATCGTGCACGACTTGTGTGATTTGTTTCCAGCCCGCAGTTTGGTCAGTCGAAAAAATTCCAGGAATTCTTGGGTATCCTAATCCATTGAGTGATGGCGAAACGCCCTCTGTGATAATCAATCCTGCGCTCGCGCGCTGAGCGTAGTAGGTCGCCATTAGCTGATTTGGGATGTTGTTGATGGCACGGCTGCGTGTCATGGGTGCCATAACAATCCGGTTCGACAGGGTCACCGAACCCAGTTCATGCGTTGTCAATGATACTTTGGTTTTCATTTTCATTATATTTATTTAGTTATATATTTAAATGTTTCGATACATTAGAGCATAGTAACCCTTTACTAATTGTCTTTTGTTTAGTCGCCCAAGCGTTTATTTAACATCGAAATATTTAAATCTTTCAATGTTTTCAAACAAAAAAATTTACAGCGATTTAAGCTGCTCTCTTACGGTGGCTGTATACTCCTTGATCAACCAGTCGTTCAAATTGTACTTGTGGTTTCTGCCTTCTTTTTCTGAGTCGATAAGTTCCGCCTCCATTAAAATTTTGATGTGGTGACTGATGCAGGGTTGCGTCAGGTCCAATACATCCTGAATTTCGGAGCACTGGCCAGAGCCTCCTTTTTTCGAAATATGTTGCAATATCTTTAGCCGGTTAGCGTCCCCTAAAGCTTTGGATATCTTTTCAACCTGTTTTAATGTCAACACAAAATATATTTAAGAATTTAAATGTATCAATTTGAATCTAAATACGCAAATCCTCTTTAAAAAGTTGCAAACCCCATTATTATCCTGAAAAAAGACCTATCGAAGCTCAAATTTCTATTTTCATGTCCGTCCATTGCCTGAGATCATGCTCATAGTGTGTAATCATTATCATGGTGGTTTCCCTTTTCAAATGCGCCAACAAGTATTGCGCCAGCCTGTCTCTTTGAACGCTATCTAAATACTGAAAAGGCTCGTCTAACAACAACAACTCCTTGTTCGACAGGAAACAAGTCATGATCATTAAAAGCTGCAACTCCCCGGAGGACAAAAAGCTAACCTGTTTGTTCATCATTTCGGAAGCGTCAAAAAATCGGACCAGACTGTCCAGTACCTCGTTATCGACAGCGTTGTCGACTTGTTTAATGTAGTCACCGGCCTTCATCAATATACTCTTCGGATTCAGATAACTGATCTGCTCAGGTCCCAGGTAATTGATTCGGCGTTTGATATCCCAGATGGATTCTCCAGACCCGCGTCGTCTGCCAAAAAGGTAAATTTCCTGCGCATAGGCCTTGGGGTGATCTGCGAAAATCAAACTAAACAATGTGGTTTTTCCGGTTCCGTTTCTACCCACAAGGGCCCATCGTTGTCCTTTGTTTACACGCAAATTGAAATTCTGAAAAAGTGTTACGTTGCCATATCTTAACGTGAGGTTTCGTATATCAATAATTTCGTCATTCGTCAGCATCCGCGCCTGTTCCGAAACAAATTTTTGGCGGGTGTTTTCTGTATCGACGGTCGGCGAGAAAAATCTCTCCCTCTTCTGAATTTGAAATCTATCCAAAGTCAATTTGTTGGTGATGCAAGCGGGAAGATGATGATGATCGTCGACAAGGATCACTTGCACGCTATGTCGTAAGGAAATAAATGCGATAAATTGGCAAAGATCCTCCCGGCTCCCATGGTCTAACCCTTCAAAGGGACAATCGAGCAGCAACAGCTTCGGCATTCCTTTTAAAAGACTCTTCAGCAATAAGAATTTTTTTAATTGCCCATTGGACAGGCGTGTCAATTTAATATCCAGTAAATGCGCAACGGACAAGCTCTCGGGAATATCCAGCACGTTTAACTTTTCCGGAGAAACGCCGAGTAAGTCGCCAACAGTGGGTACATCTTCATCTCCGATATCATAGTAGCGTTGCTGATAATATAAATCGTGACCACCCCTAAGGAATGTATGCAACGCATGTGCTGGGATATAAGTGATAAGTCTTCTTTTTTCTTCATATCGCTCTTGCCATGTCTCCCCGTTTATAAAATCGTACTGTATTTCTCCCCGTGGAAAGTGTAATATACCAGCCAAGGCTTCCAGCAGAAGTGTTTTTCCGCTTCCATTGCGCCCTGATATGACCCAATTTTCATTGGACGAACTGTCCCAAGAAAAATTCTTAAAAAGGGTAATACCTGACTTTATTATGGAAATGTCTTTTATGACAATCATTACTTCAAAACTAAAAATGTTTTGAACGACCGCCGTGAAAATTTCACTGAAAGCAGGTAAATCTTTTTTGATATCTATTGCATACCTTTAAATAGTTTAAGGCTCGATGTTCGAAGGTTGAGGTCTATCTGTCCGGCAGCCAGGTTACGGCCAAATTGCTAACACCTTAGACTGTCATGTTGTGATCATTAACTATTTTTATAATCATGGGCACATTAAAGATCATTGGTCAAATTGAATTGAAACAATTTTGGCCTGAAGGATTGTCCGACGCGGATACCTCGAGCATTCTTGTGTCGGTCGATCAAGATTCCTTTTTCTTTCGGAAGGATAATCAATCACCCTACCGAAAGACCAAAATTTTTAACACGGCTTCAGTAGTCGGAAAAAGTCGGGCCAAGCTTGTAAAAAACAATAGAGTTAAGGTCCGATTTCAAGGCATTGACGCCCCTGAACTGCACTATAAAGCACCGCCCCTGCAAAATGATCCAGCAGTATCTCCAGCGCTGCGAAAAGAGTACAATCAAAAGAATAAAGAATTTAGACAAAACTTAAGCGAATCCGCAACTTTTGCCCTACGGAAATTTCTAAAGAGCATTAACGATACAGTCGTGAATTGTGAAGTGTTATCTCACAATGTTGACAAGCCCCGTGAAGTGGTTGATACCTACGGTCGCTTTGTCGCGAATGTCAATGTAAAAAAGAAGAATAAAACCGTAGACCTGAATGTATGGTTGGCCAAAGAGGGTTGGGTGGTTCCTACTTTTTATACGTCCATGAGTGAAGGTGAGATGGCGGAATTGTTAGGAGCTGCAAAAAAAGGAAAAAAGAAAAATCGCATTTGGAAATATCTCAGGACAGACACAGGAAAATTTAAATATAGTCTACAGTTCCGAAAAAATGTAACGGATTTTAACATGGGAGATGACAATGACATTCTTGTCATGCCGAAACTTTTCCGGCGCCAGGTCAGTTATGAGATGCAAAAAAAAGTGGGACTATCCACGGGTAAAATTTCTGAGTTCTTAGCAAAGAGTAAAGATCCGTTCTACAAAATTGATGAATTCATCCTGGAAGAGTTTGAGGCGAAGCTTTATTATTTGGATGAGTTTTTTAGTGGAAAAAAATTTCAGCTTAGCCCTGAGGACCTGGTATTTAGGGAAAAGTATAGCAACGTAGTCGACGAGAACGGGGTCGCCATATTAAATTGGTGAATGTTCGCTGAACATTTTCATCGTATACCGTTTATAACAGAAAACAGGTTTATGTCCGCCAATTTGATTGCGAAAGCATCAACAAGCATATCCGCTCCCGCGTCCCGCGTCTGGGAAGCACTCACGAATCCGGAGCTAATCAAAAAATACCTTTTTGGAACACAAGCAGTTTCTGACTGGAAGGAAGGAAGTTCCCTGGAATTCAAAGGTGAATGGGAAGGAAAAAAATATCTTGACAAAGGGATAATTCTAAAAAGTGAACCAGAAAAACTTTTCCAATACACCTACCTAAGTTCATTTTCCAACCTACCAGACCTACCTGAAAATTATTCTAACGTAACGTATGAGCTCTTCGAAGAAGATGGCGAAACCACCCTAACTGTAAAACAGGAAAATGTTGCCAACGAAGCAGCCCGCAAGCATTCAGAGAAAAATTGGGAATACGTATTAAAAACCCTTAAAGATCTTCTGGAAAAATGATCATTTTGGATTCCAGTACATTCTCATATAACGGTCACCTTGCTTGAGCTCTGTCAACATCTGATTGATCCTTTTTTCTTTCGTTGCTCCAAGCTTGGCGCGTGAAATCCATCCTAAATAGTCATTCCGTTGATACGCTGGCCTGGCATTGTACAATTTCAAAAGCCCATGCTTGATCAGCAACTCGCGAAGGCCTGTCGGCATGGGATTAATATCGCGCTTGAGGGTCGACTTCCGCGTGGTTGTTCTTTTCATAGATAGTTTAATTTTACGAGCAACAACTTTTGAATGTTAAGTCGTAGACATAAACATTCCCAGGATGTTATAAATTCAGCAGGAATTTACAAGCTGTCTTTTAAATTTGTCGGATGCGCAAAGTGCTACGCTTTCTATTTTTGAAACCCATCCTCTGGATAGTAGACAACTTTTCTACATCCCCAGACCGGCAAAGAATTTTTGAAGCGCTCACTAAATTAAAAGACCGCCTCCACGCTGACCCAGGTAAAAAGGGTTTCATCATTCCCCTCGATATAAACAGGGGAAAATTCATCTTGTTTTCTGATCAGCACAAAGGCGCAAAAAATGGAGCAGACGATTTTATAAATTGTGAATCGAACTACATATCAGCGCTCCATCACTATAATGAAGAAAACTTTCACCTGATTTGTTTAGGCGACAGCGAAGAGCTTTGGGAAAATACGCTTCTTCAAGTAAAGAAACACAACGGTCTTTCATTTGAAGCAGAAAGGAAATTTGCCATGCGAAATGCCTTTACCAAAATTTTCGGCAATCACGATTTAGATTGGGAAATCAATCCGATGGCTGAAAGGGATCTTAAAGAACTTTACCACACGCGCGTGGCGGTGTTAGAAGCTGTTATACTTCAGTGTACCGTCAAACAAAAATCGTTGCGTATATTTTGCACCCATGGTCATCAGGGAGACCTGCAAAGTGACGGCAATTTGTTCAGCAAATTTTTTATCTCTAAAATATGGGCCCCACTGCAGGCCTATTTGCAAATTAATCCCAATACTCCTGCTTATAACAGTACCCTAAAAACTGAACATAACAGTATCATGTACGAATGGTCGTCGCGCCAAAAAAATCTGGTGCTGGTCACAGGGCACACCCATCAACCAGTATTCGAGTCGTTAACGCTTTTCGAAAGAGTGCAACGGCAGGAGGCAATAAAACTCGGAGAGGACAAAGCAGGTCCACAAGATTCGGTATTGCGGTTGCCTTCGCTTGATTTTTTTTCAAAAATAAGACCGACCTATTTTAACACGGGGTGTTGCTGTTACAGCGACGGTGATATCACAGGCATAGAAATTTCGGAAAAGTGTATTAAACTTATTAAGTGGAAAAAGCAGAATGAAAAGAGTGTCCGGATCGAACTAGAAAATATTTCTTTCGAACAATTGATCGATCAGCTTTCAGAATAATTTTCATCTTTGTATAAACTTAGTTTTATTGTTATGCGGTTGTTTATTTTTTTGATGATCCTGACATTTCAAACTTGCATAGCACAGCAGAAACAAGTTTCAATAACAATAGATGACGTGCCTAACACGTTGCTTTATAAAGAAGATTCTTTTAAGTCAAAACTGTTAGATCAGTTGGATGCCATGAATATTCCAGTGGCAATTTTCATCAATGAAAAAAACATCTACAAAACAGAATTCCAAGATAAAAATTTAGAAGGCCTAACCCGCTGGTTAAAAAACAAAAACGTTATTGCTGGGAATCATTCCTACAGCCACATTAATTATGCTGACACCACTTTGAAAGGTTTTCAACAGGACATCCTTAAAGGTGAAACGCTAACCACTAGAATAATCCATCAACGTCCCAGGTATTTCAGATTTCCCTACAACAGTTTAGGTGACGACAGCATCGAGCACACTGGTATAAGGCAATTTTTAAAAGACCAAGGGTACATCCAAACACCATTCACGGTTGAGAGTGAAGACTGGGCTTACAATAGCCTTTACGAAAACGCTTTAAAAAATCATGACAACGATAAAGCCCGGCAAATAGGTGAACAATATGTGACACACACGCTTGAGATGTTTCAATACTTTGAGACCTTAACGCCGCAATTGTACGGTCGCGCTATCCGACATATTTACTTATGTCATGACAATCGGCTCAACACTGATTTTATGGAAAAGCTGCTGAACGAGCTGCGCGCCAGTGGCTATTCCTTCATTACGCTAAAAGAGGCCTTGGAGGATACGGTCTATCAATCTAATGAATACTATTTCGGACGGTATGGCTTCTCCTGGATATACCGGTGGCAGCAATATGATGAAAAGCGCCGGCAGATGATGCGTAGGGAGCCCGTTGATGAAGATTTTCGGGAGGCTTACGACCAATTAGCCAATAAGAAATAGTTCGCGGAAGTGTTTGGAACTTACTTAGGTGTCAAATGGTTACAACCCGGAACAAAGCGTTTTAACAAATTTTCATATCTTTGCACCTTCACTCCTCCGATTTCCGTAAAAAAGGCGTTTCTACGCTGCGATGAACAAGAGGCGTTAACATTGAAAGCTTCTTGCACTAAAAACAAAACATGTCATTCGAAAAATTAAATCTCATTGAGCCCATATTGCGGGCTTTAAAGAACGAAGGTTATTCAAAACCAACTCCTATTCAAGAACAAGCTATTCCAACGTTATTGGAACGAAAAGATCTTTTGGGATGTGCCCAGACGGGTACAGGCAAAACTGCTGCTTTTGCCATTCCAATTTTGCAAATACTACATCAGGATGAGCTTTTTGTAAAAGGTCCTGCAGGCATAAAAGCATTGATATTGACTCCTACCCGCGAACTTGCCATTCAAATCGGCGAAAGCTTTGCAGCCTATGGAAAACACCTTAGACTACGTCATTCCGTCATTTTTGGCGGTGTCTCTCAAAAGCCGCAAACGGATGCGCTACGCTCTGGCGTTGATATTGTAATTGCCACCCCAGGTCGTTTGTTGGATCTGATGGATCAGCGTTTCGTTAAACTTCAGAATTTAAAAATGTTGGTGCTCGACGAAGCCGATCGCATGTTGGATATGGGATTTATCCATGATGTAAAAAAAATCATTAGCCGTATACCGGCTAAGCGCCAAACAATATTGTTTTCGGCAACGATGCCTTCTGAAATTGCCAAACTCTCTGATAGCATTCTGACGAACCCTGTTCGCGTTGAGGTCACTCCAGTGTCGTCAACAGCAAATTTGATTCAGCAGGCTATTTATTTCGTGGAGAAAAAAGATAAACGCAAATTATTACTCCATCTGCTTCAGGATAGAAAAATTGTCACTGCCTTGGTTTTTGCCCGCACAAAACATGGTGCAGATAAGGTTGCTAAGGATCTTGTGAATTCAGGAATCCGCGCGGAGGCAATTCATGGAAATAAATCGCAAGGAGCGCGGCAGCGAGCGCTTAGCAATTTTAAATCTCAACAGACACGTGTACTGGTAGCCACGGATATTGCTGCGCGCGGAATTGATGTAGAAGAATTGTCACACGTTATTAACTACGAATTGCCAAACGTGCCCGAGACTTACGTTCATCGGATTGGGCGAACAGGCCGCGCTGGCGCACAGGGAATTTCGTTGTCTTTTTGTGATGAAGAAGAAAGAGAATTTCTACACGATATTCACAAGCTAATCCGAAAGACAATTCCCGTCGTGGAGGATCAGCCCTATCACACGACGCATGTTGGAATGCCCCGTCAACAGACTCAGACAAAACAGCGGACATCCTTCAATCCGAGAAATAAGAAAACTTCTTTCCGGAATTCCAGCCAACGATGGAACCGTGGATCGGCGTCCGCGCCAAGATAAGTATCAACGCATAGACTAGATAAAAAAAAAGAAAGGCTCTTCAGGGGCCTTTCTTTTTTTTTGAAATAATGTGAGTTTATTTCGCGCCGAACCTCTTTGCTACCTCGTTCCAATTCACCACATTCCAAAATGCGGCAATGTAATCCGGTCTGCGATTTTGATAATTTAAGTAATAAGCATGTTCCCAAACATCCAAACCAAGTACAGGTTTGCCCTTAACTTCAGCAACATCCATTAGCGGATTATCCTGATTTGGCGTAGAGGTGATTTGAAGTTTCCCACCGCCGTCGATGATTAACCAGGCCCAGCCTGACCCAAATCGTCCTACGCCCGCCGCCGCGAATTTAGCTTTGAACTCGTCGAAGTTCCCAAATGCTGAATCGATCGCTTCAGCTAGCGCACCGGCAGGTTTGCCACCCGCGTTAGGTCCTAAAATTGTCCAGAAAAAAGTGTGATTGTAGTGACCACCACCGTTGTTACGAACAGGGGCTGCATATTTTGAAACATTTTTACAGATTTCTTCAATGCTTAAATTTTCTTCAGGTTTACCAGCCACCGCATTGTTAAGATTAGTGACGTAGGCATTATGGTGTTTGCCATGGTGAATCTCCATGGTACGTGCATCAATATGAGGTTCAAGCGCATTAAACGCATAAGGAAGTGCAGGAAGTGTGAAGGCCATAGTTATAGTAAATTTTTTAAGGGTTGAACATTAATTTTTCGCGGGACCAAATATACAACCATAACTGAATCGAGAAAATGTCAATCGATATAGTTGATTTGCTTCGCGAACGCAGCATGAGCTCTTTTTTTAAAACGGTAAATCGTCAGCAGTGTTATTGGAATCAGCTATAAATGGCTCCTCCATGGATGGCGGCGGGGCATCGACGGCACCAGAACCGCTCTTTTCAAGCTTCCAGGCCCGGGCTTCAGTATACCATCGTCCGTTGTATTCCCGGCTTTCAAGCTCGACCGAAACGTTCACGAATTGGCCGACCGAAAGACTAAACTGATCTACTTTATCGCCCCAGACTGAAAGGCAAACTTTTTTTGGATACTGGCTTTGTGTCTCTACAATAAATTCTTGTTTTTTCCAGGGACCTTTTTTTCCCATTCCGGTCTGGAGTGGAAGTAGCTGAATTATTTTTCCTTTCAATTCCATATTATTCATTTGATTTACCTTCTAATTTCTCGAAAAAATCCATCAATCAGTTGTTTACATTCAGGCGCTTTCACTCCTTTCAGCACTTCTGTTCGCGGATGGAGCAACGGCGAATTGGCCAAACTAAAACCCCGCTGAAGATCAGCGGCGCCATATACTAATTTATGAAGTTGTACCCAGTGCAAAGCTCCTGCACACATTACACAAGGTTCGAGTGTAACATAAAGAACACATTCATTGAGATATTTTGATCCCAAATGATTCGATGCCGCCGTAATGGCAAGCATCTCTGCATGCGCTGTGGCGTCCGTAAGTTTTTCAGTTTGATTATGCGCCCGGGCTATAATACGATTCATGCACACTACAACAGCGCCTACGGGAACTTCCCCAATTTCAAGGGCCTTATTTGCCTCCTTGAGCGCCTCGCGCATGAAGTATTCATCGGTGTAAAGTTCCATAAGAGGGGGGTAAATGTAGGGGGAAAAGCTGAAAGCTAAAAGCGGAAAGCTTGTTGGTGCTCCTCCACGTGGTACGCAATAGCAAAGCTTGGCAACGTAAAAGATGAAATTGTCGCAAAAGGCAATCAACATTCAGTTTACAGCTTACAGCTTGTCCCTGCAACTCATCGTATGCAGAAAAGGGTTAAGAACTTCTGCATTCTGAGGTCCTAAAAGCAAAAAGATCCATGGAATCCATTGAACCGAACCCGGCCCAATCGATTTGCAAACTTTCAGCCGCGCCTGAGCTGTAAGCTGCACGCTGAATGCTGTCAGCTCTGCACCAAATTCTCTATTTCGCACAAAACGTTCAGTGGCACGAGCTAGCCTTAAGCTTTAAGCTTTCTACTTTCCACTCTTCACTTTAATGCTCTTCATCATCAGCCTAGCAGTTTCCTGCCAATCCTGTTTTTCACGACGGGAACAATTGAAGGAAAACACCAGTGTTTTGCCGGGCTCAAGAAGGTATTGAATGTAAGTATATCGTAAAACTGGATCTTGCTGTCCTTCCTTCGGGGCACCATTAACACGAGAATCAAATTCGAAAAAAATATATTTTTTCTTATTCACCTCCTGCACACCTTCATTTATCATATCAACCCGGTCAAACATACTGACCAAGCTGGCTTTAAAAAATTGTTGTGCTATTTTTAGATCACTATCGGGCCACTGCGTGGCCGAAATATTAATGCTGAAATCTATCGTTCGATCGAGGTTGGTATAAGCAGCTAAAGGAGCCCTCACTGAGGGATATCGTTGCGAAAAATCCAGCTCATCCATCGGATTCCAATCTTGTGGAATGGATACTGTTATGTTATCCGAAACTTTAACTTTTACCAACTTGGGGCGATCGGCCGCCAATAGGGTCAAGCCTAGTAAAAAAAACCATTTCGGCAATACACTTTTAATTTTTTGCATACATCTACGGATACTAAAGTATTCTTAAATTCGCGCCAGTCTGCCCGAATGGCGGCGCTAAATTAATTAAAACTCAGATGCTAAGAACGCACACTTGTGGTCAATTGAGGTTATCCGACGTAAATAAATACGTAACGCTTACGGGTT
>Ga0111538_10012438_pt1 | contig 11247 bp, 4 predicted proteins | sample SoiMethybrSBSTD1_FD_79669 | JGI IMG/M metagenome (GOLD analysis project Ga0111538, IMG submission 79669) | Bulk soil microbial communities from a Populus tree surrounding site in Tennessee, USA - Soil MetaG P. TD hybrid SBSTD1 (version 2)... | ecosystem: Environmental > Terrestrial > Soil > Tree... | reverse complement strand
TCTCTTACATGTCACAAGATGCCATTGACAATCTTTTTCCTTTGTTATTATTGCTATGCTTTACAATCGCTCCACCGGCATGACCGCGTGGTTTCCGACATCCAAGCAAACAGCTCTCAACGTAGCCGCGGCTGTTACCTAAAAAAGCATCCCCAGCTCCACTGTATACCAATTTACTTTTAAGGTCTGTTTCTACCATTGTATTAAAGAGACTTTGTTTTATACAAATCCGACTTTTTGTACCTTAGAGCGACACGCATTTTATGAGCAAGAGACTTTTAAGGCACAACTTCTCCCTACTTCATGTCGACCATGTCAAACTGAATAATAAATGGAATTATGCGAACGTCCTTAGTCCATATTTTAGGATTTACTACATTGACGAGGGGGAGGGATCTATTTCCACGGCGCAAGAAAAAATCAAGCTTGAACAGGGTTATCTTTACATCATCCCCAGTTTCACATTATGTCATTTGAGCTGCGATAGTTATCTCAGCCAATATTTCCTCCACTTTTTTGAAGAATCAGCAGACGGGATTTCACTTTTCGAATACAACCGAAGAGTTATGAAAGTGCGTTCTCTTGAAATAGACAATGCCACCTTTGAACGGTTGCTGCGATTAAATCCAGGCAGAGGCATCAATCGATCTGATAATCCAAAAGTGTATGAAAAAAACATTTACTATCGGGACTATCAAGAATTAAATAACACCGTGAACGAATCTGTTTTTATCGAAACACAAGGCATCATTCTGCAATTTATCTCTCGCTTCTTAAGTTCAAACACATTCAGAGTAGTTCAACGGGAGCCGGTTCCCCTGAAGATTTTGGAATCTATCAGATATATTCAATTAAATCTCAGCCAAAATCTCACGGTCAGTTTCCTGGCCAAAACAGCGAACCTGCATCAAGACTATTTTTCAAGACTGTTTTATCGTTTTACAGGTGAAAGACCATTGGGGTACATCCATATGAAACGAATTGAACGTGCACAATATCTGATTGCAACAACTAACCTTCCGTATATTGAAATAGCCGAAGAAACCGGATTCGAAAATGTTCCTCACTTCTCCAAAATATTCAAAAAAGTAACAAGCCTCACCCCAGGGGAATACAAGAAGCGAAACCACCCAAGGCTATAAGAACCATTAGCGTCCAAGCTAATTCTCGCTCTGCAGACAGTCCATATTACATCCAGCGAAGAGAAATCAAAGTGTTATGTTGGGATAGACTTCTTCGTGCAAAGAAGAATTCAATTCTCTTACCGAAGTACTATCGACGTGGCGAATGCAAAGTACCCGCCATCAGTAAGGGCAATGGGCACGCCATTCTTCCAGTATTTGGCAACGCCTATTCCGGTGGAGTTGTACTCCATTCCCACGACATAAACATCCTCCCCCACGACATCAATGGCGTATGCTACGGCATAGGATGCGCCATCGGTCAATATTACAGGATTTCCGTTTTTCCAATATTTGGCAAGTCTTACAAACTTGCTATTGTCCTCAACGCCGGCCACATACACATCGTCGCCAACAACAACAATGCCCCTTCCCGCCGCGCTGCCCAGTCCAGGACTTAAAAGAAACGCCTCATCGTTTTTCCAGTACGATACAAAACCAACACCTGGTCCAGTGTTCCGTATTGACCCTGTTGTATACACATCATTTCCCGATACATACATGTCCCAGATAAATGAAACGCCAGTTGTTAAGACGTGGGCGACGCCATCCTTCCAGTAGGTCGCCTTTGAATTTCCATTTGTATCCGCGAGAGTCCCTCCCACATAAACATGTTCCCCATCCACCGCAATGTCATAGGTAAATGCGTTAGTAGAACCATCCGTTAAATCAACCGGCTGCCCATTCTTCCAGTATCTGGCAACACCTTTTCCATTTGAATTATACTCATACCCCGATATAAAGACGTCGCCCTCATCGACAAGAATACTTTCCGCGGAAGAGGAATATGCGTCATTGCTAACCGGCATTTCTGTACCATTCTTCCACCACCTGGCAACGCTATGTGAACCAAGAAACCGGTAACCGACAACATATACATCATCATTTACAATGGCAATATCATTTGCGTAGGTATGCAGACCCGTATTGGCCAGGGTGGTAGGAACACCGTTTTTCCAGTACGTTGCCCGCGAGTAACCGGAAGCGTCGCCAACGTATCCAGCTATGAATACTTCGGGCACATAATTAAAACTGATCGCAGCAGCCACGCCATTAACAATCACCGCACCGGAGCCTGCCCGCGCGGGCACTTTAACGGTTAGGCTAGTGGGTGTGGCGGAAGTTACAGTACCTTGCACTCCATTAAATGTAACTACATTCGCCTCAGGGCTGGAAAAAAAATTAGCTCCAGTAATGGTCACTAGTGTATTATATCCGCCCGTGGTAGGAGCAACATTGGATATTTCTGATGGCAATGCTAAGACCGTAAATACCACCTGATTGGTAGCAGTTTTACCCCGAACAGTAACAACGACCGGGCCTGTCTCCGCTCCGTCTGGCACCAGAACATTTAGCTGCGTTGACGACGCATTAGTAACCAACGCCTCCTTTCCATTGAACGAAACCTTGTTTTCACTGAATACCTGGCTAAATGATTTTCCTGTGATGGAAACCAGTGTGTTTGGCAATGCAGAGCTGGGATTGATTGAAGTAACTTCCGGGACAGGAGGCTCGTCCTCGTCATTACAAGAGAATAAGGCACTGGTAAAGAGGGAAACGACCAGGACATAGCGAAGCCCTGAAGAGAAACAACCAAAGGGATTCATGAGAGGGATTGTTAGAAAGTTAATTTACCCTGCCTTGGCCAGAATGTCAATAACCCTTTTCGGGTAGGCTCATTAATAATTTGCCGGCGAAAAAGATGAAGTGCGGAATACGGTCAGGCGGAAATTCGTGTCGGGGTTGTCGGAGGCGTATGCTATATGCCTTTAAATAAATTTGAAAATCCTGAACATTAAGGGGCTGTCCCCTTTACCAATATGATGGGCACTCAATTCCCTTGTGCAGTCGTTTGATCTTGACACGGTAATTAATCATGATCTCGTGTGTTCCATTTGAATATTGTCGTAAATCAGACGTCGTGAAGTCGTACGCATAGCCCACATGAAAATTTTCGTTGATTTGTAACTCAAACATTCCAACTATTGAATCATCCAATCGGTAGGAAGCCCCCAATCCAACTACATCGTAAAGCACAGTAACAAGATTAAGGTCAAAGCTCAATGGCGCTGTTTCCTGAAGCCGGATTAATGTAGATGGAATGAACTTTAGATTCTTTGAGGGCTGGAATACATAGCCGCCGGTCAGGTAGTAATATCGGGATTGTTTGGCGATACTCTCCAAGTCTTTAACGTCAACAACCTTGTTGTTGAGAATATATGGTACCGAGAAGCCGGCGTAGAATTTTGGCGAGCGATAATATATTCCCCCTCCGAAATTCCAGGACATATTGCGTTCCACTAATGAGTAATAGGGGTCGTTTACATCATGTGGATTCAATTTCGTAAAGTCGGACTTCAAATTATTGAATCCACCTTGCACACCAAAGGAAAGCGTCGATTTGTTGTTATCGAATTTCGAAAGAGGAATTTTGTACGAATAAATAAAATACGCGCTGTTTTCGCTATGAATTCCTATCTGATCGTTTCCTACTAAAAAGCCAACACCGACCCTGTTCTTTCGAAAACCAGTATGGGCGCTGGCAGTAAATGTTTTTGGAGCGCCAGGAAAATTGACCCATTGGTTACGGTAAATCGCCGTTCCGCTCAATTGCACCTGAGTGCCGGCGTAAGCAGGATTAATGAGCAAGGGATCGAACATGTAGAGGGAATGGATCGGCCGCTGTTGCGCATAGCCAGCGGCCGATACCATAATCCCTACTAATATGATTATGAGTTTTTTCATCGCACTAGTTCAAGGTATCCGGTTATAGGCTTCGATCCATCGCGTTTATCAATAATGTAAAAGTATGTTCCATCGGGTAGATCGTTACCCATTGTATACAAACCACGCTCACCAATACCGGCGAAAATTACGTCAACATTGTTGTATCCATCGGCTTCATACACTTTTACACCAGATCGGTTGAAAACTTTCACATTATTTGTCGGGAAGTTCTCAAGGCAGTCAATGATCCAGACATCATTGTTATTATCTCCATTGGCAGATACAAGGTTGTAGGAAAGAATTTCTGTCCCTACTTCAACGATGGATTCGTTCTCACATCCCTCTGAACTTATGAATTCTGCTCTGTAAAAGCCCGCTGGCAATTCATAAGCTGCCGGGCCCAAGCCAATCTGTGCATTTGAATTATCATTATACCACACGATATCGGTTAACGTAACCTCTGGAGTAGTCACTTCAAGAGTGACGCTACCCGTAGGCGTCAAGCAATATGAAGGCGTTGACTCAAGTTGTACCTCCGGCATGACTCTTTCATCCGGAACTTCGACGATAGCCGGCAGTGAAATACATCCAGTAACGACGTCCGTAGCTGTAACTGCATAGGGTCCTATGTCGCGGTCGATGTAATTTACGCCTGTGAAATCCGGTGAACCTTGTACGGCAGAACCATCATACCAGTTAAAAGTAAAGTTCAGCGTTATGCCTCCGACGTTCGCAGCTACCCATCCATTAGGTACGATACAATTCGTTCTTCCCTGAATGAGAATGGCAGTTGGTGTCGGTGGAAGAACCGTGCCATCTGTAATGTCACCTGTCAGATTGTTTGGACATCCGGTCAGGTTGTTCGTAACAAGAACAGTATAAGGTCCGACAGCTTGTCCGATGAGTTTGTTGTTGTCGGATACAATTGTACCTGTAGCTGTTGTTCCCGAATACCATTCAAATGTGTACCCTCCTACTTTGCCTCCATCGGCCGTGGCAGAGAGCTGACCGTTCGGTCGCAAGGGGTCGCAATTGATCAAGGGATTATCTTGCACGATCTCGATAGCAGGATATTGACGTCCATCACCAACTACAATTGCGTCGATGGTAACACAGCCAGTGTTTAAGTCTATTAACCGGACGGTATAAGGTCCTTGGGGCAACCCGGACTGGAGGAAGTTCGAATTGTATCCGGGGAAGTTAGGATCATTCAACATGAATCCGTATTCGGGATTATTGATGTCTGCGGGGGGATCACCCGCGTATAGCTCCGCCGTGTAATTATACTGGAATGGATAATTGTTCAGAGGCTGAAACGGATCGACCGGATAAGGCACGCCGTTCGCCTGCAATGCTCCATCCTCGATGTCGCAGCGAACACGTGGGCTGGTCGATAGCGATAATTGAGGCAGGAATTGCGGCGCGTTATCAGGTACGATATAAAGCTGATTAGCCACACAGTTAGTCACTGAATTAAAGACCTGAACAGAATAATTCCCTGACCTCAGATTTGCAATTGTGCTCGTGCTGGCAAAACTTGCCCCACTTGCATCGAGAGAAGGATACCATGTGAAGCTATAGTTTGGATTAGTGTCGCTCTGACCATCTGCAGTTGCCACAAGAACGGCCGTTCCATTCATATCATCGCAACTGATCTGAGGAACAGTTTGCTGAATTTGTATATCGGGATAAATAATATCCCCATTTTCTATTATCACCTCTACAGGAGTCGATTTGCAATCAGTTGTCAAATCTTTCACAAGAACAAAATAACGGTCTGGCTCCTGGTTAGCCAACAATGTTGATACTTCGCCCGCGAGCAGATTTGCCGGGTAACTGTTCTTATACCACTCATAATCAAAGTCAGCATCCAACTGAACTGGATCGGTGATCGTAGTTACACCACCTATCGTTATTTCCACGACCTGGCCGCTTCCCGTCGGAAAACAATTGAGAGGGTTGACGACATCCACCTGGACAATATTCGGCAAACTCATCGTTTGATCGAGGTCTAAGATGAACCCCTGATCATAGGTACAACCGGTTAATGTATTGGTTACTTCGAGTGCGTAATTGCCTTCGAAAGCATTATCGAGCTGACTTGTAGGACTTACATCTGTTTGTGTCGTTATGCCCGGCAATGCTCCGTTGTTCAACGTCCATGTGAAAGTGTAATTATCTGTAGTCGCATCGCGTTCGGAGGCCGTGGCCAATACAATACCGTTCGGGTCAGCCGGGTTACAGCTAGAATTAGGATCAAACGAGAATACAAGTTGTGGATCGACGCTCACGTCGTCTATATCTATGCGGAACGGCGGTGTTGCGCAACCTGAGCTTGCTGTGCCCGCGTTCTTGTATCCAACCACGTAATAAGTATCAGCACCGATCGATGCATAGTTTGCCACATTAAGTAATGTACCTGTGATAAGGGCATTTGCGCCATCAAGAAGAGGTGACGAAACGGGATTTGATCGATACCAGAGGAAATTGTAATCCGCGACCGTAGCAGGACTAACGGCCATCACTTCAATGCGACCATCAGGGAAACAAATTGTCTGGTCCAGTTTATCAACTGTAAGAATTTCCAAAGGTTGTGGTGTCCGTGCGACCGTCACTGTCCCATCAACAAAACATTGCGTGGTACGATTGAAGGCACGTATAGTAAACTGTCCGTCACTAACACCTGTCACCGCATACGGACTAACAACGTCGATACCGTCAACAAGCGTGTTACCTGCTGGCACCGTCTGCCATGTGAAATCGTAATTAGAAACAGCGCCTGGACCAGACGCAGTGGAAGATGAAACCGTAATTTGTCCATCAAAGCTATTGTCACAAGCTGTATTTCCTATCGTAGCAAAATTTATAATCGGATTGATGTGAATATCCTTAACATCTGCGCGCGCTGGTGGTGATTTACACCCTGAACCTACTGGTGCGCTGTTGTCAACAGTGGCCACAACATAATATGACCCCTGATCGAGGCCGTTGATCGCATCGAGAGCGACGCCAGACTGTATCGGCGTGCCATTGGGTGTTCCGATATACCACTCGAAATTGAAGAAATTATGATTGCCTTCTGGTACACCATCAATGATCACTTGCTGAACGAACATCTCACCGTTAGGGAAACAGTATTCATTATCTATGTGACCGACTGTAGTGATAACAACTGGGATATCCAGTTTGATAACGCTTGCCGTACTAGTTGTCTGACAGCCGGTAAGTTCATTCCTCGCATTTAAGGTATAAAAGCCATCAATGAGCCCGGCAAATGCATTAGCAACGCCGGTATTGCCGGTGGCATCGGCCGGTCCGGTTGCGCCTGAAGGCAACGTCCAATCGTAAGCATAAGTTGCCCCGGGCACTGCACCTGGTCCGGAAGCAGTGCTTACATCCACCGATATTGAACCTTCATAGTTTACACCACAAGCTGTATTTGCTGTTGGCGTCATCGTGATTGTCGGATCAATAGTATCATCACCGATATCTACTTTAAATGGCGCGCTGAAACATCCGACTCCGCCGGTAGCTCCAGCGTTGACTTTTGTCGCAACCACCCAATAAGACCCGACTGTGACGGGAGCACTTGGCAATGGCGCACCAACATTTGAAAGAACCTCTCCCCCTTTGGTACCCGAGCCATCACCCATAGCGCTAAGGGTATTGGTTGTCAAACTGATGTTTGTATACCAATCGAATCGGTAATCGCTTATATTATCCGCAGGCCCATTTACAATGGATATGCCCGTGACCTCTGCCTGCGCCGTGGTTTCTAAAGCAGTATCGCAGAATTGGGCGTCAGTAAGTATCACATTTCCGTCAACCAGTTCGGCGATGGAGGGCTGATTAGGAATGGAAACAAAACGTTGTGTCACGCAATTGTTAGAAGACGTTACAGTAAAGGTGTACTGCGGCACTTGATTAGCAGGCCGCAAACCATTAATCGTTTGATTTCCTGCACCCAATCCTGATATTGGATACCCTCCTATCAACGGGTTGGGCGAAACACCAAGTGTGTAAGTATTTCCTGCTGTTCCATCATTTGGATCCTGGCTGATACTTATCTCCGCGGCACCATCGGCAGAATTTACATCGCAAGCTGTGTTGGCCGTCAATGCTCCGACGAGATTGACCAGAGGAGGCAGCGCCAGCGACTCTATCTGTACAACTTTGTAAACAGGACATAAACTTCCATATTCCTGACGTACTTCTATGGTATACATACCCGGTGCCAGCGATGAATACACCATTGGATTTGTCGCTGAAGATCCTGCAGTGGTTCCCGGAGGATTCAGCAAGAGCGACGGATCGGGATTCTCACCTTTGTATACGCTATATGAAAAATCCTGAAACGTTAAACCTGGAGGAACCGCTGGTATCGATGATACTACAACTTCAATCTCGCCATTACCGATATCATAGGGACAGATAGTAGATGGTGTTAACGTCTCCGTTATCTCGTGTGCGTCCTGGAATGGAAGGAAGATGGTTTCATAGTTTCCACACCCATTTCCATCGTCATGGACTACTAGAGTGTACAATCTTGATTCAAGATTAATAATGTGGGAAGCAGCAGGCACCGTTGCATTACTCACTGTAGTAAAAGGAACATCATCTGGTGGATCAAACTCTGGCGGGTTGTTAAAGAAGTTTATACTGTCATTCACAGGACCTCCGTAGTGCCAGAACAAATCTACCGTTCCGCCCGAGCCGCCGGTGACGTTCGCAGTCATTTCCCCATCAAAGGCTCCACATGTTGAGGGCAGACCGGGGCCAAGAGTCACATTGATTGTGGTCATCTGTATGGCGTCGACAACTTCTCTTGTAAGTGGTTGCGAAAGGCAAGAAGTGACGTTGTCTTCTGCAACAACGGTATAATATCCCGGTATCAGGTTCGAGTAGTCACCGTTGTCTACAAATGAAGCGTCGGCATTTGATACAACAGTGGTATTCAATGTTGTCTGAGTTTGTCCGATCTCATTCAACCAGTAAAATGTATATCCGGTTTCCGAGCCTGCTACGTTGGCTGCCATTGCGCCGTTGGGCGTATCACATCGCGTAACGGGGTTGGTACTTGCCGCAACAACGATCGGATAAACGATAACTTCAGGAAGGAAAACAGTTTCAGTATTCGTACAACCGGTACTACTGCGGGAAACTTCGACTGTGTAATAACGATCGCCACGCAATGTATTGACCTGACCAGGGGTAGCGGTTGTAGTCGTGACAGTCGTACCTGGAATTGAAAGCGTTGGGCCGGTACCATTGTCACGCCAAATGAATGTATATCCAGTGTTCACGGCTGCCCCTCCACCGATTGACGTTTCATCAATTGTGGAAGTCAACATACCATTTGGATTATTGACGTCACATGACGTTTGATCAACGGAAGCTATATTGATAGGTGGAATAAAAAGATCATCATGTATTTCGATTGCAACCGGAGCTGAAGTACACCCAACATCAACTTTCGTCGCATCCAATGTGTAGATTCCAGCAGGTTGCTGTGCCAAGGAAGTTGTCGTTGCACCCGTTGACCACCTGAAGGAGTAGCCAGTGTAAGGAGAAGCTACGGCAGAAGCATCAAAGGTAAGCGTCGCTAGCGTGGCCGAGCCGTTAGGGGTTCCTGCACACATGGTATTATCAATTGCTGATAATGTTATTACCGGATAATCGCGGTCGTCTTGAATCAATACTGTAGTAGTATTCTGACAGCCGTTGTTTTGGTTGGTGACCAATACAGTATATAACTCATTCACGCCACCCTGACGATTATCCAGAAGTGCATTCGTTTCCCCTGCGAGCGGTGTAGTAAGGTCATTTCCCTGGTGCCACAATAAAGCAAATGGTGATGTTGGAGGATTAGCATCTATCGTGTTGACAATTGCTTGACCATTCTCCAGTCCTGGCACGCAGTTCGTGGAAGGGTTTGCCGATGCGGCGATAACCGGGAGTACGGTTTGATCCACCACTTGAGCAACGGCAGGATCGGACACACAGCCCGTAGGCGTATGAGCAGTCGTAAGTGTATAGGATCCAGAAGTGACATTTACAAGGTCCTCGACAGTCGCACCATTACTCCAGGCAAAGGTGTAATCTGTAATCAGGCCAACTTGATTTGTAACAGATGCTGCAACAGCCCCGTTGAAATTTATTTGTGGCAAGGTTAACGCCGGGTCACATATGGAGTTTGGAGAAGGAGTCAATGATATCAAAGGAAGAACGCGATTGTCGGGTACTTGTAATGTCATAGTGTTCCGGCAACCACTGGTAGTATTAGTAACCAATACGGTGAAAAGTGCTGACGCCCCACCCTGCCGGTTGTTGAGGGCAGGATTTACAGCGCCCACAATAGGCGAAGAAACGTCGATACCCGTATGCCATTGGAAGTTAAATGGAGCACCAGTTCCTGATCCGTCAACACTATTTACAATAGCCGATCCGTTGGCAAGAAGAGGATCGCAGTTCGTAGATGGAGTCGCATTTGCCGTAATAGCCGGAAGCACTGTCGCATCAATCACTTGCGCCGTTGCCGGATTAGACACGCAGGAAAGGTCGGTTCTTTCAACTACCAGTGTATAGTAACCATCGTCAAGAGCCGAGACCACCGGAGTTGTTTCACTACGGGGTGTACCGGAAGCCAATGCTCCGTTGTACCAGGTTAAAGTGTAGTTGGTAAAATCGGTCACCGGACTGCCTGCAAAAGAAACAGCGGCAGTTACACTACCTGTAAAATTAGTGGCAGCTAGCGCAGGATCACAAATTGAATTAGGAGCCGGTGTAAGTGTCACAATAGGAAGATTCAGTATCTCCGTGATAACGGTGTCGGTAACTGCCGTACACTGGAGCGCCGATGTAATTCTTATGGTGTGCGATAGCCCACCACCTTTTACCTTCTCTGCTATACTTCCATTTATTCCACTCACCTGAGTGTGGGCATTTGCCGGTAATGTGTTCTGTCCTTCAAACCACGCAAAAGTAAAATTGGCAGGGTCCTGGTCCACGCCACCGATAGACACAATAGCCTGGAGTCGTCCGTTCGGGTTAGCGGGATCACAAGATGTCTGAGGAGCAAGTTCAGTAATACGTACATCTGGTACTACTGTATTATCCTGCACTTCTATCACGAAGGGCGTTGACTTACATTGAGTAGCATTGTTAGTCGTCTCTACTTCATAAAACCCGGCGGGTAATCCATTCCGAGCCTTACCCGTTCCATAAACCGGCGGTAACACACTTCCTCTTGTGCCAGTTGCGTCGTTATGAAAATACCAATTAAAAGTGTACCCCGCAGGAGCCTGTACAACTCCGCCAACTGTAGCGTCGGCATTAACGG
>Ga0111538_10012437_pt1 | contig 11248 bp, 13 predicted proteins | sample SoiMethybrSBSTD1_FD_79669 | JGI IMG/M metagenome (GOLD analysis project Ga0111538, IMG submission 79669) | Bulk soil microbial communities from a Populus tree surrounding site in Tennessee, USA - Soil MetaG P. TD hybrid SBSTD1 (version 2)... | ecosystem: Environmental > Terrestrial > Soil >... | reverse complement strand
GACTTCCGGGATTTCGAATACGACAGGGATGGCACCATCCTGCGGGTGTGGTGGCGCTACCCGGATGGCCGCAAGGCGATCGACTTCGAGCGCCCTACCAAAGCGCAATCCTTCGGCTCGGTCAGCGAGAACCTCCTCGTCGCGACGAGCAAGGCGATCGTGCAGTTGTTGCGAAAGCAAAAGTTGAAAGCTCCGGTGTGCGCGCTCGCGATCGTTTGGTGCGACGCGGAGTACCAACATCTCATGCCGCCCGAGGTGAAGGTTTGTCTTGCTTCGGAGCGACAACGGTTCATCGAAGAGAAGGGCCGCAAGAAAGCCGCGGAGTGGTTCTTGTGGAATCCGGCGGAGTGGCAACTCGGCGGACAACCCGTGCTGCCCAAGCAAGCAGCGCGAAAGGCCGAGCTCGCCAATCAAGACATCTGGCAGAACGAGCGCTTCGCCGAGGCCGAGAAGTTCTTCCGCCAGCTGGCAGCGGATCTGTTCGAGGCCGACCTGCCGATGCCGAGGACGGACGACTTCGTCTGCTATGCGTCGAACATCGAGCTGGGTCGGGGTATCGACGACGTTCGCAAGCAAGCGCCGAAGAAAGCGCTGAACCTGCTTCGGAAGCGTGAGTTCCTGTAGAGCCTCGCTGGTGTGCGTTGCCCGGTGGTGGGCGGCGACTTAGGGTGGAGCGAGCATGGGTCAACTCGAGTTGTTGCTGAGCTTGGGTTTGGCTCTGGCCATCGGGCTCCTGATCGGTCTCGAGCGCGAACAATCGGCGCCCGAAGACGGCGATCGGCGGCGCGGCTCGTTCCTGGGTGGAGCGCGCACCTACCCGCTGGTCGCCCTGGCCGGCGCGCTCGGGGCGCTGCTCACACCTCACGTGGGGCCGTGGCTCGGGCTGGTCGTGCTCGCGGGGCTGTTGGTTTTTCTCGGCCTGTCGTACGCCGACGACGTCCGCACGGGGAGGGAGCGCGGGCTCACGTCGGAAGTCGCTTTCATCGTGACCTTTCTTTTGGGCGTGCTCGCCGGCACGCCGAGCGTGCTCCAGCCGCTCGGCCAGCGCGCGCTCGTGCTGCTCTCGGCGGCGATCGTCGTGAGCCTGGCGCTGTCCTTGAAACCACCGCTGCACGCGATGGCAAAGCAAGCGACCAAGGACGACGTGTTTGCGACCCTGAAGTTCCTGGTGATCGCGGTCGTGATCCTGCCGCTGCTCCCGAACCAGACTTACGGGCCGCTCGAGGTGTTGAACCCCTTCAAGATCGGCTTGATGGTGGTGCTCATCGCCGGCATCGATTTCGTCGGATACGTTCTCTTGCGCGTTCTCGGGCCCGGCCGCGGGCTAGGGGTGACGGGCCTGGTCGGGGGTCTCGCGTCTTCGACGGCGGTCACGCTGTCGATGTCGAATCGCGCGCGCGACGAGCCCACGCTCGCAGGCGCGTGTGCGGTCGCGGTGGTCGCCGCATCCACGGTGATGTGCCCGCGCCTGTTGCTGGCCGTGGCCGTCGTCAATCGGCAGTTGGTTTCCGGTCTGGGCCCGCCGCTGATCGCGATGGCGCTGGCCGGCGCCGGAGCCGCCTGGGTGTTGTATCGCAGAGCGGGAAAAATGCGCGACACGGGCGCGGGTCTCAAGCTCAATAATCCCTTCGAGCTGAGCTCGGCGCTCAAGTGGGGTGTGATGTTCACTGGCGTGCTTTTCCTCTCGAAGCTGGCCAGCCAGCAGCTCGGGCGCGGTGGGAGCTACGTCGCGGGGCTGATCGCCGGAACCACCGACGTGGACGCGATCGCGCTCAGCATGGCAAGTCTCGCCAAGAGCGGGATCGAGCCGGAGGTGGCGGTGACGACCATCATCCTCGGCGCGGCGTCGAACACGGTGACGAAGGGCATCCTCGCGACGGCCGTCGGCGGAGTGAGTTACGGCAAGCGCGTGCTGGCTGCGTTCGGAGCGATGACCGTCGCGGGCGGGCTGGCGCTCGTGGTGCTTCGCCTGTTCTGACCTGCTCACGATTCCCCGGTGTCTGGAAAGATTCCACGAAGGCTTCGTCCTGGCGTGGCCCGACGGCGATGTTTAGAGGGAGGTCACCATGAGCAGCACACAGAAGAAGAATGATCTGAAACTCGAGGTCGTCATCCTACCGGTGTCCGACGTGGATCGCGCCAAGCGCTTCTACGAGAAGCTGGGGTGGCGGGTCGACGGCGATTTCACCGGCGGCGACTGGCGGGCGGTGCAGATGACGCCTCCCGGCTCGGCATGCTCGGTCATCTTCGGCAAGGGAGTCACGACTGCCGCGCCGGGCTCGGTTCAGGGAAACTTCCTCGCCGTCGATGACGTCAAGGCGGCGCGCGCCGAGCTCGTCGGATACGGCGTCGACGTGAGCGAGGTGTTCCATTTCGAGAAGAACCTCATCCATGTCGCCGGGAAGAACGGTCGAGCGCCGGGGCCGGATCCCGAGGGCCGCTCGTATTCCTCGTGGGTCTCCTTCAACGATCCCGACGGCAACAGCTGGCTGGTCCAGGAGATCAAGACGCGGCTTCCTGGACGGGGAACCGGTGCCACCGACGTCGCGACGCTGAGCGCGCTTTTGCGCGAGACCGAGGAGCATCATGGCGCTTACGAGGCGAAGGCTCCGAAGCACCACTGGTCGGACTGGTACGCCGCCTACATCGTCGCGCGCGAGCGCGGCCGGACGCCCGAGCAGGCAGCCGAAGATGCGGGGCGCCACATGGAAAATATCCGCCGATGAAGGTCGTCGAGCAGGACTTGTCATGGGCGAACCGGGACTGCTCGGTCAAACCGTACTCGTGATCGGTGGCAGCGCTGGCATCGGGCTCGAAACGGCGCGACGAGCGCGCGCCGAGGGAGCCAAGCTGATCCTCACGGGCCGGAATCGCGAGCGCCTCGTGCGCGCCGCGAGCGAGCTCGACGCGCTGAGCAGCGCCGCTTTCGACGCGACGGATCCCGCTCTGCTAGAGCGGTTTTTCCGGGACCTGCCGACTCCGATCGACCATGTGATGGTCACCGCTGGCCAGCCCCACTACGGGCGCATCCTCGAGATGGACCTCGCAGAGGCGCGTCGCGCCTTCGACGACCACCTCTTGCTACCGGTCCAAGTCGCCCGCAGTGCCGCTGGCAAGGTGAGACCGGGAGGCACGCTGCTGTTCATGGGCGGCACCGGCGGCCGCCGGCAAGGCGTGGGCCTCGGGCTCGTGCCGGCAATCACCGTTGCCATGCCGGCCCTCGTAGCCACCCTGGCGCTCGAGCTCGCGCCGATCCGGGTCAACCTCATCGCCGCCGGGTTCGTCGATACGCCGTTGTCGGCATCGATCCTCGGCGATCAGCTCGAGAACCGCCGCAATCAGCTGCGCGCCACGCTTCCGATCCGGCGCGTCGTCGGACCCGCCGACGTCGCCGCGCTGGCGGTACACATCATGACCAACACGGCCCTGACTGGCGCCACGTACGACGTTGACGGCGGGCAGCAGTTCGTCTCGTGAGTCTCTCGAGGCGGAGCGAGCATTGCCCGTACGCTTCATTTTTTCGAAGGCTGTGAACTGCCAGTTTCCCGGCGCCGACATTTTCTTAGCTGCCGCTCGCACGGGCGAGAAACGCGTTGCTGGCAGTCGGGCGTGAAGGTTATTTCTCGGCAAAATGTGGACCCTTAGGCTTTGGATAGCGTCGAGTTCGTCATTGCTTTGCGTTGTGCTGGCGGGGTGCGGTTCGGGCGGGGGCGCCGAGGGGCCTCGCCCCGAGCCCGATTCGTACCTCGGCCTGACGACGCCGACGGACGGCTTTCAGCTTCGCAGCATCGGCGTCGACCTCGGGCCGGGTGAGGAGCGCGAGTACTGCGAGATCGTCCAGCTGCCCGGCACACCCGCTGACGAGTACTACGTATCGTCGATGGAGATCGCGAACGGAAAAGCGTCGCATCATCTCGGATTGGCCATCGCCTATCCGGGAAGCCAGGCCGCCCGCGCGGTCGCAGCGCTCGGCGTCGGCAATCGCGTGCAGTGCCCGGGACCGCGGCTCGTTTTCGGCGAAGGCATCGAGGTCATCGCGACGATTCAAACGCCGTACGGAACGACCGTGCTTCCGCCCGGTGTCGCACGCAAGCACCACGGCGGCGAGCTCATGGTGTTCGACTACCACTACGCGAATCCGGGTACCGAGACGCTCGAGGCGCGTAGTGCGGCCAATTTCCATCTGGTCGAAGCGGCGACCGTCCAGCATTTGGTTCAAGCGTTCAGTCTCAACAACGTCACGATCGACATTCCGCCGGGCCAGACCGCGTCGGTGAGCGGGGAGTGTCACTTCGGCACCGACATGGTGGTGCCCGCCTTTACTCGGCACACGCACCACTGGGGCACCGAGTTTTCGGTCTGGCACTCCGGTGGAGCGCGCGACGGCGAGCACATCTGGACGAGCATGGATTGGGAGCACGATACGGAGTTCACATTTCCCGAGCCGGCCGTGGTGCGGGCCGGGGAGGGGTTCGGCTACCGATGCACGTACGCGAACGACACGTCGCAGCGGCTGCGCTTCGGGACCAGGGTCAGCGACGAAATGTGCATGCTGTACGGCCCGGCGTGGCCCGTGAACAGTGGCGACGATCTCGGGGAAAACTACTGCAACGTGACGTGGGTCGATGGCCAGGGAGTCGGTCACCCGGCTACGGAGGCGGGCGGAACCCCGAAGCCTAGCGCGGAAGAAGCGGCGCTCTGCAACAGCGTTGCAGGCGGCGCTCTCGATGCCTGCGTCAGCTGCATCTGTAATTCGTGTGCCGTGCCGGCCTTGAAATGCGTCACCGATCCGGACTGCAGCCCGCTGCTCGCGTGCTTTTTCGGGTGCAGGGATGCGGCCTGCATCCAGGGTTGTCAGGATCTCGTTCGCGAGCACTCTGCCGGCGCAGGTCCCTTCATGTCATCGGCCGAGTGCGTCAGGTTCGGATGTCCGGTTTGCTTCGGGGGGACGGCGCAGTGATCGCGATCCATCGGCCTACCTGAGCGCCAGCGCAGCGGCCAGCAGCGGATGCTGCTCGGCGCGGGCGAGCCAGCTGATCGTGATCGGAAACTCGGCGGCGGGGAGGCGCAAGCGCTCGGCGACGATGCCGCGCACTTTCGGGCCGTTGGAGTCGGGCCAGGGGATGATCGAGTAGCCGAGCCCGGCCTGGACGAATCCGACGATCGCATCGACCGTCGACGCGGTGAGGAGCTCTTGCGGCTGCAAGTCGTGGAGCTTCAAGCCGCGGAGCTGCAGCGCGAACTGGTTCGACGCAGCCGGGAAGCCGATGAACGCGAGCTCGTGCAGATGTTCGCGGCGGACGCGGCGGCCTGGTGCGAACGCGGTCGGCACGATCCAGATCGCGTAGACCGTGCCGAACGGCTTCTGCGCCACGTCGGCGGGCGGATCGGGCCAGTGTTCGATCACCAGATCGGTGTCGCCGTTCCGCAAGCGGGTGGCGTCGGGCTCCACGACCTCGTGAAGATCGACGCGCGCTCGGGGATGGCGCTTCTTGAGCGCGCGAATCCAGCCCGGCAAAAGATGGCGTATTTCCTGCGGGCCGGCGTCGACGCGCAGCGTGCCGGCAAAGTGGCCGCCCGTGATTTCGCGCTCGATGCCCGGCAAGCGCTCGAAGAACGGTGCACAGAAATCGTAGAGGTGCTGTCCGGCCGGGGTGAGCGCCATGCGATCCTTGGCGATCCGCCTGAGCAGGCGCTGGCCGAGCTCGAGCTCGAGCTTTCTGACCTGCTGGTGCACGGCGGGTTCGCTGATCGGATACGGGAACTGACGAACCGCGCGCGCGTAGCCGCCGGCGCAGGCGACGCGGTAGAAGCCTTCGAGCCGGTGAAGCTGTATCATGAAGTACAGCTTATCAAATTAGTTAAAACTAATTCAATGCGCGACACGACGGAGGCGCCCATGCTTCTCCGCATGGAAACTCTGGCTGGGGCGATGTTCGGGTTCTGCGTGGTGGCGACGCTGGCCGAAGCCGGCGTGGCGTGGCGCAAGCAGCGGCGGATCTACGAGCGGGCGGAGCTAGGCGCCGACCTGCGTTGCGCGGTGGTGGGCTTCGGGGTGCTGGCGCTGCACCGCGGCATGTTTCTGGGCCTGTACGCGGCGGTTCACCACGCCTTCGGCGCGGCGTGGTTCGGCTGGCACGGCGTGCTCGGCTGGCTCGCGTGCTTTCTGATTTACGATTTCGTCTACTACGTCGACCACCGCACCACGCACGGGGTCGGCCTGCTCTGGGCGTCGCATCAGGTGCACCATCAGACGCGGGCCTTTCACCTGCTCACGGGCTTGCGAATGAGCGCGTTCGGGCCGCTGTTCGGCTACCCGTTTCGGCTGCCGCTGGCGCTGCTCGGGGTGCCGCCCGCTCTCTACGTCTCGGTCGACGTGATTCACGCGCTGTGGACGTACTTCCTTCACGCGCGCTTCGTGCCCGAGCTCGGCCGCATCGGCTGGGTTTTCAACACCCCTGCTCACCACCGTGTCCACCACAGCGCCGAGCCTCGGCACTTCGGGCGAAACTATGGCGGGGTGCTGCTCGTATGGGATCGCCTGTTCAAGAGCTACGCCGCGCCGGAGCCGGTCAGCGCTTTCGGCGATGGGGAGAGCCGCCAGGCCCTCGGTCCATGGCACGCGCACGCGGAGCTCTGGCGTGTGTTTCTGCGAAACCTGGCTTTGTTCCGCGGCGTGGTGCCGTGGGTCGCGCCCTCGGAGCAGCACGGCAACAGTCAGCGCAACTTTGGATGAGCGAGATATGCTGGAGCGATGATCGAGCAATCTCGCCCCGGCCCGCGGTCGGTGGCGGCTGTGCTGGTGCTCGTCGCCGGCACGCTGCTGGCATGCAAGAAGAAGCCCCCGCCCGACCCTCCACCCGCGCCGAGCGCGACGGCGGCACCCGAGAACGTGAAGGGCAAGGAGCTCCAGCCCCGAATCAAAACGCTGTTCGACCGCGTCGCGGTGATAGCGAAGAAGACGGCGGCGGAACCACGGGTCAAAAAGGATCGCCCGTTCAAGACCAAGGTCGAGAGCGGCAAGTTCATCGTCATCGGCAACGAGTGGCTGGTCAATCCGCACCGCGAGGTCGGAGGCGGTGAGCTCGAGCTCAAGAACACCACGCTCTCGCTCTGCGCGTACGACGCGGACAAAACCCAGATCGCTCCGAACGACCTGAAGTACGCGGAGGAGTGTCTGGGCTGGGAATACCTGGCCGTGGTGCGCCAGCGCGGCCTCACCATGCCACGCGTGAAGATGGCGACGAAGTCGTTCGATGCCGGCTCGTTCGTCGGCGACATGCTGCTGTTCGAGATCGCGAGCGGCGAGATCAAGGGCCGCTACCAGATGAGCATCACCAACTCCGACAAGCTCACCTTTCTCGAGAACCGCTCCGAGGACGACTGGCAGTCCGTGGCCAAGCAGGACCTGCTCGAAAACGTCACCGGCGTGATCGGCGAGCGGCTGGCGCTGGAGCGCGAGTCGATGGCGCGCTAGGGGAGCGCAGCGGGCTCAAAATGCTGGGGCGTTGTGCGCCTGACGGCGTTGGACACTGGTGTTTCGAGACTTTGGTGCCAGAAAGCATCGCGATGAACGACAACAAGCGCATCGCGATGGAACTCTTCGACCGCTTCAGCGCTTCCGACGTCGCCGGCGTCATGGAGCTGATGACAGACGACGTGGCCTGGCGCGTCCCCGGCAAGCCGGAGCTGACCCCCGTGCAAGGCGTGTTCGTGAGGGAACGGCTGCGAAAACTGTTTCAGCGCATGCTCGAGCAGCTCGAAAGCGGGCTGAAAATGACGGTGCTGAGCTCGATCGCCGAGGGCGACCAGGTGGCGGTCGAAGTGGAGTCGGCCGGGGATCTGAAAAACGGGCGGAAGTACCGGCAGCAGTACCACTTCGCGATCGACTTTCGCGACGGGAAGATCTGCGGCGTGCGCGAGTACCTCGACACGCATCACGCCTGGGACGTCTGGATCCGCGGCTGATACGTCGCTCCGGTGACGTACGGGTAGAACGCGGTGCCCGCGAAGCCCGTGCTCGCGGCGTAGAGCAGTTCCTCGAGCGGCACGCCCGCGACGAAGACGTTCGAGAATTTCTCGGTGTTCCAGGCGAGATCGAAGACGCCGGGCAGGATCGCCGCGAACACCAGGCACAGCCCGCCGTACACGAGGCACGTGAGCAGCGCACCGGACAGCGCGGGCGCGGCGAGGTCACGGCGGGTCGCGAGCATCCCCGCGGTGACCACGGTCATGATCGCGCACGAGCCGTAGATCATCGGCACTCCGAGCCAGTAGAGGAGCGCCGTGAGCATCAACGCCAGCGCGAGCAACGCGAGCGCGCGTGCGACGACGTTTCTACGCTCCGGCGCCCGGGACAGCTCGATCGCGCGCCGGGCGACGAACGGATAGAGGGTCGAGGTGAGCGCGCCGAGCGCGGCAACGAACAGCAGGTCCTCGATGCCGAAGCCGAGCCGATCGGCGAGGTCGAACAGAAACTTGGGTCGCCAGTACGACGGATAGAACAAGAATTCAGTCGCCGCGAAGGGCAGCGAAGCCGGCACCGTGAGCTTCAGGATCTTGCGCAGGTCCGGGCGCACGAGCGCGATCGCGAGCGCCGGCGCCGCGAACAGCGCGCACAGGATCAGAAAGTTGTACTGCATCGGCGCGCGAACGCGAACGCGTCACCCGCGCGCCCGCCGCGTCACCAGAGCTCCGAACAGGACCGCCGTGAAGAGCGCGGGCAGCGCCGATCGCGAGCGCGGTGCTCCGAAGGCGCGGCACTCGCATCCGTTGTCGTTGGGCAACGGATTCTTTTTCGGGTCCGGCGGCTTCGGCGGATCGGGGTCGGGCGGTCCGGGCGCGGCGGCGGGCTCGGCGTCGGGCTCCGTCGCGGCGCTGGCGCTCGCCGCTACGCCGAGCAATGCCGCGATCAGGGCCAGGTGGACGGTTCGTGCCATCGGGGCCATCGGGATCGAGGATATCCGATTCGAGGCTCGCCGTTGACGCGGCTCGACGGCGCCCCCAGGCTTCGAATGAATTCGAGATCGAATGGTTGCTCCCGTGCTGGAAATTTCAGGGTTTTCTCACGTTGGTGTGCGCGTCGCCGATGCGGAGAGGGCGCGCGAGTTCTACGCCAAGCTCGGCTTCGAGCTCTGCTACACGGACGCGAAGGATCCGGTGCTCGTGCTGCGCAACGCGACGGGAGTCGAGATCAACCTGATCGTCAACGCGGTGCGCGAGGCCGACGCGCGCAACGTGTTGATGGACGTCCCGGTGAAGCATGCTGGCTTCACGCACGTCGCCTGGAGCGTGGCGTCGATCGACCAGACGGTCTCCGCGCTGAAAGCGGCGGGGATCGGCATCACCGAGGGTCCGGTCCGGCTCGGCGACGGGGTCTCGTGTTTCATCCGCGACCCCGATCGCAACGTGATCGAGCTGCGCGAGGAGCGTCACCCCGGACCATGAGCGAGGAAATCGTGAAGGCGGCCGAGCGCATCGAAGCGCTGGCCTGGGCCGATCTATTCGATGCCACGCCGGAGCTCCGGGACGAGCTCGGGCTCGAGGTCGCGGCACTCGACCAGGCGCGCGTCGTCAGCGGCCGGCGCCTCGACAGCCTGATGTTCAACCGCGCCATCGGCTTTGCCTCGGATCAGCCCCAGGCCGTGAAATTCGCGATCGATCATTTCGCGAAGCGCGGGATCGATCGCTACCTCTTGCACGTGCGCACCACGACCCACGACGCTGAATTCGAGGCGCTGCTCGAGCAAAACCGGATCGAGCGCTATCGCCGCGCCTGGGACAAGTTCGTGCGGGGCGCCGAGCCGCCGCCGACGGTCGCGACCGAGCTTTCGATCCGTGAAGCTCGACCGGACGACGCGGAGCGGGTCGCCCGGCTTCTCGCGTCGGCGTTCGATACCGGGGAAAACGAGGGACGCTTGTTCGTCGCGGCGATCGGGCGCAAAGGCTGGCACACCTTCGTCGCGACCGACGCCGAGGACCGGCCGGTTGCGCTCGGCAGCTTGTTCGCGAACGCGGAGCTCGGTTACCTCGGATTCGCGGCGACCGATCCCGCGTTCCGCCGGCGCGGGGCGCAGGGCGCCTTGATGGTCCGGCGCATCGAGCGCGCGCTCGAGCTCGGATGTCGCTTCACGATCACCGAAACGGGTGAACCGGTGCCTGGGGAAAAAAGCCCATCGCGCGACAACATGCTGCGCCTCGGCTTTCGCTGCGCATATCGACGCGAAAACTACGTTCCGGTCGGGACGCGCTGGATCCGTTGAAAGCTTGTGGGTGACATTCGCAGCGAAGCGCGCCAAGGTAATGCCCGCGAGGCCGGTGGTGAAGAAAGTGGGCACCAACCCGTCGTTGAAACCCGTGACCCGCCCGTCTTCGGCGTCCTTGCGTGCTCAGCGCCAGATACTCCTCTACATCGAAGACGAGGACGAGAACTGGAATTTGGCGAGGCTCCGCCTCGGCGATCGCTACGATCTCGTGCGCGCGGTGCACGCCGGTCAAGCGTGCGAGCTCTTGACCCGCCGCGGCCGCGAGTTCGCCGCGATTCTGATGGACATCGAGCTCTCCGGTTCGGAGCTCGTGGGAGTCGAGTTCGCGGCGCTCGACATTCCGGTGATTTTCGTCAGCGCGCACGGCGACGCCGCAGCCCAAAACCCCGAGCTCGGGAGCGCGCGCGTGATTCGAAAGCCGATCGATTTCAACGCGTTGAACATCGCGATCGCGCAAGCCCATTTGGAACGCGTGATGTCGCGCGGCCCCCACCGCTCTTGAAATTGCTGGATCGCGCGCATCGATTGCGCGATCCTGTGGTTTCGTCGGCTCTTGCTGGCAGAGGAGCGTGCGATGCGAAAGACCGGCTTCGGGCTCGTTTTGGTCGCGGCCTGGTTCGTCCACGGCGGATGTTCTTCCGACGAGGGCGGTGAGCCGCCCAAGATCACGCCCGACGCCGCCGCCGGCAGCGGTGGAGCTCCCGCGGGCGGGAGCGCCGGTTCGTCGGGAGCATCGGGCTCGGCCGGCAGCGCCGGCAGCTCGAGCGGCGGCAGCGGCGGTAGCTCGAGCGGCGGCAGCGGTGGCAGCTCGAGTGGTGGCAGCGGCGGGAGCGCGGGCAGCAGCGCCGGCACCGACGGCACCGGCGGCAGCGCGGGAAGCGCTGGCAGTGGGGGCAGCGGCGGGTCGGCGGGGACGGCGGGCAGCGGCGGCAGCGGCGGTCAGACCGATCCGTGCCAGAGCGCCCGCTTCTGCGAAACCTTCG
>Ga0111538_10012435_pt1 | contig 11249 bp, 11 predicted proteins | sample SoiMethybrSBSTD1_FD_79669 | JGI IMG/M metagenome (GOLD analysis project Ga0111538, IMG submission 79669) | Bulk soil microbial communities from a Populus tree surrounding site in Tennessee, USA - Soil MetaG P. TD hybrid SBSTD1 (version 2)... | ecosystem: Environmental > Terrestrial > Soil >... | reverse complement strand
CGCCTGCTGCTCGACCTCGGGCTCGATCCGAACGGGGCGAACGGTGACGGGCGCACTGCGCTGATGGGTGCGGCGATGAAGGGCCGCAATGAGGCCGTGCAGCTGCTGGTCTCACGAGGTGCCGACCTCGCGCAGAAGGATCATGGCAGCCGCGACACCGACAAGGCGACCTCCTCTGCTGCCGGTCACCGCTGGCAGGCGATCGACTACGCCGACGGCCTCGTCCGTGTTGGCGTGCAATCCGCCGTCGAGTATCCCGAGACGTCGGCGCTGATTCGCAAGCTGATGGAAGAGCGCGGCATTCCCACGCCGCCGAAGGGCCGCAACATCCTCTCCGTCTGCGTCGTCCTGCTCTGCGCGGGGAGCAACTGATAGGGCGTGGGGTCCGGCTTTAGCCGGACCTTCCTTTCATTTCCCGTCTCACCCTGGCACTGATCGAATCCTCGTGCAGGCGTCCGGTTAGGGCCTGGGAAGACAACCCGGTGCGTCGTACGCCTTGAATGTCAGCTTGAACGGCAGGCGGAACAATCCCTCATCGATGCGGACCGTTTTGCCCTTTCCGCCGACCTGGCCTGCCCGCCACAAACCCGCCAGCTGATCGTGAGTCGCTTCGAAAACCCACGTGCATGCCGCCACTCTCGTGACCGTCGCGAAGTCAGCGCCGGTATATTGGAATGGATTGAAAAACAGTCTCCAGGCGATCGTCGTCGAATCAGGGTGCCGGAACCCAATCCTGAACTGGACGTTTGTCGGAACGTTGAGAGTCGTTGCGAAGAGGCCTCCGGGGATTTCCGCTCCGTTTTCGTCGATCAAGGTGCCTTGAATCTCGGCGATCGATACTTCCAACGGACCTTTGTTCAAGGGGAAGGCGCATGTATTCGTCAGCGCACACGGTGCCGGCCCCGCTGCATCCCGGAAATCCAGCCAGAAGCGGTAGTACGTCACGCCGCCGTCCGCGTTCAGACCGATGTGCATGTCCGAGTTCGCACTGAAGAGACCTGCCCCAGCCCAACCGAGCCCGCGATAACCGGCCTCGTTATCCTCCAGGTCACCCTCGATACGATCTGTCCCGGCACACTCGGTACTGGACGACGAGATCGGGCATCGGAAGACGGCCTCGCCGTAGTACTTCTGCGGCGGTTTGTTCTTCCCCTGCGCGGAAGCCGTCGCAACGCAGCCGGCGAGGACGACGAGACAGCAGGCAATTCGTGAAATCACGGTCATGGAATCTCCTTACAGACGAAAACACGGAGATCCGCGTAACCGAACACTTGCCCCGGTGACATAGAATCCGGCTACCTTCTCAATGGCCGACGACGCCTCCCGACAGGAAGACGTTGACGCGACCGTCGATCTCCTTGCCCGCGCAAAAGCCGGAGATGACGACGCCCTCGATCGGCTGTTCGAGCGCCACATTCCCCTTCTGAAGCGCTGGGCATCGGGACGTTTGCCCCGATGGGCGCGGCAGGTTGCGGACACCTCCGATCTGGTCCAAGAAACGGTCGTCGCCACGCTCAGAAACCTCCCTTCCTTCGAGGTACGCGGAGACGGTGCACTTCAGGCGTATCTGCGAACGGGCCTCATCAACCGCGTGCGCAACGAGATGCGTCGCGCCCTGATCCGGCCTGCAGCCGCAGAAATCGACTCACAGCTGGCGCATGACGGCACCTCACCGTTAGAGGCCGCCATCGGTAGCCAGACGCTGGAACACTACGAGGCCGCCCTGGCTCGTCTCAGTGACGAAGAACGTGAGGCGGTCGTCACTCGCGTCGAGTTTGGCCTCAGCTACGCAGAAGTGGCCGAAGTCCTCGGCAAGCCGTCTGCCGACGCCGCCCGGATGGCAGTCGTCCGCGCGCTCGTGAAGCTCGCCAAAGAAATGGAACTCCCGCAATAGGGCCCGTTCGCTTTCCTCTTGTGAAGTGTTTAAGAGGAAATGGGCGGGGTATTCGCCGGGATGCCGTTCGAATCGCCATTCGGTGACATCTCACGTATGATTCGCGCCTTCCGGATCTAAAAACGTCTCGTCTTCACGCGAGCCGCCGTCGGACCGCTGGAGGGATGGTGCGCGAGGAAGCAGGACACGACTGGCTCGGTGAGCTGGCCGCCGCGGTCGCCGACGGACGTGTGCTCGATTGGGAGAGCCTGGAATCGAGCGCGCGCGACGAGGAGGAGCGTTCGGCGATCTGGCGACTTCGCGCCATTGCGGCCATCGGCCAGGCCCACTCCAATCTGACCTTTTCCGACTCCGCCTCGGAGTCGGAGTCTGTCCGTAGCCTCCTGCAGGGCGTCGAAGATTCCTCTACACCGGCCAGCTGGGGCTCACTGCGCATCCATGAGCGTGTCGGCCGAGGTCGATTCGGCGACGTCTACCGCGCCTGGGATCCCACCCTGGCCCGCGAGGTCGCGCTCAAACTTCTGCGGCGTCGAGACGTCGACGCCACTGAAGTGGACCGGGAGGTGATCGAGGAAGGACGCCTGATGGCGCGCGTGCGCCATCCAAACGTTGTCACGATACACGGCGCACAACGAATCGATGGACGCACGGGCCTGTGGATGGAGTTCGTGCGCGGCCGGACTCTTGAAGCGGAGCTGCGAGACCGTGGTCCTTTTGCTTCCGAGGAAGTGGCTCGGATTGGGATCGAGTTGTGCCGTGCGCTCGCCGCCGTGCACGACGCTGGCCTGGTCCACCGGGACGTCAAGGCGCAAAACGTGCTCCGCGAGTCGAACGGCCGAATCGTCCTTGGTGACTTCGGCACCGGATATCACTGCGATGACGAGGACCGACCGACAGCGCTCGCGGGCACCCCGGCGTATCTTGCGCCTGAGATCTTCCAGGGCGCCGTGGCCGATGTCCGGAGCGACATCTATGCGCTCGGCGTGATGCTCTTCCGCCTCGCGAGCGGCACATATCCGGTTCATGGCCGTTCGCTGCAAGACCTTCGTGCGGCTCACGCGCAACACGAGCGGGTGGCTCTTGAAACGGTTCGTCCGGAAATCCCGCGGTCTTTGCGCGTCACGATTGAACGCGCCATCAACGTCAGCCCTGCAGAGCGCTATCAGAGCGCCGCCGCGATGGAAGCCGGTCTGAGCGATGCACTCAGCCAATTCGGCGAGCCCCAGCGAACGTCGCTGTTGCGGCCTGTCGGCATCGCGTCGCTCGTCGTGCTCATCGCAACGGTCAGTGTTGTGGCCTTCCTCAACGGTCGGGGGCCCGAGCGGAAGACGAATGGACATGCCGAAGCTGTAGCCAACAGGCCCCCTGAAGAATCGAATACAGCCGGGCCGACGGTTTCGACTTCAACCGAGACTCTTCCTCCGCCAACAGGTCCTTCCGACATTCCCGCGAATGAGCCAGAAGTAGCGAGCGACAGGTTTCCAGAGTCTTTGCCGATCGGCAAGACTCTGCCTCCCCGGGTACTGCGACAGGTGGCCGGTCGCGACTTTCCCAGTACCGGACCTCCGTCTCCGGACGGCCGCCTTGTGGCCTTCACCGATCCGGACGGCGCGCTCGCACTGTTTGAAGTTGCCTCCGGTAAACGCTGGCGGATCACCGAGGCCCAGTCCCCAATGCGCCCGGTGCCAGCGAGGTTCTCGCTCGATGGGTCGCGGATCCTGTACCTAAGAGCGGCAGGGCCGATCGGCGCGCCGGGATCGACCAGGCCGGAGATCAGGTCACAGCCTGTGGCGGGGGGGGAGAGCACCCTGATCTGGCAGGCACCTGATGCGGGACCCCTTCTACTGTTCAATTCGGCTGGCGGCGACGAGACAGTGCTCGCGGGAAGACGAGCAACCGGGGGCGTGGAACTCCTGCTCATTTCAACGACATCGGGACAGATCGTGGCGTCTCGGGTCGTACAGCCACTTGTATCAGGAGCGACTCTCTCCGCGGACCGCCGCTTCGTCGCGTATGACTTCGTCGATCCTGTTTCCGGGGTACGTGACATCGACCTCTGGAACGTCACGCTGAACTCCACGTCATCCCTCATACGAGATCAGTCAAGCGACCGCCAACCGTTATGGACACACGACGGTCGCCACCTTCTCTTCACCAGCACGAGATCGGGCTCGGTCGATCTTTGGGCTCAGCGTGTTGAAGACGGCAAGGCTGTCGGAGTTCCAACTCGCCTCGAGTCAATTGTCGGATACGCGGGACACTCCGGACTGACGCGAGACGGCACACTCTTCATCGCACGAATTGGAGGTGCCCAGGAAACGTATCTGGCGGATCTCGATCGGACACTCATCGCCAGTACCGAATTGCGCCGCCTGTCGAAAAGCGTAACCAGCCCGATGTCATCTGCGACGTGGTCCCCGAATGGGCAGCAACTGGCCTTCGTGCAGCGGCTGGACGACCGTTGGTCGATCGTCATCAGATCTCTGGCGGACGGACAGGAGAAGGAACTCCATCATGGGGTCTATCCCATCAGTCAGCTGCAATGGGAAAGAGGTGGGGACTCGCTCCTGTTCCTTGGTTTCATCAACCGAATGAATGGTCTGCACCGGCTCGACGTTGCGAGTGGAAAAGTCACAACCGTCCTTGATGCTCGCCAGCAGCCGAGCCAGATGTTTGCAGTCCGCCCGTTGCCTGATCAGGGAGTTGTTCTCGTACGCCTGGCGCCGGGTTCGGACTCCCAGATCGGCCGCGTCAGTTTTGAGTTAATCAGGAAAGACCTTGCGACAGGCGCCGAGACGGTACTTCAGCGCGGACGGCTGGGACTTACTCAGATAGAGGTGTCGCACCGCGGCGATCAGATCGCCTACTTTCTCGACGGCTCGATTCGCGTGGTTGACCTTGGCCAGCCCGATCATGCGAGGGACGTCCTCGTCATGCCGGCCAGCCCCTCGCTCTCTGTGAACGCACTTGCGTGGAGTGCGAATGACCGCGAGTTGATAATCAGCCGTTCTGCCACGACCCTGGGTCCACCAACCAGCGCCGCCTCGATGCAGGGCGGCGATGGTCGCCTTCAAGTGATGACCCTCTGGGCGGTTGACGTGAGCACCGGCGATTTACGCGTGCTGTCCGAACCGCTTGGCTCGATCGCGGGCGTCGCCATCAGTCCCGATGGTCGTCAATTGGCGTTCTCCGCCGGGTTCGAGTATTCGGAGTTGTGGGCACTCGAGAACGCGACCGCATCCCTGACTCCCTAACCGAACCACACCTGACACTCCCGGCTCCTCAGTCGCCTCCGGCTTGTCCCGGCGCCCGCCAAGTGGAACCAACAACTTCGATGAGGAGGTTGAACCCGCGCGATTATTTGATTTTGATTATTTTATCGTATATCGATATGTTTTTTCCGATTTACGATATTGGCCGGACGGCCAAAGGAGGCCTGTGGGACGCAAAGGAACAGGTGCCGCAACGGCGGTTTCGTGGGTTCTTGGTATCGCGCGCGGACTGTTGACGCTCGCACTGGTGCTGCTGGCCTTCTTCACGGTGGTGGCGCCCTTCGGGAACGATCGGCTCGATATGGAAGTGGACGCCGCGTTCGTCGCCATCGGAACGCGCATGACTGTTCCGGTGCGGTTCTACGTCGACACGGACGCGCACCGCATCACCGCACCGTCGATTGGCGTTGAACGGGGAGAGCTGATCGACACCCACGGCTCGCTGCGTTTCCCCGCTCCACAGGGCTATTTCCGGTTCGTCAATACCGCGTTTCTCACTGCGCTGCTGCTGCTTGCGCTCTGGGGAGTGCGGCAGCTGCACGCAGTCTTCGCCACGCTGCGCCAGGGCCAGCCTTTCGTTCATGCAAATGCGCGCCGGCTCCGTCTGGTCGCCGGTGCCGTGATCGGCGGAGAGGTCCTGGGGGCGGCGATGGTCGCCTTCAACCAGTACTACGCGAAGGCCCACTTCACAGCGACGGGATTGCTGTTTGACTGGAGCTTCAACATCGACTTCTTCGCCATCGTCCTCGGGCTCATCATCCTCGCCATTGCTGAAGTCTTCGCCGCCGGGACCCGCCTGGACGAAGACCAGGCGCTGACGATCTGACGGCCATGGCGATTCGCGTGAAGCTGGATTACCTGCTGCTCGATCGTCAGATGACGTTGACCGAGCTGGCCGAGAAGGTCGGGATGACGCTCGCCAACCTCTCGATCCTGAAGACCAACAAGGCGCGCGCGATCCGGTTCTCGACGCTGGATGCGCTCTGCCGCGAGCTCAAATGCCAGCCGGGCGAGTTGCTCGAATGGACGAAAGAAGTATGATGGCGCCTTCCTGCCCACAATTCCGCTGAAGCGCAAGACAGGAGACCGCTATGTTTCTACGCTGCGTCGGTTTCGCGTCCGTCGGGATCGCCATGCTCTTGTCGGCGGATGTGGGAGCGCAGAAAGGCGGGAAGCCCAAACCGGTCGACAAGATCGCGACCGCGACTTTCCGCTGCAGTGGACCGACGGCAGCCACGCACAACCCGCCCGGCACGCCATGCGGGCCTTCTTCAGTTTGGGGAGTCCCGGACGCCATTACTGGTGACGGGAACCCGTATGTCGGCGTGGGAACGACGTCGTATCCAGGCACGGGCGCGTTCCTGCGCTCGGACGGCGAACTTGAACTGATTCTCCGCCCCGGCGGCGGACGCCTCCTGTTCCTGAACTTCGAGAGCGTCGTTCAGTCTCCTGGCTCGATCGCGCGTAAGACATTCGACTTCGCCGATCTGGAAGGTATCGACCTGAACACCAACGTGATCAATCCGGCGACAAACGATATAGCTGCGAACGGCGCGCTCAGCATTCCGATTGGCTCGACCTGGCCGACACGTGTGAAGGGAAACTGGAACGACCCGTACGGAGTGCTTTACACCATCCGGTTCAATCCATCTGATTACCCGGGATCGACATACGCGTGGGTGTACAGGAATACCGAGACCATGTGGACGTGGTTTGCCACCGAGGCGGATGTCGCGCGGCTGGTCTCCCCCGGGATTCATCACCAGGGACCACGTGATGAGGGCTGGTATCGGATGCCGTTTCAGATTGTTGTGACTGTGCCCTGAAGTCGTGCGTCAGGGGTCCGGCTAAAGCCGGACACTACGAGTGCGGTCCGCCTGAAGGCGGGCACTACGGCGAGAGCTAGTCGACGCCGTAGTGCTTCGACAGATAGTCGTGGATGACGGGGAACTCTTCGTCTGAGACCGGCGCGCCTTCGTTCAGCATGGCCAGCAGCGTCTCCTCCCACTCTTCCGGTGAGCGCCGCCCGTTCTTGATCCGCTGCAGGTTGTGACACATGGTGCAGGTGTTCAGCAGGATCCTTTTGCCCGCACCGTCCGGTACGGGCCCGTGCTCCCGCACCAGCCACTGCACCATCACGGGAATCTCGCTCTCCTCGACCTCCGCGCCGTCCTGGATCATTACCTGGATGGTTTCCTGCCAGCCTTTGGCGTCCTTCGCCGACGTCTCGACGCGCCGCATGGTGTGGCATCCCTGGCAGCGTTTCTCCACCAGCTGCTGCCCCGGCGAGGGCTGCTGCGCACTCGAGGCCGCCGCGGAAAACAGCACAGCCGTCGCGAGCGACATCGCTAGAATGAAGCCGAACGTGCGGGACACCTCTTCATGGTAGCAGACGGGTCGGGCATGAGCCGGCGGGCACGGCGTAGCTTCGCGGCCGCGTCGGCGCTGCTGATGAGCATCTGGATCGCAGCGATCATCGCCGCGCAGCAGCCCTCAGCTAACACCTACGAACCGGACTACGTCGAGCCCGACCTTCCGGCGATCCCATATCGCCTGGCGCCGCGGACGGACGTCGTCGCCGGACTGAATCAGCGCCTGATGGCCGGGACGGCCACGTTGAAATTCGAGGGAGCGGCCGGCTACCTCCGATCGCTGCTGGAACTGCTCGACGTCCCGGTGGATTCGCAGACGGTCGTGTATTCGAAGACCAGCCTGCAGGCGCCGCTCATCAATCCGTCCAACCCGCGCACGATCTTCTTCAACGACACCGTTGCCGTGGGGTGGATGCGGGGCGGCATGATCGAGCTGGCCGTCCAGGATCCGGCGTTCGGCGTCGGCTTCTACATCCTGCCGCAGACGCCGATGCCCACCCCGCTGCTCATCCCCGAGAATCGATGCCTGAGTTGCCACCATTCCGCGATCGCAGAAGGTGTTCCCGGTTTCCTCCTGCGCAGCGTGCCTGCCGCAGCAGACGGAACGCCGTTGCCCTGGCTCGGGAACGCGACGATGGATCATCGGACGCCGACGGAGGAGCGGTGGGGTGGCTGGTACGTCACGGGCTCAGCGGGTTCGCAGAAGCATCTCGGCAACCTCGTCCTGTCCGATCGACGGGCGCAGGAGCTGCCGCCGTGGAGTGCGTCGCAGACGCTCGCAACACTCGAGGGACGCTTCGATACCAGCTCGTATCTCTCTGGGCACAGCGATATCGTGGCGCTGCTCGTGTTCGAGCACCAGGCCCGAGCCATGAATCTGATTACGCGCGTTGGAGCGCTGGCGCGACTGGCCGCGGCAGATCCCACGCCGGCGCAACAGGCTCGCCTCACAGCAGCAGCCAACGAGCTCGCGGATTACGTCTTGTTCGTCGGCGAGGCGCCGATCGATCGCGTTCGTGGCACATCTGGTTTTGCTGAGCGCTTCAGCGCGCAGGGTCCGCGCGACTCGAAGGGGCGATCGCTGCGCGAACTTGATCTGCAGCAGCGCCTGATGCGGTATCCGTGCAGCTACGTGGTGTACTCGGCGGCGTTCGACGGTCTGCCGGAGTCCGCTCGGGAGATGGTGCTGCGCCGGATGAAGCGCATCCTCTCAGGCGAAGAGCGCGCGCCGCGGTACGCGCATCTCGCGACCGCGCGCCAGGCGGTGCTCGAGATCCTCAGAGACACGAAGAAGAATCTGCCCGAATGGTTTTAGGTCCGGCTAAAGCCGGACACTACGAAGTCATTCGACCATCTCGCAGTCACCGTAGTTCTGCGACACCGACGGCTCGGCGATGAACTTCCCGACCGTCATCTGCAGATAGCCGTGGCGTGAGTGGACCGCCTTCAGCCGCTTCGGCGCGGCCTCCTGCGCGAACACGGTGGTGACGTTCAACTGGCCAACGGAGTTTTCGACGAAGTAAAGACTCCAGCCAGACAACACCGCGGTCACGAAAGCCCGGCCGGCAGTCCCCTGGTATTCGGCGGTGCCGTCCTGGACGTCGATATTCGTGATCTCGAACAGCAGCTCCTGCGTCTTGATTTGGACCTGCGGGTCCCCACTCTTCCATGCCGCCGCAGACGCGGTCGGAAACCGGCACTTCAGCCGTTTGACCGTCGTCAGCGGGTTCGGAGGCTCGGCCTGGGGCTGGGCGCCTCGCGGGGCTGCGGATCCGACGACGATGAGCAGCGCGGCGACAACGGCCTTCCTTCCGCCTAAAGGCGGAAGCCACGTGAGCATGTGGGCCGGAAGCCACGTGAGTTTGTAGAGGTGAAGCCACGTGGGTCTGTGGAAGTGATGTCGCTCCATAGGTCCTTTATAATTTGCAGTCCGGGATGATTCTGAAGCGCGCCGCAGCCGCAGTCACGCTCATCGTGGGTGCAACGATCGTGATGACGGCCGGTGGCCAGTCGGCCAACGTCCTCCAGGCACGCCTGAAAGCCCTGTTTCCGGCCGCCACTGCATTTTCGCCTAAAGGCGGCGAGCCGTCGCATTTCAAGGCCTATGCGGGGCCCGGAACGCAGAACCTGCTCGGCTATGCGTTCTACACGACGGAGGTGTCGCCGCTCGAGCGAGGTTACGGCGGCCCCATCGTGATGCTGGTCGGCATCGACGTCAAAGGCCTGCTCACCGGGGTGATTGTCGCCGAGCACCACGAGCCGTACGGTGATTTCTCGATCGATCGGCCGGCGTTTGCCGCGCAGTTCAGAGGCAAAGACGTGCGCGACCCGTTCAAACTGGGCACCGACATCGATGCCGTCTCGCGCGCCACGATAACGATGTCGAGCGCCGTCCGCGCCATCCGTCTCAGCGCCAGGCGCGTCGCACGAGAGTTGATCGCCCCACCCGGTAGCAAGCAGTGAAGCCGGCCCTCCTCGCCTTGCTGCTCGTGCTGGCAGCGTGGGCGCCCGCACGCGCGCAGGATCAAGGCCGGTCTGAAGACCGGCCTCTACCAACGCGGGTAGAGGCCGACCTTTCCGCCACCGCCAAGGCTACGGCGGACGAGCAGGTCGGCCAAGAGCCGAAGCCCAGTTGGAACTTCGAGGAAGAGGAGGAGGACGTACCAACCTGGGCGGAAGACATCCGCGCGCAGGCCCCCGACCTGCTTGCGGTGGGTGCCTTCCTTGCGTTTGCGTTCGTCAGCTTCTTTCGCAAGAGCGTGCCGTTGAAGTACGCGACGCTGGTCGGCGCTGTTGCCTTCCTCGGCTTCTACAAGAGCCAACTGATCTCTATCGTCAACGTCTTCGGTCTCTTCGGCGGCAACCTGCCAATCTTCCGGCAGAACCTCTCGTGGTATCTGCTGATGGTCGTGACGGTCGTCTCGACGGTCCTCTGGGGACGCGTCTACTGCGGTCGGCTTTGTGCGTTCGGGGCGCTCACGCAACTGCTCGATCGCGTGGCGCCGAACCGCTGGCAGATCAAGATTCCGAAGGGCATCGAAAAACGAGCGTCGCTGATCAAGTACGGGATTCTCGTGGGCGCGATCGGCTACTTCGTCTTCACCCGCAACCCGCTGTTTTATCCGTACATCGAGCCGTTCTGGATGTTCGGGCTCCAAGGCAAAACGTTGCCGCTCTGGATCGGCCTCGCGACGCTGCTCGTCGCATCGCTGTTCGTGCGGAATGCGTACTGCCGGTTTCTCTGCCCGGTCGGCGCGGCGCTTGGCGTGCTCTCCAAGCTGACCGTGTTCCGCATCAAGCGCTGGTCGGAATGCCGGCACTGCCGGATCTGCGAGAAGGCGTGCGAGTGGGGCGCCATTCGCGGGCCTCAGATCGTGTTGAGCGAATGCGTGCGCTGCGACGACTGCGAGCGGTTGTACGAAGACACGAAGAAGTGCCCGCACCACCTGATCATCATCCGCAAGGCCGACATCATGGCGCGTCGGTCGGTTCCAGCATCCGCTCCAGCCGCCCCCTAAGACCGCTGGACACGAGCACCGTGTTCTGGTCGCTGACGATGACGCCCTCGACGTCGGGGAGCTTCTCGATCAGCGCCATGCCGGCCTGAGGCCCGAGGACGAACACTCCCGTCGAGAGCGCGTCGGCAAGCACCGCCTGCTTGGCCACGATCGTCACGCTGCGGCAGCCCTGCGCTGGCCGTCCTTCATCCGG
>Ga0111538_10012433_pt1 | contig 11252 bp, 8 predicted proteins | sample SoiMethybrSBSTD1_FD_79669 | JGI IMG/M metagenome (GOLD analysis project Ga0111538, IMG submission 79669) | Bulk soil microbial communities from a Populus tree surrounding site in Tennessee, USA - Soil MetaG P. TD hybrid SBSTD1 (version 2)... | ecosystem: Environmental > Terrestrial > Soil > Tree... | reverse complement strand
GGCTATCCCGATTGCCGGCCGGAGTATTTGCAGGCGTTCGAGCGCATGGCCAATCTCGCCACCCGCGTGGGAGTGGAGTCGAAGGAGCCTTGGTTTCGCCTGCACGCCCCCTTGATGCACCTGACCAAGGCCGACATCGTACGCAAAGCCGCGTCTTTGGGGCTCGATCTGTCGCGCACGGTCTCCTGCTATGATCCCGGGCCCGCGGGAGAGCCGTGCGGGCAATGCGACTCGTGCCGGTTGCGAACCAAGGGTTTTGCGGAAGCGGGCATCGAGGATCCGGCGGCAGCCCGCAGCGAGACGTCGCAACGCTCAGCCCGCAGCAGCGCGCTGCGAAGTGAAAGGTCGAAATGAAAACGCTCGTCGTGAACGAGATCTTCCACTCGATCCAGGGGGAGTCCACGCTCGCGGGACGCCCCTGCGTGTTCGTGCGGCTGACCGGCTGCGATCTGCGCTGCTCGTGGTGCGACACCGAATACGCATTCTATGAAGGGAGCAAGCGCCCGATCGACGACATCGTCGCGGAAGTGGCCGCATTCGATTGCGATCTCGTGGAGATGACCGGAGGCGAGCCGCTCTTGCAGCCGAACATTCACGAGTTGATCGCGCGGCTCTTGCAGCTCGGCAAGACGGTGATGATCGAAACCGGCGGCCATCGCGATGCGACGACCTTGGATCCACGCGTGCGGCGCATTCTGGACGTGAAAACGCCGTCCTCGGGAGAATGCGGAAAGACGCACGAGGCGACGTTCGAGACGCTCCGCGAAGGGGACGAGATCAAGTTCGTGATCACGGATCGCGCCGATTTCGATTGGTCGGTGGATTGGCTCGCAGCGCATCGGATGCCGGCGGCCATCCCGATTCTCTTCTCTCCGGTGCACGGCAAGCTGGAGCCGGCCGAGCTGGCGCAATGGATTCTGGAAAGTGGGATCGGCGCGCGCCTCCAGCTTCAAATGCACAAGATTCTTTGGCCCGGCGTGCTGCGCGGAGTGTAGGCTCGACCCATGATCGTGGACATCGAGCGCACCTTTCGCTTCGAAGCGGCGCATCTTCTTCCCAACGTTCCTCCCGAACACAAGTGCCGCCGCCTACATGGGCACTCGTTCATCATCGACGTGGCCGTGCGTGGTGGAGTCGATGAACGTTTGGGGTGGTACATCGACTTCGCGGATTTGGAAGAGGCGTTCGAGCCGTTGCGCTCGCGGCTGGATCACTACTACTTGAACGAGGTGGAAGGACTGGAGAACCCAACGTCCGAAAATCTCGCCCGCTGGATCTGGGAGCGGCTCTTCCCGAAGCTTCCCGGTCTTTTCCGCATCGTGGTGCACGAGACGTGCAACGCGCGATGCACGTATCACGGACCATAGGAGTCACGTCTGTATGGCCAAGCTTTCGGACGCCGAACGGGCACGACGCGCAAAGAAGGCCGGACCGGCCGCCGCTCCCACTGCGGAGCTGGTGCTCGCGTTCCCGAATCCGAACCCGGACCGCGAGTACGAGATCGACATCGAAGCTCCCGAATGGACCGCCCTGTGCCCGCTCACCGGCCAACCGGATTTCGCCGTGATCCGAATTCATTATGTTCCCGGCAAGCTCTGTCTGGAGCTGAAAGCTCTGAAGCTCTACATCCACTCGTTTCGCAATCGCGGCGTTTTTCATGAGGCGGTGACGAACGAGATTCTGGATCATTTGGTGAGGAGCTGCCGCCCGCGGCGCATGAGGGTCATCGGAGACTTTTCGGTGCGCGGTGGGCTCAAGACGGTGATTACCGCTGAATACCCGAAGCACGGGAAGGCGGGATAGCTCACCGGATCTGCGGCGAATGGCGCCGGCTGCGAGTCTCGCGCGAGACTCGCCAAGGAGAATGAGTGATGTCATCCACCACGTTTCTTCGAATTCTTCTTCTCCTCGGAATCCCCACCCTCTCGCCCAGCGCAGGGGCTGTTCCCGACTGGGTTCAGGTCGCGGGCCCCGGCACGGCCGGGGTCAACGTTCTGCTTCGCAAAGGAAACGAAGTGTTCGCCGGCACGATCACCGACGGAATCTTCCACTCGACGAACGCCGGCGCGAACTGGTTCGCAACCGCGGGACTCGAAGGAGTGTCCGTGATGGCATTCACCTCGAATGCGTCCTTTCTCTATGCGGGAGTCGAGCTCGACGACTTTGGCCACGGCGGCGTCTATCGCTCTTCCGATAACGGCGCAACCTGGGTCGCGTCCAACTTTGGCATCTTCAATTCCAGTGTGTTGAGCCTGCTTTCGGCGGGCAACGCGCTCTATGTGGGAGACGTGAGCAATGGCATCCACAAGTCGACCGACAACGGCGACACGTGGTTTCCCGCGAACGCGGGAATCGGCAACGATTCCGTGTACGGCTTGGCCGAAAGCGGGGGGAATCTTTTCGCGATCGCGAGCCAAGGCGTTTTTCGTTCCGTCAACGGCGGAGGAAGCTGGACCGTCGTCCCGGGAACGGAGTTTCAATTCGCTTTTTGCTTGGTGAGCTCCGGCACCAACCTCTACACGGGAGGCTTTCAGCGCGTCGGCCGCTCCACGAACGGCGGCGCGAGCTGGCAGTTCTTCGACATCGATTTGCCCCAGCTGAGCCGGATCAGTTCGATCGCGGTCAACGGCAACACTCTTTACGCCGCAACTGCTGGTGGTCACGGCGCCGGGGTCATCAAGTCCACCGACAACGGCGCGAATTGGGGGCCGGCGAACGGCGGCATCGAGATCGCATCGGTGAACAGCATCACGCGGATGGGTGACGGATCTCTTTTGATTGGAACGCCGCAGAAAGGAATTCTCGCCTCCACCGACGAAGGTGCCAGCTGGCACAAGAGCAGCACCGGAATGGTCCCGGGCGGCGACATTCGCACCATCTTCAATGACGGTGAAACCATTCTCGTCGGAACGGGCGGGGACGGGATCGCGCGGACGACTGACCAAGGAGCCAGTTGGACTTCCATCAGCCAGAGCAGCAACGGTAATCTGCAAAACGAGATCGTGTCGTCGATCGCGCTGCAGGACGGCCAGCTGTTCGCCAGCACTCTTTTCTTTGACGGCATCTATCGCTCGACGAACAACGGAGCGAATTGGACGCAGGTCAACAACGGCGTGCCCGGCGTCGACCCGCAGGTGTTCGCGCTCAAAGTGTCCGGCTCCAATCTGGTGGCAGGAACGCGCGACGGCATCATCTACTCCACGAATCACGGCGACAGCTGGAATCCCACGAACATCGTGGACATGGGCTCCAGATTGGCGAAGGGCGGAAGCTTCCTCTATGCCATCGTAGAGACCGGCTTCTTCAACACGAGCGGCATCTATCGTTCGAGCAACAACGGCCAGAGCTGGTCCTTCATTCTGCAATTGGGAGCGAGCACTCCCACGTCCTTGGAGGCGCAAGGGACGAACGTCTGGGTCGGCGATCTTCTGGATGGGATGATCCGCTCGACGAACAACGGGCTGAATTGGGTCGACGCCACGCCCGCGCCCGAGCAGGGCGTGTTCTCGATCCTGGCGCTCACCGGCGAGCTCTACGCCGGTCTCGATCCGAGCAGCCTGCAGGTGTATCGATCGACGAACGATGGGCAGAGTTGGACGCCGATTCCCGAGGGACTGGCGCAGAACACCTCGATGGAAACGCTGGGCGCGAACTCCACGAACGTGTTCGCGGGAACCGACTCACGCGGCGTGTGGAAGCGCGCGCGTTCCGGGGCCACCGATGTCACGATCGAGGACCTGGCGAATCTGCCGTTCGAGCTGCAGCAGAATCGTTCGAATCCGTTCCGCTCCTCGACCGAAATCGCGTTTCGAATTCCGCAGGCTTCCTGGACGAGCTTGATCGTTTACGACGTGCAGGGACGCGAAGTGCAGCGGCTCGTCGATCGCCGGCTGGAACCCGGCGCCTATCGAGAGACGTTCGATGCGCGCGATCTTCCCGCGGGAGTGTATTGGGTTCGCATGCAGGCCGACGGCTTTGACGATGCAAAGAAAATGACGCTCTTGAGATAGAGACGGCGAATCGCCCGCCGTCGGTCACGATTCCGCCTCTTCCAAGGAGGTGAGCAGCGCCTGGAGCGCATCGAGCTCCACCGGCTTCACCAGATGGTGATCGAAGCCGGCTTCGTTGCTGCGCTTTCGATCCTCGGGCTGTCCCCATCCGGTCAGGGCGATCAGCACGACGTCTTGGAACTTGCGCTGCTGGCGGATGCGGCGCGCGACGTCGTAGCCGTCCATGCCCGGCATGCCGAGATCCAAGATCACAATCTCCGGACTAAACGCGCGCATTGCTTCCAATGCCGCGGAGCCGTCGTGCGCGACATGCACTTCCACGCCGGAAAAACGCAACAGAATGCCGAGGCTGTCCGCAGCGTCGCGGTTGTCGTCCACGACGAGAACGCGCCGCCGGCGTCCCGCTTGTGCGGATACTTCAGGACGCAGCGCGTCGACGTCTTCCTCGAGAAGTCCAGGCTCAGCGAGCGGCAGCGTCACGAGGAATTCGCTCCCGCATCCCGGGCCGTCGCTCCTGGCCTCGACCGAACCGTGATGCATGGTCACGAGGCGCTTCACCAAGGTCAGCCCGATCCCCAGCCCGCCTTGCGCGCGGCGCCCGGAGCGATCGACTTGGGTGAACAAGTCGAACACCTTGGGGAGCATCGTCTCGGGAATCCCCATGCCGTTGTCGCGCACGGAAACGGTAACGTTCTGCCCGTTGTCCATCGCGCTGATCCAAATGCGCCCGCCTTCCTCGGTGTACTTCGCGGCATTGTTCATGAGATTCGCGAAGACCTGTGCCAGTCGCACCGGATCTCCGTCGATCAAGAGCGATTCCGAAGGGAGATGCACGATGAGCTCGTGCCGGGCGGCTTCGATGAGCGGCTTGCTGGTTTCGATGGCGGCGCGCACGATCGTGGAAAGCTCCACCCGCTCGCGGCGCAGCTCGAACTTCCCGCGGGTGATGCGCGAGACTTCCAGGAGATCCTCGACGAGGCGGACCATCTGATTGACCTGGCGGTCCATCATGTCCAGAACGCGCGACGCCGCGGCGCCGCTTCCGGCGATGCGCAAGATGTGGAGAGAATTGCGAATCGGAGCGAGCGGATTGCGCAGCTCGTGCGCCAGCGTCGCCAAGAATTCGTCTTTGCGGCGGTCCGCTTCTCTGAGCGCGTCCGCGGACTTCTGGATGTCGGTGATGTCCACCGAGCATCCCACATAGCCCAGGAACGCTTCGTCCACCGTGAAGCGCGGCGCGGCCGAAGAACGAATCCAGCGGTAGAGCCCATCCGCGCGGCGGAAGCGGGTCTGCGCTTCGAACGGGGCGCGTTTCTCGAACGCCTCGCGATATTTTTCCAGGTAGTCATCCGCATCTTCCGGATGGAGGAACTCCTTCCAATTCATCCAGCGCACTTCCTCGAACGAGCGCCCCAGGAAGCGCAGATATTCGCGGTTCACGAATTCGCATCCGTGGATGCCGTTCACCCAGATGAGCACCGGAGCGTTGTCGGCCATGCTGCGGAATCGCGCTTCGCTCTCGCGGAGCGCCGCTTCCACGGACTTCAGCTCGGAGATGTCCATGCACGAGCCGATGTAGCCCATGAATTCTCCCGTGGAGCTCAAAAGCGGCACGCCGTTGTCCAGAATCCAGCGGTATTCGCCGTCGTGGCGCCGCAAGCGATAATCCATGGAGAACGGTTGGCGAAGATCGAAGCAGCTTTCGTAGGTCTTCACGCAGCGCTCGAGATCATCGGGATGAACGTTCTCGGCCCAACCGTCCCCAAGCTCTTTCTCCAGGGGCCGGCCGACGAAGTCGAGCCAAGGCTTGTTGAACCAAATGCATTTCTTGTCGGTGGCGCTGATCCAAATCAAGACCGGAGCGTGGTCAGCCATGTGGCGGAAACGCAGCTCGCTTTCGCGGAGGACGTCGACCGCTTTGCGTTCCTGTTCGGCAACGCGCCGGTCGGTGATGTCCATGCCGGTGGGAACGACATAACGCACTTCGCCGTCTTGGTCTTTGATCGGCATGAACGCGAAGTCGACGATGCGCTCGCCGCCTCCGGCCACGAAGAATGGTGTCTCTCCGCGGAAGACCCGCCCTTGCACCGCTTGCGCGAAGCCGGCCATGAGCCAGGACTGGATTTCGGGGGAACGATTCCACCACCCGGTTTCCCAAAACGGTTTGCCGATCACTTCTTCGCGTGTGAAGCCGCAGGCCTCGAGGGAGGATCGATTCGCATCGATCAGCGTTCCGTCCGTGGTCATGAGCCCGGCGAAGAGCCCTTGATCGAACATGGCTTGGTATTTCGCATTCGCCTCGACGAACGCGTCGGTTCTCTCTCGCACGCGCTCTTCCAGGAACGCGTTCATTCCCTGCAGCGCGGATTCCGCCTTGATGCGCTCGGTGATGTCGATCGCCATTCCACCGATCAAGATGGCTTTGCCGTCCGGTCCCAAGATCGGAAACTTGCTCACCAACGAATGATGGATTCCGTCGTCATGCTCGAGCGTCTCGGTCGTGCGCAACCCGGTGGCATGCTGAAGTGCAAGCGCATCGTTCTCGCGAAACGCGGCGGCGACTTCGGCGGGAAAGACTTCGTCGTCGGTCTTGCCGTAGAGGTCCTGGCAGGGCTTGCCGAACGCGCGCGCCGCGGCGTCGTTCGCGAACACGTAGCGCCCCTCGAGATCCTTGATCCAGGCCAAGCCGGGAAGGTGCCGCATGAATTGAATGAAGCGCGGCTCTCGTTCCGCATCGATACGGCAGGCGGCGGCGGCGAAATGCCCGAGGTCTTCCAACATGCGCGCTTCCTCGGAAGCGAAGCGCTGTTGTCTATCTGCGCCGGCGATCCAAATCGCGCCGGCGATGCGATCATCCACGTGAAAACGAGAGATCATTGCTTCGACGAAAGGAACTTCACGAAAGATCCAGCCGGGAGCGTTCGCAGAAAGTGCGACCGCGCATTTTCCGTCCAAGAGCGATTGGACCGTTTCGAGATTGAAGGGCAATGCACTGGCCAGCTCGCCGGCGTGCGGGCCAGCTTTGGCCACGCAAAGAAGCGCGCGACCTTCGCCCTCATCCTTTACGACACAGACGCACGCGGCAGAAGCGCGGCATAGCTCGACCGCGGATTCGGCGATGTCGAGGAAGATGTCTTGCGGCGCGCTGGCCAGCCGGCGAGCAAGTCCGGACAGAATACGGCTGTGCGCAGCGGGATACGCCGCGGGATGCGCCGCTTCGGGACTTTCTCGTCGTTCCCCGATCATGAAGTACGCACCGGGGTTGCGGGCATCCATGAAGACGAAAACCGAAGCGCTGGACGCAAAGCATCCCTCGGGGCACTCAGGACTCTTGGAGGGGGCGACAGTCTAGCATGGCAGCCGCGCCCGCTAAACGATCAGGGGAGGTTTTTTCGGGGGCTCTGGCCGGGGGCCGGGCCTCGGCGAAGCTCGACCAGAGTGGCGCCCCAGCCCGAGGGAGTCTGCGAATCGAGCCGGTGCTTGGCGACATCCTGCCGTTTCGAGAGAACATCGCGCACCAGCTCACGCAGCGAGCCCGTGCCTTTGCCGTGAATGATGCGCACGTGAAAGATTCCGCGAGCGCGGCACTCATCCAGATAATGGTTCACGAGATCCGCGACCTCACGCGGTTGAAATGCGTGCAGGTCGAGGACGCCATCGATGGGGATCTCGACGGGAGTATCGCCGGCATCCTCTTGGGAATCTTCATCCTGGGTCATGCCGGCCCTCGATGGAACGGTTCACTGCATGCGTGTACCGAAGTATGATGGACAAGCCGTGAATCCTTCGCAACCGACTCCTCTCGCGTGAAAAAGCCCAAGCGCAAGCTGGCGCGTTCGGGAAAGTTCGCCAAGCCCAAAGCGCGGCGCGGTCGCTTTCGCTCCGAGGACGAAGCAGGATTCGCCCACGACGATTCTTCGTTCGGAGAAAAGATGCTTCGCGGCCGGGAGAACGAAGCAGTTCTCTCCGCGGACGCATCGACGGCCGAGCTGCGCGGCGACGTGCGCGAAGGCCAGGTCGTCGCCGTGCGCGGTCCGTTGGCCGTCGTTGCGCCGCAGAACGAGGACCGCCTCGTCGAGTGCGTGCTGCGCAAGTCGACGCGGGTTCCTCATCCGCAATCGACCGCGCTCGTCGTCGGGGATTTCGTGAGCTATCTCTCGGGTGCAGCCGAGCCCTACACGTTGACGGAAGTGAAGCCGCGCCGCTCGCGTCTCGCCCGTACCCGGGAGGAAGAAGAGCAAGTCACCGCGGCGAACGTGGATCTCGGCGTCATCATTGCCTCCGCGGTGGAGCCGCACTTCAAGCCCCGGCTCGTGGATCGGTATCTGATTGCCGCGCGCGAGGGCGGGCTCGATCCGGTTCTCGTTGTGAACAAGGCCGATCTCTTGGGAGAGAACGAGGCCGCCGAGCTCTTGGAGCCTTACGGGCGATTGTCGATCGAAGCGGTGGCGACCTCGGCCACGTCCGGAATGGGGCTGGAGCGCTTGACGGAAATCCTGCGCGGCAAGACGTCGGTGTTCGCGGGGCAATCGGGCGTGGGCAAGTCTTCGCTCGTGAACGCGCTCATTCCCGACCTCGATGCGAAGACGGGAGAGATCCAAGGCCATACCGGAAAGGGGCGGCATACGACAACGGCTTCCACGCTCTATCGCTTTCCGTTCGGCGGCTCGGTCATCGATACCCCGGGGGTACGCAGCTTCGCGATGGGCCAGCCCGCCGAGGAATCGCTGCACGAATTCTTCCCCGAAATCATGGCCGCCGCGCAGAATTGCAAGTTCTCGAACTGCAGCCACCAAGGGGATGCGGGGTGCGCCTTGCCCGCGGCGATCCGCTCGGGGGCGGTCCATCCCGACCGGCTGGAGAGCTATCTCACGCTTGTTCATCGGGCCGGGGTCCGGTAAACCTTCCGGAGGCACATGGAGATCCTCGAAAGCGTTCTCGAGACATCGACCGCCGAGTTCCGCGCGAATGCCGAGCATCATGAGGCGCTCGCCGCGGAATTGGCTGCCCGCTTGGCGCGGGTGAGAGAGGGCGGCGGCCGCGAGCAGCGCGCGCTTCACGAGAAGCGCTCGAAGCTGCTCGTGCGCGATCGCATCGATCGCCTGCTCGACGAAGGCAGCCCGTTCTTGGAGCTCTCGCCTCTGGCTGCATTCGGGTTGTACGAAGACGCGGCGCCGGCGGCGGGGCTCGTGACCGGAGTCGGCCGCGTGTCGGGACGCGAGGTCATGATCCTCGCGAACGACGCGACGGTGAAGGGCGGAACGTATTTCCCGATCACGGTGAAAAAGCATCTGCGCGCGCAGGAGATCGCGCTCGAGAATCGACTGCCCTGCGTGTATTTGGTGGATTCGGGCGGCGCGTTTCTTCCGCTGCAAGACGAAGTGTTTCCCGATCGCGATCATTTCGGGCGCATCTTCTACAACCAAGCGCGCATGTCCGCGGAAAAGATCCCGCAAGTCGCGATCGTGTTGGGCTCGTGTACCGCCGGTGGCGCCTACGTGCCGGCCATGAGCGACGAGACGGTGATCGTGAAGAACCAAGGTACGATTTTCTTGGGCGGGCCTCCGCTCGTGAAGGCGGCCACCGGAGAGGAAGTCACCGCCGAGGAGCTGGGCGGCGGCGACGTGCACACCCGCATCTCCGGCGTCGCCGATCATCTTGCCGAAGACGATGAAGATGCGCTGGCGATCGGTCGCACGATTCTCACTCATTTGGGAAGCGCGCCGCCCGCGTCGCTCGAGCGCGCCGAGCCGGCCGAGCCGCTGCACGATCCGGAAGAGATTCTGGGCATCGTGCCGCGCGATTTGCGCACGCCGTACGACGTGCGCGAAGTACTGGCCCGCATCGTCGACGGATCGCGCTTTCACGAATTCAAGCCGCGCTACGGCACGACGCTGGTCACCGGATTCGCCCACGTGCACGGATACCCGGTCGCGATTCTGGCGAACAACGGCGTCTTGTTCTCGAGCTCGGCGTTGAAGGGCACGCACTTCATCGAGCTTGCTTGCCAGCGCCGCATTCCACTTCTATTTCTGCAAAACATCACCGGTTTCATGGTCGGCAAAGCCGCCGAGCATGGCGGCATCGCGAAAGACGGCGCGAAGATGGTGCACGCGGTCGCGAACGCGCGCGTTCCCAAGATCACGGTCATTCTCGGCGGGAGCTACGGCGCCGGGAACTATGGGATGTGCGGCCGCGCGTATGCGCCGCGCTTTCTCTTCATGTGGCCGAATGCGCGCATTTCGGTGATGGGCGGAGAGCAGGCGGCGAACGTGCTTCGCCAGGTCAAAGTGGCCCAGCTCGAGGCGAAGGGACAAACGATGTCCCCCGAAGAGCAGGCGAAATTCATGCAGCCCATTCTCGACAAGTACGAGCGGGAGGGAAGCCCGTACCACTCGACGGCGCGTTTGTGGGACGACGGCATCATCGATCCGCGGCGCACGCGCGACGTGCTGGGCCTCGCGCTCGCGGTCACCTCCAACGCGCCGATTCCGGACACGACGTTCGGCGTCTTCCGCATGTAATGAGCGAACTTTCGCTCCTTCGCATCGCGCGCGACCGCGGCGTGGCGCGCATCTTCTTGAATCGACCGCAATCGAGAAACGCGCTTTCTCAGGAGCTCGCCGCGCAGATCAAGAGTGCGTTCGAGGAGGAAGCGGGAAACGCGCAGACTCGCGCCGTCGTGCTCGGCGGGCTCGGCAACGACTTTTGCGCGGGTGCGGATTTGGTCGAGATGAAAGCTGCGGGGGAAGCAGCCCGGACGCACAATCTCGGCGATGCCAAACGGCTGGCGGCGATGTTTCGCGCGGTGCATGAGTTTCCGCGACCGGTCCTGGCGCGCGTGCAAGGTGGAGTGTTTGGTGGAGGTGCGGGGCTCGTTGCCGCGTGCGATCTCGCGGTCGTTGCCGACAGCGCGCAATTCGCATTCAGCGAAGTTCGTTTGGGGATTCTTCCGGCGATCATCAGCCCGTACGTTGTGCGCAAGATCGGCGAAGCGAATGCGCGTCGCTATTTTCTCACCGCGGAGAGGTTCGGCGCGCAAGAAGCGAAGGCGATCGGACTCGCGGCGAAGATCTGTCCCCTGGCCGAGCTCGATTCCGCCGTGGAGGACGTGCTCGCGCACCTGCTTCTCGGCAGCCCCGATGCGCAAAGAAGAGTCAAAGAGCTCTTGAATGTGATCACCGGCGTGTCGATCGACGAGGCTGGCCGGCGAACTCCGTCGATGATCGCCGAAGCGCGCGC
>Ga0111538_10012432_pt1 | contig 11253 bp, 12 predicted proteins | sample SoiMethybrSBSTD1_FD_79669 | JGI IMG/M metagenome (GOLD analysis project Ga0111538, IMG submission 79669) | Bulk soil microbial communities from a Populus tree surrounding site in Tennessee, USA - Soil MetaG P. TD hybrid SBSTD1 (version 2)... | ecosystem: Environmental > Terrestrial > Soil >... | reverse complement strand
GCCGCATTTCGCTGCCGCTCATCAGGGCGGGCGTACCCCTCGTAGGCATCGATCGATCTGAGCTCATGCTCGCCCACGCCGCCCGACGGGCCGCCGCCCTGCAGCGGCGTCGGCGAGCGCGACGGCCGCGCCTTCGGCTGATTCGCGGCGACATTCGCGCGCTGCCGTTTCCCCGAAGCACGTTTGGCATGGTGCTGGCCCCCTACGGCGTGCTGCAGTCGCTGCTTCGCGATCGTGACCTGGCGGCGGCGCTCGAATCGGCGCACGAGGTCCTCGCGCCGGGCGGCGTGCTCGGCCTTGACCTGGTTCCGGATGTTCCGCAGTGGAAGGAGTACACCGACCGCGTGCAACTGCGCGGCCGCGGGCCGCGGGGCACGCACTTCACCCTGATTGAGTCGGTGCGGCAGGATCCGCGGCGGCGGCTGACGACATTCGCCCAGGAATATCGCGTGCGGAAGGGGCGGACGATCACGACGCATCCGTTCACGCTGACCTTCCGAACGGTGCCAGTCAGCACCATGGCCCGACGTCTCGAGCGAGCTGGATTCAGGGTGAAGGCGGTCCTGGGCGACTACCGCGGACGGCCCTGGGACGAGCGGGCCGACGTGTGGATCATCCTGGCGGAAAAGGTGTAAGATTTTCCGTCCCATCTCGTTGATTTCTCTGGAGTTTCCACATGTCCGGCCATTCCAAGTGGCACACCATCAAGCACAAGAAGGGCGCCGCCGATGCGAAGCGGGGCAAGGTTTTTACCCGGTTGATCAAGGAGTTGACCGTCGCGGCAAGGGCCGCCGGCGGCGATCCCGACAGCAACCCTCGCCTGCGCACCATCATTGCGGAGGCCAAGGCGAACAATATGCCCTCGGACAACATCAAGCGGGCCATTCGCCGCGGGACGGGCGAAGAGCCGGGTGTGTCGTACGAGGAGGCTCAGTACGAAGGCTACGGGCCGGGCGGCGCGGCGGTCATCATCGACGTCCTGACCGACAACAAGAACCGCACGGTCGGCGAGTTGCGCCACACACTGACGAAGTACGCGGGCAACCTCGCCGAGACCAATGCCGTCGCCTGGATGTTCACCAAGAAGGGCTACATCGTCGTCCCGAAGAGCAAGGCGGACGAAGACGCGTTGATGAGCGCGGTCATCGATGCCGGCGGTGACGATCTTCGAGACGACGAGGACAACTGGGAAGTGTTGTCATCGGTGGAAACGTTCCACGCCGTGCTCGAGGCTGTAAAGGGTCTGGGCATCGAACCCGAAGCAGCGGAAATTTCCATGCTTCCGCAGAATTACGTGAAGCTCGAAGGCAAGCACGCCCAGCAAATGGTCAAACTGATGGAAGCCCTCGACGAGCACGATGACGTGCGGCACGTCTGGTCGAACTTCGACATCGAAGAGAAGGAGATCGAGGCGTCACTCGCGTGAAGGTCTTTGGCATCGATCCGGGCTCGGACCGCACCGGTTTCGGGTGCGTCGACAGCGACGGATCGCGCCACCGCCTCGTGACGAGCGGCGCCATTGCGACCGCGGCGCTGGCGTCCTTTCCCGACAAGCTTCTGACGATCCACTCTCAGCTGACGCGACTGCTGCGCGACTGCCGTCCGGACTGCGTCGCCATCGAAAACCTGTTTCACGCGATCAACGTCCGCACTGCCCTCAAACTCGGGCACGCTCGCGGCGTCGCCATGCTGGCGGCGGTCGAAATCGGCGTTCCGGTCGTCGAATACACGCCGGCGGAAATCAAGCGAGCCGTCGTCGGCTACGGCCGCGCCGAGAAGCAGCAGGTCCAGTCGATGATCAAATTGATACTGGGGCTGTCGTCATTGCCCACTCCACACGATGCGGCGGACGCGCTGGCCGTCGCCATCTGCCATATCCACTCGCAGCGCCCGGCGCGACTGGCTGTGCCGGGCAGTCGAACCCGGGCCGCCACCAGCTGGCGGCACTATCGGCCGGGGCGATGACGCGACGGCCGTGATCGCTTACCTTCGCGGTCGAATCTTCGAGAAGCACCCCAACCGGATCGTGGTCGATGTCGAAGGCGTCGGGTACGACGTCTTCGTCCCGCTGTCGACGTTCTACGGGCTGGGCGAGGCCGGAGCGCCGATCGCGCTGCGCATTCACACGCACGTCCGCGAGGACGCCCTGGCTCTTTACGGTTTCGCGACCCGGCTCGAACAGGAGCTGTTCGAGCGGTTGATTGCGGTGAGCGGAATCGGACCGAAGGTGGCGTTGGCGGTGCTCTCAGGGATCGAGCCGCCCGAGTTGATTCGCGCGATCGAGCACGCCGACCTGGCGCGCCTGACGGCGATTCCCGGCGTGGGCAAGAAGACCGCCGAGCGGCTGGTCCTCGAATTGAAGGATCGTCTGCCGCGCGTCGCCGCCGCCACGCCCGCCGGCGAGGCCGTGCCCGCGTCCTCGCCGCGGGACGACCTGCTCTCGGCGCTGATCAACCTGGGGTATCATCGCGCTCTCGCAGAAAAAGCTGTCGACGCGTCGCTGAACCGTAACGCGGGTGGCGATTTCGAGCAGCACTTGCGACAGGCGCTCCGCGAAGTCGCCAAGTAACCACGCATGTCGGACGATCGACTGGTCACAGGAGCGCGCGGCGACGACGACGCCCAATACGAGGCCGGCCTGCGGCCGCGGTCGCTCGATGACTACATCGGCCAGGATCGCGTGCGCGAGAATCTGCAGGTGTCGATCGCCGCGGCCCGCCAGCGCGGCGAGGCCCTCGATCATGTGCTGGTGTACGGCCCGCCAGGGCTCGGTAAGACGACCCTGGCCTACGTTATTGCCAATGAGATGAACGCCACCATCCGCTCGACCTCGGGACCGGTGCTCGAAAAGCCGGGGGACCTGGCGGCGATCCTGACCAACCTCGGCGATCGCGAAGTGCTCTTCATCGACGAAATTCACCGGATGGCGCCGACGATCGAGGAGATTCTGTATCCGGCGCTCGAGGATTACGAGCTGGACATCGTCATCGGGCAGGGGCCGAGCGCTAGGTCGGTGAAGGTGCCGTTGCAGAAGTTCACGCTCATCGGCGCGACGACGCGCGCCGGGCTGCTGACGGCGCCGCTGCGGGCGCGATTCGGTATCGTCCACCGCTTGGAATTCTATGGCGCCGGCGACCTCGAGGAGATCGTGCGACGCTCGGCCAGAATTCTCGGCGTCTCCCTCGACGCCGGCGCGGCGACCGAAGTCGCCAGGCGCTCGCGCGGGACGCCGCGCATCGCCAATCGCCTGCTCCGTCGTGTGCGCGACTACGCCCAGGTTCGTGCGGACGGCACCGTCACCCTGGGCGTCGCACAGGCGGCTCTGAAGCTGCTCGACGTCGACGAATTCGGTTTCGATGAGGTCGATCGCAAGCTGCTCCGGACGATCATCGAGAAATTCGGCGGCGGACCGGTCGGCGTCAACAGCCTGGCCGCCGCGATCAGCGAGGAACGCGACGCAATCGAAGACATGTACGAACCTTTCCTGATTCAGGAAGGCTTCCTGGACCGTACTCCGCGCGGACGCGTGGCGACAGCGCGCGCCTACGGGTACTTCGGGCTGGATGCGCCCGGGAGGGACTCACGACTGTGGTGATCGCAGATGGAGCCAGACCCAGCACGCGTTGCGGAGGGCGGCCAACGACGATTCGTTCGCTGGCGACCTACGTTCCACCAAAACTGCTGACCAACGCCGATCTCGAGAAGATGGTCGACACGACCGACGAGTGGATTCTGCAGCGGACCGGGATCCGGGAACGGCATGTCGTCGACGCGGGCGTCGCGACGTCGGATCTCGGGAAGGAAGCGGCCGTCCGCGCCATCGAGAAAGCCGGCCTGACTCCCGACGACATCGGCTTCGTCGTCGTCGGAACCGTGACTCCGGACATGATGTTCCCGAGCACCGCCTGTCTCGTGCAGCACAAGATTGGCGCGCGGCGGGCGTGGGGCTTTGATCTGAGCGCCGCTTGTTCCGCGTTCACGTATTCCCTAACGACCGCCAGCCAGCTGGTGGCCAGCGGCGCGCACGATCATGCGCTCGTGGTCGGCGCCGACGTCATGTCGAGCATCATCGACTACAAGGACCGCGCGACGTGCGTGCTGTTCGGCGACGGCGCGGGCGCATGTGTCGTGTCGGCCGCTGATGGCGACGACGGGGCGATTCTCGACTTCGAGCACGAAATCGACGGTAGCGGCGGTCAGGCGTTGTGCATGCCGGCGGGCGGCAGCCTCCGTCCGCCGTCGCACGAAACCATCGATCAGCGCCTGCACTACGTCAAGCAGGACGGCCAGACCGTGTTCAAATTCGCGGTGCGGAAAACCGAGGAAATTTCGCGCCGGGTGCTCGACAGAAATGGCCTGTCGCCCTCCGATCTCGACTTGTTCGTGTCGCATCAGGCCAACCGTCGAATCATCCAGGCGGCGACCGACAAGCTCGGCGTCGATCCGTCGAAGGTCATCATCAACATCGAACGGTTCGGCAACACGACCGCGGCCACGATCCCTCTCGCCCTCAATGACGCCATCACTTCAGGCCGGCTGAAGAAAGGCGACCTCGTCCTGCTCGCCTCGGTCGGTGCCGGGTTCACGGTCGGGGCCGTCCTCGTGCGGTGGGGCTTCTAGCGGCTTCCGCGCGGCCGGATGATGCCGACGTCCAGGACCGACGTCGCCGACCGTCTCAGGGTGCTGCGTTCGTGGCAGAGAAGCCTGGACGAAGCGTTTCGCGTGCCGGCGACGTCGATTCGATTCGGCTGGGACGCCGTTGTCGGCCTGGTTCCGGGCGCCGGCGACATTGTCACGGCGCTTTTCGGCATCGTCATCCTGTTTCATGCCCACCAGATGCGGATTCCTGCGATTGCTCAGGTCCGGATGGTCGTGAACCTGGCGATCGACCTGGCCATTGGCCTGGTCCCAATCGCCGGCGATATCGCCGACGTCTTCTGGAAGGCCAATACTCGCAATCTGGTCCTGCTCGAGCGCCATGCTGGTCCCGAGCGCCCGGCGACCGGCGGTGATTGGGCGTTCGTCCTCGGCGTGGCCGCAGCCCTGCTGGCCGTGGCGGCCCTGCCTCTCGTACTCTTGATGGCGTTGCTTCGCGCGTTGGGGTTGTTGTGATGCCTCGTGTGTTTCTGCTGTCGCCGGCCAACCTCCGTGGATCGCGGACCGCCATGCTGCTCCAGCCACGACGCTCGTTTGCCCTCGCCGACGACCTGCATTCTGAAGTGGGCGCGCCGATCGGCGATGTGTTTGCGTTCGTCAGCGGCTTGTATTTCCGCGGCAAGCTGACCTACGCGCGCCGCTTTGCTGAGCCTCCTCAAGCCGCTGACCCGATCGTTCGATCGGGTGTGCACATCATCACGCCCGCCAGCGGACTGCAAATTCCAGAACGGCCGGTAAAGCCGGCGGAGCTGGTGGCCTTCAGCAGCGTCGACATCGCCGTCGACAACGCGCGGTTTACCGCGCCGCTGGCGGCGACGGCCGCCGACCTCGCGCGGGCGATCGGGCCTGAGTGCCAGGTCGTGCTGCTCGGAAGCATCGCCTCACCGAAGTACGTCGACGTCCTCCTCGATGTGTTCGGGGATCGACTCCATTTCCCGCTCGATTTCGTCGGCCGCGGCGACATGAGCCGCGGTGGTCTGCTGCTTCGCCAGGCCACCGCCGGTGTCGAGCTCGAATACGGTCCGGTACAGGGCGCCGTGCGAAGAGGCACGCGGCCACCAAAGCTCCCGCCGCTGGCCCGGCGCGCCGTTGCGGCGGGCCCGCCTCGGGGTCGAGCGTGAGCACCGGCGGACTGCCGCGCGACCGAGACAACGTCATCGTCTCGGTCGCGGGACGTGAAGTTCGCCTGACCAACCTGCGGAAAATCTTCTGGCCCGGGCTCGGGCTCACGAAGGGAGATTTGCTCTGGTATTACGCGCAGGTCGCCGATCTGATCCTGCCGCACGTGCGCGATCGCGCGATGGTCATGAAGCGTTATCCGCACGGTGCGAGCGGCGAATTCTTCTTCATGAAGCGCGCGCCCAGCCCCCGCCCCTCCTGGATCCGGACCTGCGGCATTCCTCATGGCTCCAAGGGCGTCATCGAGTTCCCGGTCATCGACGACAAAGCCTCGTTGATGTGGGTCATCAACCTCGGATGCATCGATCTGAATCAGTGGTACGCCCGCTGCGATGACGCCGATCGCCCGGACTACCTGCACTTCGATCTCGACCCCGGAAAGGGCACCGACTTCGACCAAGTCCGCGAGACCGGTCTCATCGTGCACGATGCGCTCGAGACGCTGAAGATGCCGTCGTACGTGAAGACCACTGGATCCCGTGGGCTTCATGTGTACGTGCCAATCGTGCGCCGGCCTGACCAGAAAGAGGTCTGGACGTTCGCCAAAGCGCTCGCGCAGGCGTTGGCAGCCCGGCATCCGCGGCTCATCACCGCGGAATACAAAGTGGCGAAACGGCCGGCGGGACGGGTCCTGGTCGACTACAACCAGAACGCCTGGGGGCGGACGCTCGCGTCCATTTACTCGGTGCGGCCGACGCCAGAGGCGACCGTTTCCACACCGATCACGTGGAAGGAACTGGCGCGCGGGGCCAGCATCAAAGATTTCACGATGCAGAATGTGCCGTCGCGGCTGGACCGAGTGGGCGATCTCTGGAAGCCAATTCTGGGCGCGCGCGGACGCGTCAATCTCGAGACGCACCTCCGCGTATCCGGTGTCTCATAAAGTCACATGTGTGCCGGAATGGAACAGAGCGGAGCTAACCTCATTCCGCCTCATCCGGTTGCGCCGAAGGTCAACAACAAATTCGGTTGTCGGTGTCCCCGTACTGAACACCGACTGAGGTTCTTGATCGATCGCCGCTCCTTGGTGTATTGACATCAAGTTCCTTCCTGACAGCGCGTTACCTAAGTCAGGGTCATGCCAGAAGCTCTGGCGTTCAAATTGCTCAGGGCACGCCCGTGCATTTGCGACACTTTCACTCAATTCTTCTCGCTGGCGCCCTCGTTCTTGCGGCGGCCTCATCGTCTACTGCACAAGTCCTCACCGCGTCGGCCGCTTCGCCGGCGTCGGCTGGTTCGCTGGTCGAACTACAGTTCTCGACCCCGTCCGCGAGCGAGCCCTCATGTCTCTCCTCGGCGTCCGAGGACAACATCGTCTGGGGCACGTTCATCGATCTGTCGACCGGCCAGATGTGCGGCGGCGACAACGTGGCTGCCGACGACAACATCGTGTGGGGCACATCGGCGGACGATTTCGACAACATCGTGTGGGGCACATCCGACGACGACAACATCGTGTGGGGCACGGCGGTCGACGACGACAACATCGTCTGGGGTACGGACTTCGGCGACAACATCGTTTGGGGCACGGGCACCGTCAGCACGTTCTAGTCGAATCGAAGCGTCATGTCCCATTTGCGCCTCATCTCTGCGGCTCCCATTGCGGCCGGTTCCGTTCGGCCTTCGTCGACGAGGATTCGTCGCAGCTGGCGCAACGGGCTGCCATATCTCGAAAGCGCGCGGGCAGTCCTGCGGGAGTTGAAGCCGAGCGATGCGGCTGCGCTCTTCCACGCGATGTCCAGACGCGATGTCACTCGCTTCATTTCACCGCCCCCGATCACGCTGCGGGGGTTCGAGGAGTTCTTGCAGTGGGCGCAGCGGGAGCGCGCCACAGGCACGCATCTGTGCTTTGGCATGATCGCACCCGGTACCAATCTTCCTGTCGGGATCTTTCAAGTTCGCGCGCTCGAGGGCGGCTTCAGAGTCTCGGAATGGGGTTTCGCGCTTGCGCCTGAGCACTGGGGGACGGGACTCTTCGTCGAGAGTGCCCGGTTGGCGCTGGACTTCGTGTTCGCCGAGCTGGGAGTGCATCGCCTCGAGGCGCGCGCCGCGATTCGGAATGGCCGCGGCAACGCCGCGCTGCGGAAGATGGGAGCCGTACAGGAGGGCGTCCTCCGTCAGTCGTTCTTTCGGAACGGCGAGTACATGGATCAGGCCTTGTGGACGATCCTGGCAGACGATTGGCTCAACCACCGTCGCGAGCCGACCTTACCGTTTCACTGACCCACCGTCTCCACACGACGATCGCTGCACTACCATTGACCGCGGATGCTCGTCCGCGAGTTCGACTTCGCGCTGCCGCCGGAGCTCATCGCTCAGAAACCGTCCGCCGAACGCGGCGTTGATCGACTCCTTCATCTCACGCGCATCACAGGCACGGTTGCTCACGCCCGGATGGCAGACTTGCCGGCCCTCCTTCACGCCGGTGATCTGGTCGTCGTCAACGACACACGAGTGTTTCCGGCACGCCTCCTTGGCCATCGCATCCCGAGTGGTGGCGCCGTCGAGTGCCTGCTCATTGGGCGTGATCCTCGGTCGACCGAGCGGGCACCGGAGCAAAAGTGGGACGCCCTCGTCCATCCAGGCCAGAAGCTCAAGCCGGGTGCCACCATGGTTTTTGGCGATCCAGTCTGCTTACGAGGCGAAGTGCTCGAACGGCGCTCGTTCGGCCGCCGCTTGGTTCGCCTCTGGACCGACGATGGCCGCTCGGTCGACGAGGCCGTCGATGCCATCGGGCACGTGCCGTTGCCGCCATACATCAAGCGACCCGACACGAGCATGGATAGTGAACGCTATCAGACCATCTTTGCCGACGCCCGCGGGTCGGTTGCGGCGCCGACGGCCGGGTTGCACTTCACGTCCGGCATCCTGACCTCCCTTCGCGAGTCACGGATCGAGTTGGTCACCATCACGTTGCACGTGGGGTACGGAACGTTTCAACCCGTGCGAGTGGAGGAAGTGGAGCAGCATCGCCTCGAATCGGAGCGCTTCGTGATTGCTCCAGCGGCCGCCGGTGCAATCGAGCGTGCGCGTGCCGACGGCCGCCGCGTTGTTGCCGTCGGCACCACGACCACGCGAACGCTCGAAGCCGTCGCGCGAGAGAACGATGGGCGGATCGTCGCCGGCGAAGGCGCGACCGATCTCTTCATCTATCCCGGGTTCGAGTTTCGCGTCATCTCCGGGCTCGTCACCAATTTTCACGTCCCGCGCTCCTCGCTCCTGATGCTGGTGTCTGCCTTCGCGGGCATCGAGGCGATCCGCGAGGCATATCGGGTGGCGGTCGAGGAGCGTTACCGGTTCTATAGCTATGGCGACGCGATGTTGATCACGTAGGGCGGCTCCGGTGGCGGCTCTGATCGGCGTGATACACTCACGGATTCCGGCCGGAGTAGCTCAGTTGGTGAGAGCACGCGTCTCATAAGCGCGGGGTCGACGGTTCGAGTCCGTCCTCCGGCACCATTCGAGGGCGGCTGGGCCAGGTGAGGGCGGGTGAGTCAGGTAGGACACTCACCTTGGCCCCCGGCGCTTACCTGCCCCAACCAGCCCTACCCGCCGTACCTGCCCCTATGAAACTGCAAGACCGCGTCTTGGCGGCGATTCGGCGTCACGACCTGGTACGCCCGGGAATGCGCGTGGCGGTCGCGCTCTCGGGTGGGCCCGATTCCGTCGCCTTGACGCTGCTGCTGCGGTCACTGGAGGAAGCGGGCGCGCTGGGGCTCGCAGGCCTTGCGCATCTGAACCACGGCCTGCGAGACGAAGCCGACACGGATGCGGCCTTCTGCGAGGCCTTCGCATCGAGCCTGTCTTTGCCAATCGAAGTCGGCCGCGCGGACGTTCGTGGGCGCGCCGCCCGGCAGCGGACGTCGATTGAAGCGGCGGCGCACGCTGAGCGATACGAGTTTCTTGCCATGGCAGCCGCGCGGCTTGGAGCCGACCGCGTGGCGCTTGGACACACCCTCGACGATCAGGCCGAGACCGTCCTCCTTCGCTTGCTGCGGGGTGCCGGGACCAAGGGCCTTGCCGGCATGCACCCGCGCCATGGCGCCTTCATCCGTCCACTCCTTGGCGTCCGCCGGCGTGACCTGCGGACGTTCCTCGATTCGTCGGGCCAGCCGTTCGTCGTCGACGGCACCAACGCCGATCTGGAGATTCCCCGCAACCGCGTGAGGGTGGTCCTGCTGCCGCTCCTCGAGTGCGAGTTCAACCCACGTATCGCTGAGGTGCTCTCGGATGAAGCCGATCTCGCGCGCGAGGAGTGGCGGTGGCTACGCGCGGCGGCCGAGAAGCTCATTCACGGGAGCGTCCGCCACGACGGGCCGTCGGCGGTTCTGACTGCGGCCGCGTTTTGTCGGGCTCCAGTCGCGGTCGCCCGAGCCGCACTCCGGATCGTGATGGAGCAGGCCGCCGCGGGACGACCGGTGGCCCTCCGTCATGTGACGACCGTACTCGACCTTTGCCGCCGGAACGAGGGCTCGGCCGATCTTCCAGGTCATCGCGTGGAACGTGTTGGCGATACGGTCGTCTTAACCAGCAGGCAAGGTGAGCCGGGACGTCCGAAGCCGGCCCGGCTGGAACTGAACTTTTTCGAATATCCGCTGTCTATCCCAGGGGAGGCGGCGATTCCGGAAGCCCGATGCTCGGTTTTTGCGGAGATTCGGCCCACACCGGGTGCAGACCATATGGGCAGAACGGGTCGAGCCGATACTGCGGTCGTCGCTTTGCAAGCATGTGAACCACCGTTCAGGGTGCGCAGCCGGCGCCCGGGTGACCGGATGACGCTTTTCAGTACTGACGGTCGGAAAAAGGTCCAGGACCTGCTCGTCGACCGGAAGGTGGCACGCGACCTGCGGGACGCCGTGCCGATTGTCGTAGACGCGCGTGACCGGATTGTGTGGGTGGCGGGGCACGGAATCGGTGGCGAGTTTCGCGTAACTGATTCCGCGCAAGCCGTGATAATCTTGAGACTTAAGCTTTGGGGAGAACCGGCTTGAACTCGACCTTGAAGAGCTTGCTGTTCTGGATGGTGTTGGTCGTCGTCGGCGTCCTCATCTGGAACGTCTCGACGAAGCTGCAGCAGAACGAGCAGCAGGTGCGGTTTAGCGACTTTATGGCTTCCGCCGAAGCCGGGAAGATCCAGAGCGTTGTCATTACGGGTCAAGACGTTACCGGCGTCAATACCGAGAACGAGACGTTCCACACCTACGCTCCTGCGCAGTACGAGGGGCTGGTCAACAAGCTGATTGAGCGCGGCGTTGTCGTTCAAGCCAAAGAGCCGACGGCGAGCCCGTGGGCTTCGCTGTTGTACTCATGGGCTCCGGTGCTCCTGATGATCGGGTTCTGGGTGTTCTTCATGCGCCAGATGCAGAGCGGCGGCAACAAGGCGCTGTCGTTCGGCAAGAGCAAGGCGAAGCTCTCGTC
>Ga0111538_10012430_pt1 | contig 11256 bp, 11 predicted proteins | sample SoiMethybrSBSTD1_FD_79669 | JGI IMG/M metagenome (GOLD analysis project Ga0111538, IMG submission 79669) | Bulk soil microbial communities from a Populus tree surrounding site in Tennessee, USA - Soil MetaG P. TD hybrid SBSTD1 (version 2)... | ecosystem: Environmental > Terrestrial > Soil >... | reverse complement strand
TATATCGCCGTGGGACGTAGCGGCGGGCGTCGCGCTGGTGCGCGAGGCCGGCGGCTATGTGACCGACCTCGCCGGCGGCGATGCGCCGTTTGTCACAGGCAACATCGTGGCTGGCAACGAAGCGATCCACCGCGAACTGATGCGCACGCTGAAGGAAAGCGCAAAGGTGGCGTGAGGGCACAAACTTTGCTGTCGTCCCCGCAAACGCGGGGACGACAGGCTCATATTACAGCTGCTTGAGCAGCGCATCTCCGCCCGAAACCTCGACCTTGCCGGGCGCTTCCTCGATGTTGAGCTTCTTTACCACGCCGTCCTCGACCAGCATGGAATAGCGACGCGAGCGCGTGCCGAGCCCATTGCCCGAGCCGTCGAAGGTCAGTTCGATCGCCTTGGCGAAATCGCCGTTACCGTCGGCCAGGAAGGTGAGCATGCTGGCGGCGGTCTGCTTCTGCCAAGCGTCCATGACAAACACGTCATTCACTGACGTCACCGCAATGGTGTCGATGCCCTTGCCCTTGAGGCCGTCGGCATTCTGCACAATCGAGGGCACGTGCATCTTGTGGCAGGTGCCGGTAAAGGCGCCGGGCACCGCGAACAACGCGACCTTCTTGCCCTTGAACACCTCGTCCGTGGTCTTCCAGGCCGGGCCTTCCCCGGTCATCACTCTGAATTTGGCCTCGGGCAGCCGGTCGCCGACCTTGATGGACATGACGCGTTTCCTTTCATGACACAACGATGGGATACAAATGGGATCGGAGCCTGCGACAGCACCGCCCGCAGGCGCGCGGGCGCACAAATTAGCGTCCCTGGCGGATTAGTCGAGACGGATTGCGACCTCGACGGCGTCGCCGGGCGTGGTCGCCGTCAGCGTGAGGAGGGCGCCGCGGTCGCTTGCGCCGGGCGGCAGCCCGTCAAGCTCGAACGCGAAACGTTGCTGGCCGACCGGGGCACCGTCGATTTTCGCTGGTAGCGGCAGCGCCCACTGCGCCGTCGGCCCTTCGGCGAACAGATCCACGGCATCGGACGGCGCCGCCACGTCCACCAGCACACGCGGCGGCTTGGTGTCTCCTTCGCGCCGAACCGCCGTGATCGCGAGCGCGCCGTCTGCTCCCAGCTTTGCCACTCGCGGCACGCGCGTCTCCGCCGCCGCAAGCGCGGCATCGCGAGAGGTCGAGCCCTTGAACGTGCCCAACGCAAGCTCGCTCGTCGCTTCGGCAGGAACGCAGAGCTTCTCGCAGATCGCGTAGTCGAGCTTGAGCCGCAGCACCACCGGCTTCTTCGCGTCCACGGGCTCGACCCGCAGCGGAAAGATCACATCGCTCGAATAACCGAGAGTCGTGCCACCTGCCTCGACGAGGCGCTGCGGCACTGGCCACAGCACCACCGCGCGCTTGAGGTTTTGCGAGGCGCCGAAATCAAACTTCGGTGGAACGCCTGCGTCGCCAGGATAGCGCCAATAGGTATGCCAGCCAGCCTTGAGCCTGATTTCAACTCCGGCCCGCAGCGCGCCGTCTGCGGCACGCTGTGAGCCCGCAACCAGTCGAGCGGCACTACGCGCGTCGCCATCCCAACGCGTGACGTCATCGGCCGCTATCGCGGCCCAAGGTAACAACGGCAACAGCACGCCGGTGACAAGCGCAGCGCGCAGGAGCGAGCGCCGGCTGGCTTGCCACGGTAGGTTTCGACGCATCGTTAACTGCAGGGTCATCCGCGTGGTCATCTGCATGCGACCTGATCTACCTGCGAGCCCCGGCGCGCACTATTGAACTCGTTGTGAACAAGCATTTCGGCACGCACCGCCCGTCATTGATTTGTACCACTTAAGTTGCACCCGCGCATAGCACCAGCGGCACCAATTCCTTTCCCGTTTCGGGCCATGTTGCCGAAAGGGACTGTGTGCGCAACATCAGCAAGTGTTAACGAGTGACACCGTCTGTGGAACCGACGCTGCCCCCACGCACTTGTGATCACGAAGCTTGCAGCCATAGGAAGGACATAGAACGAATCTCTCATGAGCCGGCGGAGCTAAAGGCCGGGTTTGGACGGTCGAGATGGCACAAACGATGCATATCTTGATCCTACGGTGCATCAAAATGAACGATACGTAAGATGAACGATGCCAAGATGCATGGCAAACTGCGATGGCAAGTCAAGATGCATGGCAAACAATGGCATGCATGAACAGCCGGACAGGTGGACAGCGCGGCCCGTCGTTTGCAAATCACCAGCAATCGGGTAGCATTTCGGCATGAAATTGGGTCGCAAGACAGGACTACAGGGCGAAGCGGGACCGTCGGGCCTCGAGCCGGTTCGCGAAGGCGGCGGCAAGCTGAGCATGTCGGCGCGCTCGGTGCCACGTGCCGAGAAGCGAGGTTATCTCGACGGGCAGATGCTGATCGCAATGCCGACCATGGGCGATGAGCGCTTCTCCCGCAGCCTGATCTATATGTGCGCGCATTCATCGGAAGGCGCGATGGGCATCGTTGTCAATCAGCCTGCCCCGCATATCAGCTTTCCTGATCTCCTGGTGCAGCTTGAGGTGGTCGGCGCCGCCGAGCTGATCCAGCTCCCTCCAAGCGCCGGAGGCGTGAAAGTGCTCAAGGGTGGTCCAGTCGAGACCAGCCGCGGCTTCGTGCTGCACTCGAGCGATTTCTTTATCGAGAACTCCACGCTTCCGATCGACGAGGGAATCTGCCTGACAGCCACCCTCGACATTCTCAAAGCGATCGCGCGCGGCGACGGCCCGCAAAGCGCGGTGCTTGCACTTGGCTACGCGGGCTGGGCACCGGGCCAGCTCGAGACCGAGATCAACCAGAACGGTTGGCTGCATTGCTCCGCCGATCTTGAGCTGATCTTCGGCCAGGATACCGAGCACAAATATACCAAGGCGCTGCGCAAGATCGGTATCGACCTCGGCATGCTGTCGACCGAGGCCGGGCACGGCTAGCATCGAAGCCGCCGTTAGACACGCGCCGCTTCTTGCCCGCCGCATCCTCGCCGCATAGCATCAAAGTGTACCGACGCGACGACCAACCTGGCACGCGAGCTCACACCTAGGCGAATTGCCCTGGGAGGAATCAATGGCGACTATTGCCGCGCTGACAAGGCGCAGTGCTGCTGCGTGCATTGCGCTTGCGCTCGCGACGACAGCCATGCCTGCCGCCGCGCAGGAATCGGAGCAGGCCTTTTTCGCGGGCAAGACCGTTCGGCTCGTCGTGGGGTTCGGCCCAGGCGGCGGATATGACTCCTATGCCCGCATGCTGGCGCCCTATCTGTCGAGAACACTGAACGCGACAGTCATTGTCGAGAATCGCCCCGGCGCCGGCGGGCTCGTTGCGCTCAACGGCGTGTACATGGCGCCGGCCGACGGGCTGACCGTCATGATCGTCAATGGCACTGGCGCGGCCTATTCGCAGCTCACCGATCAGCAAGGCGCTCGCTACGATCTCGCCAAGCTTGGCTATGTCGCGACCCTGAGCGCGCCGCCGTCGCTTTGGACGATTGGCACGCATGTCGGAACGAAGACCATGACGGACGCGATCAAGTCCGGCAGAAAATGGCGCTGGGCCGCCAGCGGCCCGGTCGACAGCCTCTCCGATGGCGCCGCCTTCACCTGCGAGGCGTTCAAGCTCGATTGCCAGATCGTGCTCGGATACAAGGGCAGCAACGATGCGGCGCTCGCCGTCTCGCGCGGCGAGATGGACGCGCTCTACGTCACCGACACATCCGCCAACCACTACGTGCAGGCCAACGATATCATCGCGCTCGCCACGGTCGGGCGCAGCCGGTCGCGTTTCTTTCCCGAACTGCCAACAGTGTTCGAAGCCACACGTCTCAACGCCGATCAGGAGTGGCTGTTTGATTTCCGGCATCAGGTCCAGAGCCTCGGCCGCATCCTGGTGGTGCCACCCGGAATGCCGGAAAGCCGGCTCTCGTTCCTGGAGGCAGCCACCGCGAAAGCGGTGAGCGATCCGCAGTTCCTCGCCGAGGGCGACAAGCGTCAGCTTTATACGGACTATGTCGATGCGGCCGGCACCCGTAAGAACGCCATGAGCATCGTCACTGCGATCACCCCCGAGCAGAAGAAGCTGGTGCACGATATCCTGGCGCGGGCCCGGTGAAGCAGCCAGAGCCGCGCAAAGGATGGTCAAGAACAACCTCTGCCGTGGCTTGCCCCGGGCGAGACAGTTTCGCTAAATTTGACCCGTCACATGAACAAGAACCATCGATAGAGGGAACAGGCCCCATGACAACTTCGACCGCGAGCAGCTCTGTCAGGCTTGTTTCGGATTCTGCCCTGCCGGCCGGCGTGCGCGTCACTCAGTTACAGCCGGCGCTCGGCTCGATTGTTTCCGGGTTTCGATTTGACGGACGGCCGCTTGGCGACGAGTTCCGCGCGGCGTTGCGCGATCTCCTGCACAATCGCGGCCTCCTCATGTTCGAGCCCGGTACGGTGACAGCCGAGAGCTTCACGGCCTTCGCGGGCTTCCTGGGCGAGTTCTTTCACTATGCGGGACCGCATACCCCGCGCGCGCCGGAGAACCCCGACGCCACCATGATCGATTCGCTCAAAGACAAGAACCTGCGCAACCACATCTGGCATGCCGACGGCGGTTTTCGTCCGGACGCGCCAGCCTTCACGGCCCTCTATGCACACCTGATTCCGGAGACCGGCGGTGATACCATCTTCAGCAATACGGCCTGGGTCTATGAGCAGCTCGACCCGCTGTTCGCAGCCTATCTTGAATCGCTGACCGTGATTCAATCCGCCGACGCGACCGGGCACATCACCGATCGTTATCTCGATCCGCAGGAGGCGATCGCGGCGCGCCAGCGCATGCCGCCTTTCGAGATGCCGCTCGTGCGCGTTCATCCGGCGTCCGGCCGCAAGTGGATTGCGGTGAACGAGTCCTACACCAACTACATCAAGGGCGTCAGCCGCGTGATGAGCCAGAACATCCTTGGCATCCTGTTCGACATGATCAAGTCGCCGGAGGCGACCGCTCGCCTGACCTGGAGCCGCGGCGCGCTCGCGATCTGGGACAATCGCGTGGTTCAGCACAAGGGCATCCGGGATTACGGCGGCAGCCGGCGCATTCTCTATCGCGCCACCATGACAGCGTAACTGCGAGGTCGGCAGTGAACGACGCGCGCGCCAGAACGCTGGTCACGGTCGGCGAGCTCACCAAGCTGCTCGACGCCGGCACTGCCGTGGTGCTGCTTGACGTCATCGACGAGCAGGGTGCGGCGCCGGAGGAACGGCCGAAGATTCCGGGTGCCTTGTCGGTGCATCTCGCAACCGACTTCTCCGGCACGCCGACGGCGACATCAGGGCGGCGGCCATTGCCGGACGTATCCGCCCTGCAGGCCAGGGCACGCGCGTGGGGCATCAATAACGCCACGCCCGTCGTAGTCTACGACAATGCGGGCGGCGCGCAGGCGTCACGCGCCTGGTGGACGCTGCGCTGGGCCGGCCTCACCAATGTACGCGTGCTCGACGGCGGATATGGCGCATGGGTAGCGGCGGGCCGGCCATCCTCAACGAACGTAGCAACCCGCACCAACCGTGCAGGCGACGTGGTGCTGACGGCAGGCCACATGCCGACGATCGACGCTAACGAAGCGGCAGAGCTGGCGCAGCAATCACGTCTATTCGATGCGCGGCCACGCGCGTCTTATGTCGGCGATCCGGCGAAGGCAGGCACCGGCCACATTCCCGGCGCCGTTCATGCGCCGTCCGGCGGCAACATCACGGATGGAAAATTCAAGCCGAGCGATGATCTACATGCCGGATTCAGCAAGATCGGCGCCGATGGCTCTGGCCCGATCGGAGTCTATTGCGGCAGCGGCAATTCAGCTGCGCACGCGATCGCCGCCATGGCGGCAGCCGGGCTCGACGCTGCACTCTACGTAGGATCGTGGTCGGCCTGGAGCGCCGATCCGGCGCGCCCGGTCGCGACCGGCCCGGAGGCAAAGTAACACGAGTGCTGCTGAGCGCTCAGCAGCACTCGTGTGGCCGCTCTGCTTCTCGCGCCAGAGCGGCGCGCAACAACTCCGCAACAGCCGCTCCCACCTTTCGCTATGGCGTCCAGCACCATCGATAGCCGTCAGGCTTGATCGTGCATCGTCTTCCGGTCACCGAATCGACAGTGATGTAGCCGGTGGCAGGCGGCGCCGCATAGGGGGCGGGTGGAACGTACGCGTAGTCATCGCGAGGCACGAGGTAGGTCCTTGGCGGGACGACCGGCACATAGCCCGGTGCAGGCGCCACAACAACGGGCGGAGCCGCGTAAACCGGCGGAGCCACGTAGGCTGGCGGAGCCACGTAAACTGGCGGCGCCGCGTAAGGCTCCACAACATAGACGCCCTGTGCCTGCGCTGCGGTCGATCCAACCAGTGCCAACGCCGCAATTGTTCCAGTCAACATGTGGTGTGTCATGGTTCTCGTCCTGTTGGCTGATCCAGCCAAAGGAGAACGAGGTCCCACGGCATCAGTTCCGAGTAGATCAAGGTCCAAAGTGGGCCATATGGCGAAAGAATCCAGGCGGACCCGTTCGCCGTGAGCGCTGCATTCAGATTGATGGCAGCACTCACAACAAGTCGCGGCCTTCAATCCCTCTTCTCACCTTTCTGGAAAAGAGGAGTCTGTCCGGGCTACCGAGTCGCAGTCTTCATGCTCTGGTAGGAGAACACGAAGTCCTGCCCGGCTTGCGGCTTGTGGCAGTTGAAGCAGGCCGTGAGATTGGCATTCGGATTGGCGGTCTTGTCGGCGCGGAAGGCCTGATACTCCCACTCGCCATTGCGCTGCGTCTCGGGATATTCCGTGCCCCAGCCGGCGCGCTTCTCCATCACGGTGTAGCCGACGATATTGCCGGTCTTGATGAAGCGGCCATTGGTGTCCTTCGCGGGATTGCCCTGCGCATCAAGCTGCGCGGCATATTGTGCGACCGTGATGACCGTGCCTTGCGGCAGTGGGTCGCCCTTCTTGGCGGCATCGACCGCCGCCTGGCTGGTGAAATACTCGCGCACCTGCTTGTTCTCGGGGCGATCGAGGGTCATATAGACCACACCTTTGGCATAGTCCGCCGGGAACGCGACCTTGTCGCCGCCGGCCTGCGCGGTGACCGCCAATGCGGCAACGCCGACACCAAATGCCGCAAGGACGCTTGCACGCTTCGTGATGCTTGCACGCCTCATGTCTTCCTCCCTGGTTGCGGGTTCGAGCAACTTTAGAAGTATAGCAGGTTGCCGCCGGGACGGCTCCCTTGCCGCACCCGCTTGTGCGGCGCGCCCGCGCCCTTAAACTGGCGCCCGATCCGATGGCGAGCCGGCCTTCGCGACAGAATGAACAAGGGAGAAACGCCATGAGGCGCGCTCTGGCCTCCGTGCTTGCGACCGTCGTAACACTGCTCGCCACCGCCGCGAATGCGGCAGACATCAAGGTGATCTCCGCCGGCGCGGTGCGCGCGCTGATCGCCGGCATGATCGACGACTACAGCAAGCAGACCGGCCACAAGTTCGATTTCACCACCGGCCCGACCGGCCTCCTGCGCGACGTCATCGCGACCGGCCAGCACGCCGACCTCATCATCGCATCGGCCCCGCTCATGGGCGAGTTGGAGAAGACCGGAAAGCTCACGCAAGGCAGCCGCACCGATCTCGGCCGGGTCGGCATGGGTGTGGTCGTGCGCGACGGCGCTCCGGTGCCGGATGTCTCGACGCCCGAAGCGATCAAGCAGCTGCTGCTCAAGGCGTCCTCGATCGCCTATACGGATCCCAAGCTGGGCGGCACCTCGGTCATTCATCTGATGAAGCTCGCCGACCGCTTCGGCATCACCGAGGCAGTGGTCAAGAAGGGCGTGCTGGCGAGTGGCGGCGACGATGCCTCCGAGAAAGTGGCCCACGGCCAGGCCGAGATCGCGGTCACACTGATCAGCGAGATCGTGCCGATCAAGGGCGCGAAGCTCGCCGGGCCACTCCCGGGCGATACGCAGCTCTGGACCGTCTACGCGAGCGCGATCCCGATGAGCAGCAAGGAGCCGACGCATGCTCGCGCCTTCATCACGGCGCTGACCTCGCCCGCGATGGCGCCGCGCTGGAGCGCCGGTGGATTCGAGCAAGTGAAATAAGCAAGTGAAACAAGACTGAGACAACAAGGTTGAACAACAAGGGAGGACGACCATGCATTACAGGAGCCTTGCAACACTGGCCGGCGCAGCGCTGGCAACTGCCTCATTGATGCTTGCGGTGTCGGCCCAGCCGCTGCCGCCGACCTCGCCACCACAACAGGCGCCGATGCTGCCGCCGGCCCATGTGGTCGACCTGCTGACCGCAGAAGGCATGGCGGCGTTTGGCGCCCAATGGAAGAGCGTGGACGTGAAGATCATTGAGGGGCCGGCATTGCCGAACGCCATGCCTGGCTACAAGACCTCTTATGACATCTCGCCGCGCGCGGGCGAGAAAGGTTTCGACGATTCTTCGTGGCCGACGCTCGAGCCCAAGCAGCTGCTGGATCGGCGTGGCGGCGGTAAGCTGTCGTTCCTGTGGTATCGCACCAATCTCACCATGCCGGCCAAGATCGGCAACTTCGACACCGCGAACGCCAAGGCGGTGCTGACTGCCTACGTGGACGACTACGCCGAAATATGGGTGAACGGCGAGATGCCTCGGCGCGTGGGCATCACCAGCCCGGCTACCATCCAGGGCTTCAACATCCCGAACCGCGTGGTGATTGCGGATGCAGTCAAGGCCGGCGACAAAGTCGAGATCGCGATCTTCGGCATCAACGGTCCGATCTCGGTCGTGCCGCCGAATTTCGTGTTCTTCCGTCAGGCGTCGGTGGAGTTTTACAAGTAGCGCATTGGCACACGCAGCGTCCCGCAATATGCGGGCGCCGCCGCCCTGAGTATTAGAAAGTCGCAAGTCCGTTGAACGGCGACGCGGTTCCGCCCTGAACCTGATAGATGTGCAGCGTGAACATGAATTCCCAGCGCTTGAGCCGCTCTGCTTCACGGGCAGCGTCTTCGAGATAGACGTTGTCGGCGATCGGCAGACCCATGTTTACCTGCGTCAACTGATGGATCGGGCGGTTGATACCCCTGACGCCTGAGGGTTGCACGTCATTGACGGCATCACTCCCCAACAGCGAGACATCGCGCGCACGCAGCCACGGCAGCACCGACGCGTGCAGGCCGGCGCCGGCCTGACCGTAGGCCCAGGGACCTTCGGCTGCTCGCTTTGCCCACCGCCCGCTCCGAATTAACAGCGCGTCGCCTGCGCCGATACGAATGCCGGCGAATTTCTCCCAGGCCTCGAGATCCTCGACATAGATGGGTGTGCTGGGCGCAAGCCACTTGACCTGCTTGAGCAGCGGCATGTCGACGAGAATGGCGCGAGTAATGTAGCCGGGACCCATTCTGTCGGCGGCGGATTCCCGGCACCCGGCGGCGGTGAGCGTGAAGGGAAAGCCGTTGTAGCTCACCGCCGGCTCGCCGGGCTTGCGCCCGATCGGACCCTGATAGTGGCACAGCGCATCGAGATGCGAGCTCAAGCCGTCGTGGATCGACAGCTGGATGATGTCGAGCGCTCCGCGAACCGCGCCAGTCTCCGGATCAATCCGGGCCATGCGGTGCACGTTCTCGCCGAAGCCTCCCGTATCCATCCCGGTCTTTTTGAACGGATTGATCTGCAACGTGACGGTCTTGGCTTCCTTTACGAGCGCGAGCGCCTGTTTGGTCTTTTCTGGCGTGATGAGATTCAAGAGCCCGCGCTGATCCTCCTTGCCCCAGCGCCCCCAGTTCGACAGCTCTGTCTCCCATTTCTTGAGTGTCTCCAGCGTCACCAGACGCTCGGGTTCCTGGGTCGAGGGATGCGCGGTGAACGTCTGAGCCTGCTCCTGAGCGAACGCAAGCGCGCCCGGAACGAGGATGGATGCGATGGTGATGGCGAACGCGCCGAGCTGACTTCGGTTCAACATGGGTTGGTCCTCCCTTGAGCGACGGATTGATCCGTCTGATATTTTCGGTCCAGTTGATCGCTGCTGTTAATTCATTTCTACCATATCAAATCCACTCGCCTATCGCGACATAATGGAACGCGCGGCCGGTCGGTGCGTCAGTCCGGCTGTGTCTATGGGTGAGAATGCAGATCGATCAAGCCGAGATGCCCGCCCTGCGGGCGCTGCCTCAGCGCGCCGCGACTTCGAGCCGGTTCCCAGTGAGCAGCTGGCGCGCGGCCTCCGCGCTCATCGGCTCGCCGAATACGTAGCCCTGCGCATATTCGCAGCCGAGCTGGTAGAGCTCGACCGCATCGGAATCGGTCTCCGCCCCTTCCGCCACCACCTCCATGCCGAGGTCGTGCGCAAGCGCGATGATCGAGCGCAGGATCACCGGCCGCTGCCCCTTGGACGAGGCGCGCACGAACGACTGGTCGATCTTGATGGTGTCGAACGGGAAACGCTGCAGATACGACAGCGAGGAATGGCCGGTGCCGAAATCATCGAGCGCAAGCCCGGCGCCAAGCTCCTTGATGCGCGTGAGCATCTGGGCGGCGTGCTCGGGGTTCTCCATCACCAGCGACTCGGTCAACTCCAGCTTGAGCGAGCCGCGCGCGAGCCCGGAGCGCGCAATGACAGTGCGCAGGTCGTGGATCAAATCCTGCCGCAACAGCTGCCGCGACGAGACATTGACGCTGGCAAAGATCGGCTCGCGATTGCGCGAGACGCGCTGCCAGTTGCCGAGCTGGCGGGCAGTATGCTCCAACACGAACAGGCCGAGATCGACGATGAGCCCGATCTCCTCGGCGATCGCGATGAAATCCGACGGCGACATGCGGCCCATCTTGGGATGGTCCCAGCGCGCCAGGGCCTCGAAGCCCGCCACCGAGCGGTCGTCGAGCCGCACGATCGGCTGATAGAGGATGGTGATCTCCTCGCGCTCGAGCGCGCGCCGCAGGTCGGATTCGAGCGTCAGGCGATCGGTCTTGCGCGCGCGCATCGATGGCTTGAACACCTCGATGCGATCGCCGCCGATGCGCTTGGCGTGATACATCGCGAGCTCGGCGTCCTTGAGAACCTCCTCGGTGCGGTGCGGCTGGCCGTCGCTGAGCGCGATCCCCATCGAGGCGGTGAGAAAGATCTCGCGATCGTTGAAGGTGATCGGTGCCCGCAGCGCGCGCCGCAGCGTTTCCGCAAATGCCACGATGCGATCCGCTTCCTTCTCGGACAGCAGGATGAGCGCGAACTGATCGCCGGCGAGC
>Ga0111538_10012429_pt1 | contig 11256 bp, 6 predicted proteins | sample SoiMethybrSBSTD1_FD_79669 | JGI IMG/M metagenome (GOLD analysis project Ga0111538, IMG submission 79669) | Bulk soil microbial communities from a Populus tree surrounding site in Tennessee, USA - Soil MetaG P. TD hybrid SBSTD1 (version 2)... | ecosystem: Environmental > Terrestrial > Soil > Tree... | reverse complement strand
CTGAATTGCGCGACGCCGGATACGACCTCCGCGAATACGCCTCGCCGCACGCCTTCGATGACGGGAGCCGGCGTAGCCGTGACCTGTTCCCCCTTCAGATCGAACGGCACTGCATAAAGCACGTTTCCGACGGCGTAGACAACGTGACCTGATGCGAGGTACCGCGCGTCGCTGCCTCCATCGATCAGAACCTTGCGCGCACCTGACGTCAACGACTGCACGACGACCTGGGCTTTGTCCCAGCGCTCGGCAGAAGCGGGGGTGGGCGCGGCGATGTCTCGCGCGAGCGTGAACAGGATGGACGCGCCACCAGGCAAGACCTGTGGACCGAGCATCGTCTCGCCGCGTTTGGCCTCGACGACGAGCTCAGGCTGACCGCCGTTGGCGGACACCCTCATGATGCCCTTCTGCTGCGCGAACACGATGGTGTCGTCGGCGCCCCAGCTTCCGCCGAAACTGGTCGGCGTCTGGCAGATCGTGACGGCGATGCCGCCATTAACGTCGATCTTCTTGAGCGTAAACGTTGAGGGCGCCGTCCCCTCCCAGAACGCCACGAAGCGGCCATCGGGAGAAAAGAACGGTCCGCCCGCGAACCCGGGGCCCGAGTGCTCGGTTCCTGCGATCAGCCGCGGCGTGAGCAAGGACAGCGAACGGAGATAGAGCTGTTGGTTTGCGGCGTATACCAACTGCGTCCCATCTGGCGAAATCGCGACCACCGCAAACGCAGGCGCGGCGAACTGGTGACCGGACGGAAGCGTGACCGTGAATCGTGTCACTGTCGGCGCCGGCTGCCGCAAGCCGTAGCGCCAGACACCTCCACCGGTCAACGCCCCGGCTACGAGGGCAGCGACCAGCGCGGTGATCAGGAGCGGCCGCGCGCGCCGCCATGCGGGAACCGAGGGCGCGCCGACGGTTCCGACAAATGCACTCCAATGCGGCGCGGCGGCGGCCGTTTCGATCTCAACCCGCAGGTCGCCAACCGCCTGCCAGCGACGCTTCGGGTTCTTCTCGAGACATCGCCGCAGCAGGTCGGGAATGCGCGGATTCAGGTTCGGCGGCAGTGCGGAGAAATCCGGATCGCGAGCGAGAATGGACGCCAGGACGTCCGCGACGGTCTCGCCCTGAAACGGCGCGCGACCCGTCAGCATCTCGTACAGCACGACGCCGAACGCGAAGGCATCGCTGCGATGATCGGCAGGTAACCCCCTCGCCTGTTCGGGCGACATATACGCCGCCGTCCCGAGAATGATTCCTGCCTGGGTCATCGCGGGCGTCGTGATCGTCGGCGACATCGACAGACTACTCGTCGCGGCGACCGCAGACTCCGACGCCTTCGCCAATCCGAAGTCCAGCACTTTAACAGTGCCGTCGGGGCGGAGCTTGATGTTCGCCGGCTTGAGATCGCGGTGGATGATGCCTTGCTCGTGTGCGGCTTCGAGTGCCTCGGCGATCTGCGTCGCGATCGTCAGCGCGTCCTGAACCGGAAGCGCGCCTTCGACGATGCGCTCCGCGAGCGTCGGCCCCTCGATCATCTCCATCACGAGTGCCGTCAGGCCGGCGGATTTCTCGAGGCCGTAGATAGCGGCGATGTTGGGATGGTTCAGCGCCGCCAGGATCTTCGCCTCACGGTCGAAGCGGGCGAGTCGCTCGGCATCGGCGGCCATCGCTTCGGGCAGGATCTTGATCGCCACCTGCCGCGCGAGATTCGTGTCGGTGGCGCGATAGACCTCGCCCATTCCGCCGGCGCCGATCTGGGCCGTGATTTCGTACGAGCCGATGCGAGTACCTGATGTCAGCGGCACGGCGAGTGATCCGAACCGCCGCGATTATACGGATATCGACGCCTTCGCTCTAAAGACGGCCTCTCACTCCGCGCGGAGCGCCCTGATCGGATCGATTTTCGACGCCCGGTTGGCGGGAACGTAACCCGCCAGACAGACGGCCAACAGCGACGTGGTCACCATCGCCGCCATTGTTGCGGGATCGCCGGGCTGGATGCCCCACAGGAAGCGCTCGACAAGCCGTGATGCGGCCAGCGCCGCCGGGACACCAACAACCAGACCGCTCACGCCCAGCAACAGCACGTGACCGAACGCCAACCGGAGGACGCTGGCGCGCGACGCGCCCAGCGCCATGCGGATGCCGATCTCCTCTGTGCGCCGCACCATCCGGTAGCTGACCGTTCCGTACAGTCCGACGCACGTAATCAGCAGCGCCAGCAGCGCGAACCCGTTGCTCAAGCGGGCGAACACGATCTCCTGGTTGATCGAACGGTCAACGCTGACCGTCTGGGTGCGGATACCCGCCACGGTGACCGCCGGATTCATCTCGCGAACCGCCTGCCGGATGGAGGAGCTGTAGGTCATCGGGTCGCCGATCGTCCGCAGCTCGTACACCATCTGATACAGCGGATGCGGATCGAAGCCGTAGGTGAAGTACACGACCGGACGAATGTCGCCTTTCAGCGCGTCGTGCCGGGCGTTCGCCGATACGCCAACGATCTCGAGGGCGCCCTCGCCTTCGACCTCGATCGTCCGTCCCACGGGATTGGTACCGGGAAAATATTCGTCGGCGAACCGCCGATCGACCACGGCGACGGCGCGGCGCGTGGCGACTTCCTGATCGGTCATCGCCCGGCCCGCGAGGATTGGAATCTGCATCGTCTTGAAGAACGACTCGCCCGTCACCTGCACGTTGATCTCCGAACGGCGGATGCCGGTACCGGGTATCGAGACAGGGCGCACGTAGGTGCCACCGGCTGCGAGAACGGACCACGACAACGTGACGTCGTTGACACCAGGGATCTGCTGCAGTCGCGTCCTGAGTTGCGCGTAGAACGTCTTGAGCGCGTCATCCGAGTAGCGGGCGCGAGCGGTTTGCAGCGTCGCGAGCAACAGTCCGTCTCGGTTGAACCCGACCTCGGTTGACCTGAGGTTCGAGACGGTGCTCGCGAAGAGCGCTGCGCCAACGAGCAGGACGAGCGACAACGCGACCTGCGCCACGACGAGCAGCTGGCTCAGACCGGGACGAAAACGCCAGCGAGGCGCCACCTCGACGTCGGTGGCGCGCGTCCCTTTCAACGCCGGAAAGATGCTGAATCGGGTTGCCTGGATGGCCGGCGCGAGGCCAAAGACGATGCCGGTCACAACGGAGATGCCGGCGGTGAAGCCCATGACCGGCCAATTCAATTCCGCCCGCAGCGTGAAGCCCTCCTGCCCGTTGGCGAGCAGCTGCGTCAGCAGCCGCATGCCCCAGAACGCCAGCGCAACTCCAACGGCACCACCAATGATGGCCAGCATGACGCTTTCGGTCAGCAGCTGCCGGATCACCATCAGCCGTCCAGCGCCGATGCTCAATCGAACGGCGATCTCACGGCGGCGCGCCGCGGCACGAGACGTCAGCAGGCTGGCGATGTTCGCGCAGGCAATCGTCAGAATGAGGATCACCATCACGAACAGCACGTACAGCGGCTCACGGTAGCGGCGCCGCAGGCCGTCGAGTCCGCCCACGCCCTGATCGATGGTGAGTGTCGGCCGGTTTTGAAGCTGCTCGGGTGGCGTGTTCGCGGCGAGGAGCTGCTCGTACTTCTGGCCAAGAACGGCCTGAGCCCGCGCCGCGCTCACGCCGGGCTTCAGGCGACCGGCGACGATCAGCCAATAGTCGTGCGGGTCCCGATACATCTCCTGCGTGCTGCCTGGCGCGAATTGCGCTCGTAGTAAAGGACCGGTGTGTACCGGCATGAAGACGTCGGGCGATCGCGCCGGATCCATTCCAAAGAACTCGGGCGGCGTCACGCCGACCACCGTGAACGCGACGTTCTCGAGTCGAATCGATCGTCCGATGGCCGCGTCGACGCTGCCGAAGCGCTCGTGGCTGAACGCGGCGGTTAGCGCGACCGCGGGCGGCGCACCGAGACGATCGTCCTCTGCGGTCAGCGGTCGGCCTGCGACCATGCGGACTCCGAGCGACCGGAAGTACTCTCCTGTGACATAGGTCCCGTCGGCGAGTCCGCCGTCGCCGCCGTCAACGAGAAGCCCGTTCGCGACGTGCTGGCCGAACACGCTCGTGAAGATGGCGTCTTCAGCCTGGAACATCTCGAATGCGGGATACGGCCACACCAGCGCTCGAACACCGGCACCCTCGTCCGTCATGACGCCGCGGAAGGCGCGAATCGTCGTGGGCGAATCCGGCGTTGGGCGTTTTGGCATTCGCCAGCTGAGCACGATCAGCGACCGCGGATCCTCGATCGGCAGCGACCGCAGCAGGATCGCGTCCATGAAGCTGAAGATCGTCGCGTTCGCGCCGATGCCGAGCGCGAGGCACAGCACCGTGAGGGCGGTGAACATCTTGTTCGACCACATCGTCCGCCAGGCGTATCGAACGTCCTGCGCGAGTTGATCGAGAACGGCCGACGTCCAGAGCGTGCGCGTCTCTTCGCGCAACCGCGTCATGTTGCCGAGGTCGCGATGGGCCGCCCACCTGGCCTGATCGTGGGCCAGTCCGTCCGCCTGAAGCCGTTCGGCTTCCTCCTCGATATGGAAGTGCAGTTCCTCACGGAGTTCGGCTTCCTTGCGGCGTCGCCGCAGCCACCACGAGAGTTTTCGAAAGAGCGAGGTCATCGTGTCCCCTCTTCGACCGGCTTGAGGAGCAATCCCATCGCCCGCGCGAACGCCTCCCATTTCGACTGTTCGCTCACGAGCTGCTTCCGGCCCAGCGCGGTGATCCGGTAGTACCGGGCACGCTTGCCCTTGTCGGATGTCTCCCAGGACGCGGCGATCCAGCCATTGGCCTCGAGCCGATAGAGCGCCGGGTACAGCGATCCGGTTTCGACCTTCAGCAGGTCTTCCGACGTGCGCTGAATGTGCTTGGCGATGGCGTGGCCGTGATTCGGTCCTGGCAGCAGCGAGCGGAGGATCAACAGGTCGAGCGTGCCGCGCAGCAGCTCGACGCGCGCGGGCGGCTTGTGTCGCATTGTGTAGGAAGTCTACTCATGATTGTGTAGGAAGTCTACAGTGATTGCCGACGGGGGTTCCGCGAGAGCCCGTTCGTGTCGCGGGAGGCGCTGTCGAGCGCGTACCGGACGGCGGCCTCCGTGGTCATCTGCCGGCCCTCGGCCCACGCCGCGGCGAACTCGCGATCGCCAAGCGCCTCTCTCGCGCGAGCCAAATGCTCCTCCGACTCGTGTCGCAGGAACGGCGGCAGCGGAGAAGCGATCGATTCGCTAACACCCTCGGCCGCTCCCCAGAGGCGGGCCGAACGTTGCGGGGACTCGTCCTCGGCTGCGGCGAACGATAGGCTCGCCAGACACCAGGTCAGTCCTCGACCATCGCCCAGTTCGTGGGCGAGCCTGACGCCTTCCCGGCCGGCGATCTGCGCCCGCTCGATCTCGCCCTGTGCGAGCAATGCCAGAACGAGATTGAAGAGGATCGTATTGAGCCCCCACTTGTCACCGAACACACGTAGCATCGACTCGGATTGTTCCAGGAGCGCGCGAGCGCGTGGCAGATCGCCATGCCGGTATGCCAGAAAAGCCGGCATCAGCCGGCAGAGACACAAGAGCGGAGTCGGCGCCACTGCGTCGACCATGGCGGCGATCCGCTCGCTGCACTGCTGCGCCTCTTTCAGGTCCCCCCGATCGAAGGCGTGGACGGCCATCACGAACCATGCGAACGCGACGGGTTCAGAGGCCTCGGCCGGCTGCGGCCCTTGGAGCGCGAGAACCTGATTGGCGAAGACTGTCGCGGCTTGGTAGTCGCCGCCGAGATACGACACGTCCGCTCCAACCGCCATCGCCTGCGCACGAAGAGCACTCTGTGCACTGGGTGCCGCCGCGAGCGCGCGCTCGACCCACTGCCTTCCCTCGCTGAAATGACTGCGCTGAGTCCAGAAGTGCCACAGCGCGGATACGATGCGCAGAGAAGCCTCGGGATTGGCCGAGGCCAGGCCCCATTCAAGCGCCGCTCTCAGGTTCTCGTAGTCGCCGTCGAGACGATTCGCCCACGTGACTTGAGTGGGACCCAACAGCTTGTCTTCCGCCTCGAGCGCGAGACGTTGGAAGAACTGGAAGTGACGATCACGGAGCGCGGCCGCCTCTCCGCTCTCGAACAACCGATCCCTGGCGTACTGGCGAACAGTCTCCAGCAACCGATACCGTGGCCCATCGACCGCGTCGTCATCCAACGCGAGCAGTGATTTGTCCGACAGGTGCGACAGAGTCTCGATCGTATCGCCCTCGTTCACTGCGCCGCCGCAGATCTCTTCGACAGCCTCGAGCGAACAGCCGCCAGCGAAGACGGAGAGCCGCCGCAGCAGACGACGCTCGAATTCGGACAGCAGGTCATAGCTCCAGTCGATCGTTGCCCGCAGTGTCTGCTGCCGAGGGACCGCGGTGCGGCTCCCACCCGTGAGCAACTGAAATCGATCGTCGAGCCGACGGCTGATCTGTTCGACCGATAGCACCTTCATGCGCGCGGCAGCCAGTTCCAGCGCGAGCGGAATGCCATCGAGGCGGCGGCAAATGTGGACCACGTTCGGCGTCGTCTCGGGCGTCAGCGCGAAGTGCGGGGCGGCGGCCCGCGCGCGATCGACGAAGAACCGCACCGCGTCAGATGTCGCCGCCGACTGTTCAGACACGCCTGGCTTCGTCGTTGGTAGCGCGAGCGAAGGCACGCGCCAGGCCCGCTCACCCGCGACGGCGAGCGCTTCACGGCTCGTGGCGAGGACGCGAACACGCGGGCACACGCGTAGAATCTGGCTGGCCAGCGTCGCGCACGCATCGATCAGATGCTCGCAGTTGTCGAGCAGAAGCAGGGTCGTCCGAGGCCGGAGAAAGTCGAGCAGGGCATCGGTGACCGAGTGCGCCGAGTCGGCGCGCATGCCGAGCGTCGACGCCACCAAGTTGGGGATCAGATCCGGGTCGGTCAGCGCGGCGAGCTCGATCAGCCACACACCGTGCTGAAAAGAACCCACGAGTTCCTGGGCGACCTGCAGTGCCAGACGGGTCTTCCCTGCACCACCGGCACCCGTGAGCGTGACCAGCCGTTCCGACGAGATGAGAGGCCGCACTTCCGCGATTTCCCGCTCGCGCCCGATGAACCGCGTGAGCTGGAGCGGCAGGTTGTGCGCAGCGGCCGGCGTCGGTGGCGCAATCGAGGGGTCCGATTGCACGGCCTCGAGGGCCGCCCGCAGCTCGCCGGCATTCTGATATCGGTCTTCGACGCGTTTCGCGAGGCAACGCTGGATGATTGTCTGCAGGCCGAGCGGGACCCAGACCGGAGCGGGCGCCGGTGGCTCGCTGAGAATCGCCGCGCTCAGTTCGAACGAGGTCTCGCCGGTGAACGGACGAACGCCGGTGGCCATCTCGTGGACGACGACGCCAAGCGCCCAGAGATCGGAACGGGCGTCGGATGGTGCTCCACGCAGGAGCTCCGGTGCCATGTAGGGCAACGTTCCGGCGACCACGCGCGATCCGGCCTCGGTCAAGGCGCCGCTCGCATCGCTGACAGAGACGAGTGACAGTTGACGGGCGAGGCCGAAGTCCAGGAGCTTCAGCCCGAACTTGGTCACCATGATGTTGCCGGGCTTCAGATCGCCATGGACCACGTCGTGGCTGTGGGCCTCTTCGAGCGCCGCGACAATCTCCAAGGCGTGGCGTACCACGTGTGCCGCCTGCAACGGTCCTCGGGTGACCACGGAGGCGAGCGGCTCTCCGTCCACGAGCTCCATCACGAGGAAGGCACACTCATCGCCGTCAGGCCCAAGGCGTTCGCGGCCGATGTCGTGCAGGACACAAATGTGAGGATGGTTCAGCCGCGAGATCACTCGTGCTTCGACCTCGAAGCGCGCGCGTGAGGCGGCGTCGCCGGCCGCATCGGGCCGCAGCAACTTGAGGGCAACGTGGCGACCAAGACGGGTGTCTCGCGCGCGGTAGACCTCACCCATTCCCCCTGCCCCAAGCGCAGTCTCGACTTCGTACGGCCCGAGATGGGTGCCCGCGGCGAGCGCCATAGCAGCGCAGGAATTCTATGCGATGCCCGAAGATCTGGTCGGGCTGACGTCACCTCAGCGCGGGGCGAGGCTTCGCTTGATCTCCTCCGTCATTGTCCAGAGATGCAACTCGGAATCGCCGGTGAGATCGCTCGTGACGACGATGGTCCTGTCCGGTTTCCAGTCACCCATCGTGAACCGATGCGACACGATGCGCGCGCCGACCTTCAGCTCGCGCCAGAGCACGGGCCGAAGCAGCATGTTGAAGTGGTCGCCCATGTAGAGAAAGACCACCGACACCTCCGACAGGTCTTTGACGTCGAGGGCATCACCTTCGCGGACGTCGATCCGATCGGCAAACCCGGCTGACGCCACATTCGCCTTCGACTCCCGGGCCTGCTTCGGATCGATGTCGACGCAGATGCCTCGGCGCGCGCCCGCACGGATCGCGCCGATCGTGATCCGCGCGTCGCCACAACCAGGCTCATACACGACGTCGTCGCGGCGCACGCGCGCGAGATCGACCATCGCCGCCGCCACATCGTCGGGAGTCGGCACGTAGATCACTCGAACGCGGTCGGCCGGATCGTCGAGGGTCAGGTCGATCTGAACCGTCTCGCCGCCGCGCACCGCCACGGTCTTGGTGCGCGTCATCGTCGTGTAGGAGTTGGGCATCCACGTGACGGCGATGGTGTATCGCTGAGTGCCCGCGTCCGCCGGAACAGTGAGCGCTCTGGACGTCCCCTCTCCAGGGATCGTCTTGCCGTTCACCATGAACTCCGCTTCGTCGGTGGGGACCGTCACGACGATGCGTGTGGTCAGCTGGCCAGCGAGTGACGCGGTGGATTGGAGCGCGACGAGCCACGCACTCAAGACAACGAGGACGCGCAGTGCCTTCATCGAGGGAGCACGATGACTGATGTCGGGGCTCGGGATCAAGTCATCACGAAGACGTGAGCGCGGCATACGGGCGCTCACTCTTCAGCAGCTATAGGATCTGATCGCAGCGGCAGCTTCGGCACCGAGGCGCCGCGCTGGTCACCCCGGAGAGCGATTGACGAGCCGCGAGCAGTGGACCGAGATGACGATGCTCGGCGCCACGGCCGGCGTCGTGCACCTCGCGTATCACGTCGGCGCCATCCGGCAGCTGTCCAAGGTCGCGGCCGGGGCCAGGGCGCCGCAGTAGATGGCTCTAACGGGCGAAGCAGTAAAAGCGGCCAGCGCCTCCGCCGGGTGCTGTGTTGGAGCAGTTCTGATTGTCGTGCGCCGAGTTCCAAGACGACAGCGCGCCAGCAGTACTCTGATTCGGCCCCATGCCGTCAGAGTGCCCGACTCGTGCGACGACGGCCGCCGATGCCGACGTCCAGTCCGCGCATGTCAATCCTGGGGCAAGCGTGCCGTCCGCATTCGACCCCGTGAGGATGTCGTGTTCGACCGGCGTGGGCGAACCGGTCCACTGTCCGTTGATCCGCCCGCCGCGCTCGTTGAGGAACACGTTCGCATCACCAGTGCGCGCGTGGAGTTCGGCGACGTTGTTGGCGACAACCGCACGATTCGCGTTCAACCACGGGCCGGTGCCGATCCGGTCCTTCGCATGCGTTGGCTGGTTGCCATTCGCAGAGTCGCGCTCGACGCTGAGATAGGCGCGCCAGGTGCGAGAGCCCTGGCCGACTGCCTGCGCCAGCGCCTGACAGGTGGCGTCGGCTCCAGCGAGTCCTCCCAAATTGCCCGTCGTACTCGTCACGCTCGTGACGAAGAAGCTGAACGACGAACCTGACGGCGAGGTCGGCGCGTCGTCATCCCCACAACTCACCGCCAGGACGACAACGGTCAGAAGCATGGTGCGTTTCATCGCATCACCTCAGCGTGTTCGAGGGGACGACACGCGGCATGGTCTCGCGCTCGTGCGAGGCTCTCGATTGTAGCGGCACGAGCATCGGTTGCTGGCAGCTTCTTATAATCACAGCAATGGGAACTCTGCCGGACGAGCCGGGCGCGCACGATCGGTTCCTGCGCATGCACGCGGTCAACATCTACGTCAGGGACCAGGAGCGCAGCCTTCGTTTCTATCTCGACACGCTTGGATTCCAGGTCGCGTTCGACGCACGCATGGAATCGGGTCAGCGGCTGGTGGCGGTTTCGCCGCCTGACGGGACGACGGTGCTGACGCTGATTCAGCCGCGGCCGAATTCGCTGCAGGCGCAGTTGATCGGGCGGCGGACGCATGTAGTCTTCGTCACCGAGAACCTGGCGGCCACTTACCGCGAGTGGCACGGCCGCGGCGTCCGCTTCCGCGGCACGCCGCGATTGCGGCGCGTCGCCTACGAACCGGCGAATTCGTCTGCGTCGGAGAAGTCCGCGTCCGACGATCAGGCGATTGCCTGGGGCGGCGCGTTCGCACGCTTCGAGGACATCGATCGCAACTCGTTCGCGCTCGTCAGCTTCGACGAAGTGACCCGCGCCGTGGAGGCGCAGCGTCAGGCCGCCGCCGAACGACGCGAGGCGGAGCGTCGCGCGGCTCACGAGCTCGAGATCGCACGGCAGGTTCAGGCGCGGCTCTTTCCGCAGCGGCTGCCCGAGCTCGAATCATTGGAGTACGCCGGCGCCTGCATTCAGACGCGGCAGGTCGGCGGCGACTACTACGACTTTCTCGATCTGGGCCAGTCGCGGCTCTGCCTGGTGCTCGGGGACATCGCCGGCAAGGGGATCGCCGCGGCGCTGCTGATGGCGAATCTTCAAGCCAACCTGCGGAGCCAATGCGCTACCGCCGTGGAGCAGCCGGAGCAGCTGCTCCGATCGGTGAACCGGCTGTTCTACGAGAACACCGCCGAGAACGCGTACGCCACGCTGTTCTATTCGGAGTTCGACGATCGCACCTGCCGTTTGCGATACGCGAACTGCGGCCACCTGCCTGGTCTCGTCATCCAGAGCGACGGCAGCGTCACGCGTTTGTCGTCAACGGCGCCGGTGCTCGGATTGTTTACGGAATGGCCCTGCCGCACCGAGGAGCTCCAACTGTGCCCGGGCGATCTGTTCGCCATTTACACCGACGGCATCACCGAGGCGCTCAACGACCATGATGAGGAGTTTGGCGAGGAGCGGCTGTTGGACGTGATGAGGCGCGCGCGCGATCGAAGTCCAAGCGAAATCGTGACCACGGTCTTCGATGAAGTGCGTCGGTTCAGCGGCGACCAGCAGCGCGATGACGTGACGTTGATCGTTGCGAGGTGCAGGGCGCGGGACGCAGTGCAGCGCGCGTAAGTCTCGCCG
>Ga0111538_10012428_pt1 | contig 11257 bp, 9 predicted proteins | sample SoiMethybrSBSTD1_FD_79669 | JGI IMG/M metagenome (GOLD analysis project Ga0111538, IMG submission 79669) | Bulk soil microbial communities from a Populus tree surrounding site in Tennessee, USA - Soil MetaG P. TD hybrid SBSTD1 (version 2)... | ecosystem: Environmental > Terrestrial > Soil > Tree... | reverse complement strand
CTTCAAGGGGTGCACCGTGAGCGCGATCAAGACCGTCACCCAGGATGCGATCCCCACCGACTGGGAGACGATCGACGCCGGGGCTGCCACCATCGCCACGTTCACGGAGATCCTGCTCGGCACCAAGACCATCGTCTGGAACAAACCGATGGGCGTGTTCGAGATCGACGCGACCGCCAAGGGGACGATCGCGATCGCCGAGGCGCTGGCCAAGGCCACCGCGGGCGGGGCGACGACCATCATCGGCGGCGGAGACTCGGCGTCGGCGGTGAAGAAGGCGGGCGTCGCGAGCAAGGTGTCGCACGTGTCGACGGGCGGCGGCGCGTCGCTGGAGTTCCTCGAGGGCAAGGTGTTGCCGGGGGTCGCGGCGCTGACGGAGAAGTAGGACCCCGGACCCCTCTCCCCGACCCTCTCCCCGCTTCGCGGGGAGAGGGGGAAAGAAGCGGAGCGGGGCGAGGGGGAAAGAAGCGGCCTGCCGCCCGTCCGCCCGCTGGCGCGGCTCGCGCTCGCTGTTGTAGAAGAACGTCATGAAAATCCAGCTCGGGGTGTGCCTGTTGACGATCGCCGCCCTGGCCCCGTACCCGATGTCGGCGGACGGCGCGGGCCAGCCGCCGAAACGTTCCAAGCGGAGCTGCGCCGCCCTGCGCGACGACATCGAGCAGATCTCGAAGAGCATGAAGATGGCGCTCAAGGTGACCCCCGGAAGCTGGGGCGATCTCCCGGCGCCGCTCCGGAAGTTGCCGGCCGGCGCCGAGCTCTGCGGTGTCGGATCGGCCGGTCAGGCGATCATCGCGTCGGCGGCCTTCGGCAAGGATCTGGAGAACCACTATGCCCCGCTGTTTGCGGAGCTCGGGTGCAAGCCACTCAAGTGCACCGTGACGTCGACGACCAACTGCACCTGCTCCGGCGACGGAGGTGTCGGGGGCGCGGTCCTCGCCGACAGCGCCTCCGAGTCGTACGCCGTCAGCTACATGAAGCTGAAGAAGTAGTCACCGATCGACGGGCGCTTTTCGGTCGCCCCCGTCACGGCCCGACGGCGTAGAGCTTGCCGTCGCTTCCTGACAGATAGAGCATCCCGTTCGTGCCGAGGGCGGGGGCGCCGTTGATGGTCGCGGGGAGCTGCAGCGGCGACCACTGCCTCTGGCCGGCGCCGTCGAGCGCGTAGAGCTTGTTGTCGAACGAGACGAAGTAGATCCAGCCGCCGCCGTCGACGATCGGTGAGGTCAGGACGTGCGAGCCCTCGTAGCTCTGCCAGCGGATGGCGCCGGTGGCGGGGTCGAGAGCGACGATCCCGCCGGGCGGGTCGCCGGTGATCGGCTGGAGGATGCTGCCGTCGGCGCCGATCGCGGGGGACGCCGCGATCGCGGTGCACCCGGGGACGGACGCGGCGATGTAGCTCCAGCGCGCGCTGCCGTCGGGGGCGAACGAATACAGGGTCGTGTCCGAGCCGACGTAGACGTTCCCGTTCGGATCGACGACCGGCACGCTGGTGGGCAGGCTCGACGTCGTCGTCAGCTTCGACCAGCGTACGGCGCCGCCCGGCGCGAGCGCGAACAGCGTGGCGCCGTGGACGTATGCGCTGCCGTCGGGACCGAGCGCGGGGCCGGCCTGAAGGAAGCCGCCCGCGTAGGTGGCCCAGCGCATGGTGCCGGTCAGCGGATCCAGCGCCGCGAGGCGCGAGGCGTAGAGGTAGCCGTAGGTCTCGGCGTACAGCGTCCCGTCGCCGCCCACGATCGGCGTCGACGGGGTTCCGAACGGAAAGCGCAGCGACCATCGCTTGCTGCCGTCGGGGCGGATCGCGTAGATGCGCCCGTCGGGGCTGCCCGCGCTGGTGTAGATCGTGCCGTCGGCGGCGATCACCGGCGCGCTGCTCGGGGTCGCGGCGGCCGTGAACGTCCAGCGCAGCGTTCCGTTCGGGTTGATCGCGTACAGCTTCTTGTCATTCGAGCCGGCGTAGATGGTGCCGTCCGCGGCGACCGACGGGGATTCGTAGATCGCGCCGCCGGTCGTGTACGACCAGCGGATCGACGGCGTCGTGCGCGGTCCCAGCCCCGCGCCGCGGCCGGCCCGGCTGGGACAGCGGCCCAGCGCGGGCCAGGGGGCGCCCGCCTGCAGGCCGCGCGTGTCGCCGCAGGCGTCCGCGGCCGCGGGCGGCGTCGTCGGCTGGCAGCTTCGCGACGCGAGGTTGCATTGCTCGCCCGCCGCGCAGGCGCCGCACAGGCTCCCGCAGCCGTCGGGGCCGCAGCGCTTGCCCGCGCAGTCCGGCACGCAGGCGCAGTTTGCGCCAAGGCACCCGCCGATCGCGAGCAGGCCGAGCGGCGTGCCGATGTACAGCGTGCCGTCGGCGCCGATGGCGGGCGTGCCGCCCACCGAACCGACGGGCAGCACCCACTTCAGCGAGCCGTCGGGGTTGACGGCGTAGATGTTCTCGTCGCGCGACGTGAAGTAGATGGTCCCGTCGCCGCCCGCGGACGCGCCGCCGATGGTGTCGCCGGCGGGGAACGACCAGAGCCGGTTGCCGTTCTTGTCGACGGCCTCGAGCGCCATCGAGGTCGGCACGTAGACGGTGCCGTCGCCGGCGACGATCGGGAGCAGGTAGGCCGAGTCGGGGAAGACGGCCCTCCAGCGCACGGCGCCGGTGGTGGCGTCGAGCGCGGCCACTCCGCCGGTGGACGACGCGCCGGAGTAAGGGAAATACAGCGTGTTGTTCGGGCCGAGCGCGACGCCGCTGGCGTTGCCGCCCTCTGCGTTGGTGGTCTGCCAGAGCTGGGTGCCGTCCGGGGTCATGGCCGTGATCGTGCCGTAATACGTGAGGTAGAGCGTCCCGTCGCTCCCGACCGCGGGGATATTGTTCCCGCAGACGCCCGGGCGGGTGAAGCGGACGCTGCCGTCGGCGCCGTTGTACGCGGTGAGGATTCCGCCGTCCTCGCCCGCGTAGACCGTCCCGTCGGCGCCGACGACGACGCCGCTGTAGGTCTGACCGTAGGGGACGCTCTTCGCCTGCCAGCGGACGGTCCCGGTCGGCTCGATCGCCCACACGTTCCCGTTCATGCCGTTGGTGTCGGTGAAGTAGAGCGCGCCGTCGGGACCGATGGTGGGCGTCGTCGACGGCAACTTGCTGTCCAGCGACCAGAGCTGCGTTCCGTCGGGCCGGAGCGCCCGGAGGGCGTAAGTGAAGCTGCCGGTCGAGCTGGTGACATAGAGGATGCCCCCGCGGCCGATCGCGATGTTGCCTGCGCTGACGGCGGTCATCCGGGTGATGACCGGCTTCTGCGCCGACAGCGCGCTGGTCACGCCGGTGCGCGCGTAACAGCGGCCGGAGGTGGGCCAGGGCGCCATCGGATCGAGGCCGGTCCCGGGGCCACAGTTGCTGACGACGTCGGTCGCGCAGGTGAACGCGGCGGTGCAGTGCTGGCCGGTCGGACACGTCGCGCAGATCCCGCCGCAGTTGTCGCCGCCGCAAGACTTGCCCGCGCAGCTCGGGACGCAGACGCCGCTTCCCGCCGCGCCGCCCGTACCCTGGCCTGCGCCGCCGCCGCTGCCTGCCGAGCCACCGCTGCCACCGCTGCCAGCCAATCCACCGCTGCCGCCTCTGCCCGCGGCGCCACCCGTTCCGCTCGCGCCGCCGCCGCCCCGACCCGTGCCCGCGGCGCCACCCGTCCCGCTCGCGCCGCCGCCGCCCCGACCCGCGTTCGCGGCGCCACCCGTCCCGCTCGCGCCGCCGCCCGTTCCGCTCGCGCCGCCGCCGCCCCGACCCGCGCTCGCGGCGCCACCGGTTCCACTCGCGCCACTCGTGCCGCCCGCGCCGCTCGCGCCACCCGTTCCGCTCGCGCCGCCGCCCGTCCCACTCGCGCTGCCGCCGGTTCCACTCGCGCTGCCGCCCGTTCCACTCGCGCCGCCGCCCGTTCCACTCGAACCGCCGGCGCCCCCGGTTCCCGTCGCGCCGCCACCACCTTCACCACCGGCGCTGGTGCCGCCACGGCCGCTCGCGCCGGCCGCGGCGCCGCCACCCTGACCGCCGCCGCCGGGACCCGCCGATCCGCTGGACCCGCCGCAACCGGCCATCACAGCGATCGCTATCCCGAGAGCCATCCGCGGGCGACTCACGCGACTCACGCTCCTCCCCACATTGCCGGTCGATATTCACACGAAGCCGGCCCGGTTGCCACGCGGTCGGTGCCGCCCCGGCTCACGATTCTTTCCCCACGCGTCACCGCTCGCCGCACTTCCTGACTCGAAGCGTGCTCCGTCCCCATTCCGGGAGACGCGCCAGACGCGCAATCATTGAGGTGTGGAATGCGAAACCATCGTGAACGATCGTTGTTAATGACCGCAGTGAGCACTTGTTTGCTCGGCCTGGGGCTTGCGTCGTGTGGGGAGCTTCCCGAGGAAGACGAGTCCGTGGTGACGGAAGAAGGCAACCTCTACTTCAAGACCAACAGGATCTGGGGCCAGCGCGACATTCCCGTGTGCTGGGCGGTGCCGCCGACCACCGCGGGCGAGGCGGCCTGGGTGCAGGAGACGATGCGCGGACAGCGATCGTGGTCGACGGCCGGCAACATCAACTTCACGGGCTGGGGCAACTGCGCGCCCGGCGCCACCGGCATCCTCCTCACCGCCGGTGTCAAAGCGTCGACGACCTACCTCGCCGACGGCGCGCCGGCAGGGATCGCGACCCTGGAGCTCGACTTCAGAGATCCGATCGGCAACTACCCGCGCTGCACCACCGAGGCCGCCCTGTCCCGCGAGGACTGCATCCGGACCACGGCGATGCACGAGTTCGGCCACGCCATCGGCTACGCGCACGAGCACAATCGCAACCCGAAGCCCGACGGCTGCACATCCGCCGTCCAGGGGACCAACGGCGACGGCGTCTACGGCGACGCGGACGAGCGGGCGATCATGGCCTACTGCAACTTCACGACCGATATCAGCCCGCTGGAGCGGGGCGGGACCGATCGCCTCTACCGCCAGCGCTACGGCGACAGCAACCGCCTGGGCGACTACAACGGCGACGGCCGCGACGATCTCCTCTGTCACGACACGGTGTCGGGCGACAAGTGGATCGATCGGGCCTCCGGCGGGCAATACAACGGCACCAACTGGGAACGCCGCGCGAACTGGTGCAACCACGACACGGCCCGGCTGTTCAAGGGCGACTTCAACGGCGACGGCCGCACCGACCTGCTCTGTCACGACGTCGCCAGCGGCGAAAAATGGATCGACTACGCGAGCACGACCGGGACGTTCGACGGCAATGACTGGTACCGGGCCGCGAACTGGTGCTCCCACGCCGCGGCTCGCCTGTTCGTGGGCGACTTCAACGGCGACGGACGCGACGACCTCCTGTGCCACGACATCGGGTCCGGCAAGAAGTGGCTGGACCTCGCGGATGCGAACGGACAGTTCAACGGCAGCGACTGGAGCCGCAACGCGAACTGGTGCAGCCACGACACGGGCCGCCTGTTCGTGGGCGACTTCAACGGCGACGGCCGCGACGACATGCTCTGTCACGACGTCGCCACCGGGCGCAAGTGGATCGACTACGCGGCGGCCGACGGAACGTTCGGCGGCACGGACTGGAGCCGCGACGCGGCCTTCTGCAACCACGACACCGCCGAACTGCACGTCGGCGATTTCAACGGCGACGGACGGGCGGACATCATGTGCCACGACACCGACAACGGCGAGAAGTGGATCGACTACGCGGACGCCTCCGGGCGCTTCCTGGGCGCGGACTGGAACGCGCAGCTCAACTGGTGCAGCCACAACGCGGGGCGCCTGTTCGTGGGCGACGCCAACGGCGACAGCCGCGACGATCTCCTCTGCCACGACGTGCGCACGGGCGCCAAGTGGGTGCTCTACGCCGACACCGCGGGCGGCTTCGGCGCCACCGGATGGTCGGTGGACATCGGCTGGTGCGGCCACGACTCGGGCGAGCTGCACTAGGCACGCATCGGCGGAGCGCGGCCCGGCGCTCCGCCGATCGACCCGATCGGGTGGCTCACAGCCTGTGGCGGCAGGCGCCGATGTCGTGGGATGTTTGCGGCGTGGACGGAGACGCGAAGACCCCTCACCCCGACCCTCTCCCCGCGGAGCGGGGAGAGGGGGACAGACGGCGCGCCTTCTCGGTCGCCGTCTTCGCCAGAAATCGCGGCGAGATCCTGCTGGTGCGGCACAAGCGGCTCCATCTGTGGCTGCCGGTCGGGGGCGAGATTGAGGCGGGCGAGACGCCGCTGGAGGCGGCGCGACGGGAGTTGCGCGAGGAGACGGGGCTGGACGGCGTGTTCCCGGCGGGGCTGGGCGTGGACGGCACGCCGCCCGGGCTGATCGGCTACGAGGAGCACCCGGCCGGCAGCAAGGGGCTGCACATGAACTTCGCGTTCGTCGCCGACGTCCCGACGCGCGAGCTCACCGCCTGCGACGAGTACACCGCCGTCCGCTGGGTCGGCGATCCGGTCCCGGTCGAATGCCCGCTCAACGTGCGGCAGCTGGTGCGCCTCGCGCTCGCGGTCCGGTGATGCCAAAGGTTCGCATCACCCTGGTGTTGCTCGTCGCGGCCATCGGGTGTCGCGGCCGCGGCGCCGGCGGCGCCAAGCCGGATGGCGTCGATCCTCCGGAGAGCGAGCTGCCGCATTCGACGATGGTCGCCCGCAGCATGGAGGAGCTTCGCATCAAGACGGCGAGCTTCGATCGCCTGTTTCAGATCGGCGAGGCCGACTGGGAGCTGGATCAGGACAAAGGCGAGATCGTCTTCACCAGCCCGGAGGGACTGGTGGCCACGGCGCCGGCTCAGATCGCCGGGACGTACAACACGGACGACAGCACCTGGCTGTGGGCGTGGGACAACCCTTCGATCGAGGCGCCGCTCGCCGCTCACGCGAAGCTGGTGCGGCAGTACGGCGAGCGGCGCCGTATCGCGGAGCTCACCACGCGCAAGCTGAACATCACGGAGGAGAAGGCCTGGGAGCTGGCGGCGCTGACGTGCAAGCTCGGGAATGATCAGGGCGTCTATCGCGGACCAGCCGGGCCAACGATGGTTTTCATCACCTTCGGTGAGGTCACGCTGGAGAAGCAGCAGGCTCCCCGCGCGCGAACGAAGGCATCCTCGCGACGGCGAGCGAAGCGCAAATGAGCGACCTGATGAAGACCCCTCTCCCCGACCCTCTCCCCGCTCCAAGGGGCGAGGGGGACGGAGCTCAGTCGCTGCGGGCGGCCGTCGTGGCGCCGGGGAACGCGGCGCCGGCCGCGAGCTGGGCGATCTCGCTGGCGCTGAGCGCGCGCGAAAACAGCATCAGCTCGTCGATGCGGCCGGGGAACAGCTCGGTCGGGACGCCGCTTCCGTCGTTGCCGTTGCCGCCCAGGATGATGGGGGTCGTATCGGGCGCGAAGCTGCCGCTCTGCGGCTCGCTCGCCACCTCGGCGCCGTCGACGTAGAGCCGGGCCACGGCGCCGTCGTAAGTTCCCGCGAGGTGGACCCAGGTGTCCCGCGGGATGGTATCCGGCGCGCCCGGCGAGACGTAGCCGACCTCGGTGGTGATGAACAGGGTCGGCCGTCCCAGCAGCAGCGACAGGTGATAGTACTGATCCTCGCTGGTCCCCATCTGGCGCGACAGCGCCGTCCCGAAGATGTCCGCGGCGGTGATCGTGCCTTCCTGGTCGACCCAGGCGCTGACGGTGACGCGGTCGACGATCGCATCGATGCTGGGCGTGAGCGCGACCTGCACCCAGCCGACGTGCGCCGTCTGGAGCGCGCCCTGCGAGCGACCGCCGACCCAGGCGCTGTTCGCATCCAGGCCGTGCAGGACGCCGTCGTTCCCGCGCCCGGACGAATCGGCGGCGACGGTGCCCGTCCCGTCATCGAGCCGCCAGTGGCCGACCAGACCGTCGAGAAGACCGGGCGACGAGTTGTCGTGCCCGGCGTCCAGCGTCCCGCCGCACGCCCCCGCGAGAACGGCCAGAACGGACACGCCCGCGTATCGTGCGAAAACGGTGACGGGCGAACGCGCGCGGCTCACGGCCGCATGATAGCGCGCTGATTACCCGGCGCGCGCGCGGATGACGAGCGTCAGCACCAGGCCGGCCATCAATACCGCCGATCCGGCCGCCATGAGCGCGCGCCGGCGCCGGCGCTGGGCCTCGTACTTCTCCCACCCTTCCAGCACGCGCGTACGAATCCGCTCCCGCGTTTCGGGGCTCAGCTCGGTCTGCTGCTCGCGCCGCACCAGCTCGAGTAAGCGCTGCAGCCTCGACAGATCTGCGCCGCCTTCGCCCCAGCCCTCTCCCGGTTCCAGATGGTTCCGCGTCTCCATGGCGGGTTGAACGTGGCAAAACCCGGGCCGCCGCTTGCCGGCGCTCTCCACGGAGTTTCGCCAGGCTGGATTACCGATCGGGAACGGCGCGGGTCGAAACGGCGGCGGAATCGAAACGCGCGTCGGCTCTAGGGCGCCCCTGAGATGGGCAGACCCCTCACCCCGACCCTCTCCCCGCGGAGCGGGGAGAGGGGGGATCAGAGCCCGACCCTCTCCCCGCGGAGTAGGCTGAGGGAGACAGAGCTGAGGGGCGCCTCCTGTGCCGCGGTAAGTCGCTGCATGAGAACTGGGGCGGCGCGTTCCTTCGGCGCGTCGTCGACTCACGTTCGTCGCTCAACGGAGGGCGACCGATGAAGCGGCGAGGGACAACGTTGATCGCGGCACTCATGTTCGGCGGCTCGAGCGTGGGCGTGGCCTGCTCGTCGGGGGACACCCAGAAGGGGCTTGGTGGCTCGGGGACCGCGGGCGTCGGCGGTCGGGGCACGGGCGGCGACATCGGCGTCATGACGCCAGTCCCCGGCGGCGCGGGCGGCGGCGGCGGTGCCGGCGGCGCGGGCGGCGCATCGTGCATCGAGACGGCCCTCACCAACTGCACCGGAACGACGAGCGGCGCCTGGTGCGTCGATCAGTTCCTTCAGAACGATCCCGTGGCCGCGGAATTCACGGGGATCTGGGGGTCGGGAACCACCAACGTCTGGGCCGTCGGATCGCGCGTGGACTCCAGCGGCATATTCAACAGCAGCGGTTTCGCCTTTCACTGGGACGGCTGCGCGTGGACCCAGGCGCCGCTGTCGATCACGGCCGGGCTGCGCGAGGTCTGGGGCATGACGGACAACGACGTCTGGGCCGTCGGCGACGGGGGGACTGCCCTGCACTGGAACGGCAGCGCCTGGACGCCGGTCAGCACCGGCGTCACGTCCATCTTGTGGGGCGTGTCGGGAACCGCGACGGACGACGTCTGGGCGGTCGGCGATGGGGGCGCCATCCACTGGAATGGAACGGCCTGGGCCCCGAGCCCCGGGTTCCCCATCCCCCCGCCGGAGGTCAATTTCCGCGGCGATGTGTGGGCGGTGGCGCCCAACGACGTCTGGGTGGTCGGCAACCGCAACCTGCTGACGCGCTTCAACGGCAGCGGCTGGACGACGACGACCGTCACGGCCGACAACACGCACTCGCTCTACGGCGTCTGGTCGGACGGAGCCACCGCCTGGGCGGTCGGCCAGGGGGACCAGATCCAGAAATTCAGCGGCGGCGCCTGGACGGTCATCCAGGGCGCCGGTGGAAGCTCGATCGGGTTCGTGAACGTGATGGCCAGGGGCCTCGACGTCTGGGTGGTCGGGCAATCGACCCTTCGCTCGACGGGAGGCGGTCCATTCCAGGTCGACCCGGACGCGCCCCCCGCGCCCTACGCGAGCTTCAATGGGCTGTGGGTGACGGCCACGCAGGTCTGGGCCGCAGGCAACGCCCAACCGAACGGCGCCGCAACGGTCATCCACCGGGCGCGATTCTGAGGCCGGGCATGTTGCCGATGCGCGCGACGATGATGGTGTTGGCGGTGGTCTTGCTCGTGTGCGCCTGCGCCGGCAAGTCGCCGGAGCCCGCGCGGCCCGCGGGCAGCGCCGAGCCGCCGGCGAGCAGCGCGCCGCCGGCGACCAGCGCGCCACCGGCGACCAGCGCGCCGCCGGGGAGCAGCGCGCCGCCAGCGGGGAGCGCGCCGCCGGCGGCCGCCAGGCCGCCGGCGGGCGGCGAGCCCTCGGACAAGCCGGTCGGGACCAAGCTGCTGCGAGACGTGAACGACTCGCCGAAGGACTTCAAGCTCGGCGCGAGCGACGGCAGCGAACACGGACTCGGCAAGATCTCCATGACCGTCGACGGGCAGAACGTCTGGCCGCCCGCGGGTCCCGGATGCCCCGAGCTGGTTCGGTGCTGCACCGCGCTCGCCGGGCTCGACGAGTCCCTCGCGCTCGCCTGCTTGCTGGCGGCTGGCCGCGACCCGGACTGCGCGACGGCGCTGCGAACGTCCGTGGCCATCGCCGGCGAGAGCGGCGTCGCGCCCCCCGCCGCCTGCGCGCGCTGACCGCCGGCGAAGACCCCGGGTCCCGACCCTCTCCCCGCTTCGCGGGGCGAGGGGGAAGAGCTCACGGGCACGGCATCGGGGGCCCGCCCTTGAACAGGCAGACCGCGGCCGGATGGCGGCAGTCGGGCTCGCTCCAGTAGCAGGCGGGATCCGCCGCGCAGGCCGGCTCATCGGTATACGTCGGGCAGGCGATCAATCCGCCGTCGACGCCCGAGACTGTTCCACCCGCGCCACCGCCGCCACCGGCGCCCCCACCACCGCCACCGCCTGTCCCGCCGCCGCCGGAGGGCCGATCGGCATCCTTCTTCTCGGCGAGCCAGTCCTTCGTGAAGCCGCCCATCTCGCCGGGGCCGACGCGCAGGCTCCAGTCGGCGTCGAACATCGCCGACTCCCAGATCGTGTCGGCGCACCAGGCGGTCCAGCCGAGGCGCTGTTCCTCGATGTACGCCTTCAGCGGATCGCCGAAGCCGGCCTGATCGCCGGTGACGGGCGACATGGCGGCGGCGCGGTAGCCCCACTCGGTGATCATCATCGGGCGCACGGCGGCGACCTGGGTGAAGGCGCCGCCCGGGCCCCAGACCGACGGAGCGATGCCGGGATAGATGTGCCCGACGTAGGCGAGGTTGTCGCCGGCGAACGGATCTTCGACCGCGCCGCGCACCTCCTGCGTCCAGAATGGCGCGCCGATCAGGATGATGTTGTCGGGCGCGTCGCGCCGGATCTGATCGACCCACGGCTGCGCGTTCGCCTTCCAGCGCGCCCACGACGTGTCGGACAGATCCTCCGATTCGTTGAACACCTCGTACAGCACGTTCGGATAGCGCGCGAAAGCGGGGGCCGCCTGGGCCCAGAACTGACGCGTCTCCTG
>Ga0111538_10012426_pt1 | contig 11258 bp, 8 predicted proteins | sample SoiMethybrSBSTD1_FD_79669 | JGI IMG/M metagenome (GOLD analysis project Ga0111538, IMG submission 79669) | Bulk soil microbial communities from a Populus tree surrounding site in Tennessee, USA - Soil MetaG P. TD hybrid SBSTD1 (version 2)... | ecosystem: Environmental > Terrestrial > Soil > Tree... | reverse complement strand
CTTCCGATGCGCCGGGCGCGAGGCGCAGGAGGTACACGTCCTCCGCGATGTCCTTCCGCCGGGCACCGGGCGCGATCTCACGCCACGTGCCCTCGGGCAGGATGCGGAACTGGAAGCGCGGGTTCCCCTCGCTCATCGCGGCGCAACCTCCCCTCCCTGGGTCGCCGCGCAGCTAGCACGCCGCGCGCTGGCGAGGCAACTTACAGTTCGCTACGCGAGGTCCAGCGCGATCTCGAAGGTTGCCGCATAGCCGCCGCTTCCGTCCGCCGTCGGTGCCAGGAGCAGCTGCGCGCCGCCGCTCCGGAAGATCCCATCGCCGCTGTTCCGGAGTCGGCGCTGGCCCTTCCCCGCGTAGGGCTCCTGCGCGTGCACGACGTCCGTCAGCGCATCGTCGAAGTACAGCTGCGACGTGAAGTCGAAGCCCCGCTTCGCAGTGGGATCGAGCCGAATCTTGAAGTGGGCGTGGACGGTCCGGCCGCGATACCAGCCCGGCCAGATGGTCACGAAGCGCGCGCCGCCGTCCGCGTCCGTCACCTGGTAGCCACGGAGGAACTTCTTCCCGCTGGTGTCGAAGCCGGGATCTCTCACGTCCGAGTAGGCCCCCGCGGCATCGCAGTGCCAGAGGTCCACGATCGCGCCCTTCAACGGGACGCAGGCGGCACCGTCCAGCCGTGATACGGCGAACGTAAGCGCGAGCTTCGTGCCGGGCCGAACGGAGCCGTCGCTCGGATCAGTGCGAATGTCGACGCGATTCAGCTGCTCGTCGACGAAGTACGGACCCTCCGTCTGCTGCGGGCGCGCGATGCAGGACGCGGCCGCAGCCACCGGCCAACGCACGAGCCCCGCGGCGACGGCGCCGCCTGCGCACAACCCGACCCCCAGGACCTCGCGGCGCGAGAACCGACGTCTCAACCCGACTCAGCCCGCCGTCGGCTGGCGCACCGCCGCGCCGGCACTCATGTCCGGCAGCAGCCGCTCCACCGTCGGCACCGTCGATTCCGCGACGTACCGGTAGAGGAGCCCCGTCGGGTGCGGCCCGGCGGCGTACGTGAGGAGCTGCGCGTTGTCGTGCCCCTCGCCCCGGGCCCGCCAGACGTCGTTGATGGTGTCCACCACGGGCACCCGCAGCTTCGCGGCCGACTTCTCGATGGTCTCGTTCACGACCGCGTAGGGCACGGGGTAGTTCATGAAGATGATCGGCACCCCATACGCGCGCGCCGCGGCAGCCATGCGCTCGAGGTCGAGGCTCAGGCCCTGGGCGAGCACGCGCGGCGGCGGCTTGGCGACGTGCCGGCTGGCCTGGCGGATCTGCTGCGACGTCCGATCCGCGTCCCACCCGCTCGTGTGCCAGGTGACCATCGCAAGCCGGAACACCCGCGACTTGAGCAGCAGCCGGTGGAGCCCGATCCCCAGGCTCCAGTGCCCCCAGGCGTCCGTCTCGGTGGCGTTCCAGGTATCGTTCACGCCCACCCAGGAGATCACCAGATCGGGATCGTAGGCGCGGATGTTGCGCTCGAGCCGGTTCGCCACCCACGGCGAGTTGACGCCCGGCAGTCCCAGATTGACCACCTGGAAGGCCCGGCCGGGATGCCGCTGCGCGAGCAGGCGCTCGAGATGGGCGGGCAGACTCTCGTCCTTCGGGACGCCCGCCCCGGCGGCGTGCGAGTCGCCGACGACCAGGATCTTGACCGCATCAGCGGACTCGGGACGCGCCGCGGCGGGGCGGAAGACCAGGGGCGCAACCAGCGCGGCCATCTGGAGCATGCCCTCCAGAATAGCTAGCGCGATGGCTAGCATCGCGAGTCCCCCGAGTGCGAGACGGCTCAGTCGCACGACGCCATCTATAGGCGTCGCGCGACCTATTTGGAAAGAGGCAAAAGAGGGCCCCCGGGAAAACCCGCGTCCCGACTGGCCTATGGTCGGATGGTCTATGCCCCGAAGGTCTCGCCCCCTCCCCGCAGATAGGCCTGCTCGTCCCGCGTCGGAGCCCGACCGAGGACGGCATTGCGGTGTGGAAAGCGCCCGAAGCGCCGGATCACCTCCCGATGACGCCGCGCGTAGTCGACGAACCCGGAGAGGATCTCGTGGAAGCCCGGCGCGGCGCGGGCGGCGAGCGCCTGGAGACCCTCCACGCCGCGATCCTGCATCGCCAGGTCCTCGGCATGCTCGAAGGGCATATACAGAAACGCGGCCTCGACGGGATGCAGCTGGGCGGCGAAACCGGCGTCGCACGCGGCGATGGCGCGCACGAGCGCGTGGCCGTCGAACGCGAACATGCGCTGCGTCCCGCGGAAGACGTTTCGCGGAATCTGATCGAGGAGGACGACCAGCGCGAGCGCCGGCCGCGCCCTCGCCAGCCACGCGTCGAGCTCGCCCCGCCCGGCCGTTTCGAGCAGCGCGCCGTAACGCGTGCGGCACTCGCGATCGAGTACCGGGCTGGTGCCGAACCACATGTCGCTCCGCGCGGACGCACGCCCGGGCGAGAACGCGGCGTCGGCGAACCAGAACTCCAACAGGTTTTCGGGATCGTCCGTGGTCGGCTGGCTCACGGGCGCGAGGCTACGCGGCGGCTGCACGCCGCCCCTGGGCGCGCGAGCCGGCAGCGCCTCGCCACAGGAACTTCGGCCGGAAGGCGGCGACGATCGCCGGCAGCAGGAGGAGTGCGCTCACCGACGACACCATCATCGCGAGCGCCACCAGGGCACCGAGGTGGCGGTGGAAGGCGAAGCCCGAGAAGCAGAGCGTCGCGTAGCCGCAGGCGATGGCGCTCGATACGAACAGGATCGCCTTCCCCGACGTCATGAGCGCCCGGCGGAGCGCCAGTGCGAGATCGCCCCCGACGGCCAGCTCCTCGCGGATGCGGAAGAGGAGGTAGATCGCGTAGTCCGCCCCGATGCCGACGGCCATCGCCGAGATGGCCGACGTGAGCGTATCGAGCGGGATGCCGAGCGCCCCCATGACGCCGAAGTTCACGATGACGGTGATCGCCAGCGGCAGCGCCACGAGGAGCCCGCCCACGAGCGAGCGCAGGAGGAGCGCCGCCACCAGCACGGTGATCGCCGCGATCTGGGCGATGTTGCGGAGCTTCCCGTGCACCATGACCTCGGTGACGGCCGCCGTCGACGCGAGCGTTCCGGTGTAGCGGACGGTGTACCCGGGCGGGAACGTCCGCTTCACCCAGTCGTCCGCGATGCCGATCAGCTGCTGCCCGTAGCGCGTGCTGTCCTCGTGTACGAGGAGCCGCACCTTGGCGGCGCGGTGCGAGGGGTCGATCAGCGTGTCGAAGTCCTCCGCCCCGCCCGAGAGCGAGTAGAGGAAGAGATACTGCGCCGTCAGCGCGCGCGTGTCGGGCAGGTCGTTCGCCTGCGCGCGATCCGCGTTCAGCGCCACGTGGATGCGGCTGACGAAGTCGACGTACGAGATCGCCTTCCCGACGCCCGTCTCCGCCTCCATGCGGCGCTCGAGCCGGTCGATCGCGCGCATGATCTTCGGCTCTTCCAGCGCGCCCTCCTCCGGCCCCTCGACCAAGAGGAAGAGCGTGTTCGTGCCCGCGAAGCGCGCGTTGATCGCGAGGTCGTCCACCCGCACGGGCTCGCCCGGGCCGAACTCGCGCTTCGGGCTGTTGTCGATCTCGACCCGGTACGCGAAAGCCACGGAGGACGCGACGGCGACGGTGGCCGCTAATAGTAAACGCCGCCGCCGCGTCCCCGTGGCCAGCCGGGCGGAGGCGGCAAGGAACGCATCCAACCAGGGATGCGCAGCCGACTCGCGCTCGCGTTCCCGGCGGCGAGGGGGGGGAAGCGCCGCCCGGACGGCAGGGATGATGGTCAGCTCGATCAGCAGGGCCGACACGATGCCGAGCGCCGTGAAGAGCCCGAAGGTACGGATCGTCGCCATCTGGAAGGTGGCGAGCGAGCAGAACGAGAGCGCCGCGATGGTGCCGGCCGCGATCATCACCGGGCCGACGTGCGCGAGCGACTCGACGACCGCGCCCTCGACGTCGTGGCAGCGGTCGTACTCCTCGTAGAAGCGCTTCAGGATCTGCACGGCGTGCCCCGCGGCGACGGCCAGGATGAGGATCGGCGTCGTCGTGTTGAACGGATCGAGGGACACGCCGAGGAGGCCCATGGCGCCGATCGCCCAGACCACGGACAGGAGCGCCGTGAGGAGCGGCAGGAAGAGCGCCTGGAGCGTGCGGAACGCGTCGTAGTGGACGAGGCCGATCACCAGGAGCGCGAGCGGGAAGTAGTAGACCATCCGCCCCGCGTAGGTGGAGAGCTGCGAGTAGAAGATGACCGGGCCGGAGAGGTGATACGTGAAGGTGCCGTCATCCGCGGCGCGCAGCTCCTCGAGCACGCGCGCGTGCAGATGACGGTAGCCCGGCGTCTCGGGCGTCAGCTCGAAGCTCGCTTGCACGGCGGCGGCCGAGCCATCCTTGGACACGAGGGTCCCGATGTACGCCTCGGTGCCGAACGCCCGGCGGCGCACGGCCTCGGCCCCCGCCGCATCCCGCGGCGGCTCTTCCATGACCCGCGTCACCTCGATGCCGTCGGCGCTGCCGCGGATGTCTTTGATCTGCGGCGCCGCGAGGCTCTGCACGAGCGCGGCGTTGGCGCCCGGCAGGCGGCGGATGCGCTCGGTCACCTCGGCGACCTTCGCCAGAAACGCCGGCGTGAAGACGTGCCCGTCGTTCGGGAAGAGCCCGATCACGACCAGGTTCTTGTCGCCGAAGAGCCGGTGCACGTCGTTCAGGGTGTGGATGTACGGATGGTCCTGCGGCAGCTGGCGGTCGGGATCGATCTCGATCTGGAGGTGCGTCGCGGCGCGGAGCAGGAAGAGCGTGCCCACCAGAACGGCGAGCAGCACCGCGATGCGGTGCCGCACGACGAAGCGGGCATAGGTTCGGAGGGCGTTCGACACGGTCAGGCCGCCTGCTCGATCCCCGCCGACCGCGCCAGATACCCCTCGAGCGCGGCGTAGTATGCCACATCCAACTCTTTCAGGACTTCCCGCAGGCGCTCCTCGGTCCGGGCCACGATCCGAGGGGAGAAGCGCTCGGCGAACCCCTTCAAGCGGGCCCGGAGATAGGCGACGTGCCGGCGGTCGTCCCGGAGCATGCGCCCGATCAGCACCTGCGTCCGCGGGTCCCCGGCCAGGGCCACGTGGTTGGCGGCGAGCTTCGCGACGGCGTCCAGCTCGGGCAGGAGCACGGCGGTCAGGAACTCGAGCAGCTCGACCTCGCCGAGCCAGCTCCGCTCCTCGTAGACGTCGTGGATGTCGCGAGCGCGGCAGCGGGCGAAGAGTCCGGCCACGCGATCGAGCGCGGGCGGCAGGCGGACCGGCGTGAAGCCGATCTCGTCCATGCGCTGGATGAGGCGGTAGGCGTGGCGGGCCTCGTCGAGGCCGTGGCGCGCCAGCTCGAGCCGGAGCGACGAGTCCGCGACGATGTCGGTGAGCATGTCGAGATCCGCGGCGCCGCGGACCTTCGCGCCTCGGATCAGGTTCAGGATGGCGCCCGTTCCCGCCGGTCGCGCGTGGATGGCGCGCAGGAAGTCGACGAGCTGGGCGTGGGTCACGTCACGCCCCGACCGCGATGCGGGTGAAGCGGCTGGAGGTCTCGCCGCCGAGGCCGAGCGCCGGGATGCGCTTCGGGATGTCGACCTGCGGATGATCGTAGTCGACCCAGAAGGCCTCGAACGGGTGGCCGGCGAGGATCTCGTTCTGGCGCACGAAGTCGTACGCGAGGAGCGCATGCTCGGCGTTGTTGAGCTTCTCGTAGTTTGCGGTGAGCCCGGTGTGCTCGAAGCGCATCCACTCGAACGTCCACACGCGCTCGGGCTTCGCGCAGATCACCATGTAGTGCGCGCCTACCCGCTTCAGCAGCATCTGCACCGCCTTGAAGAGGCCGAGCGAGACGACGGGGAGGAAGGTCTTGCCCTTGCGATATCCCGGCAGGATCGCGAAGCGGGAGATCTCGTACGCCTTCGCCGTCCGGAGGTACGCCGGCAGCTCGAAGTACTCTTCCGCCTCGAGCGGGCCCGCGAAGCGCGGGGTCACGCGGATCGAGCCGACGATCCTGCCCGTCGAGATCTCCTGGGCCGTGATCAGCCAGGAGCGGCGATCGTACTCGTCGGGAACCGGGAGCTCGTAGCCGGCGTCCTGGAGATAGACCTGACGCCGAACCTCGATCGCCTGCGCCGCCTGCCACGGATCCCGGCAGACCTCGAAACGGAACCCCTCGAGGATGGTCGCCTGGATTTCGTCGATGTCATCGGTCCGGGTGAGAGTGGCGAGCTGCATGTGCGTGACCTCCGAGCGGTACGCACTGCAACCGCCGTGCCCTTTCCCGTGCGCTTCGCGGGCCTTGTGGAGGCGAGGGCGCCGGCCGGCCAGCTATGAACCGCAGTTCACAGCCCGCTGTGTCCCAGGTCCGCGCGTTCACAGCCCCGCCTCGGCTTGAGAGTCCGCACAGGCGACTGGAGAATCGAGGCATCCCATGCCGTATCACGCCCTAGTCCCGCTGACCGCGGCGCTGGCGAACCTCGCCATCGGCCTGCTGGTCCTGCGGAAGGGGCTCCGCGAGCCCCTGAACCGCGCCTTCGCGATGGCGGCGGCCGGGATCGTCGCGTGGAACCTCGACATCTTCTGCCTCTACTACTTCGACGACGCGTACCTCGCCGACTGGTGGAGCCGCGTCTTCCGCGTCGGCATCTGCTTCGCACCGGTGACGGCGCTCCACTTCGCCCTCGTCCTGAGCGAGACCCGCGGCGTGGTCTGGCGCGGAATACTGACGGGCGCGTACGCCACGGCCGCGCTCCTGGCGCTCGCCAACCTCCAAGGCTCGCTCGTGAAGTCGCTCACCCGCGAGTCGTGGGGCTGGTACATCGTCCCGGGGCCGCTCTACGGCGGGCTCACCGCGCTGCTCGTCCTCCTCCTCCTCCTCTGGGCGGAGCGCGTCTTCAAGGCCTACCGCCGTCCGTCGTCGCCGCGCCAGCGGACGCAGGCGAAGTTCTGGCTCCTCGCAGGCCTCATCCAGATCCCGTTCGCGTTCACGAACCTGCTCCCCATCTACGGCTTCCACACCTACCCGCTCGGTGACATGGGCAGCGTGTTCTTCGCCGGCATCGTCGCCTACGCGATCGTCCGCCACCGGCTGATGGAGGTCGACTACGTCGTCCGGAAGCTCGTGAGCTTCTCGCTGCCGATCGCCGTCATCCTGGTTCCGGGGAGCATCGGCATCTCGGAGCTCTCCCGCGCGGTCGGCGCCGCCGAGCCGCTCATCATCGGCTGCGCCGCCGTCGGGCTCGCCCTCGTCGCCGTCGTGCTCATCCCCACCCTCCAGGAGGCCCTCGAGACCCGTGTGCAGCAGGCGCTCTTCCCCCAGGCGTACGACTACCGTCGCCGCCTCGGCGAGCTCGGCACGACGCTCGTCCACGTGCTCAACGAGCGCGAGCTCGGCCAGCGCCTCGGCGAGTCGCTGATCGACATCCTGAACGCCGAGCTCTGCGAGGTGTGGCTGCGCGACGAGGAGTCGTTCCGGCTGATCCGCATCTACCCGGCGACGGCCGACTCCGAGGCGCTGCCCGACGTCGCGGCCACGATGCTCGACGGCCTCAACACGCCGATGCTCATGAGCGAGCTCGACGCGCAGGTCCTGACGGATCTCTTCCGGTCACGCCACTGGGAGGTCGGCATTCCGCTGCGCATCAAGCAGCGCCTCACCGGCTTCGTCGGCCTCGGCCGCAAGCGCGACTTCCGCATCTTCTCGGGCGAGGACCTCCAGACCCTCGCGTCGGTCGCCGCCGGCGCCAGCGTCGCGCTCGAGAACGCGCACCTCTCGCACCAGCTCCGAAACTCGGAGACCGTCCTCGAGCGCGCGAACCGGCTGTCGTCGCTCGGCATGCTCGCCGCCGGCATCGCGCACGAGATCCGGAACCCCCTGGTCGCCGTGAAGACCTTCCTCGACCTCCTGCCGTCGCGGAGCGGCGACAAGGAGTTCATGACGAACTTCCGCGACCTCAGCCTGACCGAGCTGCGCCGCGTGACGGACCTCATCACCGACCTCCTCGCGCTCGGGAAGTCGGCCGCGACGGAGCGCCGGAGCGTCGACCTCGGCCCGATCGTCGAGCCGATCGCGCGCCTCATGGACTCGACGGCCCGCAAGCGGGGCGTGGAGATCGTGTCGCACATCCAGGCCGGCGTCCCGCCCGTGCGCGCCGACCCCGATCAGATGAAGCAGATCATCCTGAACCTCGTCCTGAACGCCATCGACGCGAGCCCCGACGGCGGCCGCGTGATGCTCGGGCTCCGCACGCCGCGCACCGGCACCGACCGCGTCATCCTCGAGGTCCGCGACGAAGGGCCGGGCATCTCGCCCGACAAGCTGAAGAGCATCTTCCACCCCTTCTTCACCACCAAGGACACGGGGACCGGCCTCGGTCTGGCGCTCGCCCACCAGATGGTCGTCGAGCACGGCGGCGAGATCGTGGTGGAGAGCGAGCTCGGGAAGGGCAGCGTGTTCCGGGTGACGCTGCCGACCGAGAGCGTCACGCTCGCGAAGACCGGGACCTAGGCCGGAAGACCGCGCGCAGCGCGACCGCCGTGAGGACGATCACGGCCAGCACCACCGGCCAGTTCCCGAATCTCCCGTACCCCGTCGCCCCGCTCTGCGAAGGCACCGGCACGTCGGCGACGAGGACGACGTCGCCGCCGTCGTCGTCCGCCTGCGCCACGATCCCGCCGTTCGGATCCACGATCAGCGAGCGGCCTCCGCGCGTCGCGCGCACCACCGCGAAGCCGTTCTCCGACGCCCGATACGGCACCGGAGCCGCGTGCGCCGCCTCGATGCCGCGCCAGTCGCGCGACGGGATGGCCATCAGCTGCACGCCTACGTGCCGCGCGGCGCGAAACCCGGCCGGGTATTCCGCGTCGTAGCAGATGCGCGCGCCGACGCGGAGGTCGCCGATCAGGAGGGCGCCGAACGGCTGGTCCCCAGGCCGCTGCCAGCCGCTCTCGATACCGGGGGCGAGGAACTGCTTCGTGTACATGGCGACGTGCCCGGCCGGTGACGCGAGCATCGCGCGGTTGCCGCCGTTCCCCGCGTCGATGAAGCCGGCGACGACCGTCGTGGCCGTCTCCATGGCGAGCCGGCGCACGCGGTCGCGCCAGAGCCGCAAATCCTTGGCGCCCACGTGCACGGCATACTCCGGCCACACCACCAGCGACGCCCCGCGCTCGGCGGCCTCGTGGGTGAGACGCTCGTAGCCCTGGAGGACCACGAGGGTGTCGTCGTGCCGAACGTCCCGCGCATCCCACCGCTCCGCGATGGCGGGATCCAGACGCTGCACGACGGCGCCGACCGTCACACTGCGCGTGACGTCAGGGTGGAAGTAGCGCCCGGCGACGGCCGCGCCCGTGATCGCGAGGACGGTCACGACGGCCGTCCTGGCCGACGCACGGCCCGGCAGCGCGACCACCAGCGCCAGCATCGCGGCACCCAGCGCCGCCACGAACGATACGAGATGCGCGCCGCCGAGGGCGCTCACGTCGTGCAGCCACCCGAGCGTCGCGAGTGGCGCCCCCCAGGTCCACCAGAGCGCCAGGCGACCGACTTCGAGGAGCCACTCCGAGAGCGCGACCGTCGCCGCGAACGCGAACGGGGCGAGCGTGGGCGCGCCGCGCGCCGTCTTCGCCAGCACCTCGAGCTGCGCGACCTTGAGGCCGACGAGCCCGGCGTAGGCTCCGAGCGTCGCGCCGACCGGCCAGCCCGGATTCAGCCACGCCCAGCGCAGCACGGGCACGTGCGCGACCAGCCCGAACAGCAGGCCGAGCCACCAGGGATCGTCCGCGCGGCGGCGGAGCGTCGCGGCGAGGACCGGTACCGGCGCGAGCCACGCCAGCACGGGCTGTGGTGCCCACCACTCGGCGGCGAGCGCGAGGAGTCCGCTCGCCAGCGCGAGTGCGGCTGCGAGGTCGCGCCTCAAATTCCGAGGCGCTTCATCTTCTTGAGGAGCCCGCGGTACGTGATCCCGAGCGCCTCGGCCGCGTGCGTCTTGTTGCCGCCGCTCCGCTGGATCGCCGCCTGGATCTCCTCGCGCTCGACGTCCTCGGTCTTCCGCCGGAGCGCGCCGGGCGCCGCGCCGTCGAGCGCCGTCTCCTCGACGTGCTCGGAGAGCGCGTCCTCGCCGACGGGCTCGCCCGGCTCGGTCATGAGGACGGCACGCTCGAGCTCGTTGGCCAGCTCGCGCACGTTGCCGGGGAACGGGTAGCGGGCAAGGAGCGCCAGCGCCTCCGGCGTCGGATCCTCGACGTGCTTTCCCATCTGCGCGGCCACGCGCCGCACGAGATGGCGCGCGAGCGCGGGCACGTCCTCGAGCCGCTCGCGGAGCGGCGGGATGCGGATCGGGAAGACGCGGAGCCGGTAGTAGAGGTCCTCGCGGAACCGCCCGGCCTTCACCTCGTCCTCGAGGCGGCGGTTCGTGGCGGCGACGACGCGCACGTCGACCTTCCGGGGGTGATTGTCCCCGACCTGCCTGATCTCGCCGTCCTGGAGGACGCGGAGCAGCTTCGCCTGCAGCTCGGGCGTGGTCTCCGAGATCTCGTCGAGGAAGAGCGTGCCGCCGTCGGCCACCTCGAAGAGGCCCTTGCGGTCCGCGATCGCGCCCGTGAAGGCGCCGCGGCGGTGCCCGAAGAGCTCGCTCTCGAGGATGCCCTCCGACAGCGCCGCGCAGTTGAGCGCGACGAACAGCCGCTCGCGCCGCGGGCTCGCGGCGTGGATGGCGCGAGCGACCAGCTCCTTTCCCGTCCCCGTCTCGCCCTCGACGAGGACGAGCGTCCGCGACGGCGCCACCTTCGCCACGCCCTCGAGCACGCGCCGGATGCCGGGGCTGTCGCCCACGATCTCGTAGTCGGTCGCCGTGCCGCGGAGGTAGTCGTTCTCGGTCGCGAGGCGCTCGTTGGCGACGCGGAGCTCGCCCACGAGGCGCGCGTTCTCGCGCGTCAGGTGGAACATCTCGACGGCGCGGCGGAGCGTCAGCCGGAGCTCCTCGCTGTCCCAGGGCTTGTTCACGTAGCGGAACACGCGCCCGGTGTTGATCGCCTGCACGATCGACTCGACGTCGGTGTAGCCGGTGAGGATGATGCGGTTCGCGTCCGGCCGGACGGACATCGCGCGCTCGAGGAACTCGCAGCCGCTCATGACCGGCATGCGCTGATCGGCGACGATGACCGCGGGATCGTGGCGCGCGAGCAGCTCGAGG
>Ga0111538_10012425_pt1 | contig 11258 bp, 6 predicted proteins | sample SoiMethybrSBSTD1_FD_79669 | JGI IMG/M metagenome (GOLD analysis project Ga0111538, IMG submission 79669) | Bulk soil microbial communities from a Populus tree surrounding site in Tennessee, USA - Soil MetaG P. TD hybrid SBSTD1 (version 2)... | ecosystem: Environmental > Terrestrial > Soil > Tree... | reverse complement strand
TTGCGCCCGACGTTCGGCCGCGTCAGCCGCTACGGCGCGATGACGCTCGCCTGGACGCAGGACACGATCGGTCCGATGTGCCGTTCGGCGGAGGACTGCGCGCTCGTCCTCGACGCCATCCACGGTCCTGACGGCCGCGACAACACGCTCCTCGACGTGCCATTCAACTGGGACGCCGGCGGCGACGTGAGACGGCTGCGAGCGGGCGTTCAACGGAATGTCACCTTCGAAGGCGAGACCGCCGCTCAGGCAAGAAGGAACTACGACGATGCGCTGGCGGTGATTCGATCGCTCGGCGTCACCCTGGTGCCGTTCGAGCTGCCCGAGGTGCCGATCGAGGCGATCGATTTCATCCGCTACGCCGAGACGTCCGCGTTCTTCGACGACGCCACCCGCGCCGGGCTGGTGACCGAGGCGGAGCGCGGCCCCGAAGACAGCCGGCGGCCGGACGAGATTCGCGCCGGCCACTTCATCCCGGCGGTCGAGTTCATCCAGGCGAACCGCTTCCGCATGCGGGTGATGGAGCAGATGGATCGCGCCTTCGGCGATCTCGATCTCTTCATCGGCAGCAACCAGCTGCTGACCAATCGCACCGGCCACCCGGTGGTCAGCGTGCCCAACGGCTTCGCGAACGGTTCACCGACGGCGCTGCATCTCACCGGCAAGCTGTTCGGTGACGAGCAGATTCTGCTGCTCGCGCACGCGTTTCAGGCGAAGACGAACTTTCACCTGCAACATCCCCGTTTGTAGCGGCAGCCCTCGTTCGGACGACAGTGGAAACCGCGGAGACCGCTGAGACCGCGGAGCCGTAGAGATCGGGAAGGTGCCGCGAACCAATCGACGTAGCGCAGCCCTTCAGGGCTGCCCGCGGCCGTTGACAGGCCAGAAGGCCTGCCCGGAAAAGCTCACCCACTGTGCTAGCATATTGCTAGCGAGGCTCTATGCCGACGATTACCGTGCGCAACGTCCCAATGAAGGTGATCCAGTCCCTGAAGGCACTGGCGAAGCGGCATAACCGATCAATGGAGCAGGAAGTTCGCGACTTGCTCGAGGGGTACGTCGCCGAGCGCCGCGCCGTGCTGGACCAGATCGAGGCCGGTTGGACCAGGCAGGCGCGCCGGCCCACGGCCGCAGAAGTCGATGCCTGGATGGCCGTCGGCCGGCCATGAAGGCGGTCGTCGACACCAACGTCGTTGCGTATTTCCTGCTCGGCACTGAAACATTTATCGACGAAGCACGGACCTGTTTCGAGGCCGTCTCGAATCCAGTCGCCCCCGCTCATTGGGAAGCCGAACTGACCAACGTAGTCTGGATGGCTGTCCGCGCAGGTGTCCTGCCAGCCGAAGAAGGACCAACGCGTTTGGGGCTGGCCCGGAGGCTCGGCATCGAGTCCGTGGCGACAACAACGCTGTGCCAAGGAGCGCTGCTTCGCGCCATCAAGGCCAACGTGTCGGTCTACGACACGCTGTTCGTTGAATTAGCTGCCCGCACCGCGTGCCCGCTCGTAACCTTCGACCGATCCATCCTGCGCGCTTTTCCCGATATTGCCAAAAGGCCTCGCGAGCTCTGACGCATGTAAACAGCAGGGTTGCCAGCAAACTGCCTGGCTGGCTACGAGCGCGCGCTTGGTAACATGGACATTGTGCCGACAGTGGCGGTCGCTGCCCCGACCGACCGCCAATGCGTCCGCAAACTGAATGATATTAGACAGACTGCAATCTGATGGTTTTTGAAAATCGTTGGAGACGAGTCGATGCAACCTCGGATCAACATAAGACGGGCAATCCTTGTGCTGTCGGCGAGTGCGTGTGTCAGCGTGTCGCTGGGCGCCGACCAAGGCACGACATCGTTTCGACTACAGACGATGGTTACTGAAAACGCGACTTCGCGTTTCCGTATCGTTGACGGTAACTGCACCCTCTCAGGCAGCAGGGCGATGTCATGCGATCTTCATGCCGTAACACTCATCCAGATTTACGACGACCGACAGGACTGCTTGGTTATTGCTTCAAGCTATCAGCGGATGTTCGAGAAGCGAGATGAACTCATACCTGGTTTAACGCCATTACCATGGCGGAGCTCAAGGATTGTAGACGAGTGCGGAACAGTCGAGGAAATGACACTTAGCCCTGGTGTGAAAATGCAAATCGAGTACGTGAGCCCACCTGAATCGGAACGCAGTGTGGCCTGCCTGGTGAATCCCGCCGACCGTCACCAGGTTCTTACTTCTGCGATCGGCCAGCCGATGCCGAATTGCCGGACCGCTCGACCCGCACAGTAACGATCGCCTCGAACGTCGTAGAATTTTGACCGGGGGATTTGCCATGAAACGCTCGAGCCGCGTGCTGACCGTGCTTATACTCGTCGCCCTCGGGCTGGCCGCGACGCTCAACGCATCTCATGCGGCGTGGAAATGGGCCGGCTCCTTCAGCGACCAGTCGGTCGCGATGCTGATCATCGGCGACATCGACATTCAGCAGCGTGCGGACCCGACCACGGCGTTTGCGCACCTCGGCGCCACCTTGAAGAAGGCCGACCTCGTGTACGCGAACCTCGAGGGGATGCTCGTCAAGCCCGAAGGGCCGACCGTCGACATCCCCGACAAGCGCGGCTGGCGCCACCCTGGACCCGAAGGTGTGCTGGCGCTGAAAGCGTGGAACGTCGGCGTGGTGGGCGTCGCCAACAACGTCGCCTACGACCGCCACAACATCGTCGAGACGCTGAAGGTGCTCGACGCCAACGGCATCATCCACACCGGCGCCGGCGCCAACACCGCCGAAGCGCACCGGCCGGCGATCGTCGAGCGGAAGGGCATCAAGATCGGATTCCTGCAGTACACCGCGCGCTGGTATCAGGAGAGCGACCAGATCGCGACCGCCACCGAACCGGGGGTGGCGAAGATCTCGTCGCGCGACGGCATCGACATCGATCCAGCCGACGTCGAGCGGGTGCGCGACGACATCCGCCGGCTCCGCCCGCAGGTCGATATCCTCGTCGTCTCGCATCACAACCGCGATGGCGCGACGGCAACGCAGTTCGGCGCGCCGCCCGAGCAGCGTGCGGCCGGCGCCCGCCGCGACAATCACGTCTCCGAGGAGTACCAGAAACGCTTTGCCAACCTCGCGCACGACGCCGGCGCTGATTTCGTGTTCGGGCATGGCACGCACACCGTGCAGGGCGTCGAGGTCTACAAAGGCAAGCCGATCCTCTACGCGATTGGCCATTCGGCGTTCGACCAGCCGGGCTACGAGAACTCGAAGGACGGCCTGGTCGTTCGCGTCGTGATTGAAGGAAAGCGCCTCCGGCGCGTCTCCTTCGTGCCGGTCACACGCGACGCGAACAACGACGTCATGATGGTGGACCCGTCGACCGGCGAAGGCGCGGCGCTGGTGGACGTGATCCGGCGTCTCTCCGCCGGCGTGCCGCTGAAGATCGACCGGCAGGAGGTCGTCCTGCTGGACGCCCCGGCGCAGCTGTCGCGGAAGTAGAAGCCGGACGACGTTGGGCGGGCCCTCGAAACGGTCGCCACGAAAACAGGTGGCTCCGAAAACGACGCACGCGTCGGCCCCCGCCATCACCCATCCGGAAAAAGTGCTCTTCCCGGACGATGGGATCACGAAAGGGGAGCTGGCGGCCTACTACGAAGCAATCGCGCCGTTGATGCTGCCGCACATCGCCGGCCGGCCGGTGACGATGGAGCGGTATCCGTCGGGCATCACCAGCAAGGGCTTCTGGCAGAAGGACGTCTCCAAAGGATTTCCCGACTGGCTCGAGCGCGTCGAGGTGCCGAAGAAGGGCGGCACGGTGCATCACCCGCTGGTCGCCGACGCGCGCTCGCTGCTCTGGACCGTCAACCAGAACACCATCACCCATCACGTCTGGAACCGGCGGACGCCGGACCTGAAGAATCCGGACGTCTGCGTCTTCGATCTCGATCCGTCGGTCGACGACGCGGCGGCGGTGCGGGAGGCGGCGCTGGCGCTGCGCAGTCTGCTCGACGAGCTCGGCCTGCCGAGCAGCGTGAAGACCTCCGGCTCGAAGGGTTTTCACATTGTCGTGCCGCTCGACGCGACGGAGCGCACCGGTGCGGTCGCGCGCTTCGCCAATGCTATCGGCACGCTGATGGTCGCCCGCCATCCCGAGATGCTGACCCAGGAGTTCAGCAAAGCCGACCGCGGCGGCCGGATCTTTGTCGATACCGGGCGCAACGGCTACAGCGCGACGTTCGCCGCCCCCTACACCGTGCGCGCGAAGCCGGGCGCGCCGGTCTCGGCGCCGTGCACGTGGGCGGAAATCGAGCGCGGCGAGGTCGCACCGCGCAGCTTCACGGTGCGAACCATGCCCGGGCGCATTGCCGACGTCGGCGATCTCTGGGCCGAGATCGCGACTGCCCCCGCGCGTATCACCGCAGAAACCCTGTCGCGGCTCAAAGCATTGAGCGTTGCGGCCAGTTCCCAGCCCCCGGCCGCGAGCCCCTGATCCGATGCTGGCGATGGGCTGCATGCGCCTGTCGACCGGGCGCGATCGCGACGAGGCGCGCGCCATCGCCGTGCTCCACGCCGCGCTCGACGCGGGCGTCACGCTGCTCGACACCGCAGACGCGTACTGCCTCGACGACACGGACACCGGCCACAACGAGCGGCTGATCGCCCGCGCGCTCGCCGGCTGGAACGGCGACCGCTCGCGCGTCGTCGTCGCCACCAAGGGCGGGCTGACGCGGCCCAACGGCGAATGGGTGCCGGACGGCCGCGCGCGGCATCTCACCGAGGCGTGCGAGGCGAGCCGCCGCGCGCTCGGCGTCGAGCGGATCGATCTGTATCAACTGCACGCGCCCGATCCGCGGACGCCGTTTACGACCAGCGTGCGGGCACTCGCCGCGCTGCAGCGCGACGGCATCGTCAAGCAGATCGGGTTGTGCAACGTCACCGTCGGGCAAATCGAAGAGGCGCGCGCGATCGTGGAGATCACGTCGGTGCAGGTCGAGTGGAGCCTGTGGCACGACGACGCCATCCTCGGCGGCGTGGCGGCGTACTGCATCGCCAACGGCATCCGCCTGTTCGCCCACCGGCCGCTCGGCGGGCCGCAGCGGCAGGGGCGCCGCTTCGCGGATCCGGTTCTCGTCTCGATTGCGGGGCGGCATCGCGTGACTGCGTTCGACGTCGCCCTGGCGTGGCTGCGCGATTTCTCCGATCGCATCGTGCCGATCCCCGGCCCGACGCGCGTCGAGACCGCGGCCGCGCTCGGCCGCGCGGCGCAGATGCAGCTGACGGCCGAGGATCGCGCGCAGCTCGACGAACGATTTCCGTCCGGCGCGCTGCTGCGGCGGCCGCCTGCCGCGCCGGCGCCGGACGTAGACGGCACCGCCGGAGAAATCGTCCTGATCATGGGCCTGCCCGGCGCAGGCAAGAGCACCGCGGCGCGCGCCTACGTCGACCAGGGCTACGCGCGGCTGAACCGCGACCAGGGCGGCGGCTCGCTGCGCGGGCTGCTCCCGGCGCTCGACGATCTCGCCGCCGCGGGCCAATCGCGCATCGTGCTCGACAACACCTACGTCTCGCGCAAGTCGCGCGCCGCGCTGCTGCAGGTGGCGGCGAAGCGCGGCCTGCCGGTGCGGTGCGTCTGGCTGGCGACCAGCGTCGACGATGCGCAGGTGAACGCGGCGACGCGGATGGTCAGGAAGTTCGGGCGGCTCCTCGGCCCGGAGGAGATGAAGGAGACGGCTAAACGCGACGTCAGCGTGTTCCCGCCGTCGGTGCAGTTCCGGTATCAGCGCGAGCTCGAGCCGCCGCACGAGAGCGAAGGATTCTGGCGCATCGAGCCGGTGCCGTTCGAGCGGGTTCGTGAAAGCGGCTATCACAATCGCGCGCTGATCGTGTGGTGCGACGGCGTGCTGACGCGCGATCGAAGTGCCGCCGGCGGGGAGGTCGACGTCGTCGTCGAGCGTGGCAAGGTGCTGCAGCGCTACGCGCGCGACGGCTGGCGGCTGCTCGGGCTCGGGTGGCAGCCGGGTGTGGCGCAGCAGGTGGTGACCGCCGAACAGGTCGAAGCCGGATACGCCCGCATGCACGAACGGCTTGGCGTGCCGATCGACATCCTCTATTGTCCCCACGGGGCGGGACCGCCGATCTGCTGGTGCCGGAAGCCGCTGCCGGGGCTCGGCGTGGTGTTCATCGAGCGCCATCATCTCGATCCGGCGCGATGTCTTTACGTTGGCAACGGTCCGCAGGATCCGGGCTTCGCGCGCAAGCTCGGCTTCGAGTACCGTGAGGCCGATCAGTTTTTCGGATCGCAGGGCAGCGAGCGATGACCATCGAGGAATCGTGGCAGGACGTGCGGCTGGCGGCGCGCGGGCTGTGGCGGGCGAAAGGACTCGCCGCCGCGGCGATCGTCATGCTCGGTGCCGCGATCGCCGCCGCCACCTCCATGTTCGCGATCGTCGAGGGCGTGCTGCTGCGGCCGCTGCCGGTCCGCTCACAGTCGGAGCTGTTCGTCGCGTGGCGGCACGTGCGCGCTGCCGGCGCGGGGCACTGGCCGTTTCGCGCCGCCGACCTCGATCTCATTCGCCGCGAGAGCCGGACGATCGAATCGGTCGCCGGCGTCAGCTACAACGGCGCCGGGCCGGTGGCCGTGATCGAAAACGGCGCCCCGAGCTACATCACCATGGCGCCGGTCGGTGGCACCCTGTTCGAGGTGCTCGGTGTGCGCCCGGTGCTGGGCCGCGCGTTCACCGCGGCCGACGATGTGAGCGGCGCGGAACGGGTGCTGGTGCTGACCCACCGGTTGTGGCAGCGGCGGTACGGCGGTGCCGCCGATGCGATCGGCCGCACGCTCGTCGTCGACGAGCGACGCTTCACGATCGTCGGGGTGATGCCGCCCGATGTCGAGTACCCGCGCGGCGTGGAGGCCTGGCTGACGATCGCCGCGCAATCGGCAATGCTCGCCAACCCGGCGTTTCGCGTCGACGTGGACCTGGTCGCGCGGCGCCAGCGCGGCGTCACGCTCGAGCAGGCGGCGGGCGAGTTGCAGCGTGTGGCGGCACGCATCGCCGCCGCCGCGGCTGACGACAACCCGCGCGGCCTCGACCTGGTCGTGCAGCCCTACGAAGAGCTCATCGTCGGCGATGTGCGGGCGGCGATGCTGGCCTTGTTCGCCGCGGTCGCGCTGCTGCTGCTGATTGCCGGGGCGAACGTCGCGACGCTGTTGCTGCTTCGCGGCGAGGCGCGCGGCACCGAGCTCGCCCTCCGGGCGGCGCTCGGCGCGGGCCGAGGCCGCCTGGCGCGGCAGGTCGTGGCGGAGAGCGCGGTGCTGGCGCTCGCCGCGGGAGCCGCCGGGCTCGCCGCCACGAGGATCACCCTGCGTGCGCTGCTCGCGCTTGCCCCCGAAGCCGTCGCCCGCGCGGATGCGATCCGCATCGATGCCGGCGTCGTGGCGTTCTCCCTGGGCGCGGCGTTCGCGGCGGCGGCCGCGGCGGGGCTCGCACCCGCGCTCACCGCAGCGCGCCGCGATCTCGCATCACAGCTGAGGAGCGGTGGAACGGTGGGCACGGCCGGCGCCGGCAAGCGCGGCCGCCGGGCGCTGGTCGTCGCCCAGGTGGCGCTCGCCATCACGGTTGTCGCCGCGGCCGGCCTCTTGACGCGCAGCCTGCTCCAGCTCCGCAGCGCCGACATCGGCCTCGCCGCAGAGCGCCTGTCGTTTGTCCGCTTCGAACTGCCGCAATCGATTTACGGCGATCGCGCGCGGCACCTTCAGTTTCTCGACCAGGTCGTCGGCGCGATGGAAGGCGTGCCGGGCGTCGCCGCGGCGACGCCAATCAACACGCCGCCGTTCTCAGGCACCGGCGGTTGGGATGCGACGTGGGCCGCCGAAGGACAGACGCTCGATCAGTCGATTGCGAACCCGCAGCTCAACTTCGAAGCGGTCCATCCCGATTTCTTCGTGACCGTGCAGCTGCCGATCGTGCGCGGCCGGGCGTTCATGGCGTCGGACCGCGAGGGCGCGCCGAAGGTGGCGATCGTCAGCGAAGATGTTGCGGCGCGCGCGTGGCCCGGGCAGGATCCGATCGGCCGGCGTGTGAAACTCGGCGACATCAACTCGGCCAGCGACTGGCGGACGATCGTCGGCGTCGCGTCGCGGACCCGCTATCGCGAGCTCCTGAGCCAGCGGCCGACCCTCTACGTGCCGGCGGAGCAGTTCATCGTCGCGGCCCAGATGCTTGCGGTCCGGACGTCAGCGCCGCTCGGCGCCGCCGCCGCGCGGTCGGCGGTCGCGGCGGTGAACCCCGACGTGCACGTGATGGAAGTCGTGCCGTTTTCGAGCCTGCTCGACCGGCCGCTGGCGCGGCCACGGTTCACCGCGCGCGTCATCGGCGCCTTCGCGGTGGCGGCGCTGCTGCTCGCGGCGATCGGCGTCTACGCGGTGATGGGAGCGTATGTTGGTCAGCGGCGCACCGAGATCGGCATCCGCGTCGCGCTCGGTGCGACGACCGCGGACGTCCGGCGCCTGGTCGTCGGCGAAGGACTGCGCCTCACCGCCGCCGGCATCGCGATCGGCCTCGGCGGCGCGATCGCCGCGGCGCATCTCGTGCGCGGCCTGCTGTTCGGCGTCGCGCCGCTCGATGCGGTGTCGCTGGTCGGCGCGGCGCTGCTGCTCGTCGGCGCCTCGATCGCCGCCTCGTACCTGCCCGCGCGCAGGGCGATGCGGGTCGATCCGATTACGGCGCTGCGCGCGGAGTAATTAATTCTCGCGCAGCGCGTCGAGCGGGCTCAGTCGCGCTGCGCGTTGTGCCGGCAGCCAGCACGCAGCCAGCGCCACCGCGAGCAGCGCGATCGTCGTCGCCGCGAAGACAGCCGGGTCGCGCGGGCTGATCCCGTAGAGCAGCGACTCGATCACGCGACTGCCCGCCAGCGCGACGGCGAGGCCCACTCCGGCGCCGACGAGCGCCACGGCGCCGCCCTGGCGGACGATCATCGCCGCCACATCGCGCGGTTCCGCGCCCAGCGCGAGCCGCACGCCGATCTCGCCCGTCCGCTGGCTGACGACGTAGGACATCACGCCGTAGATGCCGACCAGCCCGAGCAGCATCGTCACCGCCGCGGCGAGCGCGAGCAGCACCATGGTGAACGCCATCTGCGCCGAGGCGCGATCGACGAGCGCCTGCAGCGTGCTGACCGCGGCGAGCGCGAGATCCCGGTCGATGCCGTCGACCGCGCGGCGCACCGACGGCAGAAACGCGAGCGGCGGCGTCGCCGTGCGCACCACGTAGTTCATCACCCCGATGTCGGGCCCGATCAGGCTGGCCCTCGGGATGCCCGGGCCGCCGGCGATCGACAGCGGCATGAACACCTGCGGCATCGGGTTCGCTTCGGCCGGCGTGCGCAGTGCAGTGTTGGCGACCACGCCGACAATCGACAACCAGGTCAGATCGGGCGGCTGCCCCGGCCGCGCCGGCGGACGGTTGGAGGCGATCCGCTGGCCGATCGGATCCTGATCCGGGAACAACCTGGTCGCCAGTGCCTGATTGACCACCACGACCTGTTCCTCATGATCGACGTCGGCGCGCGTCAGGCCGCGGCCGCGAACGATGCGCATGCCGATGGCCTCGAAATAGCCGCCGGCCACCGCGCGGAAGAGCGCGATCGGCGGCGTCGTCCGCGGCGGCAGCGGCCGTCCCTCGATGCGAATCGTGTTGCCCGAACAGCCGCCGCTGAGCGGCAGGCAGGTCGACGCGGTGGCGGCGGTCACGCCGGGAAGCGCGGCGAGGCGATCGAGGATCGCGTGGTGCGCAGCGATGGCGGCAACGCGCGTCGGGTACTGACGCTCGGGCAGCCCGATGCTGAAGGTGAGCGCCGATGCGGCGTCGAACCCGGGATCGAGCGCGCGCAGCTTCTGGAAGCTGCGGATCATCAACCCGGATGAAACGAGCAGGACGAGCGCGAGCGCGACCTGCGCTCCCATCAGCAGATGCCGGGCGCGATGCCGGCTGCGGCTTGCCGTGTTGCCGCGGCCCATGTCGTGCAGCGCCTCCGTCTGGCCGGCGCCGTGCCACAACGGAATCGCGCCGAAGGCGAACGCGGCGGCAAGGCTCAGCGCGGCGGTGAACGCGGCGACGAAGGCGTCGAGGCGAATCTCGTGCAGCCGCGGCAGCGTCGCCGGGCCCGAGACGACGAGCACACGCACGGCGAACGACGCGATCAGCAGGCCGATCGCGCCGCCTGCCAGCGACAACAGCAGGCTCTCGGCCAGAAAAAACCGCGCGATGCTGCCGGAGGTGGCGCCGAGCGCGCGCCGCACGGCGATCTCGCGTTGCCGCGCGTCGGACCGCACGAGAAACAGGTTGGCGACGTTGGCGCACGCCACCATCAGCACGACGCCGACCGCCGCCAGCAGGATCCACAGGCCCAGCGCCACCGTGCCGAGCGTTGCCGCCTTGAGCGTCCGGCCGCTGAAGAACAGCCGCGTCTCGACGTTGCCGGCGGCCAGCTGATCGCCGGGGTAGGCCGCTGGCACGTCGGCGATCAACCCGGTCAGCTCCGTTCGCGCCGTTTCGAGCGTGGCGCCGCCGCGCAGCCGCGCCACGCCGCTGTAATTCCACAGCCCGAAGCCCATCGATCGCGCCATCGGTTCCGCAATCCACAGGTCGACGCGCGTATCGGGAAAGGCGAACGACGGCGGCATCACCCCGACGACTTCGGCCGGCACGCCGGCCAGCAGCAGCGGACGTCCGACGATGCGCCGGTCGGCGCCGTAGCGGCGCGTCCACAGCGCGTGCGAGAGCACCACGACCGGGGCGGCGCCAGGCCGTCCTTCGTCGTCGCTGAACCAGCGGCCGAGCGCCGGCGCGACGCGCAGCACGGTCGCAAGCGACGGCGTCGTGCGGGCGCAGCGCACGCGCTCGGGATCGCCGTCGCCGGTGAGCGTGAGATCGTCGGTGCGATAGACCGCCGCGCCTTCGAGGGCTCGCGCGCGCTCGGCGTAATGAAAGTAGAGGCCCGCGGTCAGCCCGAGGTTGGCGGGCATGTTGAGGCCGTGCGCGCCGTGGTCGAGCTCGATCAGGCGATCGGAGTCGGGATACGGCAGCGGGTTCAACACCACCCGCTGGACGACGGCGAAGATCGAGGCGTTGGCGCCGATGGCCAGCGCCAGCGTGAGCACTGCGGCAAGGGTGAACGCCGGACTGCGCACGAGACGCCGCGCCGCGTACCGCAATTCTTGGGTCATCGGCGGCTTAGACGACGAGCCGCCGCTGGCAGTTCGTGAGT
>Ga0111538_10012424_pt1 | contig 11260 bp, 9 predicted proteins | sample SoiMethybrSBSTD1_FD_79669 | JGI IMG/M metagenome (GOLD analysis project Ga0111538, IMG submission 79669) | Bulk soil microbial communities from a Populus tree surrounding site in Tennessee, USA - Soil MetaG P. TD hybrid SBSTD1 (version 2)... | ecosystem: Environmental > Terrestrial > Soil > Tree... | reverse complement strand
GTGCACACGTCCCTCCCCATAGGCCTGCAGGACTACTGCGCGGACGCCGTCGAGCATCAGCTGCACCGCCGCGCCGCGCGAGCCGGCGTTGCGAACGTCCTCGAGATCGTGTCCAGCGGCGCGCGCGACTTCGGTTCTACTGACGTCGGGCTCGATGCCGTCCGCCTCGCCCAGGATCCCGGAGTCCACGACCAGCGGCCGCGCGCCGAGGGCGCGCAGCCGGTCACGGACGTAGGCGATCTCGGCGCCCTTCGTGTCGAGGGTGCCGATCAGCGCGATGCCGGGGTCCTGCGGCACGGCAGGCTCTCAGGCGGTGACGGCCGACTGCGCCTGGCGCAGGCGGTCGATCGAGTCCTGGACGTACTGGTCGTAGTAGTGCTCGGGCACCGTGCCGGTGCCGTGGTCGCGCAGGAACTGCTCCATGCCCTGGCTGGCGCCGGCGTCGGCCGCATCCGCGATCTCCGTGCGGGTGGAGAGCGGCGTGCGGTCCACCGGGACCACGAACTCGACCGTCAGGTAGTCGTCGTAGCCGATCCCGGCGAGCTCGGAGATGAGGGCCTCCCAGTCGAGCGCGCCTTGGCCGCAGGGCATCCGGTTGTTGTCGGCCACGTGGAAGTCGACGAGGTAGTCGCCGGTGTCGCGGATCGCCTGCGCCCAGTCGGCCTCCTCGATGTTCATGTGGAAGATGTCGAGCGTCACGCCGCAGTTGCCGCCGACGTCCTTCGCGAGCGCGACCGCCTGGTCGGCGCGGTTGAGGAAGTAGGTCTCGAAGCGGTTGAGCGGCTCGAGGCCGATGCGGACGCCGACCTGCTCGGCGTGCGCCTGGCACTCCTTGAGGCCCTCGACGGCCCACTGCCACTCCTCCTCGGGCGAGGCCATCGGCACGACCTTGCCGACGGTCGACGGGACGATCGTGAGGATCTTGCCGCCGAGGTCGGCGACGAACGAGAGGCAGTCCTTGACGTACTGCACGCTCGCCATCCGGACGTAGTAGTCCTCGTGCACGAGGTCGCGGCCGCCGGTCATCAGCGTCACCGACCCCCAGCACTCGACGCCGTTCTCGTCGAGCAGCCGCTTGACCTCGTTCTTGTCGTAGGTCGCCGGCTCGCCGGAGATCTCGATGCCGTTGTAGCCGCTGCGCCCGAGCCGCTTGATCGTGGTCTCGATCGGCTCGGGTCGCATCCAGTTGTGCATGGACACCTTGAGCGCCATGGGACTCCTCTCTCTTACAGGCCCAATTTCCCGGGATTCATGACGCCATGGGGATCCAGCGCCGCCTTGATCCGTTGGATCGAGTCGAGCGAGGCCCCGTGCTGGCGCCGCATGTAGGGGCCGAGCTTGATGCCGACCCCGTGATGGTCATTGATCACCGCGCCGGCATCCAGCGCGGCGGTCATGCCGTCCTCCCAGATGCGGTCGTGCAGAGCGAGCGCATCGTCCCCACCGTCGGGCACGACGAAGCGCCCGTAGATCATCGTCCCCCACAGGTACCAGTGCGAGAAGTGCATCCGCAGCTGGAGGCCCGTGTCGCGGTACGGCTCGCGGACCGCGCGGTGCAGAGCGTCGTAGACCGCCTCGACGCGCGCGTACGTCGCGACGACGTCGAGCGTGCCCCAGATCGCCGGGAGCTCCGGCTGGTGGGGCGGGTGGTAGAAGTCGTAGCGGCGGTCCCACCAGCGCTGCCCGAGCGCGGGATCGAGGATCTCGGCGCCGGCCTCGCCGGCGATCTCGAGCACGCGCCGCTCCTCGAGCTCGGCGGCGGCCGCCTCGCCTTCGAACGCCAGCACCGTGTAGACGCCGGACAGGTCCTCGCCGACGACGGGGGCGAAGGTCAGCCGCGTCGCCTCCTCGTCGTACATGCGGATCACCGACGGTCGGTGGCCGACCTGCAGCGCGCGCCGCATGGCGCCGATGCCGGCGCCCACGGTCGGGAACGCGACGGCGGCGAAGCGGCGCGTCTCCGGGAGCGGGACGATCTGCAGCGTCGCCCGCGTGATCACCCCGAGCGTGCCCTCCGAGCCGACGAACAGCTGCGTCAGCTCCGGGCCCATCGCGTGCCGCGGGACGCCGATCGTGTCCATCAGCCCGCCCGCCGGCGTGGCGACGCGCATCGACAGCACGAGGTCCTCGATCTTGCCGTAGCGGGTCGAGAGCACGCCCGACCCGCGCGCCGCGATGTAGCCGCCGACCGTCGCCCACTCGACCGACGCGGGGTAGTGCGGCAGCATCAGGCCGCGGGCGTTCAGCTCGGCCTCGAGCTCGCGGCCGTTCTTGCCGGCCTGGACGGTGATGGTCATCGACGTCTCGTCGATCTCGATCACCGCGTCGAGCGAGCGCACGTCGATGACGATGCCGCCGTTGATGGGAAGTGCACCGCCCTGCGTGCCCGACCCGCCGCCCCACGGCACGATCGGGACGCGCTGCTCGTGCGCGATCGACAGCGCCGTCGCCACGTCCTCTTCGGTGCGTGGCCGTACGACGACGTCCGGCCGCGCCAGCGGCGTTCCGGCGGCCTTTGCGTGCAGCGCGGGCCAGTAGGTGTCCGCGGTATAGGCGTCCAGTTGGGCCGGGGCCGTTATAACCGCGCCGTCGCCCAGCGCGGCAGCCAGTGCGGCCTCGACATCGGCGAGCGCCCCCTGTGAGATGGTGGTCATGAACGCCTTCCAGGACATTTCATAACTTGACAAACAACTCTGCATCAGCTTTCAATTCCTGTCAAGGACATGTCTGAGACGGTGCACTCAGGTCCGGGGGGAGGGCCCGAAGCGGCCGGCGCCCCTTCCGCATCCGCGCAACCGCAATCCGAGCCCGGCGGCGCTGGCCGCTGGAACGCCACGCGTATCGCGCTCGTCCTGATCGCGGTCGTCGTGATCGTCTGGATCGGCATCAAGGCCGCCGGCAACCTCGAGCAGTTCGTCACCGTGACGCTGAACGGGCTGTCGCTGTCGGCGCTCTACTTCGTGGTCGCCAGCGGCTTCACGCTGATCTTCGGCCTCATGCGCGTCGTGAACATGGCGCACGGGACGCTGTACCTGCTCGGCGGCTACCTGGCGCTGAACTTCCAGCAGAAGCTGTTCCAGGACGACGGCGGCGGCCTGAACCTCAGCCTCAGCGCTGGCGGAGGCGGCGGCGGCGGCGAGTACAACCTGATCGAGTGGATCATCCCGCTCGCGATGGCGGTGATCATCATCGGCGTCCTCGGCATCGCGATCCAGCAGCTGTTCCTGCGCTGGAACCAGGGCCAGGACCTGCGGCAGGCGCTGATCACGATCGCGATCAGCGTCGTGGCGGCCGACCAGATGCTCGCCACCTACGGCGGCATCGCCAAGGACGTCAAGGCGCCCGCCAGCTTCCCGGAGAGCGTGCACATCGGCGGCTCCACCGTCGGCTTCTTCCGGTTGGTGATCGTCGTCGGCTCGGCGCTCGTGATCGGGCTCGGCCTCTGGCTCCTGATCAAGAAGACCCGATACGGCAAGATCGTGCGCGCCGGGGTCGACGACCGCGACATGGTGTCGGCGCTCGGCATCAACGTGCAGCTCGTCTTCGCGGGCGCGTTCTTCCTCGGCGCGATGCTCGCCGGCTACGGCGGCGTGCTCGGCGGCACGATGCTGTCGCTGCAGCCGGGCGAGGACACGTCGTTCCTGCTCAACTCGCTGATCGTCGTGATCATCGGCGGGATGGGCAGCCTCGGCGGCGCCGCGATCGGCGCTGTCGCGCTCGGGCTCGTCGACGCGTACGCGGACGTGTACCTGGTCTTCGGCGACCACGACCTGACGAACTACTCGATCCTGCTCACGTTCGCGCTGCTGGTGATCGTGCTCGCCGTGCGGCCGCTCGGGCTGTTCGGGAGGCCGGCATGAGTCTCGCCCCCGATGCCGCGACGGCCGAGGCCGAGGCACGTACGGCCAGCCACTCGACGCTCACCCGCAACGGCTGGATCAGCCTCGGGGTCGTCATCGTCGTGGCGATCCTCGCGTCGTACGTCGTCTCGGACTTCTGGCTGTCGCAGATCCTCACGAAGGCGCTGTGGATCGGCCTCGCCGCCGCCAGCCTGATCTTCCTGTCGGCGTACGCGGGCATGGTGTCGCTCGGCCAGGTCGCGATCTACGGCATCGCCGGCATGACGTACGCCAACCTCGTCGCGGCCGACGGCGGCAACCCGGCGTCGTGGTCGCCGTGGCTGGCCGTGATCGGCGCGATCGTGGCCGCGACCGCCGCCGGCTTGCTGTTCGGCTTCATCGCCTCGCGCAGCGAAGGCATCTACTTCCTGATGCTGACGCTCGCGTTCTCGGTCCTCGTCTACTACTTCTTCTCGCAGGTCACGCAGCTGGCGGGCTTCGGCGGCGTCAACAACCTCGATCTGCCCGGGCTGGTGGGCGACCCGGGTGCCGATCCGGCGCCGCTGTACTTCACGAGCCTGGTCGTCTGCGTGGCGCTGTACCTGTGGATGCGATACGTGGCACGCACGCCGTTCGGCCTGTCGATGCAGGGCCTACGCGACGAGCCCGCGCGTCTGCGCGCCCTCGGCTTCAACGTGCGGCTGCACCGCACGCTCGCATTCACCTTCGCCGCGTTCATCGCGGCGTTCGCCGGGATCCTGGCGGTCTGGTACAACCGCCGCATCTCGCCGGGGTCGATCAACCTCGGCCAGACGATCGACGTCCTGATCATCGCCGTCATCGGTGGCCTGTACCGGATCGAGGGCGCCTGGGTGGGGGCGCTCGCGTTCGCGCTGCTGGACAACTACTCGCGCGAATGGACGCCGGAGATCGGAAACATCCTCGGCCCCGAGCGCTTCAACACGCTGCTCGGGATCATCTTCCTGATCATCGTCCTCGTCTCACCGGGCGGCCTCGTCGGCGCCTGGGAGTCGATGGTCGAACGCCTGCGCCGGCGAAACGGAGGAGGTGGCGCACCACGAACCACGACCACCCCGGGGCCTGAGGGAGGCCCCGCACCGACCACTGTCAAGTGATGGGCATTGAGAGGAGAGAGGTTTTGAGGGCACGCAAGCTACTGGCGGTACTGATCGCCATGCTGGCGCTGGGCGTCGTGGCCGTGGGTTGCGGCGGTGACGACGACGACTCCACGAGCGACAACAAGGCCACCACGGAGGACAGCGGTGGTGGCGGGCCGATCAAGGTCGCCTACCTGTCCGACTGCGAAGGCGCGTTCGGCGCGTTCTTCGAGCCGGACATCGCCGGCGCGAACCTGGCATTCATCCAGTTCGCCGGCGCGTCGGCCTCCGGCGAGAAGCCGTCCGACGGCATCGAGGGCGCGAAGGTCGGCGATTCGGAGATCGAGTTCGTCGGCGCCGGCTGCGCGGACGACACCGCCGACAAGGCGATCGAGGAGACGCGCCGCCTGATGGAGCAGGAGGACGCGGACATCCTGATCGGCCCGCTGTCGGGCGATGAGGGCATCGCGGTCGCGAACTACGCGAAGGAGCACCCGGACAAGACGTTCATCAACGGCACCTCGGGCGCGCAGGACACGACGCTGAAGGTGCAGGCGCCGAACTTCTTCCGGTTCCACAGCGACGGCGCGCAGTGGTCGGCTGGTCTGGGCGAGTACGCCTACGACGAGCTCGGCTGGCGCACGGCCGCGGTCATCGGTGACGACTACTCGTTCCCGTACACGTCGCTGGCGGGCTTCGTGGCCGAGTTCTGCGCGAAGGGCGGCAAGGTCACCAAGCGCATCTGGCCGCCGCTGGGTGAGAAGGACTACTCGTCGTTCATCTCCCAGATCCCGGACGACACCGACGGCATCTACTACGGCATCGGCGGCGCCGGCCTGGTCTCGTTCATGAAGCAGTACCAGGAGCAGAAGGGCAAGATCGACCCCAAGAAGACCATGGGCAACGTCTTCTTCGACGACCCGCTGGTCCTCAAGGAGGTCTCCAACGCGGTCACCGGTGCGTACACGGCCGGCCCGACGGCTGCGGACTCGAACGAGCAGGCCGTGGCGGATTACGTCAAGGCCCTGGACGACGCCTACGGCAAGGAGATCTCCGGCCTCGCCGCGTCGGTGTTCGTCTACAACTACTACACGGCGGCCTGGGGCCTGATCAAGGGTCTCGAGGCGGTCAACGGCGACATCAGCGATCAGAGCAAGCTGCAGGAGGCTCTGAAGACGGTGACGCTCGACGCGCCGTGGGGCGAGATCAAGCTCGACGACAACCGCAACGGCGTTGCGGACAACTTCGTCAAGGAGATCGTCCCCGACACCAACGGCGACAAGGTCCCCGACGTCAAGACGATCCGCCGTATCCCGGGGGTCGAGCAGACGTTCGGCGGCACCTTCACCGCGGACACGCCGCCTCCGGACCGCTCGAACCCCAAGTGCGAGAAGGGCGCGTCGATCCCGTGGCTCGGGCAGTCCGAAGAGGTGGACTTCTCGTCCAAGTAGGAGCAATGGCAGCACCAGCGACATCCACCGAGCGCGCCGTGCCGATCCTCCGCCTCGCGGGGGTCGGCCGGCGCTTCGGCGGCGTCCACGCCGTCCGTGGCGTGGATCTCGAGGTCAGGCCCGGCGAACGCCGGGCCATCCTCGGACCCAACGGCGCCGGCAAGACGACGCTGTTCAACGTGATCTCGGGTGAGTTCCCCCCGACCACCGGGTCGGTCGAGCTGTTCGGCCGCGACGTGACCCGCGAGCCCGCGCGCAAGCGGGCCCGCCTCGGGCTCTCGCGTACGTTCCAGACGTCCCGGCTCTTCCTCGGCCTGTCGGTCGAGGACAACCTGTACTTGTCGGTCCTCGGCGTGCACGAGGGCCACTTCCGCCTGATCAAGAACCAGCGCGACACCGAGATGCGCGACAAGGCGCGCCGCATGGCCGACGCCGTCGGGCTCGGGGCGGTGCTGGACGTGCTCGTGTCCGAGCTCTCACACGGAGAGCAGCGCCAGCTCGAGGTGGGGATGGCGCGCGCGAGCGACCCGAAGCTGATGATGCTCGACGAGCCGGCCGCCGGCCTGTCGCGCGCCGAGCGCGTGAAGCTCACCGACACGCTGCTCAAGCTCGATCCGGCGATCACGCTGATCCTGATCGAGCACGACATGGACGTCGCGCTGCGCGTCGCCGAATGGGTGACGATGATGCACGACGGCCGCGTGATCGTCGAAGGCACGCCGGACGAGATCCGCGCCAACCAGACCGTCCACGACCTGTACCTCGGGAGCGGGATGATCAGCCATGAGTGAGCTGCTGAAGGTCGAGGGCCTGAGCGGCTACTACGGCACCGCGCACGTGCTCCAGGAGGTCACGTTCACCATGGGCGCCGAGCCGGTCGCGCTGATCGGCCGCAACGGCATGGGCAAGACCACGCTCTGCAAGGCGATGACCGGCCTGCTGGGCGCGACCGGGCGCTCGGAGGGCTCCGTCGTGCTCGACGGCGTCGAGCTGCACGGCAAGCCGGCGTACCGGATCGCCAAGGCGGGCGTCGGTTACGTGCCGCAGGGCCGGCGGCTGTTCGAGTCGCTGACCGTCGACGAGCACCTGGAGATCGTGGGCGCGTCCTCGGGCGCCGACTGGACCGCCGACCGGATCTACGAGCTGTTCCCGCGGCTGGCCGAGCGCAAGAACGTGTCCGGCACGTCGCTGTCGGGCGGCGAGCAGCAGATGCTGGCGATCGGGCGCGCGCTGCTCACCAACCCGCGGCTGCTGATCATGGACGAGCCGTCCGAGGGCCTCGCGCCGACGATCGTCGAAGGGCTCATCCAGACGATCAAGGACCTGGCCGCCGGCGGCATGGGGTTGCTCGTGGTCGAGCAGAACCTCGGCGTCGCGACCTCGCTGGCCGAGCGCCAGCTGGTGATGGTCGCCGGCTCGATCGCGACCGAGACGACCGCGCAAGAGCTGCTCAACGACCCGGCGGCGCAGCGCCGCTACCTCGGCGTCGAGCCGCTTGCAGACGCTGCCTGACGCTTCGTCCCCGGATAGTGTGCGCCGATGGGGAGTGAGTCGGCGCCCGCAGGCCTGGCCAATCAGCGTGCCGTGCGGAGGCACAACCTGGGTGTCGTGCTCCGGCATCTGTCAGAACACGGACCGCGCTCGCGGGCCACGATCGCGCTCGAGACGGGGCTCAACAAGACCACGGTCTCGAGCCTCGTCACCGAGCTGATCGGGCTCGACCTCGTCGTCGAGCGCGGGCTCGAGCAGCGCGGGACGGTCGGGCGCCCGGGCCAGGTCGTCGAGCTGTCCGGCGAGGGCGTCGTCGCGCTCGGGCTGGAGATCAACGTCGACTATCTGGCCGTGCGCGCGCTCGACCTCACGGGCGCCGAGCGCCATCGCGGCCTCGACGTCGAGGACAACCGCCGCGTGTCGGTCGCCAAGGTGCTCGACCGGCTGGCCGGGCACGCCAAGGCGGCGCTCGACGCCGTGCAGGCCGAAGGGCTGCGGCCCGTCGGCGCCACCGTCGCGCTGCCGGGCCTCGTGGATGCGGCGAACGGCGCGCTGCTCGTGGCGCCGAACCTCGGCTGGAACGACGTCGCGGTCGTCGACGAGCTGCGTGAGCGACTGTCCGTGCCGGGCTTCCCGCTCGCTGCCGATAACGAGGCGAACCTCGCAGCCCTGGCCGAGCTGTGGGAGGGGACCGCGCGCGGGTTCACCGACGTGCTGTACGTCTCCGGCGAGATCGGCGTCGGCGGCGGCATCATCATCGGCGGCGAGCTGTTCCGCGGCGCTCAGGGCTTCGGCGGCGAGTTCGGCCACATGACGCTCGACCCGGGCGGCAAGCCGTGCGCCTGCGGCAGCCGCGGCTGCCTGGAGACGGTGGCCGGGCTGGAGGCGCTGCTCGAGATGGCGGGGCTCGACCCCAGCGGCGCGACGACGACGGCCGGATCGGGCGAGCCGGTGGCCGCGCTCGCCTCGCGCGCGCGGGCGGGAGACGAGAGCGCGCTGGCGGCGCTGCGAGAGGGCGGCCGCTGGCTGGGAATCGCCATAGCGTCGGCGGCGAACCTGCTGAACTTCCAGGCCGTCGTGCTGGGCGGCTTCTTCGGGCAGCTCTCGACCTGGCTGGCGGCGCCGATCGCCCGCGAGCTCGAGGTGCACGTGCTGGCGTCGGAGTGGGCGGTGCCGCGGTTGCTGCCGTCCACGCTCGGCCCGGAGGCCGCGGTCCGCGGGGCGGCGGCGCAGTCGCTGCGCCGCGTGCTCGCGGATCCCATGGCCGCGGCATGAGGCTCGCCGTCCTCGCGGCGCTCGCCGGGCTCGTGCTCGCGGCTCCGGCGCAGGCAGCGCCGGAGACCTCGCCGGGCGTGCGGCTGATCGCCAGCATCCCCGAGCGCGGGGTGGTCTCGGCGCGCGCGGTCGGCCGCTACCTCTACGTCTCCTCGCTGACGGGCGTGTCGGTGTTCGACATCTCGCAGCCGCAGGCGCCGGTTCGCGTCGGGCGGCTCGACCTCCCGAACGCGCAGAACGAGGACGTCGACGTCGGCTCGGGGATCATGCTCATCTCCGACGACCCGTACGGCGGCCGCGGCGTGCTGCACGTGATCGACATCCGCGATCCCGCGCACCCGCGCGAGCTCTCGACCTACCGGACATGGGCGCCGGGTGCCTCGCTCGGCGAAGCGCGCCGGCGCGGCATCGGCCACACGGCGACGTGCATCCAGCGCTGCCGCTACGCGTGGCTGGCCGGGTCGCCGTCGGGCATCGAGGTGGTCGACCTGCGCGACCCGGCCCGTCCGCGGCGCGCGGGGCGCTTCGCGGCGCGGGCCGCCGCCGGGATCTTCGGGACGCACGACGTGCAGGTCGACTCGTCGGGGCTGGCGTGGGTGGCCGGCAGCGACGGGACCGCCGCCTACGACCCGTCCCGCAACCCGGTGCACCCGCGGCTCGTGATGCGCACGGACGCGCGCGGCGCGCAGGGTCCGCTCAACGACTTCATCCATCACAACTCACTGCGGCTCAGCCGCCGCGTCGTCGCGATCACCGAAGAGGACTTCGGCGACCAGTGCAAGGGCGCGGGCGCGCTGGAGACGTGGCGGATCGCCCGCCGCGGCCGGCTTCATCCGCTCGACACGTTCGGCGTCGAGCGCGATGGCAGGTCGCGCGTCGTGTGCTCGGCGCACTACTTCGACGCGCGCGACGGGCTGATCGCGCAGGGCTTCTACGAGCAGGGCGTGCGGCTGATCGATGCACGGCGGCCCGGCCGGCTGCGGCAGGTCGGCTACTACCTCTCGCGGCCCGGGCTGTTCTGGGGTGCGCTGTTCGCGCCGACCGACGCATCCGGGTCGACCGTGTACGGGATCGACCACTCGCGCGGGATCGACGTGCTGGCGATCGACCGCGCGGCGCTCGAGCCGATCCGCCGGCGTGGCGCGCGCCGGCCCCTGAAGCGCCCGAAGTTCGGGTTCGGGATGGGCATCTTCGGCGCCGCCGAGCAGCTCGGTCGCGGCCAGCGGGTGCGGCTCGTCCTCGACGTGTATGGGCGCGGCGGACCGGTGCAGGTCCGGGCGACCGTGGCGCCGGGCCTGGTCGACGTGAAGGTGCCGGCCGGGGTGAGCTGGGACCCGGCGACGCGGACGCTGCGCTACACGCTCGGCCGGGTCCGCGGCGACGCCTCGCGCACGCTGCGCGCGCGCGTGGATCCGGCGGCGGCGTTGGGGACGCAGCTCGAGGTCGTCAGCTACGCCACCGGCCCAGACGACCCGTTGCCGCTCGACGATCGCGGCGTCTTCCGGGCCGTCGTGACACGGCGCGGGTCGCCGCCGAACCCGTCCGCGAGCAGCGCCCGCGCGCGCCCGAGAGGCTGGCGAGGTTTCTGCCTATTGCCGTATGACTACACTTAATGAAGCATGGCGCAGCAACTGGGGAACCGTCCGTGCGGCGGGCGCTACGGCGACATCGTCCAGGCGATCGGCAACACGCCGCTCGTGGAGCTCAAGCGGCTCTCGCCGAAGCCCGGCGTGCGCATCTGGGCGAAGCTCGAATCGCATAACCCGACGGGGTCGATCAAGGACCGCGTCGCCCGCTCGCTGATCGAGGACGCCGAGGAGCGCGGGGCGATCGCGCCCGGCCAGACGATCCTCGAGCCGACGTCCGGCAACACCGGCATCTCGCTCGCGATGATCTGCTCGCGCAAGGGCTATCCGCTCAAGGTCGTGATGCCCGACAACGTCACGCCCGAGCGCACCCAGCTGCTGAAGATGTACGGCGCCGACATCGTCTACTCGGAGGGCTCGAAGGGGTCCAACGGCGCCGTCGAGCTCGCGCTCCAGATGGCCGCGGCGGACTCGTCGTACTACATGCCCTACCAGTACGG
>Ga0111538_10012423_pt1 | contig 11260 bp, 18 predicted proteins | sample SoiMethybrSBSTD1_FD_79669 | JGI IMG/M metagenome (GOLD analysis project Ga0111538, IMG submission 79669) | Bulk soil microbial communities from a Populus tree surrounding site in Tennessee, USA - Soil MetaG P. TD hybrid SBSTD1 (version 2)... | ecosystem: Environmental > Terrestrial > Soil >... | reverse complement strand
TAGACAACAAACGAAAAGTCTTCGGTTGCGCTTGGGGCAATGACTGAAGGAACAACGCCAGTTTGAATACGTTTGCCCACACCGCCAGTCAACCCGGTTGAAGTATAGTCACCGGCTACAAATCCAACGAGAGTGTCAGTGACATTGCCAACGGTGTTTTTCAACGGCGCTTTTAGCGCGTTAAGGTCGTTGCCAGCATAGACCCCGATGCGGTGCGCCAGGGTCCATAAGCTGTCAGTTTTGAGGCCAAGGACAAAAGTATTGACGGCTTGCCGGGTAAAAATGTCAACGTCCGAGCCTTGTCCTTGCACGCGGGTAATCCAGTCGGAAACGTCCGTGTCGAGGGTAGCGGGTCCAGACCCTGTAATCCGCCGCGCATAGGTGCTGAACATCATGCCTCAAATTCAGCCGGACGCTGGTTAATCTCGCGGGTTATAGCCTCTATCGTGCGTTTCCGCCCAATGAAGAAAGCGACAAGCGCCACTGCCGCTAAAATTAGGGCGCAAGGCACTGTAAAGCCTGCCAGGGACGCTTTCACCGCCGAAGGAAGACAAGGGTTAAGAAAAGCAGGAAAACCCCTCCAATGACAAGCAGGGTCGTATTATGCGCTTGTGTTTCTTCAGGCTTTCCTTCGGTGCGGATAGTCGAGTTGATACCGGAAGCGCCTACGGCAGGGTCGAAAGGGTCTGTTGCTTGGCGTGACGCTTTCCACTTGTCTATTGCGAAGTCGGCAATGTTGAACAAGCCGGTTGTCCAGCGGTTAGCTGGAACGGATTCATTGCGGAACGTTTGGGAGTCCGCACGCGGTGTAGGCGGTTCCGCCATATCAGGGGTTAAAAATTCAGGCATAAGGTTAAGTCGGGTTGAGCCATTCAGAGGGAATGTAAAAACGTTCAACGTCCGTTGCGACATTGGCTGAATCAGGGTTTGAGTTCAAGGTTGAGCCAGAATCAACGCCAGCGAATTTTGGAAGAAGTTGCGTGTCCCTGGCTGCACCGCCCAACGACCCGCTGAAAGGGTTCATGTTAGCCGTGAAAAGTTGTCGCAAGCCGACTTGAGCCAGGGGAGGGTTGCGTAGAATGTTCAACAGATTGGCGATTTTACCGCGCTTTTCACCGTCCTGTTGCAGAGCGATTGATTCATCAACTTCGTTAGTTTTCTTTTCAAAACCACGGCGGACCATGAAATAGACGATAGCGCCGAAGACCCCGACAATGAGAAAGGTTTTCATTTTAGTGCGTGCAATGTTTTAGTGTGATTTTCCAACGCCGTGAAGACTCCGTTTGCACGTGCAATATCTTCAATGCGTTTTTTGATGAAAGTTGTATCTGAGCCGTCCATAGTAGCGCGTTCAATACCAGCGATAACCGAGTTGAGCATCGCTTTATGCTGATTAGCCTTATTTGTCGCTTTTTTGGCAACATATCCAAGGACACTAGAAACGGAAGCAAGGACAATACTCACGACACCGGCAAACGGGTTAATAGTCTTTGTCGCTTCATTGAGTCGTTCAAGAGTGTTAACGGTGTTTGTGACACCGGCAGCCGGTGAATAGGTTACTTGTCCGTTGGGGTCCGTAGTCTTCGTCAACAACGAACAAGCTGTAATGATGAGCCAAACGAACAAACCAACAAACCAAAGGGTAAATAGTGAGTGAATTTTCACCTACGGTTTCTTTTCAATAGTCCATTCACTTTGGCAATCACCGCACTTGAACGCTTCAAACTGTCGGCCAAGATGACGTGTAAAGTGAGTGTGATGGATTTCAAACGGCTTCAGTTTGTTAACGTCTTTTGAACCACAAAAGCCGCATTTAGTTATAGTTAACGTTGGAGTGTTTACTTTGCTCATAGGTTTATCCTTTGAACGCGAACCGTTGCAACAGGCGAAGTTGAATGATGACGTAAATCAGCAAAGCGATTGCGGCAATAACCCAAAGGTTTGCCGGAACGGAACGGAGGACACCGCTTAGGAGTCCGCCGACTGTCTTGTTGATTGTTTGCGGAAGCTTGGAAACGTTCTCCGCCAGCGAATCGGTGAACGCTTTTGTTGGCGAATTTTCAGGGTCTGAAAAGTAAGCGTCAAACGTTGTTGTTCCGCCAATTTCTTGCAGAAGTTCCGCTTGTTTCTCTTGAGTGATGACACCGCGAGAGTATTGATCTTGCACCAAAGCTTCTTGGTGCGTTGAAACTTCTTTGGCGGTGTCCCAAGCGCCGGACGGCAAGAAAAGGTAATCCAGTTTCCCGCCGCTTTTGATGAAGTCAATAAAGGCCATGTTACCTCCGTAGAATGATGACGATTGCAAAGACAGCGGCAACGCCAACAATGGCGTATAGAGCGTAATTAAGTAGTTTGGCCGTTGGCGCGTTAATGTCCTCATTGCTGGAAACTTTTGCGCCAGTGCCAGCGAAATTTAGGACAAGACCCCGGTTCCCACCGCCGCCGCCGACAACCGGGTCAATATAGTTCGTTCGTGGCGCTTCGTATAAATCACCTGTCTTTGCGGAACTACTCGAAGACAGTCCGCCAGACCCGCCTAAACCGCTGAGTGGATTCATCATGATCGTTTGCGTAGAATGACAAGGCCGACAATAACGAGCAATGCCAGGATGATATACATTGTTGTGTTGCCAGCGGTTGCTGGAGCAATGCTTATGTTCCCAATATCGGACAAGTTGTTGACCTTGTAATCGGTTGTATTGTAAGAATCAGAAATTGACGTTGTTTCGGTTACGGTGGAAGTTTTCGTTTCCGCTTTCGAGTTACAGTTTTCCTGGCCAGTATATTGCCAGCAAATATCAGAAGCCGGGTCTAACTGCCAAATAGCATTGGTTGTCATAGTGGCGACATTGAGAGGCAAGCCATTAAAATAACTAAATTACCATTGAAACGGTTAATGTTGAATTTGATCTTATCCGCAACAACATTCAGAACAAGCGGACAAGCGGCAAATTGTTGTGTTTGGCCAGGGTCCGTAAAGTAAATACAATCACTAGCGGGCATTCGATTTGCAACAATAGGTTCACCGCCAAACGTGATATCGGGTCCGCCAGTTGCCGCGCTAAACAAATGTTTGTGCGGCAAAGAGAGTGTTATCATACCGCCAGCGCTGAAGTCACAAGACCCGTCTATAAAGCTTCCAGCACTGGTTATACCGGAAGCGAACCAGAACTTGCGAAACGTCAAATCCTTCGGAACCGGAAGTTCAAGACCCGTTGGCGTTGCCGTGAAGAACTTGGCAAGGTAAACAAACTGAGCGTTTGGCGCTAGTCGTTCAACGTTGACGGGCATAAACGAAAAAAAGTAACACAACAACAGCCAGGATGAGCAACAACGAATTGTTTTGCTCTGAACCAAAAGTAACGGACGGTGCAACAGTGAGTTCGCCTTGTAAATCTTCATCTGTAAGCAGCCGAAGATATGGAATGCCAGCGTTGCCAATTTCCTGTTGATTACGTCGCTCATCATAAGCAGGATTATTACGCAACGGATTGCCAATTGCGTAAAGATCATCGGGTCCGAGTTCACCGCGTGTTGCGGGCATGACGTTAACGGCGCTTGAACAAGATCAACACAACCAACAAAGCGCCAAAGGCCAAAAAGAGAAATGGCATATTGGACGGTTTGAAAGCTTTCGTGATGGCATCACCAAAAGCGAATTTTGTTGGATTGTTGAGTTCCCGTTCATTACTGGCAGAGTCCCTGGCAGCATTGGGGTCCGGTGCGCCAGACCCGTTCAGCCGGTTGTAATAGTTTTGCTCGTTGACGAGTTCCCGTTCCGTGGCGCTTTTCAGGCCAAGCTGTTTCTGGAGTTCAGGGATGCCAACATCTTGCGCGGCCTTGAAAAGCAAATCTGTGAAATTCGACATAAAGAAAGATTGCCAGGGGTCCGCCACTAACCACGAAAGCGGACCCCTGGCTTTGGCTGGCCAAGGTTATTTGATAAGCTTCAGCTTTCGCAAATCGCCGTAAATGCGATGATTGACGATTTTCAATTGGACGGCTGCACCGCCGGTGACAGCAACAATCAAATAGACCCGCGCACCGGAGGACACCGGGACGTTGGCGTCCAAAAGCGAGCCGAGTTCGCTAGCATCGGTTCCCGACTTGTCAGTCAGAAAGTCGTTGTAATGGCTGGCGGTGAAGTTTGGACTGGCATTCGTGGCAGGCCGTGAACTGTCGTTGATAATTTGTAAGTGTGAATTGCGCCAGCGGCGGAAGACCACTCCCAGGGACTCAATGCGCCACGGATCATCATTATTGGTTCCGCTGGCAATGTCACCGCGTGCGGACGCTGTTGTATAACCTCGATAAAGCTGCCCGGTGTATGAGCCGGGGGTTAAGAGTTCAACCCGTTGCTCGTTGCCGGTGTTTGGGAACGAAACAACTTGCTCGATCAAATCCCAGTCAAGATACGGGAACTTTTCGGTTGAGACTTGACGGCGGATAACAATGGCCTCGACTTGCAGAGTAGAAGCCGTCAACGCGAATGTAGGTGTTGCGTTGGTGTCCATTTGCGCTTGGCTGGCAAAGTCAATTGTTATTACCGGGTCGTTGGGGAACCGTGTAACTGGCAGCAACAGGAAGCTACCAACGGGGTCAACAATCTGAGGGTGAGCGCACCAAATAGGGTAAGTGATTTCTTTTGCCCCGGTTGTGTTGGTGTTGATGTTGGCCAGGGTTGTCCTATCCAAGTTGGTTTGCTGTTGCGCGGCAAATTCCAACAGGCCAGCCCCACTGCAACGAACGACTGAACGGGTCTTGACACCATCGGAAATGGACAAATCCACTTGCCGCACGATGTTTTGCAACGAATCAGCGTTTGCCGTTGCCATGCCGGTTGTCACAGTGAACCGGACCCGCAACCAAATGGACTCAATTGGAAAGGTTCGGTCGAGGGGGATTCGAATGCTGGACCCCAAAGCCAAAGCAGCCGTGGCTTGAGTATCCGCATTTTGAACAAAGTTTGTTCTGGCTTGGAAGATCATAAGGAGGGGTCTGGTTAGCGCGTATTTGAGCCAGGACGGGTTAAGTTGTGCTGGCCGGGGTCGAAGTGCCTAGAACCATATTGCGGACACCGGGGAAGAAACGGGAAACAACCCATAACGTTCCGAGAGTGATTGCCGCAATGTAGAGAATGCCAATGAGCATAGTGGATTTCTTCATAAGCTGGAAGACTGAAGCTTGCAGCGAATACCAACGGTGTCCGAGCCGTCCGAGAGTCCGCCGCAAACCAATTGTTGCGCCAGAACTCTAGTCCCTGACAGGGGTCGAGTCAACACCAAGTTTCAATACCCCTGATTCAAGCTGGCCGGTTCGCATGTTCCTGGCTCGATAGTGGAAGTCTGGCAAAGAGCGTATTTCATCGGATGGAAACTCATTTTGCTCTAGCCAGTCCAAAGCGCGTTTCTCCGTTGTCCTGAATGCAACAACGTCCGTCATTTGCAATCGGACCCGGTTATGGACAAGGTGAAGACCCTGTTGCACTGACAACCAGTCGAGAGTATAACGCCGTCCTGTCTCAACAACGCATTGAAGCCAATGAGACACGGTGTCTGTTGAAATTAGAGTTTGCGCTTCGTCAACAGCAAACAACTTGCGCGTATTTGTTAAACTTGGCTGCTTTGACAAAGTGAATATCCATTCAGCAAAGAACTCAAAACCAGCTTCATTATTACCCTCAAACATTACACAAGGGTCGAAAACTACTTGAAGATCGTTGGCAAGCGAGTTTGTCAAATCTTCAGTCGAGTAACAAACATTCGAGCCAGTTCTCAAGCCATACTCGCCTTCACTGTCGAAAACAAATATCTTTGCGTAGTTAGCTTTCGATATGTATTGAGTGAAGAAAGTTGATTTACCAGTTCCGCTGGAACCTACAATTGCGATTTTAGTTGGACGGTGCGCTAGATTCACGGTTTGCTTTCTGTTGCTCAAGTTGCCGCGCAATTGATCGTAAAGCACGAAGAACAAATGCAACACGCACAGTGTAACCAACAGCGAAGACTCCCAGGAACAAAGCTGGCGCATGTTGGCCGACAAGCTGATATTGCTGGCAACACAAAGCAGACAGTTTTGCCATGCTTTCTAATTCTACCTTTTGCAGACTGACTTTGTTTTCGAGATTTTCCGCCATTGGCTTACTCTGGGTAAGCGTGAAAGCGGACTCTTTGACACTTTGTTTGATTGTGGCGTCAATGGTTTGCAACAGGGCTTTAACGGAGTCTTCAATAAGTTGAAGATCAATTGGCGGAACAGGACTTGCAGAAATTGTTGCGCCAGGAACAGTTTGCCCCGGTTCCTTAACTTCCGAGGGACGCACGATATTACCTTGCTCATCACGAGGAAAAGGTTGCCGTCCTTTTCGGCGCTTAGTGCTTTGTTCACCGGGTCCGCCGCTGGTATGCTTTGCAGCAATTGACTCCGTGAGATTTCTAAAACCTTCTGTAAGATTGACACTTGGACCACTAAGGAACGAACTAATCGCCGGGTCTGTTTGATCTGTTTGCGATGCTGGTTCCATAATTTAATCCTCTCCAAACAACATTGCGTGAAGTTCATGAAAAAACCCTTTGTGCTCCGGCCTGCTTTTCAACTTGGTTAAAGCAGACTCCATTTCCTTTTGCGCTTTCTTCAATTCAGAAATAGTAGTGTCCCGTTCCGCAACTTCTGTTTCAAGCTGCTTAACCCGGTTGTCATTGTCTTTGGTCTTTTCCTTCGTTTTAGACTCAACAACTTCTTTAGGAGTTTTACCAGTGTCCCCGGTTTCAGTTTTTTCTTTTTCGTCATCACTCATAAGCTGTTAAAGAAGTGCCAGGGTCCGCTTCCGAAATGGCAGCTAGACCCTGGCTGTTGTGAAACTCTGCTTTATGAAAGTTTACTCCTTCACGAACACTTCGCAATTAAAATACTCTTTTTTGAACGTGCTGGATTTACGCGGTTCCAACACCTTAATGGCAATCGTTTGCCCGACATATTTTTCTGGTTCTTCGTCAAGCGCCGACTCGATGACGCTGGAAACGGGAAAGCTGATAAACCCGGCTTTCGTCTCCAACAGCAACGACTTGGACGTGACTGTTTTCTTGCCGCGCTTAACTTGGTTTTCATTGATCTTTTCGATCTTCCCCATGATGATAGCGCCGACTGGCAAGCCTAACGGTCGAATGAATGGCGGACGGGTCTTCCGCGTGAATCCCTCAAGGTTAGTTTCACCGTTTTCAACAAGTGTTCCCGCCGCAACCGGCTGACTTGACCGTTTCTTTTTTGCTTTCTTTTCTGGCATTGTATTTTGTGGTTATGGTTCGCGTCATTGCGAACATTCCCGACTTTACGCAACATCGCGTGAATAATGCAATGGTAAAAATTGCGAGCCAACAGAGCGTTTTTTATCGTATTGCGTTAACAAGTGTTTTGTCACCGGATGCCAAATGGAAAGTTTCTTGGCGTTGCCGAAATCAAACATTGTCACCGCTTCACGGAATTTGAACGGCTGCTCATAAGTAACTTCACCGTCCTGAATGAACTCTTTTGCGAGCGTTGCGCGAACACCCTTTGCTTTCCAAGTTTCCCCAAACTGATAAGTCTTTGGCGCAATGCAACGACAAGAACTTGCTGTTCCTTCAAGCTTCATTTTTCCAAGCTGATTTGAAATTGGAAACGGCGGATTGCCAAAAAACAATACTGAATCGGTGTCGCAATATACCAAGTCTTGCGAGCGGACCCGCCGCAAATACTTTTGAAGTTCTAACCGCGCAAAGCTGGTTACATGCGCGGCATGAAGGTAATTGGTATGCTCGGGCAACGGAATTTGATGTTCTGCCAGTTTCTTGCTGCCGTATTTACCAGCAACCGGCAGGCCGATAAGTTCCTGAAGTTTCATTTCCACTTCAGTAACACAAAGTGAGCGCGTTATTGAACCGGACGTTGCAAGCTGCCCGTAAAGGTTATTCATGCAAAGCTTGAGCATTAACTTTTCCGCGTCCGACTTCGCTTTCAATCGCAAAGCGTATAGTCGAGTCACGAACTCTTTGTAGTAAGCTTCACCTTGTTTGCTGCCCCAAGCTTCAAAGACTTTCAAGACCCTTGCGCCATGTTCAACGGCGTTGCGTATTTCAGCCAAGGTCCAGAATCCTGTCACGGTTCCCACCGGATAAAAAATGGAACCGTCATTGCGGCGGACTGGCAACGGTGCAATGAAACAGTCTGGAATGTTGATCTTCACTCTGGCAACGCCATGCCAGTCTAAACTCTTAATCGGCTGATTGCATTCTGGAAACTCTTTTGTCATGCAAAACGGGTAAAGTGAGTTTATGTCAGTATAAGAAATTAACCCGGTTCCGCCCATAGAAAATAGTTCTACACGTCCGCCGTAAAAACCCCGAGGACGATTATCTTCGTCTAACGAACTGTCATGCCAGTTCTCCCCGCCAAGTGATTTCCAAATGTTCACACAAAATCCACCAAGTGTATTTGATACATGCTCAACACCAAACTTGGACAGGAACTCAGAAGCGTAAAGCATTGCTGCGCGTATTATTTCAACGTCACGAAAGACATATTCCTTACTTTGCGTGTCAAACTTCCGCTTCCGCAACTTGAACGCTTTCCCTAATTTCTTTACTGACATAGGCCAGACATTGTAAACGTCAAGAAACGTGCAACCTTTCCAACGTGCTTTTATCATCCTTCCACCGATCATCACAACATCCAGCACGTCTATGGAGTCTCCAAACAAGTTGCCTAAGTCATATTGGATATTCAACGCATAAACCCGGCAGCTTTCAAAAGTTCCTAACCAAGCCAGGAAACGACTTGAACTTTGCGGACCCCTCGAATACCAAGTGTTGCCAGTTTCCGTTATTGCCGCAATTTGTGTGATTTGCTTTTTGAATCCTACCCTCGACAAATCACATTGTTTCCGCTTCCTGGCAGCTTGGAAAAGTTCCATGCTGTTGTCCTCAGTGTCGAAAAAAATGTTCAACGCGCTTTTTCCTTCCCTATGGCGATTCGTTTAATATCCCACATTACAAAATCAAAACGGACTCGATCATAAGACCCTTTACCCCACTTTTCCCCTGTTGCTGTTTTCCAACGACTAGGACGCTTTCCCCAATTTACCAGCAAGTTCTCAATATACGCGGCGGACCCTAAAGATACCATTTCATGTCTTGTCAGCCATTGCGCTATTTGCGCCCAAAGCACACCAAGCACAAATGCGCGAACATTCGATCTTGTCAGCTTTTGAAACATTCCAATCTTGAAGTCTGCAAGCGCCGTGAAAGGCTTTAACCCTTTAACCTTCACCGTCAACTCAATCACAAATTGTTTCCCTGATTTCGCCCGGCTCCGCGCTATAAGATCATTCGCAATTTCCTTAACTACACGGTCAAAGCTAACACCGGACCTTGCCAGTCTTTCACCGGCTGTTGGTATCATCCTGGCCTTTGCCGTTCGTGTTGAAATCAAATTAACGTAGAACTTGGAAAGCAGCTTTTTCGAGCCTCTCTTGCGTCCAATGCTGAAGCTGCCAACGTGCTTTGGCCGGAACTCTTTTTGTCCCCTCACTTCACGGAACAAGTGTTTTTTCCCTGTCTTCGAGACTTGGACTAGGAGCACTTTACCCCTATACTTGGTGGTGACAAATTTCCCTTTCAGCTTCCCGGCAACGGCCAACGGCGCTATATGCCCGCGCAGTCCCTTGCGGACCCTGGCAGCGTTGACAAGCTGCTTTAACTCACGCTGGCGCTTCCTAATCCTGGCTACACGGCGTTTCTCCGCTTCAATGGCTCGAAGACCCGCCAACGGGTCTTGCTGGCGCTTCCTGGCCGGTTTACGGAGTTTTGAAGCTGCTTTGGTGGATGCTAAAGCAGGACGGGAACGACCCGTTTTGGCCTTTCGTTTCACAACCCGGCCATTTAAGCCGCTTTCTTGCGCCAAGGTCAAGCCAGTGTTTTACTTAGGCATGGCAACAATCTTGCGAGTTCCTACCAGGGACGCTCTGCTTTGGGTTCATGGCCTGATTGACTTCACAACCCTCTGTTGCCGGGTCCGAGACAATGAACGCTCTCTCTATATCCTTCGTCTAACCGATCATGGCCTTAAACCCCTATTGCGGACCCTGGCCGGGGAACTCGCCAAACATGACGTTGACGCTATTGTATGGTTTGCTCATACACCGCTTGTATTCAAGTGGTCCGCGCTTTACGCGCAAATTGCTGGTTGCAAAGATAGCATTGACTCGCAACGCTTCCTTTGTTACAGTCTCGATCAACGCATTGAGCGAATAACAAACAAACTTAATAAACAAACTTATGACAACAAAAGAAGTTGATCATTGCATCGGAAAACTAATTTGCGTGAAATGGCAAAATGGACAAAGCGGATATATCCGCATTATCAAAAGGCGCAAGGGTTCTAACATTATTGAAACAGAAGCTGGTCAAATCTTCGAAGCAAGCCAAATGAAAAGGACTTCACAACCAGCACCAAGTAACGATGACGACTGCAGAGCACCAAGTAACGATGACGGCTGCGGAGCAATTGACGGCGGATCAATAGGAGTAGGGGCATGAACTCTAAACCCTGTTGTGACTGGCCGGACTGTAATCTTCCGGCTGTTTGGGAACATCCAATAAACGGCGGAAACTGGACATTGTGTGAACAACATAAACAACAAATCTTGAACTCCTATAATCTAGAATACGCTGCTAAAGAAAAAGCAGCATGGACACCAATTACACAACCCTGGCCGACTGTTTAATATATGAGAACTAACCGTGTAAACATCATAATGGATTTTAACCAAGCGGAACTTGTCAAAGCGTCCCAAACTTCCGCCGAAGACCCTAACACTACAATGGCAAACGCCAAGGTTGCCGCTGTTTGTGAACTCTCTTGGATTAACGCTGGCTGGACTGTCAATCGTATTAAGTCTTTCAATGATCTTAAATGGAAAACACCGCTTGAACTCATTGTTCATGCGGACGTTTTTAATCGCTCTTTCTTCCGCTCAACCTACCATTTAAGCGAACCATCAACACTGTGCGTTGACGGTTCCACAGCGGCAATGCTGCTTAACCAGACTTGTGTTGAACTCCTTCAAACAATCACCAACGGCGCTATTTGGAAAATTAACCCTGGCTGGACTGAGCGCAAAATCTGTGAGTTCCTCGATCTTGAATTTGAAAACTTCATGGCACTGGCATTCACAGACCCTCACTGGCCACGCGCTTCACTAATCCACTTCACTCGATCATCAATG
>Ga0111538_10012421_pt1 | contig 11261 bp, 7 predicted proteins | sample SoiMethybrSBSTD1_FD_79669 | JGI IMG/M metagenome (GOLD analysis project Ga0111538, IMG submission 79669) | Bulk soil microbial communities from a Populus tree surrounding site in Tennessee, USA - Soil MetaG P. TD hybrid SBSTD1 (version 2)... | ecosystem: Environmental > Terrestrial > Soil > Tree... | reverse complement strand
TGAAATCGTCCATCGCGACGACGTCAACACCCGCGGTGCCGTCGACTGCGCCGCTGGCCAGTGGCGTGTTGCCCAGCACCAGCACGACGCTCGCAATCGGCTCGTCGGGGAATACCACGCCCCAGAATGAAAGGCCACCCGGAGCCGTCCGGAAGCCGTGCGTCGAGCCGAGGACGTCACCGTCGAGACCGTACAACGTGATCGACGCGGACGCGGCAACGTCCACGTCGGTCAGCACGACGCCGAAGCCCTTGACGAGCGCCGGAATCTTCGTGCCCGGCACGAAGAACTGAATCGTAATGACGTTGGAGTCGCGCTGCGTGAACAGCCGCTCCGGCGAGAACGCCTGGAACGTCGCCGTGTAGCTCGGATCGAGATCCCCGAACCGCACCGGAACGCCGCTCGATTGCTTCGCGCTGACGAAGAACGAATCGTCGAGGTTGCTGCCCTTGTTCGGCGTGCTGAATGTGGCGCCCCGCGGGCTGTTCACGTTGAAGAAGTTGTGCGGAAGCGGGTTCGGCGACGACAGCGCGTCGGGGACGCCATCCCAATTGATCTCGCGGCGGCCGGTGGGGAAGCTGCCGCCGACGCCGTTGTTGGGTCCGAGTGCCGTGCGAAATGCATCGACGGTGGCTTGGATGGTGGCGGGGGTGTTGCCCGCCGCGCTGAAGATTTGTGCCTGCGCGGCCGATGCGAAAACGAGGACGTTGGCTAGAACGAGGAAAGAAGAAAGACGAGCACGAATCATTGCGGACGTTCTCCTGAGTGGACGAGGGTGGACGTGAGCTGAGGGGCGAGGTGGCGCGTGTCGCTCAGAAACTCCGCGATACGCAAACGTTCGTTCTTGATGATCAGCTGGCCGTGTTCGTCGAACCAGCGCCAGCGAGGACGGTCGTAGTACAGCTCGATGCTGTTGCCGTCGGGATCGTGCAGGTACACCGACACCGACGTGCCGTGATCGTGCGCGTCGTCCACGTAGTAGTCGTTCGCAAACAGGCGCGCGACGGCGTCGGCGAGCGCGGCGCGATTGGGATAAAGAATCGCGGTGTGATCCAGGCCCGTGTGGCCGGGCGGCGGAGGCGTCCCACCCCGGCTGTGCCAGGTGTTGAGCGCGATGTGATGGTGGTATGCGCCGGCCGCCAGGAAGCTGAGTGGCAGCCCGTTCGCCACGCCATCGACGACGACGCGAAAGCCGAGCACGTCGCGATAGAACGCGGTCGCACGCTCGAGATCCGAGACTCGCAAGTGGACGTGTCCGATTCGCACGTCCGCGGGCAGAGGTCGTAGCGCCATGCCGTGCAGAGTAGCGGCCGCGGCTGTCACAAGTCCTTAACGCCGGGTGAGCGTCCGGTGAGAATTCGGTTACGATCCCGCGATGAGCGCCTTCGCCGGCGACGCGTCCGAGCCCGTCGTCACGGGGCGGCACCTGCTTTTCGGCGAGTTCGATCTCGATCGCGAGGCGGGACGGCTGGTCGGTCCTGAGGGACCGGTGTCGATCGCCCCGAAAGCGCTCTCGCTGCTGGATTACCTGGCCGCGCGTCCCGGGCGGCTCGTCTCGAAGCAGGAGCTGCTCGAGGCCGTCTGGCCCGGGGTGTTCGTCGCCGACGGAGTACTGAAGGTGTGCATCCGCGACGTCCGCCGGGCGCTCGGGGACTCCGCCGGCGCGCCACGCTTCATCGAAACCGCTCATCGCCGGGGATACCGGTTCATCGCGCCGATCGCGGAGCCGACGGGCGCGGGCCGCCTGGCGTCGTCCGGATCCGAACGGCCCGGGCCTGCGCTCGCGCCTGACGGTGGCGCCATCCACTACGCGCACAGCGGTGACGTGAACATCGCCTATCAGGTCGTCGGCGATGGACCCATCGACCTGGTGTTCGTGATGGGCTGGGTCTCGCACCTCGAGTACTTCTGGAAGGCGCCGACCTTCGCGCGGTTCCTGCAGCGCCTCGCGTCGTTTTCGCGGTTGATTCTGTTCGACAAGCGCGGCACGGGTCTTTCCGATCGCGTGCTCCTGCCGACGCTCGAGACGCGCATGGACGACGTGCGCGCGGTGCTCGACGCGGTGGGGTCGCGCCGGGCGGCGCTGCTCGGCGTCTCGGAAGGCGGCCCGATGTGCAGCCTGTTCGCCGCGACGTACCCCGACAGCACGGAAGCGCTGGTCATGATCGGCACGTACGCCAAGCGGCTGCGCGCCGACGACTACCCGTGGGCGCCGACGCGCGAACAGCGCGAGGCCTTCTGCGAGCAGATTCTCGAGCAGTGGGGCGGACCTGTAGGGATCGCCGAGCGGGCCCCTTCGCTGGCTGGTGATCCCGAATTCCGCGAGTGGTGGGCGGCGTACCTGCGCATGGGCGCGAGCCCGTCCGCCGCGGTGGCGCTCACGCGCATGAACGCCGAGATCGATGTCCGGCACATTCTGCCGACCGTGCGGGTGCCGACGCTCGTGCTGCATCGCTCGGACGACAAGTGCCTGCTCGTCGAGGAGGGGCGCTACGTCGCGAGCTTGATTCCAAACGCACGTTTCGTCGAGTTGCCCGGCGCCGATCACCTCCCATTTGCCGGTGACCAGGACGCGATGCTCGACGAGATCGAGCGGTTTCTGACGATGGCCCACGACCGCGCGCGCGGCGATCGTGTGCTGGCAACGGTGCTGTGCTGCGAAGCCGCCGCACCGGCGGATCGCGACGGCGAAGGACGGCGCGCGCTCGTCCAGCGCGTCGCGACGCGCTTCGGCGGCACCGCCATCCGGCTCGATCGCGGCCACGTGTTCTCGATGTTCGACGGTCCTGCGCGCGCCATCCGGTGCGGCGCCACGGTCGCTGCGGAAGCCGCGCGCGCCGGCACGCCGATGCGCATCGGCCTCCACACGGGCGAATGCGATCTGGTGGGCGGTATGCCCGGCGGCGTCGTGTTCGAGATTGCGGCGCGCGTGGCGGCGTTTGCCGCGCCAGGAGAGGTGCGGGTGTCGCGCACGGTCGTCGATCTCGTCGCCGGGTCCGGGCTCGAGTTCGTCGATCGAGGAACGCACCGCCTGGCGGACAGCGCCGCGCCCTGGCACGTCTTCAGCGTGCAGCCCTAGCCGCTCCGGAAGCGGCTCTTGGCAGCGCCTGCAGCCTTTGGGCTATCCTCTGGCCGAGACTCTGCCAGCACGCTTGCCCACGTCCATACTCTGGAGGAGACGCATGCATCGACGCGTCAGCACGTTAACGTTCGCCGCCACAATCGTCGCCGCGGCCGTGGCCTGGAGCGACCGGCCAACCGCCCAGCAGGCGCCGCCAGCGGCCCCCGCGCAGACACGGCCCGCCTTCGTGGGCGATCCGAACGGGCAGGTCGTTCGAACGGAGAAGCAGACGGTCAAGTTCGAGACCGTGACGGCGGGACTCGAGACCCCATGGGGCCTCGCGTTTCTCCCGGATGGCCGGATGCTCATCACCGAGCGGCCGGGCCGTTTGCGCATCGTCGACAAGAGCGGCAAGCTGCTGCCGGATCCCGTGAAGGGCACGCCGAAAGTCTGGGAGCGCCAGGATGCCGGCATGCTCGACGTCGAGGTGCACCCGAACTACGCGCAGAACGGATGGATCTACATCTCGTACACCGAAGTCGTGCCCGGCTACGTGGCGCCACCCCCGCCCGATCCGAACGCGCCGCCGCCGACGCCCGCGCCACCGGCTGCGGGTGGACGAGGCGGCCGGGGCGGGCCTCCGTCTCCGCCGTCGATGACGGTGATCATCCGCGGCAAGATCAACGCGAACAACGAGTGGACCAACGAGCAGGTGGTGTTCCGCGCCAAGCCCGAGCTGTACACGCCGAGCGGTGCGCACTACGGGTCACGCTTCATCTTTGACCGCCAGGGGCACCTCTTCTACACGCTCGGCGAGCGCGGGGAGTACAACAATGCGCAGAACCTCTCTACGCCGCTGGGCAAGATTCATCGCGTGAACGACGACGGCTCCGCGCCGAGCGACAACCCGTTCGTGAACACGCCGAACGCCGTGGCGTCGATTTGGACGTACGGTCACCGCAACCCGCAGGGTCTCGCGTGGGATCCGGTCACGGGCCTGCTGTGGGAATCGGAGCACGGGCCGAACGGCGGCGACGAGATCAACATCATCGAGAAGGGCAAGAACTACGGCTGGGGCGTGATCACGATGGGCACGCAACAGGGCATCACCAAGCAGTCCGAGCCCGGGATGGAGCAGCCGATCGTCTACTACACGCCGACGATCGCGCCGACGGGGATGGTCTTCTACACCGGCACGAAGTACCCGGGCTGGAAGAACAACCTGCTCGTGGCTGCCCTCGCGGGTCAGCAGTTGAAGCGCCTCGAGACCAAGGGCCGCGAGGTGACGCACCAGGAAGCCATGTTCGAATCGTTCGGCCGCGTGCGCGACGTGGTCATCGGCCCCGACGGCCTGTTGTATCTGCTGTTGCAGGATCCGACGGGACGGGACGTCGGCACGGCGTTGTCTGCGTCGACGGCGGGCAGACTCGTGCGCCTGTTGCCGCAGTAGCCGCATGAAGCGCGTCCTGGTTCTTTCGCTCGCGGTTCTCATCTGCGCCGTCACGGCACGCGCGATCGTGGCGCGCGCGCAGACGTCACAGGGCGGTACGGCTACCACGCCGGGCAATCAGTGGCCGCCCGCGATGAAGGCGAGCGCCAAGGCGACGCCGCTCTCGCCGGAAGACGAGATGAAGACCTTCTCGCTGCCGGCGGGCTTTCACGTCGAGCTCGTGGCGTCTGAGCCGATGATCGAGTCGCCGATCTTGATCGATTTCGATCCCGACGGCCGGCTGTGGGTGCTCGAACAGCTGTCGTTTCTCCCCGACATGACCGGCCGCGACTCGCGCGAGCCCATCAATCGCGTCAGCGTGCTGGAAGACACGAACGGCGACGGCCGCATGGACAGGAAGACCGTCTTTGCCGATCAGCTCAGCATGCCGCGCGCGCTGAAGGTGCTGGACCACGGCGTGCTCGTCGGCGAGCCGCCGAACCTCTGGTTGATGAAAGACACGAACGGCGATCTGAAGGCCGACACGAAAGAGAAGATCGTCGAAACGTATGGCAACGCGAACGGCGGCATCGAGCACAACGCGAACAGCTTGTTCTGGGCGATGGACAACATCATGTACTCGTCCGAACACACGTGGGATCTGCGGTTTCGAGACGGCAAGTTCGAATCGCTGCCGGCGCTGAGCCGCGGCCAGTGGCAGGTCTCGCAGGACGACGCCGGGCGGGTGTACCGGAATGTGAACGACGCACCGCTGTACGTGGACTACACGCCGTCGCGGTATTTCATCCGCAATCCGAACGTGGTGCGCACGCGTGGTCTGTACGAGTTGTTGATCGAGCAGATGGACGCGACGGTCTATCCCGTCCGCCCGAATCGCGGCGTGAATCGCGGGTATCGTGATCCGTTCTTCCGCGCGGACGATTCGTCCATCGTCATTCAGGGTGCCGGCACGCCGACGATCTATCGCGGCGACAAGTACCCGAAGGATCTGCAAGGCAACGCGTTCATCACCGATTCACCGACGAACCTCGTCCACCGACTGGTGCTGAAGAACGATGGATCCGGCAAGCTGACCGCCGTCAACGGCTATGACCGCGGCGAGTTTCTGGCGTCGTCAGATGAGCGCTTCCGGCCCGTCAGTCTGTTCGACGGTCCGGACGGCAACATGTACGTCGTGGACATGTATCGCGGCGTCGTTCAGGCCGGCGGCATCTGGAGCGAGTACCTCACCGACTACATCAAGACGCACGAGATGCAACTGCCCGTCGGCAAGGGCCGCATCTGGCGTGTCGTGTACGGCACCGGCGCAACGAGCCGCGGCCCGAAGCCGGCGCTGTCGGCCGCGACGCCCGCACGGCTCGTGCAGACGCTCTCGCACCCGATGGGCTGGTGGCGCGACACCGCGCAGCGTCTGCTGGTCGAGCGCAACGCCACTACTGCGGCGCCCGCGTTGAAGGCGCTCGCGGCGAGCGCGCCTGACTGGCGCACGAAGCTGCACGCGCTTTGGACGCTCGACGGCATCGGCACGATCGAGCCGGCGGTCGTCGAAAAGGCCATGGCGGACCCGAATGCGGACGTGCGCGCGGCCGCGGTACGAATTGCCGAGCGATGGATGAAGGACGAGCACTCGGCGTTCGGCGCGGTGATGCTGAAACTGGCCGCCGACAAGAACTGGAACGTTCGCCGGCAGGTGGCCGCGTCGATCGGCGAACTCCCCGAGGCCGCTCGCCTGGACCCGGCGGTGGCGCTCCTGACGACCGACGGACGCGATCCGATCATCGTGGACGCCACGCTCAGCAGCCTCAAAGGTCTCGAATCGCAAGTGCTGATGCGGGTCATGCAATCGAAGGCGCCGGCGGCGACGCCGCCTGCCGAAGCGATCGCCATGCTCGCGGCCGCCGTCTCGAAGGGCGGTGACGTCGCCGGCGTGCAGGCGGCCATCGATCGCGCGACGGACGCGTCGCAGCCCGCGTGGCAGCGGTTGGCGTTACTGCAAGGTCTCGACGCGGCCATGCCCGCCGGCGGCGGTGGTGGTGGACGCGGCGGTCGCGGCGGCGGTGGTGGCGCGGCCTCGCTTCCTGGATTGAGCACGCCGGGCGGCCGTGTGGCCGTCACGCCGGGCCGCGCAATCACGCTGGCGTCCGAGCCGGCAAAGCTCTCCGCGCTCGCGGCCGGCAGCGGCGACCTCGCCCTCGTCGCGCAGAGTGTGCTCAATAAGCTGAACTGGCCGGGCCGTCCCGCGCCGACCGTCATCGTCACGCCGCTCAGCGCGGATCAACAGAAGCGATATGAGGCGGGCCAGCAGGTGTACACGAATATCTGCCTGGGCTGCCACCAGGAGGACGGGCGCGGCAAAGACAAGGTCGGAGCGAACCTGGTGGACTCTGCCTATGTCATGGCGCCGGACTCGACGGCGGCGATTCGCATCCTGCTTGGTGGCAAGGAAGGACAGGTCGGTCTGATGCCGCCGGTGGGCGGTTCGCTGACGGATGATCAAATCGCCGCGGCGCTGACCTACGTCAGGCGCGCATGGGGACACACCGCCACGCCGGTCGATCCGCTCACGGTGATGGAGCAGCGCGGCCTCACCAAAGCACGTACACGACCCTGGACCGATCAGGAACTGCAAGCCGGCGGTGGACGCGGACGCGGAGGACATTGAGAGTTGCAGGTCAGGTCAAAGGTCAGCGGTCAAAGGTCAGCGGTAGGTTGCAAGGTAGAGGAGCCGTCATGTCACTGAGAGCAATTGCGGCAACGCTCGTGGGCGGAGCATGCGCGATGATCATGAACATCCACGTCACGGCACAGCAGGGACGAGGCGCAGGAGCCGCGCCGCCGGCGCAGACGCCGGCCACGGGTGCGCCGGCCGCAGGACAAGGGCGCGGACAGGGCGGCGGTCGCGGAACCACCGTGCAGAACCGGCCGATGCACGTCTACATTCGCGTCGGGCTCAAGTCGCACGGCCCCGGCCAGCACGACTACCCGCAGTTTGCCGCGGACTGGAGCAAGATTCTCACCGATCGCGGCGCGATCGTGGACGGCTCGTTCCATTTCCCGACGCCCGCTGAGCTCGTCAACACCGACGTCATCGTCATGTACAAGGGCGACGCCGGCTACATGACGCCGGACGAACGGACGACGCTGGCGAGCTACCTGCAGCGCGGCGGCGGCCTCGTCAGCTTCCACGACACGCTGTGCGGCGACGACCCCGACTTCTACTCAACCATCGTCGGCGGCGCGAAAAAGCACGGCCAGGTCAACTACACGCTGGACGCCGACATTCCGTACACCGTCGCCGATCCGAATCACCCCATCATGCAGGGCGTGACCGACTTTCAGATTCAGGACGAAGCGTTCTATCTGATGACGTGGGCGAAGCCGCCGTACGGCGAGATTCATCCGCTGATGAACGCGAAGATCGCCGCAACGCCGAGTGCCGTGCAGGCCGGTCACGCGGGCGAAATCGTGCCGCAGATGTGGACGTACGAGCGGCCGTACTTCGCCAGTATCGCGGGCCAGACACCGTTCCGGGCGTTCGTCTGGATGCAGGGCCACAACTACTCGAACTTCGCGCACGAGAAAGTGCAGCCGATCCTGCTGCGCGGGATCGCGTGGGCCGCGCACTATCCCGTGGACGCGCTCGCGAACGTCGCCGCCGCCGGCGGCGGTCGTGGCCGCGGCGGTCAGTAAGATCAAGAGATCACCACGTAGGGCACGTCGGGCACGTAGGAGCCGGGGCTTCGTACGCAGAAACCAGCACGGCACCAATCCGAGACGCTGCTGAGTCACTTACTAGCGTCTCGGACTGATGCCGTGTTCGTTTCTGCGTGCGGCCAAGACCTACCTCGCTGTCCACCCTCCGTCCACGACGAGCGTCGTGCCCGTGACGTAGCTCGACGCGTCGGACGCCAGAAACACCGCGGCGCCCGCCAGCTCGTGCAGCTCTCCCCACCGGCCCATCGGGACGATGCTGATGAACTCTTTGTATTTGACGGGGTCGTCCATCAGCGGCTTGTTCATGTCCGTCCCGAAGATGCCGGGGCAGATGGCGTTGGCCGTCACACCCGTGCCGGCCCACTCGAGCGCGAGCGTGCGCGTCATGTTGATGATGCCCGCCTTGGACGTCGCGTACGGCGTTCGACCAGGAAGCGAGATGAAACCCATGACGGATCCGAGGTTGACGATGCGGCCCCAGCCGCGCGCCACCATGCCCGGTCCGATCGCCCGCGAGCACAGCCAGGGCCCCTTGAGGTTCGTGTCGATGACGAGATCCCAGTCCGCCTCGGTCAGTTCCTGAATTGGCCCGCGTTTGTTCACGCCGGCGTTGTTGACCAGGATGTCGATGGGGCCGAGCGTGGCTTCGACCTCTGCGACGAGCCGGTCGACGTCGGCCGCCTTGGTCACATCGGCTGCGAAACCGTGTGCGCGGCGGCCGGTGGCGGCGGCAATGCGGGCCGCGGTTTCGGCGCACGGGGCCTGCGAACGGCCGGCCAGCGCCACGTCGGCGCCAACCTCGGCGAGTGCGGTAGCAATGGTCTGACCGAGACCGCGGGCGCCGCCGGTGACGAGCGCGACGCGGCCTTCGAGACGAAAACGATCCAGCACGTGTGTGGGCATAGTGGTGTCAGTATAAAATCGCGAGTCTGTGAATGAGGCGAAGAAGGGCCGTCGATCGGCGGCCTGGTTCAGCAAACTCGACAAAGACGGGTTCATTCATCGGAGCTGGGTCGGCCGGGGGCTCCCGCCGGACGTCTTCGACGGCCGGCCGATCATCGGCATCTGTAATACGTGGTCTGAACTGACCCCCTGCAACGCTCATTTCCGCGAACTGGCCGACCACGTCAAGCGTGGCGTCTGGGAGGCCGGCGGCCTGCCGTTCGAGTTCCCGGTGATGTCTACCGGCGAGACGAGCCTGCGCCCCACGGCGATGCTGTTCCGCAACCTGGTCAGCATGGACGTGGAGGAGTCGATCCGGGGCAACCCGATCGACGGCGTGGTCCTGCTCTGCGGGTGCGACAAGACGACGCCGTCGCTCGTGATGGGCGCCGCCAGCTGCGACGCGCCCGCCATTGCGCTGTCCGGCGGGCCGATGCTGAACGGCATGTACCGCGGTCAGCCGCTGGGATCGGGCACGGACGTCTGGCGCTTCAGCGAAGAGATGCGCGCCGGCCGGATGACGTCGAAGGAGTTCTTCGAAGCGGAATCCTGCATGTCGCGCTCCACCGGCGTCTGCAACGTCATGGGAACCGCTTCGACGATGGCGACCATGATCGAGGCGCTCGGCATCGCGTTCCCGCAGAACGCCGCCATCCCGGCCGTGGACTCGCGGCGATACGCCATGGCCCACGCCGTCGGGCGCCGCATCGTCGAGATGGTGAACCAGGACATCCGGCTGTCGAAGATTCTCACGCGCGCGGCGTTCGAGAATGCGATTCGCGTGAACGGTGCGGTGGGCGGGTCCACCAACGCCGTCATCCACCTGCTCGCGATCGCGGGGCGCGTGGGCGTGGATGTCTCGCTCGACGACTGGGATCGCCTGGGCCGCGACGTGCCGACGATTGTGGACCTGAAGCCATCCGGCCGGTTCCTGATGGAAGAGTTCTACTACGCGGGCGGCGTGCCCACCGTCATGCGGGCCCTGGACGAACACGGTCTGCTGCACGGCGACGCGATGACGGTGAATGGTCGCACGGTCACCGAGAACGTCAGCGACGCGCCCAACTACAACACCGAGGTCATTCGCGAGTTCGACAAGCCGCTCGTCGCGAGCGGCGGCATTGCCGTGCTGCACGGCAACCTGGCGCCGGACGGCGCGGTCATCAAGCCGTCGGCGGCGTCGGCGTCCCTCATGAAACATCGCGGGCGCGCCGTGGTCTTCACGAGCATCGAGGACTACAACGCGCGCATCAACGATCCGGCGCTCGACGTGGACAAGGACTGCGTGCTGGTCCTGCAGAACTGCGGCCCCGTCGGATATCCCGGCATGGCGGAAGTGGGGAACTTCGGGCTTCCGCCGAAGCTGCTCAAGACCGGTGTCACGGACATGGTGCGTATCTCCGACGCACGCATGAGCGGCACCGCCTATGGCACGGCCGTGCTGCACGTGTGCCCGGAAGCCGCCGTGGGCGGTCCGCTGGCGCTCGTGCGCGATGGCGATCTGATTGAGCTCGACGTCGCCGCCCGGCGTCTGCATCTCGAGGTGGACGACGCGGAGCTTGCGCGGCGTCGGGCCGCGTGGAGTGCGCCGCCCGCGCCGATGATCGGCGGGTACGTGCATCTGTATCGGACGCACGTACAGCAGGCGAATCTGGGCGCGGATCTCGATTTTCTGCGCGGCTCGCGCGGGCACGCGGTGCCGCGCGAATCGCATTAGGGACACGGACTCTTATGAAGCTTCTTCGGTTTGGACGACCCGGACAGGAACGTCCGGGTGCGCTGGACGCCGACGGCCGGATCCGCGACATCTCGTCGCTGGTGAGCGATGTGGCCGGCGAGGCGCTGCTGCCGGCATCTATCGAGAAGCTTCAGCGGGCGGATCTCGCGAGACTGCCGGTCGTAGACGCCGGCGTGCGCATCGGTCCGTGCGTCGGCCACGTCGGCAAGTTCATGTGCATCGGCCTGAACTACTCGGATCACGCGGCCGAATCGAACATGGCCGTGCCGAAGGAACCGAGCCTGTTCATGAAGGCGACGTCGTGCATCGTCGGGCCCAACGACGACATCGAGCTGCCGCGCGGATCGCAGAAGACG
>Ga0111538_10012419_pt1 | contig 11262 bp, 9 predicted proteins | sample SoiMethybrSBSTD1_FD_79669 | JGI IMG/M metagenome (GOLD analysis project Ga0111538, IMG submission 79669) | Bulk soil microbial communities from a Populus tree surrounding site in Tennessee, USA - Soil MetaG P. TD hybrid SBSTD1 (version 2)... | ecosystem: Environmental > Terrestrial > Soil > Tree... | reverse complement strand
CCCGCTCCGCTCACGCGGAGGACGAACGGATGCTCGTTGTGAACTCGCCGAAAGACGTCGGCGAGCCCGCGCAGATACGGTGCCGTCGTCGGACTGCCGATCCAGCCGACCACCAGTTGCTGTGACGGATGCGAACCGTTGGGTGCGAACGCATCCGGCGACGGAACAAACTTTGTCGTGTCGACGCAGGTCGGAATCACTGTAACCGCGCCGCTGAACCTGCGCACGTACGCCGCCAAATAGTCGTTCCCCGCGATGACGTGATCACTGTGCCGGACGATCGTCGCGACCTTGCCCGGCTGCTTCAACGCCCGAATCGCGCGGTTCGCGTCGCTGACGCTAGGAAGAAAAATCGCGTCGTCGAAATCGTAGACGACCGGTGGCCGTCCACGCATCGCGAGCAACCGCTCGACGAGCGCAGGACCGATCGGGAACATCTCCCGATAGATGAAGATGACGTCGAAGCTCGAGGCGTCGCGCAGCGAGTCGAGCCGCTTGAGTGACAATTCCGCAAACGACAGCGCCTTGCGCAGGTAGTGGCCGGGTCTGTAGACGAGCCGAAAGAAGTCGGTGTCGAAAAGGGAACGGAGCGTGACCTCGACGCCCACCGACTCCAGATACGGGATGAACTGCGCGATGCGGAATCGGCACCCCGCGCCCTCCTCGGGAATGGGCGAGAGCGCCAGCACGCGAATGGACTCGCTCACGATCAGCGGCTCGCCGCCCATCGGATCAGGCGGCGCGACCGGGACTCGAGCCAGGCCGTGTGCAGGATGGCGACGACCGCCTCGACACGAGACCACAACCAACTCGCGTGAAGGAGCGCTTCGATCTCGCGGTCGGCACCGGCCACATCGGTCTTCGGGGACGCGAGACGCGCGCAGACACGTTCTGCGAGAAACCACCACGCGAATGCGCGTTTCTCCACGTTATCGACTTCGACCCGAGGCCGCTTTCGGAGCCCGCGCCGTGACCATCTGGAAGAGCAGCGGCCCGTGCGGCGTGTCCAGCGTGAGCAAGGCGTCTGGCGCCACGATGGCCTGCCGGGCCGGGCCTGGAATCGTGCAGCGGGCGACGCCGTCCGGTGCCCGCACGGTGGCACACTTGACGAGCAGCGTCGCCGCAAGATCGCGGCGGCTCAACGGCACCGTGATCGAGTCGTCGCCCACGCGCAGACGCAAATCGCCCGGGCCGGGGCCGCCCACCGCGATCACTTCCGCAATCGGATGTTCCGACGAAGGAAACTTGTCGCCAGCCTTCACCTGCGCGACGAATGCCTCCGGCGGTGCCTTGAATGCGCCCGTGACCTCGAGCTCGACGTCGGTGGCCATCGGCGCGACAGTGACCGCCTTCGGCAGCCGCGCGACCTCCTGCATGTAGTCATAGAGGACGACGTCATAGGTGCCGGCCTTCAGATCGGGAACATCGACGAGCGCGTACTTGGTGCTCCCAAGAAGAAACGACTTGGCTGGTATCGTATCGAACGACACCCGCATGAACGGTCTGAAGTTCGCACCGTCGATCTCGAGCCGCTGGTCGGATCCCTCGATCAGCGCCGCCGGCACGATTCTCGTCAGCGTCGGCGTGGGAGTCCGGAAAAGCAGATACGCACCGAACGCCAGGGGAACCAGGAGCAGCAGCACGAATGCGGCCGCGGCGTCTACCAGATTGAATCGGCCGCCAATGCGACCGCGCTCGTCGATCAGCGTCACGCGGACCTCATCCCCCGGAACCGGGGTGTGAATGCCTGGAACGGCGAGTTGGGTTGCGAGGGACGGAGCGTCGCAAGCAGCTCGCAGGCACCGACGCCGCTGAACCACACTAGATAGGGCAGCACGAGGCCGCGATGCCTGACCAGCGTGCCGACGTTGCCGTCGGTGAAGGCCGACGCGGCCGCGATCAGCAACGTGTCGGCGATCAGGAGCCCCGTGACGATCGGATCTCGTCGGAACCCGAACAGCATGCCAACCGGCGCCAACGCCGCGAGGACATACCAGATCACTTGTTCGGGGATGTACGCAGCGGCGGCGCGCGATTGCGCGTCCCATGGCCGCGGCACCGTGAGGTACGCGCCGACCGCGCGCGCGAGATACCGCAGCGTTTCGCTGAACTCCAAGCTCGACGCTTCGTTCAGCGCCGGATAGAACCGCTCGTCGAGCAGGCGGTACCCGTAGCCTCGAGAAACCACGACGGCGCCCCAGTGCTGCCGCGCGGCGCGCTGAATCGCCGCATACGCCTTGAGCTGAACGTCCGGCCCGTTGAAAACGGCACCTAGCACGAGGGGCGTCGCGACGAGAGACGTGAGCATCAGCCTCGGCCGGACGGCGACGTACGCGATCACCAGGCCAAGGCCGAGTCCGACCAGGGCGAAGAGAGCGCCGTTCTGCCTGACAGTCTCCAGCACTGCCGCGAGTGCGACAATCCCGACGACTGCGAGCGCGCGGCGTACTAACGACGACGCACGCACGAGAGTGACCGCAAGCACCAGACTCAACGCGTTGAGAAGCACGAAGAGCGGCTCCTTCAGCACCGATACCGACCACGCGAAGAGGCTCGGAACGAACAGAAGCACCGTGAGACCGAAGAGCGCAGGCATCCGGCCGAGGGGGACGCGTAGGGTCCGGTACAGGAGCAGGACGGCTAGCACGTAGAGCGCGATGCTCAATAGATGCAGCCCGTAAGGCGCGGGCCCGACGAGTGCCTGAATGAACGCGAGCAGGTAAAGGTAGCTCGATCGGCCGTTGGGCTCGAACGCGTACTCCAGATCGAACGCGTGGACCGGAACGCCGAGAGCGACATTGCGCAGCCATAGCGATCGCTTGATGAAATAGTCCTCGTCCCCGAAGAACGTGCCGAAGGGCACCTGTGTGTGATCCGTCGCGAGGAAGAGCGCGACGACCGCGGCGATGCGGAGCGCGATGGCGATTACCGTCAGCCCCACAACCCAGCGCTGCTCATCAGCGTTCAGCCCACGGGTCGTCAGGGCGACGACGGGAACGATGGCGAGTGCGAACCACACGGTCAGCGGCGACAGCACGTAGACGGCGACGATGACCACACTCGCCAGCGTCCAGCGGATCGCCTTCACGCCAGCACCTCGGTCAGGACGCGGTCGTACGCGAGCGCGACCGACTCCGTGCGGTACCGCTCGGCATGACGACCCGCGGTCTCCGCCATGCATCGCCGCAAGGCCGGATCGTCGAGAACCCGCGCCAGCGCCGACGCGAACGCCGCCGGTTCGTGGTCTTCAACGATGAACCCGTCAGCCCCGGACGTCACAATCTCTCGCGTTCCCGGCGACGCCGTCGCCACGACCGGGACACCGCATGCCATGGCTTCAATCAAGACGTTCCCGAATCCTTCGTACCGCGACGTCAGTGCGAACACGTCGGCGCGGGCCATGTAGCTCCATGGATTGCGCCGAAACCCACAGAGGTGCACGCACTCGGTGAGGTGGCGATCCGCGATCAACGCGCGCATCGCCGCTTCCTGATCGCCCTGGCCGAGGATGAACAGCGACGCCGGCGTGCGCTGCCGCAGAATCGCAAACGCGTCGATCAGCAGCGGGTAGTTCTTGGCTTCCGCGAGCCGCCCGGCCGCGACAACAACGGGCGCGTGCCACCGCGCTACGTCCCCTTCGTCAATCGGCTCGCGCGCTGCGATCGCCACGGCGCCCACATCAACAGGGTTATGGACGATGCGGACGCGCTGGTGCGTGCCGCCGAACGTCCGGACCAGATCGTCCGCCACGCCGCGCGACGTCGCCACGATGAGGTCAGCGAACGAGATGCCGATCCGCAGCGCGCGCGCAAACAGCCGCCGGCTGAACACTCCCGACCATCGATAGTCCGTGTCCGCGAGGAACGCCGTCACCGGCGTGCCGACCGCGAACACGACCCTCGACCCGACCGCCGCCGCGCGAGCGGCACTCAATACCGACAGATAGCTGAGGAACGCCACGATCACATCGGGCCGTTCGCTCCTGATGAATCGCCGCAGCGCGCGCCAGCGTCCCAGCCGCGACACCGTCGTGGCGTTGCGGAGCTTGATCGACGGCGACAAATCGGCGAGATACGGCCCGCTGCGCTCGAACAGGAAGATCGATCGGTCCCAGCGTTCACTGTCGAGCGCGTTCAGGACCTGGACTGCCACGCGCTCGGCACCGCCGCCTGCGAGCGATGGGATCGCAAACGTAACTTTCAGCCGGCGGCCCTGCCGATCGCTCATCCGACTGCCCGCGCGCCCGGCTGTCGCAGCGCGATGTGAAGGCCGCTCGACACCGCCTCCATCATCCGCGCCGCCTGCGCCTCGAGGGTGCAACTGCGCGCCGTCGCATAGCCGTTTGCAATCAGACGGCGCCTGAGCGCTGGGTCGCGGATCACCCGGGCCATCGCCCCCGTAATCGTATCGGCGGACGGTTCGTCGACCAGCAACCCATTCGATTCGTGGATCACCAGACCAGGAATGCCGGCCACCCGCGTTGTCACGATCGGCAGACCGGCGGCCATGGCTTCGAGTAGCACCCGCGGTATGCCCTCCCCCGGTAACGTCGGCAGCACGAAAAGGTCGTAGCGACCGTACAACGGCAGCAGCCGATCGAGCGGAACTGCCCCCGGCATTGCCATGCGATCGGCCACACCGAGGCGGCGGGCCTCAGCAAGAATGGCCGTCCGCTCATCGTCGCCGGGCCGGCCCACGGTTGGACCGACGATGTCGAGCGTGATGTCGATGCCGAGATCCCGTAAGAAATGGAGCGCGTTCGGAAGCACGCGCAGTCCCTTTCGCGGATCGATGCGGCTCACCGTCAGCACGCGCACCCTGGTGTCCGCGCATGTGTCCGGACGGGCGGCGATGTCGCATTCGCCAATCGTGGTCGTCGTGGTCTGCACCACGGGCCGATCGGGCCGTGCATGCTTGGCTGCCAGCGCCGGCCCGTTCGCAAAGGTGAGCGACCGGCCGGCCATCCACTGAATGCTGCGTTCCTCGAAGTCCGTATACAGACGCCAGAGCCCGCGCTTGACACCGCGGTACGGCATCGACGGCAACAAGGCGCGCAGGTCGCCGACGACGAGGAGGAATGCCGACCGGCCGGCGAGACGCGCGATTGCGAACGCGAAGACGGCGGCAGGACTCGGGACGCGGCAATGCAGCAGGTCGATTCGACGCGCCCATCCGATCAACCGCGGCAGCACCCGGGCAAGGCGTGGATAGAAATGCATCGGCCCATCGAACGCCGGCAGCGGCGCGAGCGTGACGTTCGTGGCACGAACCGCCGTGCCTTCGCCCTGCGGTTCGGCAAGCACCGGCACGCAGAGGGAGATCTCGTCGAAATACGGTGCGAGCGAATCAACATAGCGCGCGAATGAACCTTCCAGTTCGCGCAGCGTGCCGTCAGGAGCCCGCCAGAAAGGCATGTGATAGACGATGCCGAGTGTCACGCGGCGGGCCCAGTCACGGCCGAGGTCTCGGACGGTTTTCGCGCGACCGCCAAGACGTGACGGTGCACGTCGGAGTCGAACGGCTCGATCGACTCGACGGTGAGTTCGACGGCGGCCAGGACGTCGCGCACGCGCTCCTGGTCCGCATAGAGGCCGCCACTCATCAGCCGGGCGTGCAAGAGGCGGCGCAGACCGGTCGGCGCGGCCGAAGCCGGACGCAGCAGCCATTGGCCGAGGCGCCGACCGACCGTCCGCGGCACCGAGAAGGACGTCGGATCCACGGTCGTAAACGCAAACCGACCACCCGGCTTCAGCCAGCGGCGCACGCGCGCCGCAAGGCTTGCGTCGAACGGCGAGTGTTCGGCCAGGACACCGATCGCATACACCAAGTCGAACTCGGCGGCGTCAAACTCGTGCGTGAGAAAGTCGCCTTCGATCAGCGACACCACGCTCGCTACCGCACTCCGCTTGCCCGCACGTTCGAGCATCGCCGGCGAGACATCGATTCCGACCAGCCGTCGGGCACCGGCCAGGGCGTGAAAGTAGCGGCCGGTCCCGCAGCCGAGGTCGAGCACGTCGATCGGTCGCTGAAACCCGGCGCAAATCGCGTGTAGCCACGCGGACAACCGGGCGACCGCATCGCTCGGGCCGACCGCCTCGTCCTGCGCGCGATACCTGTCCGCGTACGCGTCCGTGTAGAGCTCCGCCGCCCGCGCGCCCCATCGCGTACGGGGTTCGACCGTCACACTCGCCTCGCGACAAAGCCGCTCACGCCGGCAACGCGGAACAGACGGCGGTTCAACCCCGGAAAGAATCGGCCGAGAATCCGATCCTTCACGAACCGTTTCCAGGCGCGGCGCGGCACTCCGGTATCAATCGGCTGAATCACCTGCAGCATCTCCAGGCGGTGCCTGGCCAGGACGGTCCGCAGCCCCTCGATCGTGAAGTTGAAGAGCATGTGCTGATATGGCGTGAAGATGGCGTGGCACTCGGGGCACGCGACGAAGTTCGGACGCTCCTCCAGCGGCACGCTCGCCAGCAGATGGCCTCCGGGCTTCAGCACGCGGGAGATCTCGGCGAGCCCTTGGTTGAAATCCTGCGGGAAGAGATGCTCGAGCGTTTCGGTGCACGTCACGAGATCGCACGAAGCGGCGTCGAGGCCGGTGGCGGCGATCGATCCGACTCGGAAGGTCATCGACGGATCGCCCGCGAACCTGCTGCGCAGTGCGGCAAGCGACGGCTCGGAGAGGTCGACGCCAATCAAGCGTTGTCCAACCTGACGCCGCCGCAGCACGGATAGCACCGTTCCGGAGCCGCAGCCGATATCCACGGCGGTCGTCGTGTCACCGAGAAATGGCGCGGCCTCCGACAGCAGCGCTTCGTAGTAGTGCGCCGGGTAGAACTGGTCCTCGAGAAGCGGGTTGTTCGCCCAGATGGCCCACAGACGCGAGATTGTCTCGGGCGTCCACGTGTGAAAGTGAGCGCCGAATGGCAGATCGCGCGGCTTGAAGTCGCGGGCTTTAAGAACGTCTTCGTAGAACTCCATCCTCAGACGGGAGGCAGCGGCGTTTTGCGGCGCACGAGCTGCGTGGCCGCGCACACGGTCATGGCGACGGCGAATGGAACGACGTGCACGGACATTCGGCCCGGATACTCGTGCGTGTGCGCAATGAACGAGCCGGCAATGGCACCGCATGTCACAAGCGCGAGCACCGCGGGTAGGCGACGGACATACGGCACCTGGATCAGCGCGAGGAACGAAAGTCCCGCGCCGACTGCAACGAGCACCGCGCGCGGATCGAGCGCGGGTGGCTCCCGCATCGAGAGCTGGGCGGCGAGCGCTTCCCCGATCTTCGACCAGACGGCCGGCGAACCGATCGTCGTCGGCCTCAATCCGGTCTGCTGCGGACCAAAACTCGTCCCATAGAAGAGACTGAAGTGCCCCGCATACCACCAGGTGTGGGTGGCAAACAGCACGACGCCCGCGGCAACGACGAGGACGTAGACCCCCGCTGAAGCGAGTCGGACGCGTGGCATCGCGCGCCAGATGTCACGCCAGTACGCTTCTGTGCGGAGAGGTAGCAGAAACGCGAGGAGGTATGCCGCGAACAGCAGGTGATTGAGCCGTGTGTAAAACATCAGCACCGCGAACAGTCCGGCGACGAGAGCGGCGGACATCCGGCCGAGCCGTGCCCGCATGAGGAAGAATGCCGCGGCAGCCATGAAGCCCGCGCCTGCGATCTCAGACAGGCCTCGCCCAATCAAATACCAGATGGCGCTGACCGTGAACGTGGTCAGCGTCAATGCGCCCGCAACCAGTCCGGCACGGAATCCTGAGATGCGCTTCACCGCCGCGAACGAGAGCAGCGCCGTGCCGAGCAGACACACGGCGTCGAGATACGTTTCGCCGACGCTCGAATCTCCGAACAGCACGTGCAGCGCGCCGACGATCCACCTGTACAGCGGCTGAAAATAGAAGGTCGGCGTGCCGCCCTGGATCCAATAACCGTTCATGAAGATTCGATAGGCCGCCGCTTGATACACGTGCCAGTCGTCGTCGAGCGAGTAGACCGTGATGTGCCCGATCTGCGGCCAGGGATGCGCGACGAAGAGCGCCAACCACGGGACACCCCTGAGCAGAAACGCCGAGCGGCCATTGCGATAGCGCGTTGAGATCGGAACCAACGCGCCGCCAACCAGGAGAAGGCTCGCAAACCGTTCGAACCGGCCGGCGATCGCCAGCGTGACGCAGACCCCGGTCGCGAGAACGCTCCAGACGATGACGGGCACTGAAAAACCGCCGATGATCGACGCCGCCCATCCGAGCGCCACGAGCACGACGACCGCGGTTGTCGCAAAGGCGATCACGCCCGACGCTCTGCGATCCAATAGCGACGGCTCCCACACTGTCAGGCGAGTCGCGCCCCACGCGTCGCGCCCATCCCAGAGCGGTACGAACCGCCAACGCTCTCCGCGCGATGCGACGCGCAGCTCGATCGGATAAGCACCAGCCAAGAGCGGGACGACGATGTGAGCGCCGTGCGTTGAGGAGACACTGGCGGGGCCGATCCGGCCATCGACGACCATGTCTTCCCCTGTTTCCAGCACAAAGCTTCCGGCTCGATCGACGCTGACGGTCCCGCTGACGTCGAGCGACACCTCGGCGTTCGGCCGGATCGTGTTCAGCAGATTGACGAACCAGATCGGGAACTCGGACTGGACGTGATACGCACGATCGAGAATCGCAGTGCAGCGCGGCGACTCCGCCATCCAGTCCGCCCTGACGTCCCAGCTCCGGAGCGTGCCGGCCGGTTCCTCGATCGGAATCGTGTCGCTGACACCCTTGAATGGCGCCGCGGTCGAAAAGCGCCCGCAGAGTCCGTGCTGTGGAAGGATCGCGAACGAGAGCAGCTTCAACGCGAGCAGCACCGAGATCGCGAGACGCGCGGGCGTCCGCGCCGGAAACTCGGGATCGATGAACCAGAGCGCGGGAAGAACAAGGCCAATGAGGACCGCTTCCGCACGGCCGTTGAGCGGAACGCCATCGAGCGTCGACAATGCCCGCCCGGGCAACAACACCGCCGCTGCAAGCGTGAGCGTCCAGAACGCGACACGCCATGGCGACGCGGTTGTCGTCACCGGCCATCCGGTCCCACGCGCGCCGCAGGCGCCGCCGGCACGCGGCGTCCGACGGTCGGTGTCCTGCGCAGCGGAAACAACTTCGTCGCCGGCACCCCGTCATTGATCAGACTGGCATACTGCTGACCGGAGCCGTCGAGCGTCGCGACCACCATCAAGTCGTACGGCACCTCGTCGTGTTCGGCGATCGGCCGCACCGGCATGCCGAGAAAATCTTTTCCACCTTCCTCATCGAAGATCGCAATCGGCTCGAGCCGGAATTCCTTCAGCGACAGATACGCGATTTCCGCCGCTTCGCCGCGGCCGTAGATCGCGATCCGGCTCCCGGAGGCCGCGCATTCATGCAGCATCCCGCGCAAGTGCTGGCGGACTTCGCTGTACAGATGCAGCGAGTAATCCATGAACTCATACGTGAGCCGAACCTTTTCCGCGATGCCCCGCGGGGTGATGAGGTAACTGAGCCGGTTCGATTGCACGTTGACGCACTTGATGTAGCCTTTGCGCACCAAACGCTTCAGATAGATGTTCGTCAATCCGAGGGCTATCCCAAGCTTCACGGCGAGCCCCCGCTGAGTGACGCGTGAATCTGCTTCAACCGCTTCCAGCAATCGCAGATGCCGCCGGGCTTCGATATCCATGACTACGTGATCACTCCGGAGGTTGAACGAACAGTTCTTCGGCCGGCACAAAACGGACATCCGGCTGACGCGCAGCGAAGTCGAGGAACGTGCGCATCACGTCCTTGAGGGGCGGGTTTATTTCCCAGTAGTGCGTGGCGAGGCAAAAGTTCCCGCCGGCCTGTCGCGCCTCCGCAAAATGGCGTCGCAGATTCTCGGCCGTCGTGCCGGGGACGAGCGTGTGACATCCGAATTCCGAATGGCGCGTGTAGCGCAGCGCGTGCGGATACACGAGCGGGTCGCGTCGGCGGCGGCCCGTGGCGCGCCGGTGCCGCGCGATCGCCCACCAGTTGGCTGCGGTTCGCCGATCCCAGGGGCGCATTGACGGGCGGAACGACAGAAACGATCCGAGGATGTCCAGTCCGGCGGCCGACACCGACTCGAGGCCGCGCTTCGACAAGGCGTTGTGCGGCGGAACGAACACAGAGATCCGGCATTCGAGGAGCGCTTCCAGGTAGGCGCGGCCGTGCGCGATCCGCTGCGGCAGATCTGGCGCCGACTGAAACTCGTAGCCATCCGGGTAATCCTGGTGCGTGTAGCCGTGGAGCGCGATCGTCACTCGACGGGCTCGGATCAGCCTTCGCAGAAAATCGACTAGAGCAGGATTCCGATCGAGCGCGAACGATTCGCCTGAGTGCCAGTGCGCGGCCGGGATACCTGCCTGTTCGTATCCGATCGCGAAGGGCACCACGGCAAGACAGACCGGCACGCGGTCCCAGACATCGCCGTAGACCCGCTCGAGCGCCTCGGGCGTCGTGAAGTAGCTCGTGTCATCGTCGCGGATCGCGACCTTCATGCGGAGGCGCGCTCGGCACGCCCTCGCCCGTCGATCGCGTGTCGGTAGACATCGAGCAGCCGCTCGGCGCTCGACCGCCACGAATAGTCAGCGGCCGCACGGCGACGGTTCAGCACTCCGGCGGCCCGCGCCTCGGCCGGCCGCGTGATGTAACGCTCGATCGCGTTGGCCAATGCCGCCGGATCTCGCTGTGCCACGACGGCGCCGCCCGCATCGTCTGGCACGAACTCGCGGACGCCGCCGACGTCGGTTGCGACGACGGGGAGTGCGCTGGCCATCGCTTCGAGCACCGCGTTCGGAGAATTGTCGAAGTCCGACGACAACGCGAAAACGTCGGCGGCCCGGTAGTACGCGGGCGTCTCGCGTTGCGGAACCGACCCGACGAACGTCACGGAGTCGCCGATACCGAGCGCGACCGCTCGCGCCCGGATCCGGTCCCGCTCCGGACCGTCGCCGACGATGAGCAGGTGCGCGTCGCGGACGCGATGGCGGACGAGCGCCATCGCCTCGACGAGGAGCTGAACGTTTTTGATCGGCACCAGCCTGGCGACCGTGATGACGACGCGCCGATCTTCGAGACCGAGCGCCACCCGCTCGCTCGGCCTGTCGGGACGGAAGGTGTCGGCGTCGACCCCCTTCGGGACGCGATGAATTGATCGACCGATTCTGCGCGGCAGGTGATCTGCTGCCCACCCGTCAGCCACGAGCGCGT
>Ga0111538_10012418_pt1 | contig 11263 bp, 6 predicted proteins | sample SoiMethybrSBSTD1_FD_79669 | JGI IMG/M metagenome (GOLD analysis project Ga0111538, IMG submission 79669) | Bulk soil microbial communities from a Populus tree surrounding site in Tennessee, USA - Soil MetaG P. TD hybrid SBSTD1 (version 2)... | ecosystem: Environmental > Terrestrial > Soil > Tree... | reverse complement strand
GCTTCCCAGCCGGCGACGCGCTTCGCGGACGAGCGGCTCCTGGGGTAGGAGGTCGGCGGTCGCGAGCACCTCCCGCCAGCGCTCGCGGGCAGCCTCGGGTCTGCCGCAGCGCTCGAGCGCCACCGCGAGGTTCGCTCGCGCGAGGACGTACCTCGGGTGCGCGGCGATGAGGTGCTCGAGAATCTCGACGGCCTTCTCGGGCTGTCCGGTCGCCAGGTACGTCTGGGCGAGATTGTTCGGGGAACGCGGGTCGCTCGGGCAGAGCTCGGCGTGACGGAGATAGAGCCTGCGCGCAATTTCAATGTCTCCGTGCCGTGCAGCGATGCGGCCGAGGCGGAAAACGGCTTCGGGGACTTCGCCGAAATCCGCGAGGACGCTCTCGTACGTTCGCGCGGCTGCCTCGTCAGCTCCTGCCGCCTCGCGGGTCTCGGCGAGATTCATGAGCGGCGCAGGATTGCGCGGCAGGACCGCCGCCTGGTAGGACCAGAACCGCTCGCTCGATGCCCAGACAGGGTTGCGCGACGAAAGGAGCACGGCGTGGGCCGCGAGGAAGACGCAGATCCCGGTGGTCGCCGCCCAGCGCCAGCGCGGAGCGGAGGAGAGGGCCCGGAACGCGGCGGCCACCCCCACTCCGACGACGAGCGAGAACGCGATGGACGGCAGGTAGAGGTAGCGCTCCGCGTAGTAAATCCCGTGGGGGACGATGTTCAGGTACGGGACGAAGCTCGCGTAAAAAAACAGCGCCGCAAACGGCGCCCACCGAGTGCGCCGCCAGCGCCACGCCGCCGCCGCGACCAGCACGTGCGCCGCGACGGCCGCGAGGAAGCGCCCCGACCCGATGGATGTCAGGAAGCTCACTTCGTAAATCGCCTGGTGCGTCAGGGGGAGCACGAGGTGGACGAGGTAATCGCGCAGGAGGACGACGTTCGTCAGGAGAACGGCAGCGAGCCCCCCCGCCGGGTAGTCCTCGATCACGCCGTCGGCTGCGATCAGCTTCAAAAAAGTGAAGATGCCCGCGAACGCGATCACCGCGTAGGGGACGATCGGCACGATGCGCTTTCGCCAGGTCAGACTGCGCCAGTAGCAGAGGTCATAGGCCGCCGCGTAGGCAGGAAAGACGAAAGCGCTCGCTTTCGACAGCAGCGCGAGGCCCAGCAGGACCAGGACGGTCGCGTATCGCCCGTCGCCGTGCCGCCAGCGGATGTGCGCGATGAGCGCGGTCACGATGAAAATCGCGCTCAGCGGATCTTTCCGTCCGCTCAGCCAGGTCACGGACTCCACGTGCACCGCGTGGAGCGCGAAGACAAGGCCGCCCGCCAGAGCGGCTTCCCAGCTGCCGGCGAGCCGCAGGAGGAGGAAGAACACCGCGGCGGCCGCTGCAGCGTGGAGCGCGATGTTGACCGTTACAAACGCGAGCGCGTTCTCGCCGCACGCCGCGAAGTTGAGGAGAAGCGTCAGGTCCCGCAGCGGAAGCCATTCCTCGCGAGCGGGCACCGGGCTCAACACTTGCCACAGGTTGTCCAGAGTCAGCGTCCTCAGGAATGGCTGCCCCAAGATGATGATGTTGTCGTCCCAGGTGATGAACTCGTTCCCAAGGGCGCTCCAGTACGGCGCGGCCGCGGCGGCGGCGACCACGCCAGCGAGAATCCACGCGCGCCGCGTCCGGGAGCGCTCGACGTTCACGTCGTTGGCTCCAGTTCCTTGCGAAGGGCCTCCCGCCGACTCTGGAAGAGCGAGCGCGAGCTGGCGGCAGAGAGGGCAGGGTCCGACGGCGCCGCAGCGCTCGCACGGGCAGCCGTCCGGGCGGGCTCCAGGGCCGGCAGAGGAGTCGGATAGGGCACGATCCGAGGGTCCCGAGGCGACAGGAGCGTCCTCGCGCGAAACGAGAGCACCATGCCGGTCATGCGCAGGCCGAGGAGCGCGGCTTTCCAGAGGCTGCCCGTGACGGATGAAATCCCCACCCGCGGGCGGTAGTTAACGCTCACCTCGGCGAAAGGGATACGGGCAGCGATGCAAAGGAGCGTCAAGTGGGGCCCGAAATGCGATCCGCCGACGGAAAAAGCACCGCTGACACGACGCAGCGCATCGCGATGCAGAAGGCGCATCGTGCAACCCACGTCCGTGAGAATCGATCCGTTGAATAGGACCTCAATCAACTTCGCCACGGCCCAATTCCCCCACCGCAGGAGCCACCCCATGTTCGCGCCGGCCCAGATGAACTGCCGCGTCGTTCGCGTCCCCAGGACGTATGGGAAGTCGTCGCAGTAGGCCAGCAGCTTGAGGACGTCGCGCGGCTCGAACGTTCCGTCGGGCTCGGAGAGGATCAGGAAGTCGCCCGTGGCCACCTCGAGCCCTTTGCGGCAGGCCCACCCGTAACCCTGGCGCGGCTCCGTCAGCTCGATCGCGCCGGTGCCGCGGACCTCGTCCGACGTGCCCGGCACCGCGTTGTTGTTGACGACGATCACCTCATCGACGTAGCCGGTCGCGAAGAACCCCTCGATGCATTTTCGGATCGAGTCCTTCTCGTTGTACGTCGGCAAGATGACGGAGACACGGCGGGAGCTCCACATGCCCCATCTATCGGCAGCAGCACCTCGACTCCGTCACGCTGGCCAGCGGTCGCTCGGTTCCAGTAAAGCGGCGGTCAGCCGCCTCCGACTTTCTCGAGCGCCATCGCAGCCTGGTAAGCGACCTCCTCGTCGGGGTCATCGAGCGTCTCGCTGAGTCGCGCGGAGGCGCCGCGAGCCGCTGCGCCGACCTCGCCGAGCGCCATGGCCGCGAAAAGGCGCACGCGAGGGTCCGGATCCGACAGTGCTTCCGCCAGCTGCGGCACGGCGGCGGTCGCACCGCTGCCGACCCGCGCGAGCGCTTTGGCGGCCCAGACGCGCACGCGAGGACTTTCATCCTCGAGCGCTTCCCCGAGACCGGGCACCGCGAAGCGGGCCTCGGGCCCCATCTCCGCGATCGCAAGAAGCGCCCATGCGCGCACGGCCTCGTCATCTTCCTTGAGCGCTTCGAGGAAGCAACGCAGCGCGCTCTGGTTCTCGCGGCTGAGGCCCAGGAGCGCCTCGGCGGCCTGGAGGCGGAAGTGTCGTTCGGGATGCCGCAGCAAGTCCTCGAGGATGGGCACGGCGACGCGGAGCTGCGGATCGACGCGGGCGACGGCTTGCGCGACTTGCAGTCGGACGCGCTCGTCGACGTCCTCGAGCGCCTGCACGAGAACTTCCAGCGCCGGCCGCGCGCGAGTCCCCAGACGGCCGAGGCCGCGGGCCGCTTCGGCGCGAACTCGAGGTGCGCGGTCGTCGAGGGCTTCGAGGAACGCAGCAAGAAGCCGCTCATCGTTCGCCGTAGGATCGGAGTCGCCGCCTGCGACAACGGCTTCTCCGGCCGCTCCGCCAGTGGGACGACAGAGCGCCGCGAGAGCCCGCGCAGCCCGTGCCCGGATGCAAGCTGAGGGGTGGCGCAATAGCTCAAGGAGGGCCGGGGCCGCGTTGAGCGGAGGAGAGCCGGCGCCAGCGATCGCGCGCGTGGCTTCCTCGATGACGCGAGGGCTCGCGTCGCGCAGCGCGCGGACGATGGCCGCCTCGACTCCTTCGCTCCGAGCGTGGACGGCAGCTAGTGCCGCGATCGCGCGCGCCCGGACCTCCTCGTCGGCGTCCGCGGCTCGCGCGAGCAGAGTGGGCGCCGCTCCGCGGGCCACGGGGCCAAGGCTCTCGAGCCCCGAAAGCGCCGCGGCCCGGACGAGCGCGTCCGGATCGGCAGCCAGGCGCTCTAACTGCGCGACGGCGCGCCCCTGCTTCTCGGAAGCCTGCGCGGACGCCGCGCCATCGGATGCCAATCTCGCGAGGACCTCGCACGCGGTAATCCTCGTTTCCGATGAAGGGCTCGCGGCGAGCGGCAGCACCGCCTCCAAGAGCTCACGAGCCCGGCTCCCCGCCTGGCCCCCGATCAGGCCCAGCGCGCGAGCCGCTTCGCGGCGCAGCGCCTCGGTCGTGTCATTGAGCACGGCGCGCAACGCTGTGATCGTAGCGGGAGTGGATGCTTCGAGCTGACCGAGAGCCCGCGCGGCTCCAATCCGGACGGTCGCGGACCGGGAAGAATCCTCGAGGAGGGACCGCACTGCGGACTCCACCTCGGGTGACGGCGGGCCCATCTTTCCGAGCGCCTCGAGCGCGTCGAGTGCCACGGCAGGGTCTGCGAGAGCCGCCGCAAGGGACGACCCCACTTCGCGAGCGCCGCGCCCAATCCGGCCCAGCACCTTGGCAGCCGCCTGCCGCAGGTCCTCCTCGTCGTCGGCAAGGAGCGCCTCCACGCGGAAAATCGCGGGACCTGCCGCGCGCCCCAGCTCGGCGAGCTGCCGCAAGGCCGCCAGCCGAACGACGCCGCGCTTGTGCCTAAGCGCCGCGGTGAGGATGGGGACACAGGTCCTCAGGGCTTCGATCGCACCGAGGCATGTAGCGTCGTCGGAGCTCTCGAGCGACTGGATCCAGTGTTGGACTGGCATTCCCCGATAGGAGTCTTCGGCTATACGCATGGAGACCTCGAAAATCGTCTCGCGTCCCGGCGCTCCCGCTCGTCTAGACATTGTGGCCGCTCCGCGGAGCGGCATCCAGAAGGTCTTGGCAGGGGGGAGCCCCCTGGACTTCCTGCCGCTCCTGGATATATGTACAGCGCTGCACGCTACGGCTTGCGGAAGGTTTTTCGGGATGGGATCGGGCCGCCTCGAGGTCATTGGGACTCGGAGGAGGGTCCAGGCTGCAACTGCGCAGCTGCCCTTCTCGTGCTGCGGCCGGGCGAAGCACGACGGTCTTCCGCCACCTACGACCGCCCCCCGCCTGTTTATGAAGCTCATCGACCTCTCCCAGCCGGTCTATCATGAGAGCCCCAACTGCCCGACGCATCCGCCGGTCCGCTGCGAGGTCCTGACGGACCATCCCACCGACGGCTGGCGGACGGAGCGACTCACGCTCGCAACCCACACCGGCAGCCACATCGATGCGCCGCTCCACAAAGTCTCGAACGGCGCCGCGATCGATGGCATCGCGATCGAGTCCTTCGTCGGGCCCGCTTACATTGCCGACCTGCGCGGCTGCGAGCCCGCGCTCGCCATCACGCCGGAGTCCATCGCCGAGCGTTTTCCGCGCGACATCGGGGGCGCTGTTGCGCTGATCGCGACGGGGTGGGGCGCGAAGCGCGCCAAGACCGACGAGTGGCACTACCATTCGCCTCGGCTGACTCCGGAAGCCGCCCAGTGGCTCGTCGAGCGAGGCGTTCGCGGAGTCGGCATCGATCACTACTCGATCGGCGGCATCGCGGAGCCGCAGAACAGCGACACGCACTCCGCGATCCTCAGCGCCGGCGTCTGGATCTTGGAGGACCTCCGTTTTCCTGACGAAGCCTTCGCGCTCCGCCAGCCAGTGACTCTGTGGTGCCTGCCTTTCCACCTGAAAGGCCACAGCGGCGCGTTCTGCAGGCCCGTCCTCGTCGCCGAAATCTGACTCTCCGGCGCCTGCGAAATCGTTGACCGGCAAGCCCGCGGCGCCTAACCTCGAAGCTCGTGGCTCCCCGGAACCCGAACCGAACCCGCTCCCTGCTCGCGGCGCTCGGATGGCGCGTGGCGTGCGTGCTGCTCTTGTCCCCCTTCGCTGCCGCCGATGAGCGCCCGGAGAAAGCCGGAAAAGCCGGGAAAACTGCGCCGGCGCCCGACCTCTACGAGAGCCGAGTGGCTCCGTTCGTCGCCCGCCACTGCCTGAGCTGCCATGACGAGAGCAAGAAGAAGGGCGATTTCGTGCTCGGGCCCTACGCGGGGGTCGAGGCGGCCGTGAAAGACCGCGCCTCTTGGCGCAAAGTCGCGGAGAAGCTCCATGCGGGCGAGATGCCCCCCAAAGGCAAGCCTCGCCCATCCGCGGAGGACACGGCCGAGATCCTGCGCTGGATCGAGCAGACGGTCTTGCCGTCGAAGAGCCCGGGGAAGCGGGATCCCGGGCGCGTCACGATCCGCCGCTTGAACAACTACGAGTACAACTACACGATCCGGGACCTCATCGGCCTCGACCTCAAGCTCGCTGACGACTTCCCCTCGGACGAGGTCGGCTACGGCTTCGACAACATCGGCGACGTGCTCTCGATTCCTCCGCTTCTCCTCGAGCGGTACCTGGCTGCCGCGGAGAAGATCGTGGACCAAGCCATCGTCGTACCCGCGCCGACCAGCGCGGCTCGCTCGACCAAGCCCAAAGAGCCGACCCCGAAAAAGGCCAAAGGATCCCGCAAGGAGAAAGAGGAGGCAGCGCCGGCCCTGCCCGAGTCTCACCGGCGCATTCTCTTCGTGATGCCGAAAACGAAAGCGGACCGGCGGGACTGCGCGCGACAGATCCTCGAGCGTTTCGCCAGCCGCGCCTACCGGAGGCCAGTGGTAACGGATGAAGTGACGCGGCTGCTCAAGCTCTTCGACCTGGCCGAGAAGAACAACGACCCGTTTGAGCGGGGGATTCAAATCGCGTGCGCTGCCGTCCTCTCTTCGCCCCATTTCCTTTTTCGCGTCGAGCTCGACGCCAAGCCTCGCGACGATTCCGACATTCACCCCGTGAACGAGCACGAGCTCGCCTCCCGGCTGTCGTATTTCTTGTGGTCGAGCTTGCCGGACGCCGAGCTTTCCGACCTCGCAAGTCGCGGCGAGCTGCACAAGGACGACGTGCTCGAAAAGCAGGTGATGCGGATGCTGCGCGACGGCAAATCGCGCGGCCTCGTCAAGACTTTCGCCGCGCTCTGGCTCGGCAGCCGCGCGATGAAGCTCCCCTCGCCCGACACGTCACTCTTTCCGGCGTTCGACGAGGAGCTGCGGTCCGCCATGCGGAGAGAAACCGAGCTCTTCTTCGAGGAAGTCATGAAAAAGGACTTGAGCGTCCTCCTCTTCCTCGACTCGGACTTCACGTTCCTCAACGAGAAGCTCGCCCGTCACTACGGAATCGCCGGGGTGAAAGGCGATGAGATGCAGCGCGTGAGCCTCTCTCAACCCGAGCTCGCGGGCGGCCGGCGCGGCGGAGTCCTCACGCAGGGCACGTTCCTGACGACCACCTCCAACCCCACGCGCACTTCGCCCGTGAAGCGCGGCAAGTGGATCCTCGAGCAAATCCTGGGATCGCCGCCGCCTCCCCCGCCGCCGGGCAACGACAACTTGAAAGAGGGCAAAAGCGGAGCCGGCAGCGAGACCTTACGCCAGCGAACGGAGGCCCACCGGAGCGATCCGGCCTGCGCGGGCTGCCACTCCCGCATGGATCCCCTTGGCTTCGCCCTCGAAAACTACGACGCAGTCGGCGCGTGGAGAGAAAAGGACGCGAAGCTGCCCATTGATGCCTCCGCGTCCCTGCCGGACGGCACGAGTTTTCGCGGAATCGAGGGGCTCAAGCGAGCGCTGCTCGACCGGAAGCGCGATTTCTGCCATTGCCTCGCCGAGAAGATGCTCACTTTTGCGCTGGGCAGGGGATTAGAATCGAGCGACGAAGAAGCCGTGGACGCCGTGACGCGGCAGGTCGTGCAGAGCGACTACCGCTTCTCGAGCCTCGTGCTGGCGATTGTACGTTCCGAGCCGTTCCAAATGCGCCGTGGCGAGAAAGTGGCCCCCTGATGAACGCTCCGCTGCCTCGAAGAACGTTCCTGCGCGGCGTCGGAACTGCCATTGCCCTGCCTTTCCTCGACGCGATGCTCCCGCACGGGGGCGCGCTCCTGGACGCCGCCTATGCAGCACCCCGCGTCGCCGCCGGCAAAACCGGGTCTGCCGCCGGCAAGCGGCCCCTGCGGATGGCTTTCCTCTACGTGCCGAACGGAGTCCACATGAAGACTTGGACTCCGCCGGACGGCGCATCGCTTCAGCTCCCGGAGACTCTGAAGCCGCTGCAGCCGTTCCAGAGCGACTTGCTCGTCCTCAGCGGCCTGACGCAGGACAAAGCCCGCCCCAACGGCGACGGGCCCGGAGACCATGCCCGCGCCGCCGCCGCTTTCCTCACCGGCTGCCAGCCCAAGAAGACTGGCGGCTCCGCGATCCACGTCGGTGTCTCCGTCGATCAGGTGGCCGCGGCGAAAATCGGGCTGTCGACGCGATTCGCCTCGCTCGAGCTCGGCTGCGACCAAGGCGCTCAATCGGGCAACTGCGACTCGGGGTACAGCTGTGCCTACTCGAACAACATCTCCTGGAAGACGGAGTCGATGTTCATGGCCAAGGAGGCGGACCCGCGCCTCCTCTTCGAGCGGCTCTTCCCGGGCATCGCGACGAAGCAGGGTCAAAACAATCGCAAGTACCGGAAGAGCATTCTCGATTTCGTCCTCGACGACGCCGGCCGCCTGAAAGGGAAGCTTGGCTCCACCGACCAGCGCAAAGTCGACGAGTACCTGACCGGTCTTCGCGAGATCGAGGAGCGCCTCGCGCGCGCAGAGAAAGAGGCTCGTGAGCGCAAAGCCTCCGAAGTCCCGCCGGCGGGCGCCGTCAAGCTCGGCGCCGCGCTGCCGAGCAGCATCCCGTCCTCGTACGAGGAGCACATCCGCCTCCTGGGCGACCTCCTCGCTCTCGCTTTCCAGGCCGACCTCACGCGCGTCGCGACTTTCATGATCGCGAACGAAGGCTCGAACCGCAGCTACAAGAACATCGGCGTCGCGGACGGCCACCACGACCTTTCGCATCACGGAGGCGAGGCCGCGAAGCAGGAAAAGGTCGCGAAGATCAACCGCTTCCACGTGGAGCAGCTCGCCTACATCTTGAAGAAGCTCAAAGACGCGAAAGAGGGCGGCCGCTCCGTCCTTGATAGCTGCATGGTCGTATACGGCAGCGGCATCTCGGACGGCAATCGCCACAACCACAACGAGCTCCCGATCCTCCTCGCGGGGAAAGGCGGCGGCACGATCAAAACGGGCCGCCACCTCCGATTCCCCAAGAACACGCCGCTCAACAATCTCTTCCTCTCCCTGCTCGATCGAGTGGGCTGCCCCACCGACTCGCTCGGAGACTCTACGGGGCGCCTCCGAGATATTAGTTAGCGGTCGCTTTGCGCAGCGCGGGGTCGGCGAGCTTGAGCGCGATTTTTTGGCCGAGCAGCTTCCCCGAAATCTGCAGAACAGCGTCGAGAGACCACGGGTCGATCCCGCCGGATGGCGTCATCCGCGCTTTCAGCTTAAGAGGCGGCAGCTCAGGGTCCCCCGCCGAGACGAGTCGGAGAGTCGCCACGCCGGTTTTCGGTGCGAACTTGCCCGACGCCACGTAGTCGAAGACCCGCCGCTCCTCGGGCCGCTGCACGGACGTCGTGATGCTGACTGCGCCGAAAACTTTCCGGCCCTCGCCGTCCAGCGTGAGCTGGATCGACCAGTCGCCCGAGCCGAGCTGCGAGCTGAATGGCGTGCTGAAGGACTTGCAGCCCACGTATTCCGAACAGAAGCGAGTCTTGAGAACTCCGCTGTAGGTGCCGTCGGGCGTCACCGTGCCTTTTGACGCCTGCTTCGCCGTGGAGTCGAGCTCACCATCGATTTTGATGTACGAGGTCGCTTTCGTTTTTACCGTGGCCTTGCCGTTCGAGCCTTTTACAGCTCCCGCGAGCTGCATCTCCGACTCGAACCCGCCGCTCTCGGTGTGCGTGCTGCCTCCCGTCAGCTTTCCGTTGGCGTGGTGGTGAAGCTCGGTCTTCAGTGTGCCGGATCCATCCTCAATCGTATGCGTTACCGAGAGGTCGAAAATCGGCGCTCCCGTAACGGTCATCACGGAGGAGCCGTTTTCGTCGTGCGTGAGGCTGGGCGCATCGTCGGCGAAAGCCCCCGAAAAGATCCCCGCGGCGGCGGCGAACGCGAACTGGATGGGTGATGGCGTGCGCCTCGCGCGCGCGCAGTCGAGTGCTCGGAACATCGTGATCTCCTTTTGGCAATGCGGATCCCCGGAGCGCCGGGCCGGTCCAGGCGCGCTTTCCGCGACACCCGCGGCATCATCGAGAGACACGGTCCAACGACGCGCCGGGGGGAAAAAAATCAGGGGCGCGAACGGCAAAGCCTTCACGCCCAGGGTCGTCTGCCCCCCCCGCAGGTGCCGGAATGGAGGCTGCGACGAGGCATAGTCCCTTGTCCTCACCGCGTTTCAGCGGCACGATAGGGTTGAGTTGGGTCAACGGTCGCGCATGGTTGTTCGCGGCTCCCGGCAAACGACGCCGGGAAGTCCGGCGGAAAGGAGTGTTATGCAACCTTGTCGCAGTTTTCTCCCATGTGTTGGACTGGTGATCCTGCTCCTCCACGTGCCCGCGATCGCAGTTGGAGCGTCGCTACCGCTTTACGCGCCGTGGCCACGGCCCGCGCCCGATACGGCCCTCCAGGAATCGAGTCTGCCGTCGATACCCGGCTCGCTGCACGGTATCCGCCTGGCCAATGCAACGCCGCCCGTGCCTTCGTGGACGGGCGACCGCCGGACCGCCCTGCCTCTCGGGGCTCCCGAGCTGGGCGCGGCCGGTTGGACGCTCACGGCGGATCTCGCGGCGCACGGCGACGGCCGCGGCGGCGATGTAGAAGGGCTCGGTGCACTGCAACTTCGCTTCCTCGACTCGAAGTGCCCGTTTCCAGAAGCTTGCACAGAGCCTTGCAACAACATCTTTCTCTACTGGGACGAGGACACACCGAATCCGAACGGGGTCGAAATCTCCGCGGACGGCATGAGCCTGGGAATTCTGGGTGGGCTGCCGCCCGAAGCGCTCCCCGCGAGGAACGGGCTCGCGCTCCTCGCCGTGCCGGCCGGGACGCACTCCTTCCAGGCGACTCCCATCGACGCGGGAGCCTCGATGGAGATCAGCGTGGAGGTGCTCGACACGCAGCCATTTTCTGACCCCCGCGACGTGCGCTGCACTCCGGGCGCACCGGCCGAGAACGGTACTTTCGATCTGAGCGTGGCATGGTCGAACGACGGGCCGCTGCCGGCCAGGTACGCCATTTTCCTCGACCAGAACTTCGTGGGGACTGTCAATGGAGCGCTCACCGAGGCGACGGTCGTCAATGTGTCTGCCGGGGATCACTGCGCCGAGGTACTCGCGTTCCAGGACGTGGGCGCCGATCTCGAGCGGCGCGGATGCAGCATTGAGGGGTGCTGTGAGGTGACCTGCGCGCCGCCGTCGGTCCTCCTGGCGTGTCAGATTACGTATGGCGCGGAGCCGGCGGACAACTCCGTCGCTGTCACATGGCAAAACGGAGAAGCGCCCTACGCCGGAGCCATCGAGACGCTGGTCGACGACGCGCCGTCCGCGGCTCT
>Ga0111538_10012412_pt1 | contig 11265 bp, 7 predicted proteins | sample SoiMethybrSBSTD1_FD_79669 | JGI IMG/M metagenome (GOLD analysis project Ga0111538, IMG submission 79669) | Bulk soil microbial communities from a Populus tree surrounding site in Tennessee, USA - Soil MetaG P. TD hybrid SBSTD1 (version 2)... | ecosystem: Environmental > Terrestrial > Soil > Tree... | reverse complement strand
GCCGGCTGGCATATCTCGCGCCGGTGCTGGCGCGCGATCTCCCGAAGGTGCAGACCTACATGCGGACCGTGAATCCCGCCAACATGGCGACGGCGCGCCGGCTGGGAGCACGGCGGTTGCACTACACGGCCGTCAGCGCCGCCATCCGTGACACGGGACGGCCAGGCGGCGGTGACTGGTCGGTCATCTACAACTGTGCCGTGCCGTCGCGGTACCCGTTCACCGGTGACACTGACGCGCGAACGGCGCCGTTGGTCTTCCTGGGTCGCCTCGACAAGATCAAGGGCGCGCATCACGCCATCGCCGTCGCTCGCCGTCTTCAGCGCCGTCTGGTGATTGCGGGCAGCATCTCGCCGTACGCACACGAGCAGGAATATTTCGAACGCGACATCAAGCCACAGATCGACGGGTCGCTGATTTCGTACATCGGCCCGGTCGACGACCGTCAGAAGCGCGCGTTGCTTGGCGGGGCGGCCGCGATGCTGATGCCGATCGAATGGGAGGAGCCGTTTCCAGTCGTTCTCCCCGAGGCCATGCTGTGCGGGACGCCGCTCATCGCCTTCCGTCGCGGCGGCGTGCCAGAGGGGATCGATCACGGCCGCACCGGTCTTCTGTGCGACACGGCCGACGAGATGGCCGCGCTCGTGGCGCGCCTCCCCGAGATCGATCGAGCGGTCGTCCGGCGTGAAGCCGAGCGCCGGTTCAGCGACACTGCCGTCGTCGCCGAGTACGAACGCTTGTACGAGCGTCTCGCTCATCGAATCCCGCTGGCAGCGGAGTCGCCGGCCTGACCGTCAAGCAGAAGTTCGGGCGCTGGCTGTTCGCGCATCTGCCGGTCACGCGGGCGATGTTCGACCAGCTTCGGTTCGAGGCGAATTCGTGGCTGGTCAAAAGCCAGAACCTCGTGCTGCCCGGCCGACGCGAGATCCTGGCGCACGTGCGAGCGCTCCGCGGCGCGCTGGTCAACGTGGCGTGCGGCCCGCAGATTCTCGACGGATTCGTGAACGTGGATCTGCTCGGACCGCCCCCGCGTATCCGATGGGATTGCCGCCGCTCGCTCCCTCTGGCGGACGGTGGTGCCGCGGGGATCCGCGTGGAACAGTTCGTCGAGCACCTGGACACCCGCGAAGAGCTGCCGGATTTTCTGCGCGACTGTTTGCGTGTGCTCGAACCGGGCGGCGTGCTGCGGATCATCGTGCCCGACGCGGCGCGATACCTGCAGGCCTACTGCCGCCCGGACCTCGATGGCTTTCGCGAACTGGCGGTCCCCGATCCGTTTCCGGCGGATCTGCCGACGCGCATGGACGTCATCAACCACATCTTTCACCAGTGGGGCGAGCATCGCTGGGCGTACGACTTCGAGACGCTGTCGCTGCGCCTGCGGACGGCCGGTTTCGGCGCCATCGAGCAGGTCGCTTACCAGCGGTCACTATTACCGGCACTCGCGCAGGACCGGGACGTACACGCGCCGTACTCGCTTTACGTCGACGCGGTGAAGCACAAGTGATCGACAACCGCATGAATCGGTTTGTGGAGTCGCACGCGTAGATGCGGCGCGTGCTGATGGTGAGCCCGCACTTTCCACCGGACTCCAGCGCGGCGTCCCACCGGGTGCGGCTGCTGGCGCCGCATCTCGCCCATGCGGGATGGACGCCGACCGTTGTGACCCTCGAGCCGTCCGCCTATGAAGGGCGCCTCGATCCCGAACTCGGCGCGCTCGTGCCCCCTTCGCTCGATGTCGTGCGCGCGCCGGCATGGAGTCCCGCGTCGACGCGCTGGGCCGGCCTTGGCGATCTGGGTTTGCGCGCGTTCACCGGCCTGAAACGGACATGCCGGGCGCTACTGAAACGGCACCGCTACGACGCGTTGTTCATCACCGTTTATCCGGTCTACCCGGCGCTCATCGGTCCACGGTTGAAAGCGGAATTCGGCGTGCCGTTCGTCCTCGACTATCAGGATCCGTGGGTCGGCGCGTGGGGCCGATCGGTCGGCGGCGGCCCGGGAGGCGCGATCGACTGGAAGAGCTGGGCATCGCGCCGCCTTGGCGTCTGGCTCGAACCACGCGCCGTCGGCGTCGCCGATGCGCTGGTCGCCGTCTCGCAGGGCACGATCGACGGGATCCTCGAACGGATGCCGGCCGCGGGACAGGTGCCGCATGCCGTGATCCCGCTTGGTTTTGAAGCCTTGGATTTCGAGGCGGTTGGTACGCGCCGGCCGGTAGGCGCCGGCTTCGACGCATCTGACGGTCTGATCCATCTCTGCTACGTCGGTACGCTGTTGCCCACCGGCCTCGAGACGCTGCGCCTGCTCCTTGGCGGTCTGGCGCGCGCGCGCCGTGACGATCCCGCCGCCGGCCGCGTGCGTTTGCATTTTTTCGGGACCAGTAATCAGTCGGCGTCGACCGCCTATCGCGTCCTGCCGTGCGCCCGCGAGTGCGGCGTTGCCGACGCGGTGACGGAGTCGCCTGGACGTCTGGATTATCTCGACGCGCTGTCCGTGCTGACGCACGCCAGCGCGATTCTGTTGCTCGGCAGCACGGAACGGCATTACACGGCCAGCAAGCTCTATCCGGCGCTGCTGGCGAAGCGGCCGATCCTGGCGTTGTTCCACGAGGCCAGCAGCGTCGTGTCGATCCTCCGCGACGCCGGTTCCGAGCCGACCGTCCGCGTCGTCGCGTACGACGAGCGGCCATCGACCGACGCGCGAATCGCCGAAGTGGCCTGCCATCTCCGCGCCCTCGCCGCGAACAGCTGCTATCGCGGCGCTGACGTGTCGCTCGATCGCGTGTCGAGCGTGTCCGCGCACGCGCTCGCCGGTCAATTGGCCGGCCTCTTCGATCGGGTGGCCGCGTGACACCTGTGCGCCTGACCGTCGTGCTGACTCATCCGATTCAGTACTACGCGCCGTGGTTCCGCCATCTCGAACGCCATGCCCCCGAGATTGCCTTGACGGTCGTGCACGCCACGGAGCCGACGCCGGAGCAGCAGGGCGTCGGGTTCGATCGCGCGTTCGAGTGGGATGTGCCGCTGACCGACGGCTACCGCTCGCTGACCGTCCGGCCGCCCCTGCCCGAAGACCGGGTCGACAGCTCGTCGTTCACGGGCCTCGATGTTCCAGAAATCAGTCGCGCGATCGCGGACACCAACCCGGATGTCGTGATGATCACCGGCTGGTATTCGATCACGCTCGTGCGCGCGCTCGTTGCGTGCCGGCGCCTCGGTATTCCGACGCTCTATCGCGGCGATTCCCATCTGCTGAGCGGACCGCGAAACTGGAAGCGGCCGCTGTGGAACCTCAAGACCGGATTCCTGCTTCGCCAGTTCGACGGTTTCCTGTCGCCGGGACAGCGCGTCGACGAGTACCTGCGCTGGTACCGTGTCCCGGAACACCGCATCTTCCGTGTGCCGCATGCCGTGGACAACCAGATGTTCGCCGCGAGCGCAGCGCCGTTTCAGCAGCCCGAGGCGCGGGCAGCGGCTCGGAGGCGATTCAGTATCGCGCCTGATGCGTTCGTCCCGTTGTTCGTCGGCAAACTGGTGCCGTCGAAGCGCCCGACCAACATCGTGCGCGCTGCCGCACGACTCGAGCGCGGCGTTTCCGTCGTGTTCGTCGGCTCCGGTGCGCTCGAGGGCGAGTTGCGCAGGGTCGCCGTCGAGCTCGGCGTCGATCTGAAACTCATCGGATTCCTGAATCAGACCGAGCTCGGCGAAGCGTACGCCATCGCCGATTGCCTGGTGCTGCCGAGCGACTACCCGGAAACGTGGGGTCTGGTCGTCAACGAAGCGCTCGCCACCGGTCTGCCCTGCGTCGTCAGCGACGCCGTTGGCTGCGCCCCCGACATGATCCGCGACGGCGAGAGTGGATACGTTTATCCACTGGGAAATGTTGAGGCGCTCGCGGCGGCGTTCGCAAAGGTGCGCTGGCGGAAGGCGGAAGAACACGACTGGGGCCCGCACTGCCGTCGCATCGTCGCCGAGTTCAGCTATGACGCGATGACCGCGGGCCTGGTGCGCGCCTGCCGATCGGTCATCAGGCGCTCCACCGGGCCCGAGCCGAGCGCGGACGTTCCGCTCCGCGTGGTCGCGTGCTGCGGCCAGATGGTCATTGCCGGCGGCGCCGAGCGCATGACCTTCACCGCGATGGACGCGCTGTCGCGACGCGGTGCACGCGTCCACTGCATCGTCAACGGCTGGGAGAACTTCCGGATCACACCGATGGCCGACGAGATCGGCGCGACGTGGTCGGTAGGTCCGTACTGGTACACGATCACCCGCCGCCGCCTGACGCCGCTCAAGATCGCGAAGATGGCGTGGGAAACGCTTCGGGTGAGCGCCGATCTGTTGAAGGAAGCCCGCCGAATCCGTGCGACGCACATCCTTGTCCCCGATTTCCTGACGGCCTTGCGCAACGGGCCGGCGCTGTTGTGGCTGCGCGCGCGAGGCATCGGCATCGTCCTGCGTCTGCAGAACGCCCCGGACCAGGGAACGTTCTACCGCCGGCTGTGGCGGTGGGCCGTCAACCCGCTCATCGATCACTTCGTCTGCAACTCGGAATTCACACGGCACGAGCTCCTCGCGCACGGTGTGCCCACCCACAAGGTCTCGACGATTCCCAATGCCGCGTCGCCGCGAAAGGAATCGTGGCAGCTGCCGCAGGAGAGAGTACCGGGACGAATCATTTTCGTCGGTCAGATCATTCCAGAGAAGGGGCTCGACGTGCTGCTCGACGCCGTCGCGATCCTGCGCGAGGAGGGCGTCGACGCCACGCTGGACGTCGTCGGCGACATGGACGGCTGGGAGGCGCCGAACTACGAGGGCTACCGCGCCCGTCTCCGCGACCGCGCGGCGCGGTCCGATCTGAAGGGCGCAGTGGAGTTTCTCGGTCATCGCGAAGACGTGCCGACGCTGATGGCGCGCGCATCGGTGCATTGCTGTCCGAGTCTTCCGGAGATTCGAGAGGCGTTCGGCCTGGTCGTCCTCGAAGCGAAACTGTCGGGACTCCCGTCGGTCGTGCTGCCGAGCGGCAATCTCCCATCACTTGTCGACCATCGCCGGACCGGATGGGTGTGTCCCACCGCCACAGCGCCTGATCTGGCGGAAGGGCTCCGCTTCTTTCTCACCGATCCGTCGCGCCTGTCCGCCGCCGGTGCCGCGTCGGCTGCTTCGGCGGCCGACTACAGCGAAGAGCGCTTCGCGGAAGCGTGGGCCCTGATGTTCGACTGCTCCCCGAAGGAGTCGGTATGCGCGTGAATCATCGGGAGGTGGTGGCGCTGACGCTGGCCACGGTCCTGGGGGGGCTGTACGCCGACGACTGGCTGATCAGCGCATCGATTCTCGTCCTCTGGACCATCTGGAAGTTGACGCTGACGAGCGACGGACTATTCGTCGTGCCGTTGGCGCTTACGTTCCAATGGGTGCAATCGACGATTGGCCTGTTCTATCTGGGTATCACCGGCCGGACGCTGGATGCCATTCAGCGAAGCGACTGGAGGCCCATGGTGATGATCGGCCTCGGTTGCTGTCTCGCCCTCGCCGTCGGTTTCAGGATCGGGCTGCAGATGCTCCGACCGCCGCGGGCCGACGAGGATCGGCCCGAGTTCGCGTTCTCCTTCAAGCTGCTCGTCATCATCTACGTCGTGACGATTATCCTCGAGGGCGGCTTGAACACTGCGGTCCGCGCGCTGCCGTCGATGCGGCAGATTGTCGTGACGTTCGACGAGGCGCGCCTTGGGGTCCTCTACCTGCTGCTGCGGCGGTTCTTTCGACCGGCGCCGCAGTGGGGACGCATCGTGGGAGTCGTGGGCTTCGAGGTCATCCTGGGCATCACCGGATTCTTTGCCGGCTTTCGCGAACCGCTCGTGCTGACCGGCCTGGCGATGCTCGAGATCTTCGATCGGCGCAACCTGCGCCACTGGGCGGCAGTCGGGGGCATGGCTCTGGTCACCGTGGCATGTGGTCTCGTGTGGATGGGCATCCGGAGCGAGTACCGTCGGGACTACGTGCAGATGGACAATTTCAAAGCGGATCGCGGCGCGCGCATTGCCCGTATCGGCAACCTCGTGTCAGGATTCCTCCACAGCGACGGCGACGCGTTCACCAAAACGTTCGACAACTTCATCGATCGGATGTGGCCGATTTACTATCCGGCCCTGGCCGTGGCGCGCGTGCCGCGCAATTTGCCGCATACCGACGGCGCCATCATCAGCGCCGCCCTCCAGCACATCACCATGCCGCGGGTGTTCTTCCCCAACAAGGGTGAACTGTCGTCGGACAGCGAAATGGTGCGCAAGTATTCAGGCGTGTGGGTCGCCGGTTCGGACATGGGCACCAGCATCGCCTTCGGCTACGCTGCAGAGTCGTATCTCGATTTCGGCGTGCCGTGGATGTTCCTGCCGGCGTTCCTGTTTGCTCTGGGGATGGGGCTGGTGTACCGGATCGTGGCCGTGCGAATTAGACACATGGACCTGATGGTGGGGTACGCGACCGTGACGTTCTGGTTCGCGATGTACCTCTTCGAACGGTCGTGGGTGGTGATGCTCGGAGAGGCCGTCGGCCTGATCGTCTACGTCGGGGTCCCGCTGCTGCTGCTCGACCGTTTCCTCCTGGTTCGCCGCGAACGGCAACAGGCGGAAGGCCAACTGCTCTTTCAACAACCCGGACACTTCGAGATCTGACCACGCGCGTCCTTCACGTTTCTCCGTACTTCCCGCCCGCGATCCCCTACGGGGGGCCGCCAGCCTCGATCCTCGGTCTCTGTCAAGGACTGCAGCGCGCCGGCCTCGACATCGAAGTCGTGACGACGACGGCCAATGGCGAGGCGGAGTTGCCGGCATCGACCAGCGATGGGGATCGGTTCGACGGCGTCCGCGTTCGCTACGTGCCGACGGCGTTTCCGCGACGATTCTTCGGAGCGCGTGTCCGCGCGCCGCTGACCGCCGCGCTTGAACGCGCCGACGTCTGTCACATCCACGGTGTCTGGAACGTGCCCGAGTGGTGGGCGTCGTACCTGGCGCGGACCAGCCGCCGGCCGTACGTGGTGTCGCCACGAGGGATGCTGCAGCCGCAAGCCGTGCGGCGGGGCCGCTGGCGAAAATCGGTTGCGTACCATCTGATCGAGCGCACGAACCTGCGCGGGGCGGCGCTGCTGCACGCGACATCGGAGCAGGAAGCCGAGGCGCTTCGCGATCTGCAGCTCGGTGTTCCGATCGCCGTGGTGCCGAATGGCGTCGATCTGGAATCAGCGCAGTCGATAGCGCCCGGATATCGCGAACGCCTCGGGATTCCCGCCGACGCCTTTGTCGTCCTCTATCTCGGGCGCATGCACCGGATCAAGCGGCTCGATCTCCTCGCCGATGCGTTCGACGCATTGCGCGCGACCCACCAGGCCGCGCATCTGGTGCTGGCGGGTCACGATGAGCAAGGGCTGCTTCCGGGCCTGCGGCGCCGCCTGTCCGCGCACGCGTCGTCGGTTCATCCGATCGCTGCTGTGAGTGGACGCGACAAGTGGGCGCTGCTGCGTGACGCCGATGCGACGGTCGTGTGCTCGGATTCTGAAAGCTTCGGCATGGCGGTCGTGGAATCGCTGGCCGGCGGCGTGCCCCCGGTCGTGACGCGGACCTGTCCCTGGTCAGAGATCGAACGGCAGGAATGTGGTCTGTGGGTCGAGCAAAGCGCGCCGGCCATTGCGGACGCGCTCCGGCGGTTGGCGGACGACCCCGTGGCGCGGCGTCGGATGGGGGCGCGCGCGACCACGTTCGCTCGGGAACGATACGGCTGGGACGCGATCGCGCCGGTCATGTCGCGTCTCTACGCCGGACTGCTGTAACTGTGTCTGTCATCCTGCTCACGCCGAATCTCACGGGCGCCGACGGCATCTCCACCGTCGCCCGCCTGGTCGCTCGCGCCTGTGAGGACGTGACAATCCTCGCGTTACACGAGCCGGATCGGGTGAGCTTCGACAGCGCGGACGTCCGGGGTGCCGGCGGACACTCGTCGCGCTTCGTGGCTGCCGCGGCGCGCTGCGCCGTGTCGGCCGATCGCACGACGACCGTCGTCGTCAACCACCTGCATCTCGCGCCGGCGGCGCTGGCGTTCGCGGCGCGGGGCGCCTCGCTGTTGACGATCGTCCACGGCGTCGAGGCGTGGAAGCCGCTCACCTGGCTGCAGCGCGTGGCGCTCGACCGCAGCGAACGGATTGTCGCCGTCTCGGCATATTCGCGCGATCGGTTTCGAGCGGCCACTCCTCATTTCGCGCAGCGGCGCATCGACGTCTGCCACCTCGGCCTCGAACCGATCGTGACGTCCCAGGGGCCGGCCGACTGGGTGCCTTCGGCGCTCATCGTCGGACGGATGGCGCACGACGAGCGATACAAAGGGCACGACCTGCTCATCGACATCTGGCCGGATGTGGCGGCGGCCGTCCCGGGCGCCGTCCTGCGCATAGTTGGTGACGGAGACGACCGCGCGCGGCTCGAGCAGAAGGCCGCGACGACGAACCTCGGTCATCACATCGAATTCCTCGGCCGCATCAGCGACGAACGCCTGGCCCACGAATATCAGCGGTGCACGGCCGTCGTCATGCCCAGCCGCGGCGAAGGCTTCGGCCTGGTCTTCATCGAGGCGATGCGCGCCGCCCGCGGCTGCATCGGCGGCCACGGCTCGGCGTCCGAAATCATCGTCGACGGCGAGACAGGATTCGTGGTCGATCCCCGGAATGGGGCGGATCTTCGTCAGGCGGTGGTCCGGATGCTTCGCGATCGGACGGGCACCGCGGCGATGGGGATTCGCGGCCGTGCCAGGTTCCTGCAGCACTTCACGGAAGATCATTTTCGCAGACGGCTTCACGCGCTGCTGCCTCGCGCGGCGTACGCGACGGCGTCCGAGGTAGTGTCGAAAGCCCATGGTGTCTGACACGCCGTGAACATCCTCGGCCTCAACGCGTATCACGGCGATGTCGCGGCGGCGCTGGTCCGCGACGGACAGCTTGTCGCGGCAGTGGAAGAAGAGCGGTTCCGCCGCATCAAGCACGTGGCGGGTTTTCCGCACCAGGCGATCGCCGTCTGCCTGGAGATGGGCGGCCTGGCGGCGTCGGATGTCGACGTGTTTGCGGTGTCGCGCGATCCGCGCGCCCACCTCTGGCGCAAGGCGCTGTTCCTGCTGAAGAACCGGCCGAAAGGAACGGTCGCGTCGAGGGCTCGCAACCTGGCCAGCCTGCGTGCGCTCCCCTCGACGATTGCGAAGTCGCTGAACCTCGACGAAGCGGTGGTACGTCAACGGACGCGGTTCATCGAACACCACCCGGCTCATCTCGCCAGCGCCGCGTTCGCGTCGCCATTCGACGAAGCCGCGGTGTGCGCGATCGACGGCTTCGGCGACTTCGTCAGCACGTCGTGGGGACGCGTCGCCGGGACGCGTTTGTCCGTCGAGGGACGGGTCTTCTTTCCCCACTCGCTGGGGCTGCTGTATCTGGCGATCACGCAGTACCTCGGGTTTCCCAACTACGGCGACGAATTCAAGGTGATGGGCCTCGCGCCGTATGGCGAGCCGGGGTTCGTGCGCGAGATCGAATCGCTCGTTCAGTTGAAAGACGACGGCCGTTTCGAGCTCGACCTGTCCTACTTCCGGCACTGGTCGGAAGGCGTGCAGATGACGTGGGAGGACGGTGCACCGACGCTCGGCGCGGTCTTTACGCCGAAGCTCGAATCGTTGCTCGGCCCGGCGCGACGCCGCGAGGATCCGCTGGAGGCGAAGCACGAGGCGATCGCTGCCTCGTTGCAGGTCGCGTTCGAACGCGCCGCGCTGCACGTGCTCCGGCACGTACAGAAGTCGACCGGCAGCACGCGGCTCTGTTTTGCCGGCGGCTGTGCGATGAACAGCGTCGCCAACGGCAAGATCCGCGAGCAGACCGGATTTCGCGAGGTCTTCATCCAGCCGGCGGCGGGCGATAACGGGACCGCTCTCGGGGCGGCGCTGTACGCCTGCCACGAGATGAACGGAAAACGTCGCGGCTTCGTCATGGAGCATGGCTACTGGGGGCCGTCCTTCGACGACGGCGCGATCGCCGCGGCGCTCGACGCACAGCATGCGGCCATCGCGGAGCACGGCTGCGGCCGCCGGGCCTGGGACGACGAGGCGGCGCTCGACCGCTGGACGGCGGAGCAGATTGCCGCGGGTCGAGTGGTGGGGTGGTATCAGGGCCGGATGGAATGGGGCTCGCGCGCCCTGGGCAATCGAAGCATCATCGCCGACCCGCGGCGCGCCGACATGCGGGAGATCATCAACACCCGCATCAAGTTTCGCGAGCGGTTCCGGCCGTTCGCGCCGTCGGTGCTCGAGGAGGCGCTCGACGAGTACTTCGTCGGCGGTGTGCCCGATCCGTTCATGCTGCAGGTGTATCCGGTGCGGCCAGACAAAAGGGCGCTGGTGCCGGCGATTACGCATGTCGACGGCTCGGGCCGGCTGCAGACCGTGAGCCCGCGATCCAACCCGCGCTACTACCGGCTGATCAAGGCGTTCGAGGGCCTCACCGGCATACCCATGCTGCTCAACACCTCATTCAACGAGAACGAGCCGATCGTGCTGACGCCGGAGCAGGCGCTCGATTGCTTCCTGCGTACCCATATGGATGTGATTGTCATGGGGCGGCACGTGCTCGAGCGCGCCGTGGTCGCGACCTAATGCGCGCCCTCGAATCGAGACGCGTGGTGGTGACCGGCGGGAGCGGATTCCTCGGCCGCCATGTGGTCGCCGCCTTTCAGGCGAGAGGCTGCGCGGTGTCGGCGCCGCGAAAAGCCCAGTACGACCTGACGCACGAAGCGGACGTGAAGCGGATGTACGCCGACCTGCGGCCGGAGCTGGTCGTGCACCTGGCCGCCGTGGTGGGCGGCATCGGCGCGAATCGCGAATCGCCCGGGCGCTTTTTCTTCGAGAACGTCATGCTGGGCGCGCTCGTCATGGAACAGGCGCGACGCGCCGGCGTCGAGAAGTTCGTCGGCATCGGCACGATTTGCGCCTACCCCAAGCTCGCGCCGATACCGTTTCGCGAGCAGGACCTGTGGAACGGCTACCCGGAAGAGACCAACGCGCCGTACGGCATCGCCAAGAAAATGCTGCTCGTGCAGGGCCAGGCGTACCGGCAGCAGTACGGCTTCAACGCCATTCATCTCCTGCCCGTCAACCTGTACGGTCCGCACGACAACTTCGACCCGCAGTCGTCGCACGTCATTCCGGCGCTGATTCGTAAATGCCTCGACGCCATCGAGACCCG
>Ga0111538_10012409_pt1 | contig 11267 bp, 10 predicted proteins | sample SoiMethybrSBSTD1_FD_79669 | JGI IMG/M metagenome (GOLD analysis project Ga0111538, IMG submission 79669) | Bulk soil microbial communities from a Populus tree surrounding site in Tennessee, USA - Soil MetaG P. TD hybrid SBSTD1 (version 2)... | ecosystem: Environmental > Terrestrial > Soil >... | reverse complement strand
GGCCGCTTCGCGTTCGCCTGTTACGGGCGCGATAGACCGGATCAGGACTTCTTCCCGCGCATCCAGTGCCCCGAGGCCCCTGTCCAGGGCATGAGCGACACCAACTACCCCGCGACGCTGTACTGCTGCGACTACGTTCCCCCGGGGGTCGGGTCCGGCGCGGGCACCGATCCCAACGACATCTAGGGCCGCCGGCGCGCGGTTGACCGCGCGTAGCAGACCACCTCGATGTTGTTGTCCTCGCGGTCCTTCACGAAGGCCGCGTAGTAGTGCGGGCCGTAGTCCGGGCGCGGCCCCGGCTTGCCGTTGTCCTTGCCCCCGGCCGCCAGCGCGGCCGCATGGAACGCCTCGACCTCCTCGCGGTGCTCGACGCGGAAGGCGTAGTGGCCACCGCCGGCGGCCTGGCGATCGCGCCCCAGCCAGAAGATCTTCTGCGTCCGCGAACCCATCCCGAACGCGCTACCGACATCCATGTTGATCTTCATGCCGATCGCGCCCAGCGCCGCCCGGTAGAACCTGCGCGCGGCCGCGAGATCCCGGACGGGCGCGGTGATGTGATCGAGCATGACGATCCGGGTGCGTCGGGCGGCGGCCATGGCTGCCGCCAAGCTGGGACCGCCCGCCGGATTGTCGAGGGGCGCCCGATCGGCGCCGGATCAGATCGCGGCGTCGTCCTGGGCCCACTCCGGAAGCCCGTTGACCCGCGCGTCCTGCTCCGTCTCGTAGGCGTCGCGCTCGTACCGGTTGCCCCGGTAGCCGTGGCGGACGTGCTGGGCCAGGTACTGGGCCCAGAACACGAGGAAGAACGGGCAGGCCTCGTCCTGCGCGACGTGAACGAACTCGTGCACCCGCGTGAAGGGGCTGGGGTCGCGGGTGTTCCAGTAGAAGACGATGCAGACGAACGGGAGAGGCAACACGAAGGCGCCCCAGCCATTTCGCGCGAACCACCGGCCCACCGGTCCGCCGACGGCCAGCTCGATGACCGTCTTCCGGGTGGACGGCTGGCGGAGGTGAAGTCGGGACAGCACGGCCGGGCTCATTGGCCGAATTCTGGCGCAAGATCTCGGAACAGGAGGCCCGGCGTTCGCTGGAGCGGTTCGACCGTCGGGCGCAGCTGCGCGCCATCGGCGACGCAGCGAGCGCGCTGCCGCCCGATCGCGGTGACGCTGCCGATCGTCCACGGCCGGCCGAACGTGAGGTTGCTCGTCGCGATCAACCGCTTCTGTCGAGTGCCGTCGTCGCTGTCGCTGTAGACGACGGTCAGGCCCGTTGGGTTGCCGGGGAGCACGATGCGGAAGCGCGCGCCGCCCTCGCTCCGCGCCACGCGGACAGTCGGGTGGGCGGCGGGCGCCCCGTGCCCCTTGTACACCTCGCCGCCGAGCCCGATGCCCCACTGCATCGCCTTCACGTCCGGGTCGGGCTGGAAGCAGTCGCTGCCGTGGACCGCCGCCCCGACGCGGATCCAGAGCTCCAGGTGATCGGCCTTGACCCAGCTCTTCGCCGACGGCACCAGACGATCGTCTGTCACCTCGACGAACAGCACGCCGTCGGACGACATCACGACCCGCATGTCCGAGTCGGCGCTGTCGCCCCGCGCGGGGCCATGAATCGTGAAGCCGCGACCCTTTCCATCGACGAGGGCGGCGCACGCACCGAGCGCGGTCGTCGCCCAGCCCCCCTTCACGAACGCGGGCGGCAACGTGATCATCGGGATGATCACCTCGTCGCTGGCGGCGACGGGCTCGCCCCGTTCGCCGGTGGCGGCGTCGCGCGCCTCGTCCGGCAGGCCGGCATCCGGGCCTGGACCCGTCCGACAGAAAGCGATCGAGCGGGACTGCCACCCCGTGAAGTCACGCCAGCTCCATTCCACGATTCCCTCGTCCACGCCGATCCCCCACCAGGACCTGGTGGATGTCTCGACGACGCGCAGCGGATCGACACCCAGGGTCACCCTCTCGGCGCTGCGCCACGCCGACCCGTTCTCCCTGACGTAGGTGATCGTTCGCGCCGCGGCGTGGGCCGACATCTCGTCCAGGCCGCCACCCATGCCGAAGGAGTTGGTGCACCAGTAGTCGATCTCCAGCGGCTGGCGCCAGCGGGGCTTGCCGCCCTGCTCCGCCACCAGGTCCCAGCGGTACCGCTCGCAGGTCTTCTCGTCGTCTTGGCCGTCCTCGTTGGCCTTGATCGCGGCGGGGTCGACCACGTCCTCCTGCTCGCCCGTTTGCGGCGGCGCGCACCGACGGCGGCCCGGGTGGAGGTCGACGCGGACGACCGTGTAGCGCGTTCCGTCCGCCCCGACGCCCGCCGGCATCACGCGCGTGACGCAGCACCGCGGGCGGCGGCAGATCGCCGCGTTCAGGCGGGCGGCGGCGGTGGCGTCGTCCTCGTCGCTGGCCGCGGCCAGGGCGTCGGCGGCAACGGCGTCACGCCGGCTGCCGTCGACGCGCGGCGCACCGTCGACCCGCGCGTCGGCGCGCGGCGCCGCCGGACCGGGCGCCTCGGCCGACCGCCGGCACGCGACACCGGCGAAGGCCGACGCGAACATCGCGACGCAGGCCGCTCCGCGTTCTCCCCGCATCCATCGCGAGAGATAGCACGGACCCGTCACCCTTCCCCTCTCCCCGCTTCGCGGGGCGAGGGGACCGGATCTCTCTGACCCTCGCGGATCTCTAAAACGTGTAGAGCGCCTGCGCGATGCCGCGGAAGTTGTGCGGCTCTTGCCGACGGGTCGGGGTGTCGTCGAGGTAGCGCACCCGGGTGTACTGGCCGGAGAGGCCGAAGCGGATGGCCGGCGTGGCGTCGAACAGCAGGCTCGCGTCGGCGGACAGCGACTTGTCGGCGACGCTGCCAAGCAGCTCGATCTCGGCGCCGCCCTGCGGGAACAGCTTGCTGATGTTGCGCGAGTGCGCGTAGGTGAAGTTTCCGGCGAAGATCACCCGTCCCGAGCCGGGGATGTAGTACTGGAACGACCCCTTGGCGGCCCACCAGTCGATGGTGTGCAGCACGCCGATGGTATCGAACGTGACCAGGCCGTTGTCGACGTTCGGCGTGTACAGCGGCGGTGGGCTCTGCTGCGCGGGGTTCGGCAGCGTCGGGAAACGCGCGCCGCCGCCGGAGACGATCAGGTCCGCGATGCCCGTCCCGTAGACGAACGATCCGACCAGCGTCAATCGGTTGCCGCGATCGCCGGCGTTCGCCGCCGGGATGACCGGGATGAAGACGTCGCCCGAAACGCCCCAGCCCATCGTCGTGTTCGACCTCTGCGCCGGAGGCGGCGTGAAGGCGTTGACGTAGAACTGACGCATGATGCCCGAGAAGCCGAACGACAGCGGCGCCGCGATCGTCACGGCGTTGCCCGGCGTCGTGATCCCCTTCCAGCCGGGAATGCTGACGCGGATGCCGCCCTCGAAATCGGGCACCCGGGAGTCGCGCTGCGCCGGGCGCGCCGCCTCGACGGCGACGTCGACCACGACCGGTCCGCCCGCGCCGAAGCTGCGGGACAACCGGAACTGCGCGGTGCGGGAAGACGTCGAGTTCGGAATGCCGAGCAGCGCGCACGGCGCGTAGAAGTTCTGCCAGCCGAACACGTCGAACGTCTGCCCCGCGAGGATGTCGACGATCGGATTGCGAAGCGTCAGGTAGGCGTGGCGGACGCGGAAGGTCGGGCTGTTGTAGTAGGCGTTCTCGGAGATGCCCGCCGATCCCGGCGATCCCGGCGGGACGTAGGGAACCGACGGCTGATTACCCGCGAAGTCGCCCTGGAACACCGCCGACGGGGTCACGCTGCCGATGGTGGGAGAGTCGAGCAAGAACCCGAAGCGCGAGTTGCGCATCCCGAACTGCGTTCGCCCGGTCGTCCCTTCGTAGGTGTCGCTGCGCGAGACCAGCGATTGTCCGATGTAGTCGTTGTAGCTGCGGGTCGTGTCGGTGATGTAGTCGGTCTGGACGGTGCCAAAAAGCGTGAACGCCCACGCCTGCTTGTCCTTGCCGTACTGCACCTTCAGCGGCTGTCGCGTGAACCAACCGCTCTCCGCCATCGAGGCCGCCGGGACCTCGGTCAGCGGGTGACCGTACCCTTCGGCTGTGCGCGGGCCCTCGGGCGGCTGCCAGGCAGGCGCGGGCAGCGGGGACGGGGGTGGAGACGGGGGCGGCGGCGGCAACGGAGCCGGCGCCGGGACCTGGTCGACGACGGCCGGCGGGGGCGGCGCGGCGGCGGGATCAACCGGGGTGCCGGCCGCCGGGGCAGCGGGCTTGTCCGCGGGCGTCTGGGCGCGCGCGGGACCGGCAGCAAGGGCAACGAGCGCGATCGCGAGGGTGGTGAACAGCGATTTCCGTGGGCCTGACGTGATTGATTCCTTCATTTGCGGGGCCTCCGAAGCCCTGAATGCGTAGACGCCGGTCGGTCGACGCTATGGGTTGTCTAAGAACCCGGAAACGGCTCGCTTCACGGGTAGATCAGCCTCGCAAAGTCAGGTTTAGAAGGTCACCCAGGCGTTGCTGCAGTCCCGCGGCGACGGGGCGCCCGTGACCCTATCGGTCACGCTGACGCCGGTCCCCGCGGGTTTGATGTTCACGGCCTGGGGGCCAAATACCACGTTCGTATTGCTCGAAGTAATCGAGATCGGCTCGTTGTCGAAGACGACGTTGTTGAGGGTGATGCCGATCGGATGCGCGGCGTCCCAGCCGCGGAACGTGTTCAGGCCGCCGGTGCCCAGCACGTGCACGTTGTTGACGACGACGTCGCGGTAATCGGGAATCAACGTCCCGGTCGACGAGCTGTAGTACGCGTCGAACACCAGCGGGTGCCGGCTGTTCCGGATACAGACGTCCGTGTAGTGGATGCCCTGCACGAGGCCGCCGCGGCTGGCGTCGGACTTGATGCGCAGGCCGTTGTCGGTGCCGTCCAGCGACAGATCGCAGACGCTGACGTTGCGCACGCCGCCGTTGGTCTCGCTGCCGATCGACATGCCGTGGCCCTCGCCGAAGTGGCAGTGGGCCACGAGCAGGCCGTCGACCACGGCGGGGCCGGCCCCCTTGACCGCGATGTTGTCGTCGCCGGTCGAGATCTTCGTGTACGCGATGACGCCGTTCTTCGCCTTCGAGGGATCGATGCCGTCGGTGTTGGGCGAGTTGCCCGGCGCGAGCACGGTGACGCCCCAGACCTTGTAGCCGTTGGTCGATTCGATGACGACCTGGAACTTGGGCGCGTTCTTGACCGTGACCTTGTAGAGCACGAAGTTGGTGCCGCCGGTTACCTGAATGAGGCGCGGGGCGCCCATCTGGCCGTCGTACTCTTCTTCGTAGTCCCACCAGGTCTTCGTATCGCCGGTCAGCGGCTCGCCGCCGCGCCCTTCGATGGTGCCCTCGCCCACGACGCCGGAGTCGATCGGGCTGACGACCGAGATGAGGTGCTTGCACGCCGAGTTGCCCGCGTTGTTGCCCCCGCACTTGTTCGAACCGGCGACCTGGTCGAACTCGCGCGGATTGTGCGACGCGAACAGGATGGTCCCCTTGTCGAGCCACAGCGTCACGCCGGCCTTCAGCGTGAGCCCCGCTGACACGAAGGCGGTCTTGTCGCCGTCGACGGCGAGACGTACCGCCTGGCCCACCGGGCAGGCGGCGATCGCCGTCTGGATCGCCGCGGTGTCGAGCGTCTCGTCGCTCGGCTGCCCGGCGGTCACCGTCTTGGTCGCGAGCACGGTCGCGCACGCCGCTGGAATCGTCGGCTCGGCGCCGATCGCGTCGCACGGCGGCGGCGACACCGGCGAAAGCATGCCGCCCGTGCCACCCGTGCCGGCGGATCCACCTTGGCCACCCCGCCCTGCCGCGCCCGCGCTGCCGCCGGCGCCGCCCCTGGCCACCGCCGCCCCGCCCGTTCCTGAGGCGCCGGCTGCGTCGCCCGTTCCCCCCTGAGCGCCGCCCGGCCCGCCGCCGTGGCCGGCGGTGCCCCCGGTCCTCGCAGCAATGCCGGTGTCGGTCGGTTGTGGGCCATAGCCACCCGAGCAGCCCAGCCCGAGGGGCAGAATCAGCAGCCAAAACCCCGCGCGATGAAGCACCGGCAACGATTCCAAGGGTGTCCCCTGCGCGCGCGGGCGGCTCACGCGCGAACGACGCTTGCGCCGCGAAAACCCCAGGTGTAGAGACCATTTGCCATGCCAACGCCTTCTCTGAACGCGTCGAAGCTGATCTTCTCGGGCACCGCGTCGCGCCGCGGCCGCTACATCTCCGTCACCCCGGCCAACAGCGAGATGGCCCACCTGCATTACGGGCGCATCATCCTGGACGCCAGCGAGCCGCGGGTGGCGTTCGCGACCGAGGGGCGCGAGACGGCGCTGCTGTCCATGCGCGGCGCCTGCTCGGTGACGGTCGACGGGACGCGCTACGACCTCGGGCTGCACGACGCGATCTACGTGCCGCGCGGCAGCGCCGTGGTGGTGGAGACGTCCGGCGAGGTCGATCTGGTGGAATGCGCCGCCGAGGTGGCCGGCAGCTACCCGCTGCAGGTCATCCGCTACGCCGACCTGTCGGCCGACCCCAAGCGGAAGTTCAGGGCGGGCGGCGAATCGACCAGCCGCGATCTCAACATCGTCATCGGCGACAACGTGCAGACCGGGCGGATCCTGCTCGGCTTCACGCGCTCGCTGCAGGGCAACTGGACCAGCTGGCCTCCCCACGAGCACACCAAGATGCTCGAGGAGCTCTACGTCTACTTCGACATGCCGCCGCCCGCGTTCGGCATCCAGCTGGTCTACGACAATCCGGACGCGCCCGAGTTCGTCACCATCGTTCGCGACGGCGACGCGGTGCTGATGCCCTCCGGCTATCACCCCAACGTCGCCGCGCCCGGCCACGGCATCAACTTCATCTGGATGATGGCGGCGCACCGCGAGGTCGAGGACCGTCAGTTCGGCGTCGTGAACGTGCAGCCCGGCTTCGGATCGAATTCCGGGCTCGAGACGAGCCGAAAGTAACGGCCGCCGACACGAAGATGGATGTGCAAGATCGACAGTCCCTCGCCCCGCGAAGCGGGGAGAGGTAGGAGAGGGGTTCCTTTTTGGGTGATGCGTTTCGTCTCGACGGTCTTGCTGCGCTCGTCACCGGCGCGGGCACGGGAATTGGCGCGGCGCTCGCGCGCGCACTCGCTGAGGCCGGCGCCGACGTCGCCTGCCACGGCAACAAACACGTCCCCACCGACACCGCCGCCGAGATCGGCAAGCTGGGACGCCGCGCGGTCGTGCTCGCGGGCGACGTGCGCGAGCCCGCGACCGCGGAGTCGCTGGTCGAGGCGACGGTCCGCGAGCTGGGCGCGATCGACATCCTCGTCAACAACGCCGGCACGATCCGGCGCTCGCCCGCCGTCGACTTCTCCGACGATGACTGGGCCGCGGTGCTGGACGTGAATCTCACCGCTGTGTTCCGCCTGTGCCGGGCGGCTGGCAAGCGGATGCTGTCGCGCGGGCGCGGGAAGATCGTGAACATCGCCTCGCTGCTCTCGTTTCAAGGCGGGATCACCGTGCCCGCCTACGCGGCTTCCAAGGGCGGCGTCGCGCAGTTGACGAAGGCGCTCGCCAACGAATGGGCGGGCAAGGGCGTGAACGTCAACGCGATCGCGCCGGGCTACATCCACACCGACAACACGGCGGCGCTGGCGGCCGACCCGGTGCGCAGCCAGCAAATCGCGGTCCGCATCCCGGCCGGGCGCTGGGGCGAGCCGGCTGACCTGGGCGGCGCGGCGGTGTTCCTGGCGGCGCGCGCGAGCGACTACGTCAGCGGCCACGTGCTGGTCGTCGACGGCGGATGGATGGGACGATGACCGCCGCCGCGAAGCTGACCGTCAAGCCGGCGCCCGACTGCCGCTTCGACGCGGTCAGTCTGGGCGAGGTGATGTTGCGCCTGGATCCCGGCGAGGGACGCGTCCACACCACACGGACCTTCCAGGCCTGGGAAGGCGGCGGCGAATACAACGTGTCGCGTGGCCTGCGCCGCTGCTTCGGCCTGCGCACCGCGCACGTCACCGCGCTGGCCGACAACCCCGTCGGCCGGCTGGTCGAGGACCTGATGCTCCAGGGCGGCGTCGATCTGTCGTACCTGCGCTGGAAGGAATACGACGGCGTCGGGCGCAGCGTCCGCAACGGGCTGAACTTCACGGAGCGCGGCTTCGGCCCGCGCGGCGGCGTCGGTTGCTCGGACCGCGGGCACACGGCGGTGTCGCAGATGGCGCCCGGCGACGTCGACTGGCAGCAGCTGTTCGGCGTGCACGGGGCGCGCTGGCTCCACACCGGGGGCGTGTTCTGCGCGCTGTCCGAGGGAACGCCCGCGGTCGCGCACGCCGCGATGGAAGAAGCGCACAAGCACGGCACCTGCGTGTCGTACGACCTCAACTACCGTGATTCGCTGTGGCGGTCGGTGGGCGGCAAGGTGCAGGCCCGCAAGGTCAACCGGTCGCTGATGCCGTTCATCGACGTGCTGTTCGGCAACGAAGAAGATTTCTCCGCCGCGCTGGGCTTCGAACTGGAGAACGTCGACCCTCACTTCCAGTTGCTGCCGACGGGCGCCTTCCGCACGATGATCAACAACGTCGTCGCCGCGTACCCCAACATCAAGACCGTCGCGACCACGCTGCGCACGTCGCGCTCGGCGTCGGTCAACGGCTGGGGCGCCATCTGCTGGCACGAGGGGACGTTCTACGAGGTCGCGCAGCGGGACGTCGAGATCCTCGACCGTGTGGGCGGCGGCGATTCGTTCGCGTCCGGGCTCATCTACGGGTTGCTCGCCGGCAAGGATCCGCAGTGGGCGCTCGAGTGCGGCGTCGCGCACGGCGCGCTGGCGATGACGACGCCCGGCGACACCACCATGGCGACGTTCGCCGAGGTGATGCGCGCGATGAAGGGCGCCGGCACCAGGATCGATCGATGAGCCGCGCCGACATCTGCATGCGTGTGGAGACGGTCGGCATCGTCCCGGTCGTGCGCGCGCCGTCGCCCGAGCTGGCGATGCGCGCCGCGGAGGCGGTGATGGCGGGGGGCATCTCGATCTTCGAGATCACGATGACGGTTCCGGACGCGACCGCCGTCATCCGCTCGCTGGTCGAGCGGCTGGGCGAGCGCGCCGTCGTCGGCGCCGGCACGGTGCTGGACGCGGAGGCAGCGCGGCGCTGCATCGACGCGGGCGCCGCGTTCATCGTCAGCCCGGGGCTGGACCTCGGCACCATCGCCGCCGCGCACGAGCGCGGCGTGCCGATCATGCCGGGCGCGCTGACCCCGACCGAGGTGATCACCGCCTGGAAGGCGGGCGCCGACATGGTGAAGATCTTCCCGGCATCGGCGGTGGGCGGTCCCAAGTACCTGAAGGCGCTGAAGGGTCCGCTGCCCGACGTGAAGATGCTTCCGACCGGCGGCGTGAACGCCCAGACCGCGGGCGAGTTCATCGCCGCGGGCGCCTGCGCGCTGGGCGTCGGCTCCGAGCTGGTCGACATCGCCGCGCTCGCGCGCGGCGACGACGCCGTGATCACCGCGCGCGCCCGCGAGCTGGTCGCCGCCGTGGCGACCGCCCGGGCGAAGCACTAGCGCCGGACCCCGGACCCCTCACCCTAACCCTCTCCCCGCTCCGCGGGGCGAGGGGACCGGATCGCGCTACGGGAGCGAGCGGACGGTGATGTCGTCGAACTGGGCGGTCGCGCGCTGGACCATGAAGCCGATGCCGCCCATGGGGAGCATCTGACCGGAATCAGCGACCGTGAAGGTGCCCTTCTGGGCGCCGTTGACGTAGGCCGTGAGCGTGGTGCCCACGACGTCGAACCGCAGCGTCATCCAGGTGTTCATGACGAAGCCGATGTCCAGCGAGCTGCTGAGCGAGGTGTTGCTGCCGCCGGCGGCCTTGTTGTTGATCTTGATCTTGCCCTTGCCGTCGCTGGCCTGGATCGCGAAATAGTAGAAAAGGTCGGGGCCGCCGAGGCGCACGCAGATGGCCACGCCGTCCGAGCTGCTGGTGCCGGAGAAGCTCAGCACCTTGACCTTTGCTTCGAGGGAGATGTTGGTCCAGCTGTTTGGTCCGGCGGCGGCGAGCGCCTGGTCGCCCTCCGCCTCGGTCAAATTCAACACCTGGGCCTGGGCGCCATCGGTCACGAAGGAGTGCATCGTCAGGACGGCGTAGTCCAGCGGCCACATCGTCTGGGGAGGATCGAAGTTTTCGACCAGCAGCACGCCGCCGACCGAACCAGCCGCGCCCGTCGTCCCGCCCCGCCCCGCCGCGCCCGTCGTCCCGCCCCGCCCCGCCGCCCCGGTCGTGCCGCCCCGCCCCGCCGCCGATCCCGCCGACCCGGTCGTGCCGCCCCGCCCCGCGGTGCCGGTCGCCGTGTTGCCGGCGACGCCCGCGGCGCCGGTCGATCCGCCACTGCCGCCGTTGCCCGTGTCACCGCCGCTGCCCGGCGTTCCGTCGCCGGCCGCGCCGGACGGTCCCCCGTCCTGATAGCGGTAGTACCCCTCCGTGCTCATGCACGACCCGACGCATAACAGCGCCGCCAGCGGCAACAAGCGAAAGCGAGACGAGTATCGCGCCATACAGCAGCCCTCGTCGGACTTAGTGTCCCGACGGGAGCTTGATCGGCTCAAACTTGGGCGCCAGCAGGTGATTGAGTACGAAGGCCACCAGGTAGGCCGACCCGCAAATAGCGAAAAGAACGGCGTATCCGGACGTGCCCATGCGGTCGAGCAGGACGCCCGCGAACAACGGAAACGCCATCCCGCCCAGCGAGCCCGCCATCCCACCAACACCCACCAGCGACGCGACCGCGCGCTTCGGGAACATGTCGGACGTGGTCGTGAACAGGTTCGCCGACCAGGCCTGGTGGGCCGCCCCCGCGATGCCGATCAGCAGCACGGCCGTCCACGGGCCGACCACCGTCGTGAAGAAGATCGGAAGCACGCAGCACGCGAAGATGAACATCCCGGTCTTGCGCGAGCGCGTATTGCTCCAGCCGCGGCGCGCGAGGTAACCCGTCAACCAGCCGCCCGCGATGCTGAGCACGGTGATGATCGCGTAGATCGTCACCAGATGGACCCAGCTCTTCTTGATGTCGAGCGCCCACTTCTTCTTGAAGTAGTCGGGCAGCCAGGTCAGGAAGAACCACCAGACCGGATCGGTCAGCAGCTTGGCGACGATGAACGACCACGCCTCGCGGTAGCCGAGGATCTGTCCCCAGCCGAGCGGGCGCTCCCCGGCCTCGTCCGGCACGCCGTCGGAGCGGATATGAGCCAGCTCGCCGGGCG
>Ga0111538_10012407_pt1 | contig 11268 bp, 12 predicted proteins | sample SoiMethybrSBSTD1_FD_79669 | JGI IMG/M metagenome (GOLD analysis project Ga0111538, IMG submission 79669) | Bulk soil microbial communities from a Populus tree surrounding site in Tennessee, USA - Soil MetaG P. TD hybrid SBSTD1 (version 2)... | ecosystem: Environmental > Terrestrial > Soil >... | reverse complement strand
GCGCGATTCGCGCCATCGGCTTCTCGCCGATTGCGGCGCGCGGCTATGCGGCGCTGGCCGAGGTTCAGGCCCGCGCCGGAGACGCGGCGGAGGCGCGCCGGTCGTTTGCTCTCGCCGCATCCGCTGCCGATCAAGCTCAGCCCAACCCGTACGTTGCGATCATGCAGCTGCCGGCCTGGGACGACATCGCCAAGTCGCAGTGGCGGGCCGGCGATCGAACAGCCGCCGCCGCCCGCCGCACGCCCGACGGCTACCACGACTGCGCCTTCGCCATACACGCGGCCGATCGCGCCGAGGTCGGCGATGTGGCCGGCGCGCTTCGCATCTTGCAAGAGGTGAAGGAGCCCCGGCGCATGCCGGCGGCGCCTGAAGTCGCGAGAATGGCGCGCGGCCTTGCCGAGGCGGGTCAGCACGAGCGAGCGCTGGAGGCGGCGGCGATGGCTTCCGGTGATTGGCGGGTCAACGCGGGCGCGGAGCTCGGCGGGGTCTACCTTCGCAAGGGTGACGCTCGGCGCGCAGCGGAGATCTTCGAACGTGTGATCGCGGCAGCGGAAAGGACGGTCCCTGATAGGACAGGCCCGGTCGTGCTGGTACAGGACATGCCACAGGCGGTCGTGCGCGTGCAGGCGCGGGACGGTGATCCGACAGGCGCGCTTCGGTCCGCCGACCGACTCGTCCGTGCGCGGCCAAGAGACAGCGACGATATCTACGGCGCGCTGGCGACTGGACAGGCTGAAGCGGGCGACTCGGAAGCGGCACTGCGCACGGTCGCGCTGATCACGGGCTATCCACCTCAGCCCGAGATGTGGCGCGCGCTCGGCCGGGCCGCGGGACGCCGTGGAAATGTGGACGCCGTTCTCGCGCGCGGCCCGGAAGCGCAGAACCGCCGGGCCGCGTTGCTGATCGGCCTGGCCGAGGGACTGGTCGAGCGCGCTGAAGGGATTCGGCCTCGCTAAGAACCTTCTGCTAGAACACGCCCCGCAGACCCACGGTGCCCGCCGCACGCGTTCCGAACCCGATCGCGTTGTTCGTATTGCCCGTGGCGTAGGCGTGGGTACCTTCGCTGCCCCACGCGAGAGAAAACTCGACGACCGATTGGCCGCCGAGCCGCATCGTGAGCCCCGCGCCGATGCTGTACTTCAAATGGGTGAAATCGAGGTCGCCGACGTCTTGCCCGACCTTGCCCCACTGCGCGAAGAGCGAGAAGCCGAACGGGTCGATCAGTCGCCGTTCATAGCTCAGGCCATACGCGACCGTGTTGGGCGCCCTGAACCGATAGTTGACGTAGCTCCTCAGCCAGTTCTCGTTGTGGATATCGCCGCCGCCCACTGTCGGCTGTAGGTAGAACGGTACGGCGTTGCGGGAGCGCGGCTGGCTGATGACCAGGTTGGCCTCGGCAGTGAAGCGGCTCGAGCCGAGCAGACTTCGTAAGTACGGAAACGTTCCCTGGGCGAAGGGCAGGTCCTCGATGCCGTAGTGCATCGCCACGCGCGCTTCGACGCGATCGAACGTGAACGATCCACCCGACATCGTCTGGTAGGCCTCGTAGCTCAGCCGGCCCTCTCCCTGAAGGCCGTAGAGCACCTCCGGAGAGCGATAGGTCACGGCGACACCAGGCACCAGGTGCGTGGTGCTCGCGTGGATGCCCGGCGCCGTCGCCTCGGAAAATCGGTTGGTGAAGGCCTGGGACGGATCCGACGCGGCAAAGAGCAGGTTCAGCTGAGTCGAGAGCGTCAGTCCGTACCACACGGGAAAGTCCACCAGGATCGGTGTCTCGGTCGTGGTCATCGCGAACAACGATCGGTCATCGCGCGAGGTCTGATTCCCCAGGCCGAAGAACGGCATCGAGGGAAGATCGAGGTGCCTGACGGCGAGAGTGACCTGCGGCATGCGGAACGAGCCGTTGTCGGCGACGCGGTACCAGTCGAACTGCATGTGGGCCACCGCGCCGGCTCCCCAGAATCCCGCCACCGAGTACCGCGCCTCGATGCTCGTCGTGAGACGGGCGTGCGGTGTCTCCGCGATGTGCCACTCGTCGTTCAACGCGAGGCCGAACGCGATTCCGCCCTCGGGCTCGATGACGCCGATCGTCGGGTGTAGACCGGGGCCAACGAAGACATCGACGAACGTGTCCTGAACCGTCCCGAATTGGCGCTCGAGCATGCCCGAGAGGCCGCCATCCTTGTAGTCTTCCTTCACGCGACAGAAGTCGAAGGTCAGATCGCGAAACTCCGTCAAGAGGTCGCGGACGACCGGAATACTGCTATGCGGCACGGATGGTTTCGAGCAGATGGAGACATCCAGGGCGTCGGGCTGCACCGCGCCGGTCGCCGGCGCCTGAGTCTCCTGCGCCCGAGTCGACTCCGGAACGGCAAAGGCGACCAGCGCCCAGATGACGACCGCGACAAACTGCGGCCCGCGGGCCGACACCCTAGCAATCCTCCAGCCCGGAATGGAGGACCGTCAGCGCCGCGCGCATGAATTGCGCGACCTCTCGTTGTGTCGCGATGCCGGCGGGATCGAGCGCGCGCGCGAGCTTCGGGTTCCGGAACGCCAGGAGCTGATGCACGTCGCGGACGTGCTCGATCTGCAGCGCGGACGCCGGTCGAGTCGGTCCGAACAGCGGCCGGAACGGTGCCGGAGACAGCGACACCGGGATCACACGATCGTCGGCCAGCTCGCTCCGCAGCGGCCGCCGACCGAAGTCGAGGCGGTCCATGCGCGGCTCCATGTCGATCAGGACCTGCTGCAGCGTCGACGCACGCTGCTCGCATTGATAGGGCGCGTGCTGCTCGGGGGGGCCGATGAATTGCTGCGTGGCGCTGGCCGGGATCGACGCGTGCTCGAACAAGGTATGCGAGACGCCAGGCGTGACGTAGGGCGACACGACGATCGCCCCCACGCGGACGCCGAGCCGATCGAAGCTGAAGCCGGGCACCGGCGAGCGGAAGCTGTCGCCCCACGGCAGCGTTGGCGGCGGCACGTGGTCGAAGATTCCGCCGTGCTCGTCCCAGACGATCAGGAACAAGGTCGAGCGCCACACCTCGTCGCTCGAGCGGATCGCCTCGTAGATGTTCCGGATGAACTGGTCGCCCGCGAGGACGAAGTTGTCAGGATGCTGATCGGCGGCCAGCGTGCCGTCGTCCTGATCCACGTACGGCGGCTCGATGAACGAGTAGTCGGGCAGCGTGTTGTTCTTGCAGTCCTTCACGAAGTCGCGATAGAGCCCGAAGTAGGACGACGGGAGGAACGTCATCCCGATCGTGCCGCTCTGCACGTTGTAATAGTAGATCTTGGCCTTCCGGCCCCGCTCGCGGAGGCGGCCGTAGATCCCGTGCTCGAGCGCCCGTTTGACCAGCACGAACCACACGGGGCCGTTGTCGACCCGGCCGAAGGATGTCCCGAAGTGCGCGAAGGCGCGGTTTGGATTCGTCGGGCCCGGCACCGCGGAGAACCAGTTGTCGCAGACGAGGTAGTTCTTGGCCAGCGCGCGGAGGATCGGCAGTCGCTCCGGGCTGAAGCATTTCATGACGTTGGCCGGCTTGCCGCCGGCGCGCGCATAGTTCGCGGCGAATCCCCGCATGTCCGGTTGCGCCGGCCGCGGCTCGGGCTGTCCCGGATGCGTGTAGATCTGCTGGTGCACGCTCCAGAAATCGTGCGGGGGATCGACCCGGAGCTGCCCCTGGTACGCCGCGTCCGCCGTCAACGCGTGCAGGTTGCCCTGGTCGTCGACGTTGCTCCACTCACCGGGGCGGACCCCGCGCAGGTCGGGAATCTCGTCCATCATCAGCCCGAGCATGTGATCGAACGAGCGGTTCTCCATCATGAGCACGACGATGTGCTTGATGCCGGGATGGCCGCCGCCATCGTCCGCCCGCACGGCGCGTGGCCGTCCGCCGACACCGACCGTGGCTGCGGCGGCTCCGCGAGCGACCATCGACAACCACTCTCGGCGTCCGGTCGTCTTCCCCATGCTCAGCGAGCTCCTGTAGGCGCGATGCTCGTCCAATCTGCGACGAGAACTACCCGGCAAGGCTTCGACTGGTCGGTAGCTGCTCGCAGCATACTGCGGGGTTCGCCGGCCCCATATCAGGTAAAACCCCCATTCACTGGCATGGTGGATGGCCCGTGAGGGGATTATCCTGGTCCCCTCATGACCCGCGAAGAGCAGGTGAAAGAGGTCGGGCGCCGGGCCGGCGCGCGCGTCGTCGGCATCGCCGCCGTCGAGGCGTTCCGCGCGAAGGTGCCCGAGGGCTATCGCCCGGAGGACATCTTGCCTGGCGCCAGGAGTGTCGTGGTCGCCGGCGGCGACGGGCCGACCGCCGGCGCCTGGCGCTGTCCGGACCACCGCGTGATGGAAATCACCGGGTACGACCTGCGCGAGAACGTCGCCGTCCACGCGATGTGCGACTTCATCGAGACCACGCTGTCGTATCGCGCGATCCAGGCGCCGTCCCTGCCCGTCCACGGCCACGAGCCGCCGATGTCGATGATGCACGCGGCCGAGCTCGCCGGCCTGGGCACGCGCTCACTGGCGGCGCACATCATCCTGAACCCGGAGTACGGCCTGCTCTACTACGCGGCGCTCATCACCACGCTGCCGCTCGAGCCCGACGCCCCGCTCGCCGAGCCCGCATGCCCTCATCCGGGCTGTGCCGCCATGTACAAGCGCATCGGCACGACGCCGTGTCTTCGCGTGTGCCCGGCGTGCCTGGCCGGAAAAGTCAATGACGGGCGCATCCAGGAATCGACCTACGACCGGGAGAAATGTCACTCGCGCGCGCAGACGTACGGGATCGGCTCGTTCCAGAAGGGGCTCTTGCAGATCGTGAACGAGGACGACCCGGAGCGCCGCCGCACGATGATCTACGGCGACTTCTTCACCAAGAGCCTCCAGTCGCTCGGCTTCTTCCGCGACTCGATCGCCCAGTGCTTCGAGTGCATGCGCGTCTGCCCGGTCGGCCGGAAGTACCGGAAGCTGCAGTAATGGCGAATCTGCCCCCGAACGCCACCGCGACGCTGAAGTCGGTCGCTCTCAAGTCGGGCGCGCTGGTCTGCGGCGTCGCCGACGCGGCCGTCTTCGCGGCACGGGCGCCCGAGAAGCAGCGGCCCGACGATCTCCTGCCGGGCGCCCGGTCGGTCGTCGTGGTCGGCGGAGCGCAGCCGCGCGAGGGCGACTGGGCCGCGACCTCGCCGTGGGTCCTGCAGACGATGGGCACCACCGAGCGCATCCAAGGCGTGGGGCGGCGCCTGGCGCAGTACATCGAGAGCGAGCTCGGCTACTACGCGCTCTACGTGCCACCCGGGACGGCGAGCGGCGACACGCCGTTCCTCTCGCTGATGCTCGCCGCCGAGCTGGCCGGCCTCGGGTCGAAGTCGCTCGCCGGTCCCGTGCTGAACCGCGATCACGGCTTCATGTACTGGAGCGCCGTGATCACGACGGCGCCGTTCGAGGCCGACCGCCTCGAAGCCGAGCCGGCGTGCCCCGCGCCGCCGTGCCGCGAGATGTGGGAGCGTGAGGGCACCACGCCGTGTCTCAAGACCTGTCCGAGCTCGGAGGGCGGCTGCCTTTCGGGCAAGCTCGAGAACGGCCGCGCCGTGCGCACCTTCTACGACGCCGCGCGCTGCAACACCCGCGTGCACACGCACTGGGTCGGCGGGTTTCAGAAGGTGCTCGAGGAGACGCTCAACGAGCCCGACCGCGACCGGCGCAAGATGCTCCTCTACGGCGACTTCTTCACGCGGAGCCTCTGGGCCATCACCTACTCGTCGACCAACATCGCCCAGTGCTTCGAGTGCATGCGCGTGTGCCCGGCCGCCCACGGCCTCAAGGAGATGAAGTAGCCATGAGCGTGTTCAAGCTCGATCCGGACGTCTACAAGCGCTACAAGGACCAGGTGCTGGAGCTCTGCAACTCGTTCCAGCGGATCGACCGGCCCGGCCTCTCCGACAAGCAGATCGCCGAGCGCCTGGGGCTCGACGAGCGCACAGTGACCGAGATCCGCTGCGTGGCCGAGCGCGACTGCTACTCGCTCGACGAGTGGGAGAAGGCGATCGAGTTCAAGCGCAAGGCGACGCTCGAGTGGTCGGCGCTCGCGCTCAAGCGCCCGGACCTCAAGCCCGAGTGAGCGCCGCGTGACGCTCTACTTCTTCGAGCGGATCACCGACGACGACTTCATCGGCCCCGTCATCGTTGCCGCGCCCGACGAGCCGACCGCCTGGAGTCTCCTGGCCGGGCGCGAGAAATCCGACGTCGAGGCGTTGAAGACGCTCGGCTGGCAGATCGCCCAGGATCTCGCCGCGGTGCCCGCGCGGCCGTCGATCGTCTATCCGAGCCACTACCGCCGCGCCATCCTGAGCTAGCGCCGGCCAGCCCTGACCCCTCTTCATCTCTCACTCGCGCTGCTGGTCGCCGTCATCTGGGGCCTCGCGTTCGTGGCCACCCGGATCGGCCTCGACAGCTTCTCGCCGCCTCAGCTCACAGCGCTGAGGTTCCTGATCGCCGCGGCACCGGCTCTCATCCTGCCCCGGCCGCCGCTCGCATGGCCGATCCTCGTGGCAATCGGCGCGACCCTCTTCGCGGGCCAGTTCCTGCTGCAGTTCTTCGCCATCGCTAATGGGCTCCCGCCCGGCCTGGCGTCGCTGCTCGTGCAGACGCAGGCGCTCTTCACGATCCTCTTCGCGGTGGTCGCGTTCCGCGAGACGCCGACCCGGCGCCAGCTCACGGGCGTGGCGGTTTCGTTCGCCGGGCTCGTGCTGATTCTTTTCACCGTCGGCCACGACCTGACCGCCGTCGGGTTCTTTCTCGCGCTGGGCTCGGCCATCAGCTGGGGCGTCGGCAACATCCTCTTGAAGCACACCGAGGACGTCGACATGTTCGGCCTGATCGTGTGGCTGAGCCTGGTGCCGCCCGTGCCGGCGCTGGCGCTCTCGCTGGTCCTGGACGGTCCCTTCGCGCTCGTGGGCGCCATTGTCGACTCGACCTGGCTCGCGCTCGCGGCCGTCCTCTACCTGGGCCTGGTCGGGACGATCCTGGCCTACGCCATCTGGGCGCGGCTCCTGCGCCGCTACCCGGCGGCCACGGTGGCGCCGTTCGCACTGCTCGTGCCGTTCGTGGGTGCCGTCGCGTCCTCGCTGGTGTTCGGCGAGCGGTTCGGCGTGCTCCGTCTCATCGGCATGGCGCTCGTCCTGGTCGGCATCGCGGTGATCGTCCTTCCCGCCGGGCTCTCGGCCTGGCGCCAGACGCTAATCGAGCGTGACGAGGCGGACACCGAGGCGGGACCCGAGTTGAGCATGTGGCCGGCCACGCGAGACGACGCGCCCGGCGTCGTCGACCTCATCGGCCGCGTGTACGCGGAGTACAACTTCGTCTACGAGCCGCGCGTCGAGGTGCCGGACCTGTTTCGCTTCGAGGAGCACTACGAGGCGCCGCGCGGGGCGTTCTTCGTCGTCCGCGAGGCCGACCTGATCGTCGGCTCGGTCGGCGTCGAGCGGGTGGACGGCGAGACCGCCGAGCTCCACCGGCTCTATCTCGACGCCCGGCTGCGCGGCCGCGGCACGGGACGCGCCCTCGTCCAGGCCGCTCTGGCCTGGTGCCGGAGCGAGGGCGTCACGCGGATGATCCTCTGGTCCGACACGCGCTTCGACCAGGCCCACCGGCTCTACACGCGGATGGGCTTCAGCCAGACCGGCGAGCGCACGCTCCCCGAGGACCTCAACCAGACGCGCGAGTACGGCTTCGAGCGGCCGGTCTGATCCGGCGCGGGCTCAGTAGCCCTTGCGCTTGTCGATCAGCGCGATCAGCGGCTGACCCTTCCGCATCCGGCGCAGGTTCTCGCAGAACGTGTCGATGACGCGCTGGGCGCGGCGGGGCGAGCCGCCGGCGGTGTGCGGCGTCACGATCGCCCGCGGATGCTTCCAGAGCGGATGGTTCGCCGGCAGCGGCTCGGGATCGGTGACGTCGAGCCCGGCGCCGGCGATGGTCCCCTCGTCGAGCGCCTTGACCAGATCGTCGCCGTAGACGATCGCGCCGCGGGTCACGTTGACGAGATAGCCCGTCTTCTTCATCTGGCGGAAGAGGTCACGGCTGAAGAGATGGTGAGTGGCCTTGGTGAGCGGCAGGCAGATCACCACGGCGTCCGACTGCCCGAGCAGGTCGCCCATCCGGTCGGGCTTCCAGATCGCCTCCACACCGGGCTCCGGCGCCACGTCCTCGATGTCGACCGCGATCACCCGCATGCCGAAGCCGAGCGCCCGCCGCGCGACCTCGCGCCCGGTGCCGCCGAAGCCGACGATGCCCATCGTCAGGTCGTAGAGCTCGAGCTGCAGCAGGCGGATCGGCTCGCGCAGCGAGTAGTCGGGCTGCCGGATCGCCGTGTGCAAGCCGCGGGTGAGGCAGAGCAAGAGCGCGAACGCGTGCTCGGCCAGGTGGATGCCGACGCCGCCCTTCTCGCTGGCCAGCGGCACGTCGCTCTCGACCAGGTCGTGCGTGAGGATCGAGTCGACGCCGGCGCCGATCGACTGGTAGTAGCGCAGCTTCTTGCCGAGCGGGAAGATCTCGGGCGACACGCGGCCGAAGAGCGCGTCGGCGTCCACGATCTCGCGCCGCTGGGTGGCGGCGTCCTTGGCCTCGACGAAGGTCGAGCCCGGACCGGCGGCTTCGAGAATGGCCGCCCGCTGCTCCGGGCTGACCGACGGCACGATCATCAACGGCGTGTACAGGATCTTCATGGTCCGCTCCGTTTCTTCGATCGAATGTTGGCCATCGCGCGCTGGTGCTCGTCGGAGGCGAAGCACCCGGCCAGCGCTCCGTTCATCTCGCGCCGGAACGTGTCGAAGTCGAGGTCGAAGGTCCGCGTCGAGAGACGCTTGCTGGCGATCGCGCTCACCAGCGGGAGCGCCAGGAACCGCTCGATCGTCTCGTCGAGCGCCTTCGGAAAATCCGCGGCCGGGACCGCGCGGTTCACCAGGCCGATACGCTCGCCCTCGCGCGCGGTGATGGGCTCGCCGAGCAGGATCAGCTCCTTCGCCCGCCCGAGCCCGATCAGCCGCGGCAGGCGGTAGAGCGCCATCGAGGGGATGAGGCATTCCTTCACGGCCGGCAGGCTCAGGAGCGCGTCCTCGACCGCCAGCCGGTAGTCGCACACCAGCGCCAGCTGGAGGCCGCCGCCGATGCAATGGCCGTTGATGGCGGCGATGACCAGCCGGTCCATCCGCTCGATCGCGGTCATCGCGTCTTCCCAGAGGACGAGATCGGGCTGCGTCAGCTCGCCGGCGGCCAGCGCCTTCAGATCGACGCCGGTCTGAAAGGCCCGGCCCGCTCCGGTCATGACGACCACGAGCACGTCATCGCGAGCGTCGATCGCCGCGACGGCGCGGCCGAGATCCGCCGCAAACTGCGCGTTGCCGGCATTCAGCACTTCTGGCCGGTCGAACGTCATGCGGGCGACGCCGCCCTGCACGTCCAGCCGAATCGTGGTGGCAGGGGTCACGGGGGAATGGTTTACCACAATCGGCCGGCCTCTTCACTTGGGGCAGCACCGCGTGGCACACCGACGACTCGTCGAAGCACTACGCGCGCGACACTCCGGTAGCGGGAGACGTACGAGGGCCTCGTAAAAAGGATGCTCGGTGGTAGGAGTTACCCGGTAACTCAGTAGAGCTACGACACGGCGACTGTGCCGTTGGTCCCCAATGGCCCATCGGAAGCCCAAAAACACTCCAGCAGCGCGAGCGTCGATTCGGGCATAGACATTGCGTGCTCACTGATGTCAGCAGCTCGCAGATGTGAAGGTCCGTTCACGAGTCAGGGCACCGGCGCCCCAGGCTTGCCGTGGAGCACCATCACACCAGGTACTTAACCTCAACATCGGGTACAGGCCCGATAGGAGATCGATATGGCAGAGAACAAATACCTCGCGACTCGGTTGTTCACGGACCGGACCAGTGCCGAGCAGGAGTATGAGGCGTTGGTCGCACGCGGATACTCGGCGAAAGATGTCAACGTGGTCATGACCGAAGAGGGCCGCAAGCGGCATTTTGGTGATGCCGCCCTGAAGACGGAGCTCGGCAACAAGGCTCTCGAGGGAGCAGGCGTCGGAGGCGGCATCGGCGCGGTCGCCGGCGGTACCCTTGCCGCGATAGCGGTGGCGGCAACGGTGGCGCTCCCGGGCGTGGGACTGATCGTCGCAGGGCCGATTGCGGCCGCGCTCGCGGGCGCGGGCGCAGGCGCAGTCGCCGGAGGCGCCATCGGTGCCCTCGTCGGCTCGGGAATCCCCGAAGAGCGCGTGAAGGAGTACGAGAGCGGGCTGAAGGAGGGCGGCATCGTGATGGGAGTAGAGCCGCGGACGCCGGAAGACCGAGCATATTTCGATCGGGAGTGGGGGGGCGATCACGCCGACACTGTCTCTCCTCGTCGGGGAGTGTAGGCCCATGCGTGGGGCAGTCGCAGTGACTCTGGCGCTGACGCTGGGGTGCTCCGCCGTCGCTGCGGTTGCTCAGCAGCGCGATGTCAAGCCCTCAACCGATACGGCGCGTGAGCCCGATCGGTCGAGTGTTGGCACGCGGAGTGTCACCGGTACGGTCAAGAGGACGATGGACAAAGGAATCGTGGTCGTAGGGCGCGAGACGGGGGAGAAGGATCGGGAGTGGGCGTTCGCCCTGGATGCCGGCACGCGCATCGAAGCGGGCGGTCAGGTCCGCAATGCGAATGATCTGCGGCAGGGTGATCCCGTCACGGTGACCTACACGAATCGCGACGGCAAGATCGTAGCCCAAAGCGTCACAGTGAATCGTCGCTGACGCGTCGCCGCCCACGGCTCCTCTCTCCGAATGGGGAGGAGCCGCCGGTCGGCGAACATCTCTTCCCGCTGGTCTCTTTGACAGGAGGTCACCCAAATGGATGCGATTCAATTCCTCAAGCAGGAACACCAGAAGGCAAAGGCAGCGTTCGAGAACGTTCTGAACGCGGGTCCCGCGTCCCGAGGTCAACTCTGGACCAAGCTGCAGCCCGAGTTGGAGACCCACGAGCAGATTGAGGACGCGTGCTTGTATGCGCCGCTCTCGCGCGACGGGAGTAAGACGGATTCAACGCTGGCGGAGTGGCGGAAGAAACATCAGCACGAGGTGGACAAGGTTGAGGGTCTGATCACAGAATTAGCGAAGCTCGACCCGGAAGAGGCGTCGTGGCACACCAAGCTTAAGGCAGTGCACGCGAGCCTCGAAAGCCATATTCGGGAAGAGGAGCAGGACATTTTCCCGCGGATCAGT
>Ga0111538_10012406_pt1 | contig 11269 bp, 8 predicted proteins | sample SoiMethybrSBSTD1_FD_79669 | JGI IMG/M metagenome (GOLD analysis project Ga0111538, IMG submission 79669) | Bulk soil microbial communities from a Populus tree surrounding site in Tennessee, USA - Soil MetaG P. TD hybrid SBSTD1 (version 2)... | ecosystem: Environmental > Terrestrial > Soil > Tree... | reverse complement strand
GGCTATCGGCTGGTCGAGCGAAATTACCGCTGCGCCGCGGGCGAGTTGGATCTGATCGTATTAGACCGCCGCGTGGTGGTTTTTGTCGAAGTAAAGACGCGAACCGGTCAGACCTTTGGCTCGCCGTTTGAGGCAGTGGAATTCAGGAAGCAGCGAAAAATGATTCAAGCCGCACAGTATTTCCTGGCCGAAAAAAAACTCCAGCAACGGGACGCCCGATTCGACGTCGTCGGCATTTCCTGGCCTGGGCGCGACCCGATGGTCGAGCATATCGAAAATGCCTTCGAATTGTCTTAGGAAATAATCCATGTTGGATGTAAAGCTGCTCCGAGAAAATCTCGGTCAAGTGAAGGCGCGCCTGGCGACGCGCGGCGCCGAAATCGACTGGGACGAATTCGTTTCACTCGATCGCGAGCGGCGTGATGCATTGGCGAACATCGAACGGCTCAAAGAAAAGAAAAACCGCCTATCGGGTGAGATCGGCAAGCTGAAGAAGAGCGGCGCGGACGCGAGCGCGCTGATGCGCGAAGGGGAAGAGGTGAGTGAAGCGATTCGCGCCAGCGAGGGTCCGCTTGCTGAGCTTGAGGCCAAGTTCGAGCGCTTCATGCTGACGCTGCCCAATTTGCCGCATGTCGGCGCCCCGGTCGGGAAAAATGAAAACGATAACAAAGAAGTGCGTCGCTGGGGCGAGCCGCCGAAGTTCGATTTTGAAGCGAAGAACCATTGGGATATCGGCGAGGAGCTGGGTATTTTGGATTTTGCCCGAGCCGCGAAAATCGCCGGAGCGCGTTTCACTGTTTATCGCGGCGCGGCGGCGAGGCTGGAGCGCGCTCTGATTAATTTTATGTTGGACTTACACACGGGAGAGAATGGCTATAAGGAGATACTGCCACCCGCGCTGGTGAATCGGGCCGCCTTGGTTGGCACGGGGCAGTTGCCGAAATTTGAAGAGGATCTATTCCATCTTGCTCCGGGAGATTATTTTCTCATTCCCACCGCCGAAGTACCGCTGACCAATTTGCACCGCGACGAAATGCTCGAGCGTGAGGAGCTGCCGATCAAGTATGTCGCTTACACCCCATGTTTTCGCAGCGAAGCTGGCTCTTACGGCAAAGACGTGCGCGGTCTGATACGCCAACATCAATTCAACAAAGTCGAAATGGTGAAATTCGCCGAGCCGGAAACTTCCTACGACGAACTGGAGAAATTGGTGCAGGACGCGGAAGAAGTTTTACAGCGTCTCAAGCTGCCCTATCGAGTGGTCGAGCTGTGTACCGGTGATCTAGGTTTTATTTCGGCGAAAACGTACGACCTCGAAGTTTGGTTGCCCGGGCAAGGAGCCTATCGCGAAATAAGCTCTTGTTCCAACTGCGAAGACTTTCAAGCGCGCCGCGCCAATATCCGTTACCGCAAGGAAGAGAAGGGTCGACCGCTATTTGTACACACGCTCAATGGCTCGGGCCTTGCGGTGGGCCGCACGCTGGTCGCGATATTAGAGAACTATCAGCAGAAAGACGGCCGTGTCGTTATTCCTGAAGCGCTCAAGTCTTATATGGGCGGTTTAGATCAGATTCGTTAAAGGGGAGTGACACAGGTCACGCTCGCCGCCCGCTCGACCATTCGTTATTTCGCCAGCAGAATTTTGCTTCAGTTGCACCGCTCGCGGGACAGCAGCTTTTAGCAGCTGCTCGTGCAGCGGTTCCACCTTGACCTCACCGATCTTAGGCGAGCGTATCTTCATGAGGCGCTGAGCGTTGCGCAGCCGTTCGATGGATGGAAAGGTTTTTTTTCGACGGCGCAGAGCAGGTCGTCGTGGCCTTCTTCGGCCGATTTTTTATCGCCTTTGAGGCGGCGTGATCGTTTTGATCACGATCGGCTTGTGCTTGGGAGCCTATGTAAAGGCGATGCTCTCGATCATGGCTTTGAGAAATTTTCGGCAATGTCAGGCCGTTGCAGTAACAATGCGCTGGAGACCATGGCCGACTGATTGATCATGCGTTTATCTGCCGCCCAGCGATTTTTCGCTTGGCCGGTATACCGTTTACAGTAAATATAGAAACACCAGCCGACAGTCTCAACCTCGAGCAAGTACTCGCTTTTCCTCCATGGACTGAGGCATTGTCCACTTGCAACAGATGCGATGTCGGTCGAGCATTTGGCACGGCTAAAGATGATGTCAAGGTTGTGTTACAGGCGGCCAGAAAGTCCAAAACCGAAAAGTCGAAGCCAACCTCACTACGTCGTAGTCTAGCAGATTTCAGTTTTGTTTGGCGGAGGGGGCGAGATTCGAACTCGCGGTCCACGAAGTGGACGCCGGTTTTCAAGACCGGTGGTTTCAACCGCTCACCCACCCCTCCGACAAGTATTTCAGCTAGTTACAGCTTAGCATGTTTGGCAGGAGAATCCGTGTTGCAACCATGTTGCAAAATCCCGCACGCTTTTGCAATGTTTGATCGCTGCAAGAAGCCCTACCCGGTCTCCACCCCGGTCAAGTTTGCCGGCCAATGATCGCCCATAGTTCGCCGAGACCGACGTCGGCAGCTGTACTAATTCACCTACGTTTGGTGCAACGCTGGAGACCCCACTTGAGCGAAGGTTAAGGGCGTACCGATCATGTCAACAGCTGCCTTGGAGCTGAATCAAATTTCCTATTGTTCCATCTTGACAATTCCTGTCGTGTTGACTAAAAGTCGCGACAGTTGTCCCAAGCTTTCTCATGCGTAGTTCCGCATTATGAGATGAGCTCCTGAATTCGAACGGCTCGTTTCACTTTCAGCTCACTCAACGGCAACTCGGTTTTGGATACCTAAATGAATTGACTAGTGGAGGTGTGCTCATAAGCATCCATGTTAGCCAATTCAGTGCATGCCGACTCAGGGTACTCGATTTTCAACGAGACCAACCGCAACATCCAGCTTCGCTCAATGGGAGGCTGATGCTATCGAAAATTCGAAGGCAACACGGACACGGTTTCGAAAATTTGTTACGACAATCCTTGTAACGGAGGGCAAGAATGATCCAAGTTAACGGGCAAGAAGAAAAGACAATAATAGAGACTCACTTTGGCTTTCGAGAGACGCCATTTGGCGTTACGCCGGATCCGCGGTTCTTTTATAACGACGCAGCCTACATGAAAAGTTTAGCGGCGCTGGCTTATGGGATCAAAGCAAAGAAAGGGCTGATGCTCGTGACGGGGGAAGTCGGAACGGGCAAGACAATTCTCCTACGCAAGCTAATGCGCGATTTAGAGGCAACGGTTAAGTTTGTTTTCGTTTCATCAAGCGATCTTAGTTCTGATGGCCTTCTTCCTCTAGTGGCCCATGAGCTTGGCTTGGCAAAGAGAAAGAGCAGATTCGAAGTGATCCAAGAACTTAGAGGACACCTGTTAGAACAAATCAGAAACGGGAACACCGTCGCCCTACTAATCGACGATGCACAAAATCTCAGCGAAAGAGCGTTGGAAAGCTTGTGCAGCCTTTCAAATCTAGAAACGGACAATGAAAAACTGCTCCAGATTGTGTTGGTGGGGCAGCCGGAATTGATGACTATATTGAGTAAATTTTCGCTACGGCAAATCAAGCAAAGAATCGCTATTCAGCACCGCCTGAACGGGCTGCAGACGTTGAGTGAAGTCGAACATTATATTCGCCAGCGTCTGCAGGTAGCTGGTTACAATGGTCCAGAAATTTTCACTCAAGAAACGCTCGAAGCCATTTTTCGCTATTCGTCGGGGTCGCCTCGGCTAGTGAATATGATCTGTGACAATTCACTCGCGCTGGTTTGCGAGGCTGGAGATAGAAACGTCTCCGCCAACGTGGCTACAAAAGCAGCCAGTGGATTTCAGTTGGAGCGGGAAATCGAAACTCCAGAGCTCGTAGCTTCGGAACCGGCGGTGGTTCCAATGGCAAGGCTCGACGAGAAAGCTGAAGCAAACCAAACCCCGCTAGAAATGGGCGATCGAGTTGAGCCAGCTGCCGTTTCTTTAAGATCATCTGACCCGGTAACCTCCTCCACCGTTGAAGCTAAAGAGCCGTCAGTTTCTACGGCAGTGTCTGATAACCCCGCAAATGGAGCGACCGAAACTGTCGCAGCCACGGGACCGTTTTTATTGGATGATCAAATTGCTCCCTCCCGCGAAGCGAGGGATACGCGGCCTCGAAAAAAAAATCTTGCAGAGTTGCTCGAATTAGTTAGGCAAGGAAATGAGGGTGGTTCCCAAAAACGAATTGGACTTCGGTGGAAGGTTGCCGGGCTCTTTTCAGGCGTAATGCTAATATTGTGTGCTCTTATGGTTGCCGCGGTATATCACCTCACCCAAAAGACGCTTCGAGAGCAATTCGAGAAGCGAGCCGTGACTATAGCCACGAACTTGAGCGAAGCCTCGGCTGGCCACATTGTCGGGAGAAATCTTCTAGAGCTTAACACTCTGCTACAAAAGTATACGTTTCTCGATGGCCTGGCATACGCTTTTGTGCAGAATAGCGAAGGAGCGATCGTTGCCCACACTTTTGGAACATTTCCGCCAGAACTTCATCAAGGACTTCCTGTCGGCAGACAGCGCGTAGCAAACCAGCGCGAATTATCATTGCAGGAAAAGCCAATATACGAAACCAGTGTCCCCGTTCTCGATGGACAGGTCGGTACTGTGCATGTCGGATTTTGGGGAGATGCCATGGAGCAAGAAATTCAAAGCGCTCTTCTCCCTCTTATGGGAATAATTGCGATAGTACCTATTCTGGGAGCGGTGCTCTCGTTTCTCATGGCCCATTGGATTGTTCGGCCGATCAGTCGCCTGACAGAAGTTGCGGAAAGGATCACGAAGGGTGATCTGCAAACATCTGAGGAATACCCAAAATCTCGCGACGAGATTGGCGACTTGGCCCGCTCTCTGGAACGGATGCGTGCCAGCCTTAGAGCCGCCATGGCGCGTCTAGGCCACGAATCAACCTAGAAAACGATTTTGAGGGAAAAATCATGTACATCAAACAGAAATCTATTGGGTTGGGGGATCTGGTCTTTACACTCATGATTCTTTTCGGTGGTACCGCCAATGCAGCGGAGACAGTGTCAAATGCCCCATTGGAAAAGATCACTATTGCCTACAGTTCTATTTCGGGGCACATGGCGCCGTTGTGGATCACCCAGGACCGTGGTTTTTTTCGTAAACATGGCCTGGATGTACAGCTCGTTTTTATCGAGAGTGGAAGTACTGCAGCCAAAAGCCTGATATCCAAAGACGTGGGATTCGCTCAGATGGCGGGAGCCGGGGTGGTCCAAAGTCATCTACAGGGAACAGATATCGTGATGATCGCGGGATTTCTCAATACCATGGATTATCAGCTGATGGTCGAGAAAAGCATCAGCCGACCCGATCATCTCCGGGGAAAGACATTAGCCGTCAGCCGATTAGGCTCTTCGTCGGATTTTGCTACCCGCTACGCTCTGAATAAATATGGACTCATGCCCGAGCGGGATGTGACGATTCTAGAGATCGGAAGCCAGCCAGCCCGCTTCGCCGCTCTTGAGGCCGGCAAAATCCAAGGAGCGATGGTGGCAATACCGTTAACACTCAAGGCCAAGGCTCTCGGCTTTCATGCCCTCGCCGATCTTCAAATGCTCGGACTCGAGTATCAGCACACAGGTTTAGCCACGACTCAAGCACTGATTAAGTCCCGGCCTGACCTGGTCCGCAACGTCATGAAAGCCTATGTAGAAGGGATTCATTATTACAAGACGCAGCGTGCCGAGTCCTTAGCAATTCTTGGAAAGTATTTGAAAACGTCTGAAACGGACCTTCTGATGGAAGTGTACAAGAATATAGGGCTTAAGCTCACTCCCGAGAAACCCTATCCTACGCTGCGCGGAATTGAAGTGATTCTGCGGGAGATAGCCGCAAGAAACCCCAAGACTAAGAGCGCCCGCCCCGAGGAGTTTATGGACCTCACGTTCGTCAAAGAATTGGATAGTTCGGGGTTTATTGATCGTCTGTATAAAACCCAACCGGTCGTGGCGAGTGGCATAGACACTCGTTCTTCGGGTGATTCTGCGGTAGTAAAAGACAAAACTGCGACGGTGAAGCGTCGTGTCTCGACCGCACCTGTCGCGGCTGATCTTCCGCAAACCTATACGGTGGAAGCCGGCGATACGCTCGGTCAGTTAGCGTTACGTTTTTATGGCTTCTCCGCTAAGTGGCCCAAGATTCACCAGGCTAATGCGGACACCTTAAAAAATCCCCATTATCTATATATCGGACAGCAACTTCTGATTCCGCCAGATGGCGGGTCGGGAGCGTGAGAAAGTATCCGAAATTTGGAACATCTACTTGGAGTAGCTGATTTGAAAAGAACCTGGAGATTTTGGCTTGTTAAGAGGACTTGCGATACAGGGTTTAGTTATTGGAGAAGGTTAGTGATACTGACAAGGTGCTGATCCGTTTCAAAGCATTTCGCCGGAACACAGGGTGATCTAGGAAAAAACGCGAGGCGGAATGATCGATTATTGTTTATCGGCTTTTTTGGCTCTGGGAGGCTTGGCTTCGAGTTTGGTGAGCGACGCACAGTGCAGACAAATAACTTTTGCTTTAGGTTTGGCATGCTCCATATATCCGGATTCGGGCCATTCAGGGCATGAAGGTTGATTGTGCCATTGCTGATGAATTCGGCCGGGAAGCTTCCTATACCTCATCCTTTAATTTTAGGGCGTTGTCGAAAAAACCCCAAGAGAAAATATGACGGTCGAAAGACAAAAAGGCTATTTCGCGGCGCTGGCGCGAGGGATGTGGTCGGTGATCTCGCTGCTTTGCCACGGGCAATAAAGTGACATCCGAGGTTCTAGACAATTTGTCCGATATTCGACGAACCATTTACATCGGTGTTTTTTCCGAAATACAACGGAGGCCAAGCGTGTTTGCGGGCCAGGAGGCGATGTAGATGGTACGTGAATGCTGTTGACCTCGCTATTATCTTATCAAAGTTGCCCAGCCGTCTTACACCCCGATAACCATCCACTTTTTTCTATTTAAGCCAGTCGTTATCTGTTGGATTTGTTCCATAACCAGGCGTTCACTAATGGAATTCTTAAACGCTTCATCCGATCGTGTCCCATAATTTAGCTTGTGCGACATTTCATCGTAGAAACGAAAAACGAGACGATCGCCTCGTCCACCGCCCTGCGAGATCGATTCGACTTGACAATTATCGTATAGTGCTGAACCGACACAGCGTTTACCGCCTAAGCTGCCGATGAAGATGGATATGGAGAACCGATCGGCTTCTAAGGCATATCGGGTATAGAGCTGAGACATGAGTGAGTCAATTCAGGGTCAAAATGGATGGTTAACGGCGTGAGTGCTTCATTGCAGTTTCTCGGGGCTGCGGGCGGAGTGACGGGCTCGAAGTATTTGTTTTCTTATGGCGATGAGCAACTGTTGATCGATTGTGGATTGTTTCAAGGTCTCAAAGAGCTTCGACAAAAGAATTGGGCGTCGGTGCCGATCGATCTCGCGCGCTTGCGCGCGGTCATTCTTACTCATGCGCATATTGACCATTCCGGCTATTTGCCGCGGCTCGTGTCCAAAGGATACAAAGGGCCGGTGTTCGCGACGCCGGGCACCTGCGATCTTCTCGGCGTCATGCTTCCCGACGCCGCCCATCTGCAGGAAGAGGAGGCACGCTACGCCAGACAAAAAGGCTACTCGAAGCATTCGCCGGCCTTGCCACTTTATACGGTCGAAGATGCCGAGCAGTCGCTGACCCTCTTGCGCTCGCTTCGCGTGGGCCAATCTGTCGAGGTGATCAAAGGAGTGTCTTTGGATTTTGGCCGGGTCGGCCACATTCTCGGTGCGGGCTCGGCACGTTTGTCTTTTGAGATCAACGGTCAGAAAAGGACTTTGCTGGATTCGGGTGATCTCGGTCGTTATGACCGGCCGATCCTGAAAGATCCTGAGCCGGCGAGAAACGCCGATTGGCTACTCCTCGAATCGACCTACGGCAATCGCACGCACGCGAAGGACTCGGAGATGGAGCTGCGAAACTTGATCAAAGAAACCGTCGCGCGGCGCGGTTGTCTTCTCATCCCGGCTTTCGCCGTCGGCAGAACGCAGGACTTGATTTACACGATTCGCAAGATGGAGGACGAAGGCGAAATCCCGGCGATCCCAGTACATGTGGATAGTCCGATGGGATTGGAAGCGACGGAGATTTACTGCCGTCACCCCGAAGAGCATGACTTCGAGATGCAACAATTGAGCAGCCAAGAGAGTTGTCCGATCACCTCGCGGCACATGGTGGTGCACAAATCTCCGGAGCAATCGAAATCGATCAATCAATTTAAAGGACCGATGGTGATCATCTCGGCCAGCGGCATGGCGACCGGCGGGCGCGTTTTGCATCACCTTAAACAACGCTTGCCCAATCTGGACACGACGGTGCTTTTTGCGGGCTATCAAGCGGAAGGAACACGTGGCAGACTGCTCCAGGACGGCGCCAAGGAAGTCAAACTCCTTGGTGAGGTCGTGCCGGTGCGCGCCCAGATCAAAGTCATCGACGGTTTTTCCGCGCACGCGGATCAGGGCGAGATCTTACGCTGGCTCGGCACGTTCAAGCAGGCGCCGCGCATGACTTACATCGTGCACGGTGAGCCGCCGGCTGCCGCGGCATTGGCGGATTCGATTCGTGAGCGGCTCAAGTGGAAAGTAGAGATCGCAAAATACCAGCAAAAAGTGACGCTCGCCTGAAAGCCTCGGTAAAGCAAATAAGCGATGCCACTCATTCCCCGCCGCATAGAATGGCTGATGCAGTAAGATCTTTCGATGGAGTCAAGTCGATGACGAACGACTCGAATCGAGAGTGCGGAACTGACACCGCACCACCCAAATAGTCGGCAGCGTTGCCCAATAAATAACACGCGACCCCGGGGCGCACTTGCTGTTGGTGAAAAACTGAAGCGACGGTTAATTGATTTTTTGCCGTTTGCCCGGGGATTTGAGATGTTTCCACGAATAGAGTAATTACAATTCAAGCCGGTTAGGTCGTGGCCTGTTTTTTGCGCCAGCGGCCGTGGATGGAGACGATGCCAATACTGAAAGTCGAACATCTTTCCAAGATTTTCAAAGACGTTAAAGCTTTGGATGATGTCAGCTTTGAATTTGACCACGGCATTATTTCTTTTCTGGGCCCGTCGGGCTGCGGCAAAACCACCTTGTTAAGATCGATCGCCGGCCTCGAAGTTCCCGATGCCGGCTCGATTTCTATCGCCGATAAAGTGCAGACTTCGATCGAGGACGGAATTCTCGTGCCGCCATACTCGCGCGAGATCGGCTTTGTTTTTCAAAACTATGCGCTCTGGCCGCACATGACCGTTTTCAAAAACGTCGCCTTTGGTCTCAAGCTGCGTAAAAAGTCCGACGATGAGATAAAACGGAAAGTGATGGCGGCGCTGGATCTCGTCGGCCTACAAGGCCGCGACCAGCGTTACCCGTCGCAATTGAGCGGTGGCCAGCAGCAGCGCGTCGCGCTGGCGCGCAGCCTAGCGCTCGAGCCGCGGCTCATTCTTCTCGACGAACCGCTCAGCAATCTCGACGCAAAGCTGCGCGAAGAAATGCGCGTGGAGCTCAAAAAGCTCATCAAAAAGGTCGGCATCAGCGCGCTCTACGTTACCCACGATCAGGACGAGGCTTTTACGATCTCCGACGCGGTCGTGGTGATGGACGGCGGAAAAATTCTTCAATACGGCACGCCGGACGAGATCTATAATCGTCCGCTTCATCCGTTCGTGGCCGGCTTCGTCGGCCACTCGATGCTTTTTGATGGCCGAGTCGTGCGCAGCGACAGCGACGGTTGTCTCGTGAACGTGCCGGATTTCAACGGCGCCGATCTGATATCGCCGGCAGCCCCGGCTGTAGTGGGCGACGCCTGTAAAGTGGTCATACGCACCACGGAACTCAAGCTCAGCCACGAGAGATTTGCCGAAGGCGTCGATAACGTCCTCGAAGGAATGATGACCGGCCGTGAATACCGCGGCGGTTTGACCGACCACCGCGTGCAGATCGGCGCCAAGGAGCTGATCGTGACCTCGCATAAACTCTGTCCGATGATCCGCATCAACGGCGACGATGGCAAAACCTTCGTATCGATCGACCGCTCCGCGATCACGGTGATCGTGACCCACTGATCTGCCAAACGGATTGACGGCGCACTTCTCGCTAAATTAGCTAGAGGAACGGAATTACGGCTACAATAAAGTCGATCAAAATTGCGTTGCGGCAGGGGACGCTCGTGCCGCTCGTCGCCAGCGCTATCGCCGGTGCGGCGATCATCACACCGGTCTTGGTCGTGATGTGGCGCAGCTTCACCACCGGTAAGTTGGGTTTCACCGTCGGTTTGAATCTCACCAATTATTTGCGGGTATTTACCGATCGAGATCTCGTGCCGATGCTCTCCAACTCGGTCATTTATGCGGGCGGTGCGGCGCTCTTGGGCACCGGCCTGGGCGCCTCCCTCGCGTGGATCGTGGCGCGTACCAACACGCCGGGCAAGGGCCTGGTGGAATTGATGCCGCTCTATCCGATCCTGATGCCGCCGATCATGAAAAACATCGCCTGGATTTTACTGCTGGCGCCGCGCTCCGGCATACTTAACGGCATGCTACAGCAGTTTTTGGGTATCGACACGCTGGTCTTCAACGCTTTTAGCATGGCCGGCATGATCTGGGTCTTCGGTCTCGCTTGTGTGCCGCTAGGTTATTTATTTCTGCTTCCGGTGTTTCTGTCCTTCGATCCATCCCTCGAAGAGAGCGCCTACATCGCCGGCAGCAAGCCGGTCAGGACCATGTTTAAAATCACTTTTCCCCTAGCGCTTCCCGCCTTCACTTCGGCCCTGGTGCTGAATTTTTTGAGAGGGCTGCGCTCTTTCGAGACGCCGGTGTTGCAAGGAACGCCCGGCAACATCAAAGTGTTCGTCAGCCGGGTTTACGATTCCATGGCCCTGGAGTTCAATACCGGCCTCGCGACGGCGTACAGCGTCGTGCTGGTGGTGATGTCGATCATCACTCTGTATTTTTACATTCGCGCGACGCGCTTTTCGGAGCGCTATGCAACGATCACGGGTAAAGGCTATCGGGTCAAAGTCATTGACATCGGCCCGTGGAAATATCTTACGTTCGCAGCGGTGCTGCTCTATTTTCTAGTCGGAATCGTTATTCCTTTCATTGTCTTGATCGTCGTGTCGATGATTCCCTATTTTGACTACGATACTTTCATGCGGTTTCCCTT
>Ga0111538_10012405_pt1 | contig 11269 bp, 8 predicted proteins | sample SoiMethybrSBSTD1_FD_79669 | JGI IMG/M metagenome (GOLD analysis project Ga0111538, IMG submission 79669) | Bulk soil microbial communities from a Populus tree surrounding site in Tennessee, USA - Soil MetaG P. TD hybrid SBSTD1 (version 2)... | ecosystem: Environmental > Terrestrial > Soil > Tree... | reverse complement strand
TCGCCCATGCCGAGCAGTACGCCGCAGCACAGCTCCATGCCGTGGTCGAGCACGAGGCGGCAGGTGGCGAAGCGCTCGTCCCACGAGTGGGTGGTGACGATCTCGCCGAAGTGCGAGCGGGCCGTCTCGAGGTTGTGGTTGTAGCGATGGGTGCCGGCGGCCCGCAGGCGCTCGGCCTGCTGCTCGTCGAGGATGCCGGCGCTGATCGCGACGTTGAGCCCGGTCTCGCGCCCGACGAGGGGGACGATCTCCTCGAGGTGCCGCATCAGCCGCTCGTCGGGACCGCGCACCGCGTACACCAGGCAGAACTCGCTGGCCCCCAGGTCGGCCGTCTCGCGGGCGGCGCGCAGCACCTCGTCGTGCGAGAGCAGCGGCACCGCCTTGACCGGCGAGTCGAACTTCGACGACTGCGAGCAGAAGTGGCAGTCCTCGGGGCACCCCCCGGTCTTGGCCGACAGGATGCCCTCGACCTCGACCGTGTCGCCGCACCAGGCCACGCGCACGGCGTGGGCGGCCTCGGCCAGGGCGGGGACGTCGGCGTCGGGCAGCGCCGCGAGGGCGGCGAGCTCGGCGAGCGTGAGCTGGCGGCGGTCGTCGACCAGCGCCCGCCGGGCGGCGTCGATCAGCTGGGTGCCGGACATCTCGGGGGCAGGCGCAGACACGCCGGGAACGCTAGTTGTCCCCCGGCGGACCGAGCATTTCCCCGTCGGGTTCGGTCGCCATGGCGACCGAACCCGACGGGGAAATCCTGTGGATGACGTCAGCGGCCGCCGGCCTGGAAGGCCACACGGAGGGCCGCCGGGTCCTCGATGCAGCGCCCGGCGCCGAGCACGACCGACTCGAGGGCGTTCTCGACGAGGTGGACGTCGATCTCGGTGGCGTGCTGGATGCGCTGGTCGAGACCGGCCAGCATGCCCCCGCCGCCCACCAGGTACATGCCCTGGGTGATGAGGTCGTGGGCCAGCTCGGGCGGGGCGCTGCCCAGGCAGGCGATGACCGACTCGACGATCTCGACGATGACGTCGTCGAGGGCCTCGCGGATCTCGGCCGGCGTCAGGATGACCGTCTTCGGCAGCCCCGAGGCCAGGTCGCGGCCCCGCACCTCGGCCTTGAGCTCGTCGCGGACGGGCCAGGCCGACCCGATGGCGACCTTGATCTCCTCGGCGGTGCGCTCGCCCACGGCGATGCCGTACTCGCGGCGCACGTAGGCCTGGATGGCGGCGTCGAAGTCGAAGCTGCCGACCCGCACGGCGTCGAGCCCCACGACGCCGCCGAGCGAGATGAGGGCGGTCTCGGTGGTGCCCCCGCCCACGTCGATGACCAGGTTGGCCACCGGCTCGTGGATGGGCAGGCCCGACCCGATCGCCGCGGCCATGGGCTGGTCGATGAGGAAGGCGTCGGTGGCGCCGGCCCGGCGGGTGGCCTCGGCCACGGCCCGCCGCTCGACCTCGGTGATGGCGGACGGCACGCACACCACGACCCGGGGCCGGTTGAACCGCCCCACGCGCACCCGGTGGAGCAGCAGCCGGATCATGCGCTGGGTGACGTCGAAGTCGGTGATGGCCCCCTGGCGCAGCGGGCGCTCGGCCACGATGTCGCTGGGGGTGCGGCCGATCATCTGCCATGCGTCGTGGCCCATCGCCAGCACCTCGCGGGTGCGGGTGTTGAGCGCGATCACGGTGGGCTCGTTGAGGACGATGCCCTTGCCCCGCTCGTAGACGAGCGTGTTGGCGGTGCCGAGGTCGATGGCGAGGTCACGCGACATGTCGCCGCATCACCTCTTCCACCAGCGGCGCGCCTGCGGCACCTCGTCGCGCGGCGCCAGCGCCTGCATCTCGCGCCGGAACGTGTCGATGCCCGATTCGAGCGAGGTCGGCGTGCGGCTGCGCAGGTAGAGCACCGCCGAGCCGACGACCGAGATCACCACGGCGATCATGAGGAAGGCGACGGCGTTCACGGGGTCATCCTGCTCCTGCGTCGACGATGTGCTGCGCTTCGAGGCCCCAGCTCTCGCCCCCGGACCACGTCTCGCGCTTCCAGATCGGCACCGACCGCTTGAGCGTGTCGATGCAGAACCGGGCGGCGTCGAACGCCTCGGCCCGGTGGGGGGCCGACACCACCACGACGACCGCGGCCTCGCCGACCTCGAGCACCCCGGTGCGGTGCAGCAGCGCGATGCGCCCGGCCGCGGGCCACCGCGCCCGGGCCTCGTCGGCGACCTCGCGCAGCTTCGGCACGACCTGGGCGTCGTAGGCCTCGTACTCGAGCCGTTCGACGCCGGGGCGCCCCTCGGCGTGGTCACGGGCCGTGCCCGAGAACAGCACGAGCCCGCCGCAGTCGGGACGGGTCGCCCACGTCACGGCCGCGCCCACGGGCAGCGGGGCCGACGACAGGCCGAGCCAGCTGTCTCCGTCCGGAGGCTCGAGCGGGTCGGACGCGTCCATCGCCTCATCGTACGGCAGCAGGGTGGCTCGGCCCGCGCCACGTCCGCAGGTGGTCGCCGTTAGTCTCGCCAGCGTGCCCTTCGACGATGACGCCGAAGCGGACAAACCGGGCTTCCGTCCACCGCCGCACCCGGACGATCGGATCTGGCGCCATCCCTCCGAGATGCGCTCGCACCCGATCGCGCCGATCGAGGGGGCCGTCGGGCGCCCGGCGCCGCCGCACATCACCACGCCCCGTGGTGACGGTCGGCGATCCCGTCGATGGGTGCCCGTGGTCGTGGCCGGCTCGGTCGGCGCGGTGCTGGCCGGCGCCGGCGTCGCCGTGTTCGGCGTGCGCGAGAAGGTCGTCGAGAAGCCCGTCGTCGAGCGCGTGGCGGTGAGCCCCACGGTGTCGGCGCTGGGGGCGCCGGGCGCGGACACCGAGAACGTGCGCAGCACCGCCACCCCCACCGTCGTGACCGTGTCGACGTCGGTGGCGGCGGGATCGGGCGTCGTGGTGCGCGACGACGGCATCGTCGTGACCAGCATCGCCCTGGTCCCCGAGGGCGAGGTTCCCCACGTCCGCCTGCCCGACGGCGGCGAGCCCGACGTCGAGGTCGTCGGGGTCGACGCACCGACCGGGCTGGCCGTGCTCGACATCGCCGGCAGCGGGTACGTCCCCAGCGTGCTCGCCGATGCCGACGACGTGGTGACGGGCGGCGCCGCGATCGCCATGGGTCGCCCCGGCGACGACCTGACCACGGGCGACGCCACGGTCGGCGCCGCCGAGCGCTACGTGGGCCCGGCCGGCACGGCCCTCGACGGCATCGAGATGGCGGGCGAGGCCGACGCCGGCGGCCTCGGGGGGCCCGTGGTCGACGGGCGGGGGGCGGTGCTGGGCATCACCACCGCGGTCGATCCCGGGGTGGCGTGGTACGTCGCCCCGGTCGGCGTCGCCCACCGCGTGACCCGCGACCTGCTCGAGTCGGGCGTCGTGCGGCACTGCTGGCTCGGCATCGAGGGCACCGACGCCACCAGCACCGACGCCACGAGCACGCCGTCCGGCGACGAGGCCGAGAGCACGCCGTCCGGCGACGAGGCCGAGACGGGCACGGGCACCCTCGTCGCCTCGGTCGTGGCGGGCAGCCCCGCGGCCGACGGCGGTCTGCGGGTCGGCGACCGGGTGGTGCGACTGGGCGACGACGACATCGCCGACATGGCGGCCCTGCTGGTGGCCCTGCGGACCCACGCCCCCGGCGACCGGGTCGACGTCGCGGTCGTGCGGGCGGACGGCACGCGCGTGACGCTGGTGCTGCGGCTCGAGTCGGCCCCGTCCCCGTCGACCTGATCCCCCGGCCGGCGGCCCGGCCCGCGCCGCGGGACCGGCCCCGAGGCGTGCCGCCGTCAGGACCGGAAGGACGTCACGACCGCAGCCAGCGGCGGACCGCGAGCACGCCGCCGGTGACCAGGCCGACCAGCCCCACGCCGGCCACCCCGAGGGCGATCTCCTGCCGGCGGCGGGGGCTGAGCGTGGCCCAGGCCCCGACCTCGTGGGCCTCGACGCACGCCTCCTCGTTCGACGAGGTGGGCGCCCACCCCTCGGCCCGCAGGCGATCGCCGGCCACGACCCAGGGATGCAGGGTGTAGGGCACCAGCTCGGGCGGGGTCGCGCCCAGGCCCCACCGGAACCCCCAGCGCACGAGGCGGTCGGCCACCCGGTCGGGCAGGGGCACCTTGGGCGGCACCCCGATGAGCGAGCGCACCTGGTCGCCCGGGATCCACCCCTCGGGGGCCACGTTGTACGCCCCCGACAGCCTCCGGGTGCGGGCCAGGTCGACGGCGGAGGCGACGTCGTCGAGGTCGACGAACTGCACCGGCGGCTCGTCGGTGGTCTCGGGCACGGTGGCGACCGGCCGCAGCGCCCGGACCAGCCAGTCGTGGTGCCCCTCGCCCGACGAGCGGGCCGGGCGCAGCACCGCGGCGGTGGCGGAGGGGTGCTGGTCGCGCCACTCGGCCGTCAGCCGCTCGATCTCGGCCCTCTCGGCCGCGAACGGCACCCCCGGGTTGGGGCGCAGCGGAGCGTCCTCGGTCAGCGGGACGGGGTTGTTGGCCCACGCGCCGTAGGCGACCGCGCTCGACAGAACGACGAGGTGGTCGACGGCGGCATCGCCGGCGGCGTCGAGCACGCGGCGGGCGACGGCGACGTCGTCGGTCGAGGCGGTCGGCGTGGCCGGGACCGACTCGGCGAGGTGCAGGACCGCGGCCGCGTGCTGCAGGTGGGGCTTGACGTCGTCGCGGCCGAGGGCGACCCGCCGGACGTCCACCTCGCCGGGCAGGTCGACGACGGGTCCGCCGGCGAGGCCGACCACCTCGGCCTGCCCGTCCCGGGCGACGAGGCGCGCCACCCGTCGCCCGAGGGGGGTGTCGACACCGGTGATGACCACTTTCACCATGCCGTACACCTTGCCACCAGGGGGGCGCCCAAACCGCAAACGGGCGCCGCCCGGGCCGGCCGCCGGCAGGCCACGGCGGGACCCGGACCCGCGGTGGGCCGACGCGGGACCGGCGCTAGCGTGAACCGCGTGAGTGACCCCGGCTCGCCCAACCCCTTCGAGGGGTTCCCCCTGTTCGGCGACCTGGCCAAGCTGCTGGGGCAGGGAGGCGGCGGGGTCCCGTGGGACGCCGCCCGCAACCTCGCCCTGGCGGTCGCCACCGAGAACACCAGCGAGCCCAACGTCGACCCCATCGAGCGCATCACGCTCGAGCAGCTCGCCCGGGTGGCCGAGCTCCACGTGGCCAACGTCACCGGGCTCTCGACGTCGGTGACGGGCCGCGAGCTCACCGTGCTGCCGGTGACCCGCAGCGCGTGGGCCCAGCGCACGCTCGACGACTACCGGCCGCTGCTCGAGACGCTGGCGGCATCGCTGGGCTCGACCGACGAGGCCGACGACGACGCCGAGCCCGACCTCGGCCTCGGCGGGCCCGACGACCAGCTCGCCGCCATGCTCGGCCCGATGATGCAGGCCATGCAGCCGATGATGGTGGCCATGACCGCGGGGTCGATGGTCGGCCACATGGCCCGCCGGTCGTTCGGCCAGTACGACCTGCCGATCCCCCGCCGGGCGTCCGACGAGCTGCTCATCGTCGTGCCCAACCTCGACGCGTTCGGCGCCGAGTGGAGCCTGCCGGCCGACGACCTGCGCCTGTGGATCTGCCTCCACGAGATCGCCCACCACACCGTGCTCGGCGTCCCGCACGTGCGGGCCCGCATCGAGACGCTGCTCGGCGAGTACACCACCAAGTTCCGCAACGACCCCGGCGCCCTCGAGGACCGCCTCGGCGAGCTCGACATCACCGGTGGCCCCGACGCCATGGCCAGCCTGCAGCGCGCCCTCGGCGAGCCGGGCGCACTGCTGGGCGCCATCCAGTCCGATGAGCAGCGAGCACTCCTTCCCCGCCTCGAGGCCATCGTGGCGGTCGTCGTCGGCGTCGTCGACCACGTGATGGACGAGGTGGGCGGCAAGCTGATCGGCAGCTACGGCATGCTGACCGAGGCGCTGCGGCGTCGCCGGGTCGAGACCGCGGAGTCCGACCGGTTCGTCGAGCGCCTGCTCGGGCTCGAGCTCACCCAGGCGGTCTACGACCGGGGCTCGGCGTTCGTCGAGGGCGTGATCGAGCGGGCCGGCGCCGACGGCCTCGCCCGCCTCTGGGAGGACGAGAAGATGCTGCCCAGCCCGCCCGAGGTCGACGCCCCGGGCCTGTGGCTGGCCCGCATCGACCTCCCCGACGACACCGACTGACACCGGCGCGACCGCCCCGACGATCCGTCGCTCGGTAACGTCCGAGCGTCGCCGCCCTCGGACGGCGCACGGATCACGGGGGGTGTCCATGATCGTCGCGATCGTCCCGGCGAAGGACCGGGCCGACTCGGTCGGGGCGACCGTGCGCGCCCTCCGGGCCGTCCGCGACGTCGACCGCGTCCTGGTCGTCGACGACGGCTCGGTCGACGCCACCGCCGCCGAGGCCCGCGCCGCCGGCGCCGACGTCCTGCGCCTGCCGGTGAACCGGGGGAAGAGCGGGGCCGTGGCGGCCGGCGTGGCCGCCTGCCCCGAGGCCGACGTCCTGCTGCTCATCGACGCCGACGTCGGCGCCAGCGCGTCCGCGGCCGCGTGCCTGCTCGCGCCGGTGGTGGCCGGCGACGCCGACCTCGTGGTCGGGGTGATGCCCGGCGCCGGACGGGCGGGCGGCGTCGGGACGGTCAGGCGGCTCGCCCGCACCGGCATCCGCCGGGCCTGCGGCGCCACCGTGGACGCGCCGTTGTGCGGGCAGCGGGCCGTCCGGGCTGCGTACCTGCGCGACCTCGACCCGGGCGGGCGCTTCGGGCTCGAGGTGGCGATGACCATCGACGCGGTGCGATCGGGGGCGCGGCTGGTCGAGGTCGAGGTGCCGATGGACCACCGGCACACCGGGCGGACCCTGCGGGGGTTCGCCCACCGCGGCCGGCAGGGCGTCGACGTCGTCGAGGCCCTCTGGCCCCGGGTGACCTCGGCGCGCGCCCGGATGATCGGCGTCGTCCTCGTCGCCCTGCTCGTCTGCGGGGCCATGGTGTGGTCGTCGGCCGGCCGGGTGCCCGCCAGCGTCGCGGCCGGCCCCGGGGTCGACCGGGTGGTGCTCGTCGGCGTGCCCCACCTGGCGCTCGACGACGTGGGCACCGGCGCCCTGCCCGCTCTCGACGGCCTCGTGCACCGCGGGGCCGCCGGGGCGACCAACGTGCGCACGCTGTCGGGCCGGCCGTCGAGCGGCGAGGCCTACGCCACCCTCGGTGCGGGCGCCCGGGTGCAGGACGGGCACCCCGGCCTCGGCACGACCCCGTCGCAGGCGCTCCCCGCGGGGGCGGCCTTCGAAGGGGGCACCGCGGCGCAGGTGACGGCCCGGCGCAGCGGCCGGCCGGCCTCCGGCGAGATCGTGCTGCCCGCCGCCCCCGTCGTGGTCCGCTCGGCCGGCGAGCACGTGTCGTCGACGCCCGGTGCGCTGGGCGAGGCCCTGTCGGCCGCAGGGTTGACCACCGCGGTCGTGTCCAACGGCGACAGCGTCGCCCCCGACGGGACGCGCGTCCCGTACCGCCCCGCGGCGCTGGCCGCCGTCGACGCCGCCGGCACGGTCGACGCCGGCACGGTCGATCCCGACGAGCTGCTCGTCGCCGACCCGGCGGAGCCGTACGGGCTGCGGGCCGACGTCGGCGCCTACCTGCGCGCGACCCACGACGCGCTCGCCCGCTCCGACCTCGTCGTCGTCGACCTCGGCGACATGAACCGGGCCGCGTGGCAGGCGCGGGTGACCGCGTCCGACGTGGCCGAGGCGGATCGGGGCCGCGCCCTCGGCCGGGTCGACGAGTACCTGGCGGGCCTCGTGCCCGAGCTCGACGCCCACACGCTGCTGCTGGTCGTGGGCGTGCGGCCCGACGGCCGCGACTGGGACCTGACCCCCACGGTCGCCTACGGGGCAGGCGTCACCCCGGGCTCGCTGCACTCCCCCTCGACGCAGCGCGAGGGGCTGGTGACGCTCACCGACGTGGCACCCACGATCCTGGCCGCGCTCGGGGCCGACCGCCCGGCCGGGATGATCGGCCACGCGCTGCGGTACCGCAGCGAGCCGTTCGACATGGCCAGCGCCCGACGGCTGAACGACCTGGCCGGCAGCCGCGAGCAGATCTACTACCCGATGGCGCTGACGTTCATCGTGGTCCAGGTGCTGGCGTACGTCTTCGCGGCCGTCGTGCTCTCGCAGCGGGGCGGCCGGCGGGCCGGCAGTGCCCTGCGGTTGACGGTGCTCACGTTCGCGGCGTGGCCGCTGGCGACGTTCCTCGAACGAGCGGTCCCGGGCATCGAGCGCGTCGGGGCCGCCCGGCAGGTGCTGGTGTGGCTGCTGGCCGGGGCCGTGGCCGTGCTGGCGTCACGGGCCCGGCGGCACGCCCTCGCACCCCTGTCGGCCATCGCCGGGGCGACGGCGCTGCTGCTCGTGGTCGACGTCGCCACCGGCGCCCGCCTGCAGATGGCCAGCGTCCTCGGCTACTCGCCGCACACGGCCGCCCGCTACGAGGGCTTCGGGAACACGGCGTTCGCCGTGCTCGCCGCCTGCGCGGTCGTGTTCGCCGCCGTGCACGTGGCGTCGGCCCGGCGGCGGGGGGAGGCGGCCGTCACGGCCGGAGCGGTGCTGGCCGTGGTGCTGCTGGCCGACGTGTGGCCGACGCTCGGCGCCGACGTGGGCGGCATCCTGACGATGGTGCCCGTGTTCGGCCTGCTCATGCTGGCGCTGTCGGGTCGGCGCATCTCGTGGCGCCAGGTGGTCGTGTTCGGCGCGGCCACCCTCGCCGTCCTGGCCGTGGTGGCGGGCGTCGACCTGGTGCGGCCCCCGTCGTCGCGGGGCCACCTCGGACGCTTCACGGCCGACCTGATCTCGGGCGACGGCACCGCGCTGACGACGATCGAGCGCAAGTGGGCCACGAACGTGCGGCTGTTCGGACGCACCGTGTGGACGTGGATGGTGCCGCTGACCGCCGGGTTCATGCTGTACGTCCTCGTGATCGCCCGCGGTTGGCAGCGCCTGCTCCCGCCGGGCTCGGCGCTGCGGGCGGGCGTGATCGGCACCATCGGCGCCGGGCTCCTCGGCTGGCTCGTCAACGACTCGGGCGTCGTGGTCTCGGGCCTCGTGTTCGTGTTCGTGGGCCCGTACCTGACGCTGCTGGCGCTCGACCGGCTGACCGGGCCACCGGAGCTGCTCGCCGCCTCGGACCCGGCCGCAGGCCCGGCCGCTCCACCGGCGTGATCGCGGTCCGAGCCGGGGGCTGAGCCGGTCGGTCGGCGCCGATCAGAGGTTGGTCGGGTCGATCACCACGTGGTCGCGGGCATGCGCCGGCGGGACCTCGTCCTCGTCCTCGAGGGGGGCGGGGCGGGCCGTGCGCTCCTCCGCCTCGTCGCCGACCGGGTCGGGACCCGTCCGATCGGCGGGCCGGGCGGGCCGGCCGGGCGGCGACGCGGGACGGGCGTCGATCCCGTCGCCGCCGGCGGTGGCGAGGTCGTCGCGATCGCGCCCCGGCGCGGGCCGGCCGGTCGCCATGGGCGCCTCGGCGGTCGGCGGCTCGGCCCGGCGCTGCCGGCGGCGGCGGAGCCGAGACGTGATCGCCTCGGTCGGGCGGCGCCGGACCGGCATCTCGCCCCGGGCCAGGCCGCGCAGGCCGGCCAGGTAGGTCAGCAGGGCGAAGACGGCACACCCGGCGATGACGAGGAAGCCGACCGTGCGGGGGATGGTGATCACGACCGGCAGGAACGCGCCGATCACCCACGTGAGCTGGAAGCGGGTCTCGAACCGGGCGAACGACCGGCCCCGGTTGGCGTCGGGTGCGTCGCGCTGCACCACCGAGTCGAACGCGAGCTTGCCGCTGCTGGCGGCGAGGCCGACGCACAGGGCCAGGCCGGCGGCGGCGGCCACGCCGCCCGCCCACGCCGCGAGCAGGCCCGCCATCGCGGTGACTCCCAGCACGATCTGCAGGATGCGCTCCTCGGGCGTGCCGCTGCGGCGCAGCGCGGGCGCCACGAGCGACCCGAGCAGCGACCCCACGCCACTGGCCGCCACGACCAACCCGAACTGCCACGTGGGCGCGTCGCTCGTGCGCAGGGAGAAGGCGATCAGGAACGTGAGGAAGCCGACGATGCCCCGCAGCAGGCCCATGGCCGAGGCGGCGAGCACGATGCCCCCGCCCCGCAGCTCCTCGCGCTCGGTCTCGGACGTGTGGTCGGCGGCGATCTGGGTGGCCGGCACCCGGATCCCGAACACGGCCGCCGCCGCGAAGACGACGACCGCCAGCACGAGCACGCCCTGGCTGCCGGCGACGAGGAACGCCAGACCTCCGGGCGCCGCCGCCGCGAACGTCACGACCCCCGAGAGGAACGACAGGCGCGAGTTGGCCTCGACCAGCTCGGCGTCGGACCGCACGACCGTGGGCACGATGGCCGACTTGGCCACGTGGTAGCTCTTGGCCAGCACCAGCACCGCGAACGCCTCGGGGAACAGCAGCATGCTGTCGAGGTCGTTCACCATCATCACGCAGATGACCGCCCGCAGGGCGTTGGCGCCGATGACCATGAACCGGCGGCCGCCCCGCATGCGGTCGAGCGCCGGGCCGATGAGCGGTGCCACCACCGAGAACGGCGCCATCGTCAGCGCCAGGTAGAGCGCCACCTTGCTGCGCGCCGCGTTGGGGTCGATGTCGAAGAACAACGAGTTCGCCAGCGCCAGCGCGATCAGCGTGTCGCCGGCCACGGCCGCGGCGTGCGTGCGCGCCAGCCGCGTGAACGGCGTGACGACGAACGCCTCGGCGCCCGTGCGCCGCGACGGCTTGGCCAGGGGCTCCCACCCGTTGTCGAGGGGCATCCCCTGCGAGGGTACAAGCCCCTCGCGGCCGGTAGGCGCAGGCCTTCGGCCTGTCACGGGACCACGCGCGGATCAGGCGCGCGGCGTGTCGTACTTGTAGCCGAGGCCGCGGATCGTCACGATGCGGGTGGGCATCGCGGGATCCTCCTCGACCTTGGCCCGCAGGCGCTTGACGTGCACGTCGAGCGTCTTGGTGTCGCCCACGTAGTCGCTTCCCCACACACGGTCGATCAGCGTCTCGCGCGGCAGCACCCGCCCGGCGTTGGCGAGCAGCATGTGCAGCAGCTCGAACTCCTTCAACGGCAGCGCCAACGGTTCACCGCGCAGCACGACCGTGTGCTCCTCGGGGTCGAGCGAGACGTCACCGACGCTCACGGCCGACGGGCCGAGCTCGCCGGCGTCGTCGCCGGGCGATC
>Ga0111538_10012404_pt1 | contig 11269 bp, 8 predicted proteins | sample SoiMethybrSBSTD1_FD_79669 | JGI IMG/M metagenome (GOLD analysis project Ga0111538, IMG submission 79669) | Bulk soil microbial communities from a Populus tree surrounding site in Tennessee, USA - Soil MetaG P. TD hybrid SBSTD1 (version 2)... | ecosystem: Environmental > Terrestrial > Soil > Tree... | reverse complement strand
TCCACACCGAGGCGCACCCCGACGGCGAGATCCGAGGGCAGCTCACGCCCTGCCAGGACGACGACGAAGACGACGATGACGATGACGATGACCACGAAGACAATCGCTGCTTCACCGCGAGCCTGGACGGCGCGCAGGAAGTGCCTCCGGTCGACACGACGGCGACCGGCTCGGCGAAGTTCGAGCTCGGCGGCGAGGACGGGCTGACGCTCCACTACGAGATCACGGTCGAGGGGCTCTCGGGCCCGGCGACCGCGGCCCATATCCATGCCGCGCCAGTGGGCGTTCCTGGCGACGTGATCGTGCCCCTCGATGCGGCGACGCTCGCGGGGGACGTGGACATCACGCCCGAGAACAGGGACGCAATCCGTTCCGGCGATACGTACGTCAACGTCCACACCGAAGCGCACCCTGATGGCGAGATCCGTGGACAACTCACTCCGTGCCCGGACGACGACGAAGACGACGACGACGATGAGCACGAGGGTGACGACGAGGAAGAAGGCGAGGGCGGCGGAATCGCGGTTCTCGACGACACGCTCTTCGTCCTCAGCGGGAAGTTCGACACGCCGTTCCTCCGTGGCGACGCGAACAACGACGCTGCGGTGGACGTGGCGGACAGCATCTTCTCGCTCAACTATCTCTTCCGCGGAGGTGTCGCGCCGCTCTGCCTCGACGCTGTCGACGTGAACGACGACGGAAGGATCGACATCTCCGATCCGATCTCTGAGTTGACTTATCTGTTCCTGGGCGGCGTCGCACCTGCCAGCCCGGGAGTCGAGATTCCTAGCACCGACGCCACGGCCGACGGTCTCTTCTGCGAAGAGCAGCCGTAGGCGAGCCCGCGGCTGGGCGTCGGATCTCTCCGTTTCTCTTCAAGTTCCCCAGCGAGTCCAACCTCATGGCCGGACTCGCTGGGCTTCTTTTTTTTCCCGGCAGCGCGGATAATGAGCATCGATGCTCTGCCGGGTCTCTATCCTGCTCGCGGCAGCTGGCTGGGGGGGCGATGGGACGTCCGCCCGCCCCGAGAGCATGCTCTGCGCGCCGAAGACGCCGGGCGGGGGCGGCCCTCTCGAATGGATTCTCGACAAGGTGCCGGCAGGGAGCGACGAGTGGTCCATCGAGAAGCTTTCCGAGGACGTGCAGCGGCAGCTGCAGAGCTTCGCGAGCAAGATCGTCCGGGCCGACTTGGGAATCGCATCGCTCGAAGAGGTCATCGCGAAGGACTTTCGCTCAAGCGGCGTGGTCCCGCCCGCGCTCGAGCGCGTCCTCTCCGAGGGCGGGCTCACAGTGGAGCGCTGGAGCCGGGAAACGGCGCCCGCGGCCGGGAGCGAGGCGCCCCAGCGCACGAGCCCTGAAGCGCTCAGTGCCCAGCTCAGTGCATGCTTTCCCGGTGTGAGCGCCGTCGCGAAAGCGAAGTTCAAGATTTTTCAGGCGGAGGCTCGCTCGGCTGCGCCGGAGGGCGCGGCGGCCACCCGACTCCGAACGCGCACCCTGCTCGAAGCCGACGGACCGCTCGCCGCAGGCGGCTTCCTGCAGGTGCGGGCAGTATGGGACCTCGAGTGGCTCGAAGAGGCCGGTGCCTGGCGGATCGCGTCGCTTGCGACGCTCGAGTTCGAGCGCGCCCGGCTCGACCGCCGCCCCTTCGAAGATGTGACAGCCGCGGCCCTCGGCCGCAACGCGTGCTTTCGTTCCCAGCTCCTCGTCGGGCTCGACGCGTGGCGCACGCGGCTCGATGCCGCGAGCGGCATGGACATCTACGGCCATCAAGGCGTCGCGGTGGGAGACTACGACGGCGACGGCTGGGAGGATTTCTACATCGCGCAGCCTGCCGGCCTGCCGGACCGGCTCTTCCGGAATCAGAGGGACGGCACTTTCGAGGACGTGACGGAAGCGGCCGGCCTCGGTGTGCTCGACACGACCGGCGGACCGCTCTTCGCCGATCTCGACGGCGACGCCGACCTCGACCTCCTCGTGGTGACGCCGCTCGAGATCCTCCTTTTCGAAAACGGACCCGCCGGGAAGCCGCCCGGGCGCTTCGACCGGCGCGCGGGATCGGGGCTCGAGCGGGCCGCACGGGCGGGGGCCTCGAGCATGGGCTGCGCCGCGGCGGACTTCGACCGTGACGGCGATCTGGACCTCTACTGCACCAGCTACGTCTTCTGGGCCGGCGCCGGCTCGAAAACCCACAGCTCGTACCCGTACCCTTACCACGACGCCAACAACGGCGCGCCGAACTTCCTTTTTCAAAACGAGGGAAACCTGCGCTTCCGCGACGCGACGGCCGCAACGGGCCTCGACGTCAACAACCGCAGGTTCAGCTTCGCCGCATCCTGGTGCGACTACGACGATGACGGCGACGCCGACCTGTACGTCGCGAACGATTTCGGCAAGAACAACCTCTACCAGAATCAGGGAGACGGCACTTTCCGCGACGTGGCCGCGCAGGCGGGGGTGGAGGACGTCGGCAACGGCATGAGCGTCACCTGGGAGGACGTTGACAACGACGGCCGGATGGATCTCTACGTGGGCAACATGTGGTCGTCCGCCGGCAGCCGCATCGCCGAGCAGCCCGCATTCGGCGAGGGGACCCAGGAGCTTCGCTCGATCTACCGCAGGATGGCACGCGGCAACTCGCTCTTCCGGAACATGGGCGGGGGGCGGTTCGAAGATATCAGCCTACCGAGCGGCGCCTATTTCGGACGGTGGGCTTGGTCCTGCCAGTTCGTCGACTTCGACTCGAACGGCCGCGAGGACCTCCTCGTGGCCAACGGTTTCGTGACGAACGAGGGCGAGGACGACCTCTGAAGCTTCTTTTGGCGGCAGGTCGTGCCGCGCGCGACGGGAAAGGGGCTGGGGACCAGGCTTTCACGCTACGAGGAGGCGTGGGAGGCAATCCATCGCCTGATTCGCCGCGGCGGCTCCTGGTCCGGCCACGAGCGGAAGTGCTTTTTCGTCCAGGGGCCGACGGGTCGCTTCGAGAACTGCTCGGCGGTGTTCGGACTGGACGTGCCCGAAGACGGCCGTGGTCTCGTCGTGGCGGACTTCGACCGCGACGGCGACCAGGACATCATTTTGAAGTGCCGCACTTCGCCGCAGGTTCGCATCTGGAGGAACGACTTCGCGAGCCCCGGAAGCCGCATCCAGGTCGAGCTGCGCGGCGGACAGGCCAACCGCCACGGCGTCGGGGCGCGTGTCCGCGTCACGGCGGGCCGCCTCGCGCGGGTGAAAGAAGTCTGCTGCGGCAGCGGATTCCTCTCCCAGAACTCGCCCGTCCTCCACTTCGGCCTCGGCTCCGCCGCTCGTGTCGACCGCCTCGAGGTCCGCTGGCCATCCGGCGCGCGCCAGTCGTTCGACGGCCTCGCCGCAAACCGGCGGTACGTCATCACCGAAGGCCACGACCGTCCGGAGGCCGTGGAGTTCCGGCCCGCTTCGGGTACGCCAGCGCCGGGACGCTCCGCCGCCACCAGCGTCGCCGGCGTCCGCGATGAGCCGGCCGGCTCGCGCATCGCCTCGCCGTCCACGGCGGGGGAGCCCATCTCCGAGCTCTGGCTGATCGACCCGACTCCGCTTCCCGCTCTCGAACTGCGAGACGCCGCCGAGCGGCCGGTGGACCTCGCGCGCTACCGCGGACGGCCGTGGTTGCTCGCGCTCTGGTCTCCCGACTGCCCGAGGTGCGCCGCGGAGCTCGCCGACTGGTCCTCGGCCCGCGCGCACGGAGCCGGGAAAGACGACTTGCCCGAGCTGGCCGTGACGCTGGTCGCCGCAGGGCCCGAAAGCAACGGCCGCACGCGCGAAGCGCTTGGCCGAGCGGCTGGCCACGGATTGAAGGCCGCGGCGGCCGATGCGGCGAGCGCGCTCGCCCTCGGAGTGCTGCTCGAGGAAGTGGCCAACTGGCCCCGTGAAGTTCCGATCCCGTCGTGCCTCCTCCTCGACGCGGAGGGCCGCGTCGTCAAGCTGTACCGGGGCGCGGTCGAATGGTCTCGCCTCGTCGCCGACGCGTCGACGATTCCGAAGTCGCCCTCCGAGAGGCTGGCCCGAGCGCTGCCATTCCCCGGTCGATATTTCGCCACGGACCTGCGCCGCAACGAGTACCAGCTCGGGGTGTCGTATCTGGAAGCGGGGCTGGACGTGCTCGCTCTTAATGCCTTCGAGCGATCGCTGGCGGCTCGACCTGATCAGCCCGACGCGCTCTACAACTGCGGAGTGATTCTACAGCGAGCCGGCGCCGCCGAGAAAGCTTTCGACCGCTACGCCGAGGCCGTCCGCAGGCAGCCGGACTTCGCAGACGCGCACGCCAATCAGGGCGTTTTGCTGGCGCACGCAGGCCGGCTCGACGAGGCCGAAACGTGCTTCCGGGAGGCATTGCGGCTGCGGCCGGATCACGGGGAGGCCTGGATCAATCTCGGCAACGTCGAGCTCGCGCGCGGCCGGGTCGAAGAGGCGCTTCGCGCATTCACTCGCGCGAGCGACCTTGAGCCGGAGATCCCGCACGTGCAGAAGAAAATCGGCGACGCTTGCCGCAGGGCCGGAGACGTCGAGGGGGCGGCGCGGGCGTACGAGCGCGCAGTGGAGCTGGCACCCCGCGACGCGGAAGCCTGGAGCAATCTGGGCGTCCTCCGCGCGGAGCAGGGCCGCCTCGAGGATGCGCTCGCCACGCTCCGCCGTGCCCTCATGGTGAATCCCTCGTACGCTTCCGCCCACAACAACGTGGGGCTGGTGCTCCAGGGGCTCGGCCGCGCCGCCGAAGCGAAAAAAAGCTTTCGTGAGGCGTTGCGCCTCTCGCCGGAGCTCGAGGCTCCGCACCTCAACCTGGCGAAAGCTTGCCTCCGCGACGGCGAGCTGGACGAGGCCGGGAGAGTCCTGAGGAGCTTCCTCGCGACCCACCCGGGCCACCCGGCCGCCGGGGAGCTCCTGCGGCGGATCGATGCAAGCAGGCCCTAGCTCAGATTGCCGCCGACCTCGATGAGGTACTTGATGCAGTTGTCCCGCCGCTCGGCCTGCGTCTGGACCGCGTTCTCGAGACCTTTCAGGTTGGTGCGATGGGAATGCATGTCCTCGACGCGCACGAGGCCGTTTTTCACGAGCGCCATGACCGCTGGCCACGTGTTCGGAGCGAGCCAGGAGTACCGCAGCGTCTTGTCGAGGAAGAGAGCCGGCTGGCACTTGTGAGTGAACGTCGTGTTGTCGGCCATGAGGCCGAAAATCACGACCGTGGAGCGGCGGCCGCCGAGCTCCCAGCCCTGCTCGATGGCGCTCGCCGAGCCGGTCGCCACGATGACCGAGCGCGGAAGCTCGCCGTCGTTCAGCTTGCGTATCGCATCCGCCGCGTTCGGGCAGGGGTACTTGGTGTCCTGCGAGGTGCCCACGTTGAGTCGCACGTCGGCGCCGCGCGCCGCTTCGAGCCGGTAGTCGCGCGTGCCGATGAGCACCACCGTCCGTGCGCCTTTCGCTTTCGCCATCTCGCACATCGAATTGGCGATTGGGCCTGCGCCGAAAATCACCACCATCTCGTTCGGAACGACGTTCGCGTTGTTGACGGCGTAGAGCCCGCAGGCGAACGGCTCGAGCCCCGCGGCCTGCTGGAACGTCATGTCGTCCGGGATCGGATAGGTGTAGCTCTCGTGCGAGAGGTAATACTCCCCGAAGCCGCCGTCGTACGAGATCCCCGTGACGGAGCTCAAGTCGACGTTGCCCATGCCCCGTTTCACCCAGGGCGAATCGGGGTTCGACTGGACCGGATCCACGACGACGCGCTGGCCAGGCCGCAGCGTCGAAACCTCGGGGCCGACGGCGTCGACGATGCCGCCCGTCTCGTGGCCGAGCACGCGACCTTTGTCGACGGACGCCTTGCCATACACGTACGACACGTCCGATCCGCAAACTCCGGTGTACGCGGTGCGAATCCGGACCATGCGGCCGGAGGGAGTCGGGACCTCGAGGTCCTCGCGGTACTGCATCTTACCAGGGTGCTTGCCGTCGCCCTGCTCGACGAGGACTACGCCGCGCATCTTGGCCATGGCTGGGATCCTCGAGTTCTGGTGGGTTGCGGTCCGCCGTGCTGAGACGGAGGCACGACCCGTCCTTGTACTCCAAAGTTCATTCGCGTTCAACCCGGGGGAGAATGCGGCGCGGCCCTGTGCGCTGGCCTCGGCCGAGCCGGAATCAGAACGCCCGAGTGCTTTCCGCCGGCGCCGCGGCCGCCGGCGCCAAGAGGTTCTCGTGCTCCTGCGTGAAAGTCACGAAGCCGATCATCATCTCCTCCCAGGTCTGGTCTCCCCAGCGCACTTCCCGGGTCGGGTCGGGGTTGGCGGGGTTGCCCGTGGAGTTGTCGAAATGCGCCGTGCACTCGAGCCGCGTCCCCTCGGGGACTCGAATCGGGGCTTTGGGGACGTAGCTGTGCTGCCAGGAGAAATCGTAGCGTGGAACGTTGAGGATCGTGTCGCGCCGGCCGTCCGGATAGAGGAGCTCGTAGCGAAAGTCTTTCCCGCGCAGATGCATGTGAGGCATCAACGCCAGGATCACCGAGTCCTGCTTGAACCGGTAGGCGCTCGTGACCTGATGGTTGTTCGCGCCCGGGGGGAGGATAAAGCGCTGGTTCATCGCGCCCTGGATTTGGATGCGCTGGCGCACGGGCTCGCGCGCGAAGATCAAGCCGACTTGCGACCGATCTTTCTCCTCTTTGCCCGAGGGCGTGTAGTGCATCTGAAAAATGAGCTTGGAGCCGGCTTTCACGAGCTTCGCGGTGCCCGGCGGGAAAGCGTCGGCCTCCTCCCCGGGGGCGGTACCGCACAGGTGCGTCGACCAGAGGTTTTTCGAGTCGAGGCCGCGCTTCTCGGGCTCCTGCACGAAGACGATGATGTGGTGCACCACGGCTCGATTGCCCGGTCGCGCCTCTGCGGCCTGGATCCAGTGGTCCTCTTTGAAATCCGTCGGCACCGTGAAGTACTGGTAGGGCACCTCGCCTGAAGCCTTGACGGTGAACTCCCGCGGGAGCTGGAAGACGACGTCGGGCTTCCCGATTCTCCAGCCTTCGATGAACGGGATCGGCGGCGGTAAATCTGTCGGGTCGCCTTCCGGCGCGCCGGCGTCGACCCACGAAAGAAGCGTCTTCAGCTCCTCGTCGCTCAGGCGGCGGTCGTTCCGCCACTCGCCGTATGTGGGGTCGGCGTGCCAAGGGGGCATCTCGCGCCGCTCCACGACGCGCCGGATCGTTTTTGCATGGGCACGGACGCCGGCATAGTCGAGGAGCGCCATCGGAGCTGCTTCCCCAGGGCGGTGACACTCCTGGCAGCGGCGCTGGATGATGGGCGCGACGTCGCGGGAGTAGCTCGGCGCGGCTCCTTCGGCAAGGGTAGCCGGGAGGAGAGGCGTACCGAGAAGCGTTGCCATCAAAGGGATCAGAAGGATTGGCAGGATCGACATGTCGGGGAATCCTGAGTGAGTTCGGGATGGAAGGTGTCGCGGATGCGGTACCGAGCCGTCCCATTCTGATGCCTCGGGCTCGCGGGGTCCAGAGCTAGCCTGCCTGGCTCGGTACTGCTCCCCAACGGAGACCGCACTCGCGCGCGGCCACGGGGCTCCGCCCGCGACCGGCGCAAAATGCCTTGGACCCATCGCACCGCCTTGGATACGCTCCAAGAGCGACGCGATGAGCACGATCTTCCAGAAGATCATTGACCGCCAGATCCCAGCGAACATCGTCTACGAGGACGATCGGGCGCTGGCGTTTGCGGACATCCATCCGCAGGCGCCTGTGCACGTGCTCGTCATCCCGAAAAAGGCGATGGCCCGCCTCGACGAAGCCGTCGAAGAGGACCGCGAGATCCTGGGGCATTTGCTCCTCGTGGCGAAAGAGGTGGCTGCGCAGCAGGGGCTGAAGGATTTTCGCCTCGTCCTCAACAACGGCGCCGGCGCAGGGCAGAGCGTCTTTCACCTCCACGTGCACGTCCTCGGCGGGAGGCCGTTTGCGTGGCCGCCCGGTTGACCCGACCGTCCGGCGCTCGCCGCCGGATGTGTGCGCGTGCCCGGACTTTTTGACGCGAGCTCGCGATTGAGCCCTGCAAACCTCCCCAGCGATGATGTGCTCATGGCGATGTGCCGGGACGGCAGCACGGAGGCTTTCTCCGAGCTCGTCCGCCGGCGGACTCCCGAGCTGTTCCGTTTTTTCCGCCTCCTCAAAGCCGGCCGGCACGACGCGGAGGACTGGACGCAGGAGACTTTCCTGCGCGTCTACGCGTACCGGAGCCGTTTTCGCGAGCTCCTCCCCGGGGGCTTCCGGATCCTCCTCTACCGCATCGCCCGGAACGTCCGTGCGGACGCGCTCCGCCGCACGCAACGGCGCGTGGTCTGCGTGCCGGGGGATCTGACCGATCTGCCCATCTCCTCGGCCGACGAGATTCCGCAGGGCGTCGAGTCTGCTCTCGACATCGAGTACGCCCTCTCCACGCTCGAGGAGAAGCACCGCGCCGTCGTCGTCTTCACGATTTTCCAGGGGCTGTCCTACACGGAGGCGGCGGAGGTGCTCGGGATCCCGCTCGGGACCGTCAAGAGCCGGATGCTTTTCGCTGTGGCTCGTCTGAAGGAGGCGCTCGGTGTCGACGCGGCCCTCTGAAAGCTCGACCTGCCCCCATCTTCCCGACGCGGCGATGTTCGCGCAGGGGCAGTTGCGGGGGAGTCGCGGCGTGCTTTTCGAGGAGCACCTTGCGAAATGTACGCAGTGCGCCGCGCACGTCGAGGACCTTCTCGATCTTGCGCACGTCGCACGCGAAGCCGCCACGCAGCCGTCGCTCCTTCCCGATCCCAAGCTGGCGTCCCGCATCCTCGCCAGCGTCGTCGCGCGGGTCGAGACCGAGCGCCGGGCAGCCGGCCGCCGCTGGAAGTTCACCGCGGCGCTCCTGGCGGGGGCCGCCGCAGTGTTCATCGCGGTCACGGTCCTCAGGGAGGCTCCACCCGGGGGCCGCGATCCATTGGCAGCGCAGTCGACTCCGTCGCTCGCGAGCGAGGATGCCGGAGGCGCATCCGCCGGGCCGATCCAGAGCGCCGTGCGGTGGCTCGCGTCGCTCCAGGAGCCTTCCGGCGCCTGGGATCCGCAGCCCTGGGGCGGGATGCGCGAATACCGCGTGGGGATCTCGGGCCTCGTCATCCTCGCGCTGGAGCGCTCCGGCGAGCCGGAGGCGCAGCCCGCCGTCGAACGCGGGCTCGAGTACCTCGCGGCAGCGCAGGGGAGCGATGGTCTCTTCGGGCCGCGATTCGTGGGCGAGCTCTACAACCATTCAATCGCCGTCCTCGCGCTGCTCGAAGCGAACCCCGCGGCGCGCGGCCCGTACACCGGGGCGATCGACCGGGCGCTCAGCTCCCTGAAGTCGAGGGAGGCGCGCGGTGGCGGGTGGGGGTACTCGTCCCAGCCAAGAGATGAGGTCAATCCATCCGTCACGCTCTGGTCGCTCGAGGCGCTCCTTCGAGCGAGAAACGAGGCCCGCCTCGAGCCCGATGACCCCGTGCTGCGCCGCGCTCTGGCGCTCGTCGCGGGCAGCGCACCAGGGAGTCGCTATTGGGCGGGCCGGGAGGGCTCACCGGCGCACTCCTGCGGCGGCGAGTTCGGCGCCGTGCTCGCCCTGCTCGGCGCGCGAACCGATGCCTCGAGCGACGGCAACCGCGAAGGGGGGATCAGCCCCGAAGCCCGCCGCGCGGCGGATCGCATCCTACTGCGGTTCACTTCTGCGGAAGACCGCGACGCGTGTGAGTCCTACTTTGCCGTGCGAGCGCTCCAATCGGCGAACGGCGGCGCGGTAGAGCGCCACGTGGCTGCGGGGCTCGAGCAGATCCGCAGCCGGCAGGTGACCCGCGGAACTCTCGCGGGCAGTTGGGACCCCTGGGGGCGCTGGAGCCCAGCGGGCGGCCGCCTGACCTCCACGGCCCTCGCCGCCCTGACTTTGGCCGCTGGGGACCCTCGGCGGCAACATTGATTCGCCGCGATTGAGCCGTTCGGCGGTTTCGTGCGCTTCTTAGGAGAAGGGCGTCTCCGGCTTTGCCGGCCGGCACGTTACCGGCCCCCGAACTTACCCAGGAGGACTGTTTCCTTGAATTGGACCTACGCGCCCCGGATTCACCGCTGCCCTCGAACGGCCATTGCCGTCGTCCTCGCTGGGCCTCTTTCTTTTGCCGGCGCCATCTCCGCGCAGGTCGTGAATCCCGCGGACAAGCAGGCCCGGCCCGCCGATACGACGCCGCAGCCGGCGCCCGTTGAAGGCACCGCGCAGAGCAAGGAAGGCTACCGCCAGCACTCCTACGAGATGCCGCCCGTCGTCGTCGAGGGCAAGCCGCTCCAAGGCGAGATCCGCGAGGAAGATCGCATCGGCACGTACGCGCAGCCCCGCTGGACCACGCAGCGCCGCTTCCCCGCGACCCGGGTTTACGTCGTGCCCGAGGGCAAGTTCGAGTTCGAGTGGTGGCTTCGGCCCGAGATCCCGCGGCACGGAGGTCCGGTCGAGACGCAGTCGCAGTACGAGTTCGAAATGGGGCTACCCTATCGATTCCAGCTCGATTTCTACCTCGTGACCACGAAAGAGGGGAATGGAGGCGGCTTCGAGCTCGACGAGCAGAAAGTCGAGGGCCGCTGGGCCGTCGCGGACTGGGGCGTGATCCCGGGGAACCCGACGTTCTACCTGGAGTGGGCGCAGCGCGATTCCGCCGCCGATGTGATCGAGGGGAAGCTGCTCCTCGGCGGCGAGATCGTCTCCCGGTGGCACTGGGGCACGAACCTGGTCTTCGAGTACGAGATGGGGGACGAGCACGAGACGGCATACGAGCTCACAGCAGGCCTCAGCTACACGATCGTCGACGAGGTCCTCTCGCTCGGAGGCGAAGGCAAGTTCGCACTGATCGACTCTTCGGAGGATCGAGGGAACTTCGCCGAGGAGGTCTTGATCGGCCCGAGCTTGCAACTGAAGCCCTTGCCGCAGATGCACATCGATGTTGCTCCTCTGTTCGGGGTCACGGGAGACTCGCCCGTGGCGCAGATCTACGTCGTCGTGGGGTGGGAGTTCTGACCTCGGACGCGAAGGAGCGCCCCGGTGCGCCTTACAATGGCAGAGTGATGCGCTTCGATCTCGGAGAGCTCCTGGAGGACTGACATGCCGCGCAAGGCAGTGGGTCGCTCCCTCGCATTCCTTCTCGCGTCCCTGGCATTGCACGGCGCGGTGCTGCTCGCGGCGTTGAACTGGATCTACCGAGCTTCACGGCCGCCCTTGATCTCGTTCGCGAGCGG